>Ga0137409_10008628_pt1 | contig 10406 bp, 11 predicted proteins | sample CZODoug1_16funga_FD_122059 | JGI IMG/M metagenome (GOLD analysis project Ga0137409, IMG submission 122059) | Vadose zone soil fungal communities from Angelo Coast Range Reserve, California, USA - CZODoug1_16fungal (Hybrid Assembly) | ecosystem: Environmental > Terrestrial > Soil > Vadose zone... | reverse complement strand
AGGAGCTGAAGCTTCTGGTGGATCGTTTCTTCCGTGGAACAAGCGCACAGGGCTTAGGCGTAGCACCGGAAGATTTTGTGAAAGCGATACTCGCCGCAAAGCCAGGGGAGACAGGGTCATGATGGAGACGTGGCGACTAGTCGATGTGGAGTACCGGGACGATCCGTTCATGAACATGAGCGTGGAGGAGGCCATTCCACGCGCCGTGGGTGAGGGTAAGGCTCCAAACACCGTTCGTTTCTGGCATAACTCGAACACGATAGTTCTGGGGTGTTTCCAGTCCGCAAGCTTAGAGGTCAATTTTGACGTGTGCAAAGAGACCGGAACTACTGTCGTTAGGCGCTTCACCGGAGGCGGCGCCGTCTATCATGATGCAGGCAACCTGAACTACGCAATCTCATTGAAGAAGGGTCATCCCTTGGTCCCTGACACAGATCTTCAACTGGTCTTCAAGAGACTCTCAGAAGGCGCCGTCGAGGGATTGCGAAGTCTAGGCGTAGACGCTGAGTTCCAGCCAATTAACGATATTCAGGTCGCGGGGAAGAAGGTCTCTGGTGCTGCTGGAAGCATCAGATGGGGAACCGTCTTTCATCATGGTTGCATCTTGGTGGCTTCCGACTTGGCGATCCTCGGACGGGTCCTGAACGTGCCCCAGGTCAAGCTAGCTGATAGGCATGTAGTGAGCGTTCAGAAGAGAGTAACGACGGTTCGCGACGAGTTGGGAAAGAATGTGACGACGAGGGATGTAAGGGAGGGGATAGTTCGCGGAATAGAAAACTCGTACAGGGTACGATTGGAGGAAGGAACGTTGACAAAGAGTGAGTTGTCGACTGCGAAGGATCTGTATGACACAAAGTACAGCAAGTCTACGTGGAACTTGGAGAAATGATCTTGAACAGTTTGACAAGCCTGTGTCTCGACTGAGACGCAGTAAGAAAAATTAAACCGAAAAGTAGTAGAAATAGTTGGGTCGCTTTTTCTATCCCAAGCCTCCACGATAGTGTATGAGCGGCCTGTCGTTACGGCTGACGGAAATCCGATCGTTCTTGCTCCCAGTCAGCCAGTTCGCGGCCTGGCCGATATTCTTCCTTCTGACCTCAGCAATCTCCCAGCAACCAGCATACTTCCTTGCTCTGCTCCTCGTTCTTGCCTCTGACGTCATCGACAAGTCTCCGCGAAATAGAGGACTCTTTCGGGATTTGGTTGCGGGAGGGGTGACAACCCTTCTGGCACTATTCCTCAACGATCTCAACGGCGTCGCGATCGGCGCGATTGTTGCCGTCGCCGCAACGTCCCGGCTCGTCCAGAAGCTAAACTAGAACCGGTTCTCATCGGCGCACTCATTCACACATCCAGTCGTTCAATGCGACCATCAACTGTTCCGGTCGCTTTCTTGTGAAGGTAACTTTCTTCAACCACATTTTCGGACCCGGTCTGATGTCAAACTATGCCAATAGTCAAAGTCTTGATGTATGGTGGTCGGACTCAGCAGCAGAAGGATGATCTAGCGCGTGCGATTACTGACGCAGTCGAGAGCATCGCCAAGGCACCAAGGGATCAGACGATTGTTGTCTTCCAGGAAGTCGCCAAGGAACATTACTACATTGGAGCCAAGAGGGCATCCTAGTTCGCTTCATGCGATTTCTTCAGGGAAGTGAAAGTCCACAAGCTATAGCGTCAGAACTAGCTTAGGTCTTTCGAGGCGTCCGGTTTGCAGTACAAGTACACTGTTCTGACCAACACGACGATCGGGGCTTTCATGTCTCAGCTGGACGGCAACATCGTCCTCATCGCTCTCCCGACAATTACTCGGAGTCTCAACGCTTCAGCCTTCGAGGCCCTCTGGGTCTTGATGGGCTACATTCTGATGACTGCAGTCCTGCTCTTGGCCTTCGGCCGGTTGGCTGACATGTACGGTAAGGTTCGCCTCTACAACCTCGGGTTCGCTATCTTCACGATAGGGTCGGGCCTATGCAGCCTGTCACTCAATGGAGGAATGCTGGTCTTCTTCCGTCTCGTTCAGGGAGTAGGAGCAGCGCTAATCTGGGCCAACAATGCTGCGATTCTAACGGACGCGTTTCCTCCCAATGAACGCGGACGAGCTATCGGCGTCAACCTTGTCGCAGGTATCAGCGGTTCCGTCATCGGCCTCATACTGGGAGGAATTCTCACAGTCGTTTTGGGCTGGCAGTCTATCTTCTGGATCAACCTTCCAATAGGCGCCTTCGCAACTTACTGGGCTTACAAGAAGCTGCGAGAACTAGGCACGGTCCATCATGAAAGAATCGATCTGCCTGGCAATATCCTGTTTGCTGGCGGCTTAACCGCGTTCCTGGTCGGCCTAACTCTGGGTGCCTTGTCAGGATACACGCTGGTTGATGTGGTCTCGATGGTCGCGGGTTTGTTAATGGTTGGAGGCTTCGTTTACGTGGAATTGCACTCTCGTACTCCACTGATGGATTTCACACTTTTCAAGATCCGAGCCTTCACCGCAGGCATATTCAGCAACTTCCTAGCGTCAATAGCCCGGAGCGCCGTATCTCTAGTCCTCACGATCTACTTCCAAGGAGTATTGATCTATGACGCTTTCAAGGCGGGGCTCGCCCTGATACCGTTCGCGGTGGCGTTTGTCAGCCTAGGACCCTTGAGCGGCTACCTCTCAGACAAATACGGGCCCCGATGGTTCACAACTGTCGGCCTTTCAATCTCGACCGCTGGCCTGGTAGGTCTCGCGCTCATTCCGGCAAACGTCTCCTACTCGGTTCTAGCGGGGCTCATGATCCTTGTAGGCGCTGGAGGGGGAATGTTCGTAGCGCCCAACATCAGTTCTATCATGAGTTCTGCCCCTGTGACCAGGAGGGGTGTGGCTTCTGGAATGTCTGCTACTCTTGTGACAACGGGAGCTCTTCTCAGCCTGTCAATCTCATTCGCTGTCCTGGCTACCAGTATCCCCATCAACGTCTTGCAGGCGGTCTTCGCTGGGTTGCCTCTCCCGGGAGGAGCGCCCAGTGTGGACCTCTTCATTGGGCCTATGCACACGATCTTCTGGATCATGGCTTTGATGAGTCTCGTGGGTATCGTTCCCTCTGCTCTCAGAGGTCAAGGAGTAGGAGTAGTTGTCGGCCAGAAACTTGAGATCAAGGAACCAGTAGCCTGATAGTGATAACGGGACCCAGACAAGGTTCAGCCCCTCTAATCTTAACCATTAACTATCCGACTTGGTGATCTTCAATCATGGTCCTGGTCGCCAAGGACATTGTAGAGAAAGATTTTCTCTCTCTGTCGAGAAATACTAGTGCTCTTGAAGCCGCTCGTCAGATGAAAGCGAAGGGCAACGGTTTCGTAATAATTGTGTCAGGTGGCAGCCCTGAGGGCATTGTGACAGAATGGGACTTTCTCGCGAAGATTATGGCTGAGGGGAAGGACTCCGCCGGAGTAAAGCTGGGCGACATAATGACCAGCAACCTAGTTTCGGTCGATGGGAATGAGGGGATAGACCAGGTGGCTCAGATAATGACTCAGAAAGGAATACGACGAGTCCTCGTTATCTCAGATCACAAAGTTCTCGGAGTAATAACCGCGAAAACAATGCTGTCGAGATTGAAGGAGTACATCGACAAGGTATCCTCTCAGATAGCTCGACTACAATCGCCAATGTACTAGGGTCACGTTTCTCATTCGCGCCACTGGCGCTCGTGCTGCGCGACCCAGACCGCTTTGATGAAATCCTTGTATCCGCTCGTTATGTCTACGTATGCACGCTCTACGTCCATCATATTCGGAATGAGCTGTTTGAGATCCTCTGGGAGTTCAGTCTCCTTTTCGGGTCGATGGAAGAGACCCTTGAATCGTCCAAGATGTGCCGCGAGCTTGTCAGTCCAATCCTCCTTCCCAAGAATACGCTCGAATAATGCTTTGAGATCAACCTCTTCCGTTACGTCCGGTTCAAGCGCGAAAATGTCCTCAGCCAGCTTGTGAGCATGCTTGTCGACATCTTCAGCCACGTCGCGCCAACTAAACTTCATGGATGGATCATCTCTGTCTCAGCCCTCTCCTTCGTGCGGGTGCACGTGTCTTTCGGGATCCAGTGGAGGGATTCAATCCATCATCAGCTGGTTTGGAATCTCAAGGAACCCATGTCTAGTATCGAAGACGTCGAGGAAAACAATGTTGTTACTCGCACCCAGACAAAGTCTCGTGCCGGGAGGCATCCTCGAAGCAACATTTTAACCGAGGATTTGACACCTATCAAATAGACATCGACTATTGTCTCCTATCACCCTTCCCAGCACTAGCCAGGATCTGGTAGCGGAGGTCACGAGGCTCAAGCGTGAGCGGAACGCGGTCATACTTTCGCACAACTATCAGGTCCCGGAGGTTCAGGACATCGCGGATTATGTTGGCGATTCTCTGGGATTGTCCCAGGTTGCGGCTCGGACTGAGGCTGATGTGATCGTGTTTTGTGGGGTCCATTTCATGGCAGAGACTGCCTCGATCATCTCTCCCCAGAAGAGAGTCCTCCTCCCGGACCTTGGAGCCGGCTGTTCCCTGGCTGCAACTATTGACGCTGATAAGTTGCGGGCCTGGAAGAAAGAACATCCGAATGCAGTCGTCGTTTCGTACGTTAACACAACGGCAGAGGTGAAGGCCGAGAGCGACTATGCTTGCACTTCGGGCAACGCGGTAAAGGTGGTTAATAGTATTCCGCGGGACCGGGAGATTCTCTTCCTGCCAGACATGTTTCTCGGAGCCTATGTCATGGAGAAGACGCAGCGCAAGATGGAGGTCTGGCCCGGCGAGTGTCATGTTCACGCAGGCATCACACCTGACGTCATGAATCGGAAGCTCGAAGAGCATCGGGACGCGGAATTCCTTGTCCACCCAGAGTGTGGGTGTGTCACACAGTTTCTCTACTTCTCCGAGAAGGGCGACTTCAACCTTCCAATGACCCAGGTCTTGTCTACAGAAGGAATGGTCCGCCACGCCCGACAGTCACCAGCTAACAAGTTCCTCGTAGCAACGGAGACAGGCATTCTCCATCGGATGAAGAAGGATAGTCCTGACAAGACCTTCTTACCGGTGAAGGAGGATGCGGTTTGTCAGTACATGAAGACCATAACCTTGGAGAAGGTCTATCGGTCGTTGAGGGACATGGTGTACGAGATCAAGGTTCCAAAAGAGACTGCTGACAGAGCTAGGCTCTCTATCGAGAGAATGCTCCAGCTGGCCTAGAACAAAGAGCCCATTGAAGTTATGTCGACACCGATTCAGATTGGGTCGTAGGTTCCGCTGAAGACTCAGCCTCTCACCGAGGCAACAAGTGATTATCTGAAGAGAATTGGCTACTCTGGGCCGCTCCGACTAAGCTTGGAGACGTTGCGTAGGCTTCACAAGAAGCACCTGCTCTCTGTACCGTTCGAGAATCTTGACATTCACCTGGGCCGCCCGATAATCCTCAGTGAAGACGCGTTCTACGAGAAAATCATCAGGCACCATCGCGGAGGATTCTGTTATGAACTCAACGGTTCGTTTGCGGCGCTATTGACATGGCTGGGCTTCAAGGTGACCATGCATTCTGCCCGGGTCGCGAGCGAGAGTGGTGGTTTCAGTCCAGAGTTTGATCATATGACTTTGCTAGTTGGGCTTAAGGATCCTTGGCTGGTCGACGTTGGATTCGGAGATTCATTTACGGAACCTAAGCGGCTAAGTTATTCAGGGCCACAGTCTGACAATAGACGGATTTACCGAATCACTCGCAGACCTAGAGGGCGATTGCTGTCGCGATGGAACCCTGAGAAGAGGCTCTGGGAGCCTCAATACATGTTCAGTCTCCGACCGCGAAAGCTAGAGGATTTTGCTCGCAGGTCTCGCTACCAACAGACTTCTCCGAACTCGCATTTCAAGAAAGGCCGATTATGCACTCTGCTAACACGGAGTGGAAGAGTGACTCTAACAGATACGAAGCTCCTAGTGACTAGAGGGCGCCGACGAAGTGAGCGACCTGTTAGGGGGAGAGAGGAGTTCGACAGGCTGTTGCGAAAATGGTTTGGCATGAACCTCTAGAGCGATTCTATGCGGAAATGATGATGTTCAATTCGCAGCTAGATGTTCAATTCGCAGCTAGATACTTGTTTTCGAGATAGCTTACCAGTCCAGATGGATCGTATCCGTGGCCGAAGACTCGGTTGAGCAGTTCCTTGGGTGGGTATGTTGCTCCGGGTTTGTGGAGATTCTCAGCCAGCCACGCCTTGAGAGCTGGTATGCTCTTATCGCCCTTGATCGGTAGTAGCTGTTTCTTTGTCAGGGTGCTCCAGAGCATTCCTGCGATCACGTTTCCGAGAGAGTAGCCTGGGAAGTTGGCGTATTGTCCCCAGCTCCAATGGACGTCCTGCAGGACTCCCTGAGCGTCGTCAAGCGGTCTCTTGCCGAGATATTCTTCGATCATATCATTCCATACTGAGGGGAGTTCTGATACCTCGACTGTGCCCTGCAACATTTTCTTCTCCAGTTCGTATCTCATGGCGATGTGGAAGTTGTAGGTGAGTTCGTCGGCTTCGACTCGGATTAGGCTGGGTCTGACGGTGTTGAAGTAGGAGTAGACTTGATTCTCATTGTATCGGGCTAGGAAGCTGAGCTTGTCCTTGAGAAGCGGGTATGTCATGCTCGTGAATTGTCTGCTTCTTCCGACAATGTTCTCCCAGAAACGTGATTGAGACTCGTGTACTCCTGAGGAGACGCCTGTCCCGGTTGGGGTGAAATCTAGATCGTGGTCCACCTGTAGCTCGTATAGTGCGTGGCCGCATTCGTGGATTAGGCCGAACATTGACGCCTTGAAGTTCTTAGGCTCGTATCTCGTTGTGATACGGACGTCGTCGCCGGCAATTCTGATCGAGAAGGGATGTGTGGAGACGTCTTGCCGGAATCTCTTCTCAGGCATGCCCAGTAGGGAGGTGAGTTTCGCGTTTACCTGTTTCAACGCGTCAACGTCATAGTCGACTTCTTCCAGGGGATGCTTCTCTGGGAATTTTCCCTGCGCGAGCGTCTTGGCAAGGATCTTCTTGAGCTGCGGAATGAGGACTGAGAAGATTCTGTCGAGGTCGTCGATGGTCAATCCTTCTTCGAAGAGGTCCAGTAGCGCGTTGTAGGGGTGTGTGGATGGGTTGAGATATTCTGCCTGCTTCCGCTTCAACCCGGTTATTTTCTCCAGGTGGGGCTCGAAGATCTTGAAATCAGCCTTCTTCCTAGCTTCCCTCCAGGGCACGGATGCTTCAACAGTGGCCTTCTGTAGTTGCTCTAGTAGATCTGCTGGGATCTTCTGGTAGAAGTCGAGTTCTCTCTTGATGACCCTGATTACTCCCTTCTCTGCATCGTTGAGGGTCTTCTGTTTCTCAGCCTTCTCGATGAGACCGGTCAGACCAATAGTCATCTTCTGGCGTAGTAGTTCGATCTCCGCCTGCGCCTGCCCTCTTGCGCTGGCCCCGGCCTCGGGCATGTTGATCTCCAAGTCCCACCCTAACAGGGCAGAGGTATGGGTCATCGCGGCGATTGGTTTGTACTTGGCTAGAAGGTCGAGGACCACAGGATTGCTGAAGAGAGTCATTGAATCCGGCTTCGGTCCTTCAACTGTTCACTATCTAAAAACATTCGAGCAATTCCGGACGATCTTCCTGGATGTCTCTCGATGACAAAGGAAGTAACTCACACATCATAAATAGCCAAGCTCCTCGATGAATTACCAGGTCTCGAAAGAATGGCCGATGCCGTGTTTCTCGTTCTGCTCGCACTTCACGTTGGCTCAATAATCGCTTGGATGGGCGGCGCAACGCTGTTCGTTTCGGTCTTGGCTCCCTCAATCAGAAGAATGTCTCCTGCAGCAAGAGGCGAGTTCACTCTCTCAGTTCTTCCATCGTACATGAGGTTCATCGGAGGAAGCTCTATCACTGCAGCGGTAGCGGGCCTCGCACTCTACGCCTACATTACCCAAGTCGCAACCTCTCTCTCCCCCTCAAGCTCAGGCCTGATCTACATCCAAATTGGCGCGGCCGTGACCCTCATCGTTCTTTTGATCGCCTTTGGTGTCCTAATACCAACTAGTCGGAGGCTCGTCGAGCTGATGAAGCAGTCACAGAAACAAACAGCACCCGGCGTTGACTCAACGATGTCAGTTCAGGTCGGAAACTTGCAGAAGAGGCTGGCGATGGCCGCGAGGTTGGGAGTGTTCTTGCTTGCTTTGACGTTCATCTTGATGATTGTCGGCGCCGGCATCTAAGATTCAATCCACTTAGACTCATACGGAACTGGGGACGGCCTTGCCTCTGTTCCGATCAGTTCTGATCCATTCGCCCATAGATGTTGGCACTACGAGATCCGAGATGCGATGAGGTAACTGCCGGCCCTCCGGATAGTCTTGTTCTTCAATAGTTCTTCCTTGACTGGTTGCACGTCGGTGCTCCACTCGAACCATTTTCGCATCTCGTCTTCGGGGGCTAAGACGCAAGCGTCCAGAGTCTTCTCGAGGAGTTTCACAATCGCCTCGCCGTAGGAGAGGTTGGTGCGACCTATTCCGTTGCGTGTTCTCTTGTCCCACGTTTGCCATATGTTAGCGTGTAGATGTTTCTCGGGGTGAGGATCTTCAACGCCAACTATCAGTGCGTAGCTTTCCAGCTTGCTTAGTGAGCGGTGAAACTTGGAATTGTTCTCTTTAGCATCGAGTTTGAGGTTCTTTCTAAGTCGATCCGTTCGGATTGAACCCTCGGACTCGATGGATTCGAGAATCTTCACTTCAAGCTCTGAGAGGATCTTTCGCTTGACCGCTGGGTCTTGGTGATGTTTGACAATGGGGTCAATGATCGGCCAGATCTTGTTGGACACGAGTGTCCTGGTTCGTTTGAATATTCTGGTAGCCAGAATGTCGTTTCTTCCCCCGATCTCTCGGGAGACGTGGGCTACTGATTGGCCAGAAATCTTGATCGACCACCAGTCCAACCAACCAGTGAAGCCTCTAGCTGAGGGTTTCCAAGGCTTGCCAAGTATTGCGCTGATGAAGCTCGGAAGCTCGTTGCCTCCAAGCGCCGAGACGAGACCCCTATCATGAATGAACTCGATAATCTCAGATTTGGTTTTCAGTCGGAGACTAGGCTTGAGTCGGTGCTCCCGGACACGGGTCACTTCGGCTATCTTGATCAGAGCGCTTGTCTTCGAGCTAGAACACTACCCGTGTTTTCCAGAAGGATGTATTTCCATGCTTAAGTCAATGGCCGGAGCAGAGTGAGTAATCGCGCCGATAGAAATTACATCCACTCCGGTGCTCAAATAACTTGGGAGATTCTCTTTTCTAATCCCGCCTGATGCTTCGAGTAAGACCTGGTCTCGGAGATTTTCGACCTTCAGCATGGCCACTGATCTTTCCACTTCTTTTGGCGTCATGTTGTCGAGCAAGATGATGTCCGCTCCTGCCTTGGCAGCCTCCACGGCCTGGTCCGGGGTAGTCACCTCAACTTCGACCTTCTTTGTGAAACTCACCGTCCCTTTCGCTTTCTGAACAGACTCAGTGATCGAACCGGCGAGTGCCAGATGATTATCCTTGATCAAGACAGCATCATCTAGCCTTAGTCGATGCGAGTCGCCGCCTCCAAGCTGGACTGCTCTCTTCTCAAAATATCTGAGACCCGGGAGTGTCTTCCTAGTACACGCAATCCTGACCTTGTCCCGACTCTCCTTATTCGCGATTGACACGAGATCTGCTGTTGAGGTCGCAACTCCCGACATATGTGAGAGGAGATTCAACAAAGTCCGCTCAACGCCCAACAACGCACGTGCGGGACCACGTGCCGAGAGAATCTCGGTCCCTGCCTTGACACGATCGCCGTCATGAGCCCTAGCCATTCCCTGACAGCCGGCGAGTTCGAGAAGGACAAGAGCCTCCTCGACTCCTGCGATCACTGCGTTATCTCCGCATACGACTTGTCCCTCGCCTCTAAGCTCGGAGCCCACTAGCACGTTCGTGGTAATGTCTCCATATCCGAGATCTTCAGCCAGGAACGATCTGATCGCGTTCTCAACAACCGATCTAATGAGATCCATCCTCCAACGAAACCCGATCTCCAAAAGGTCGCTATAAGAAATAGGCAGAGCACCGGGCACAACGTAGCAGGTTCTCTCACGAGATTATCGGCTGATCAACTTTATTTGAGAGATATCTGAAGTCCACGATGGGCCCCTCATCAATCTCGGAGAAACTCCAGTCTCCAATTTTTCCTTTTTCCATCCATAGTATCATATGGAGAAAGGGATGTTTGTGAGGTTGTGAGCGATGGATAGGACCGGCCCCACGTACGTGGAAAGCCCCTGTCAATCGCGATGCTGTACTTCAGTTCATTCTCATAATGCTCTTTTTGCAGCGGTCG
>Ga0137409_10008627_pt1 | contig 10406 bp, 3 predicted proteins | sample CZODoug1_16funga_FD_122059 | JGI IMG/M metagenome (GOLD analysis project Ga0137409, IMG submission 122059) | Vadose zone soil fungal communities from Angelo Coast Range Reserve, California, USA - CZODoug1_16fungal (Hybrid Assembly) | ecosystem: Environmental > Terrestrial > Soil > Vadose zone... | reverse complement strand
ACGCGTTCATTGCCTATGGGTATCTGCCCAAGGAGAAAATTCTCATCGAGGGCGATGACTTCACGCCCCCGGCTCCTAGCGCACCGCCTCTGGTGCCCGTGGCTCTGGGTTTCGCCAACAATTTCTACGACAACTTGCAGCGGATAAAGCTGGACGTAGTCACGATTGCTCCGCTGCACGGCAACGTCGCGCAGTGGTCCGAATTCCCCAAAGCCATCGGCAAGTCCGGCGATTGAAGCCGGCCTCCGGTTCCAGGTGCAAAAAGCCCCGCGCTCTGGCGTTCGCCGGAGCGCGGGGCCACCTCATTCCCATAGGCCCCATGCCTCCTTCCGGCTGGTATTCCTACATCAGTTGGTGTCGCAAATGCGGACACTTCATGTGCTACTGAGACTCGCGCGCCGTCTGCTTGACAATGCGAAGCCTGTGAGCTAAGAATTCTGCGCCATTGGCAAACTGTCCGACGCATTCCCATTCGATCGAGGCAATGATGAAAAATACTGTGCTGTTCGTTTCGTTGCTCGCGATCCTCGCGGTGAGTTCGTTGCGCGCGCAAACGCGGAATAATAATCCCACCGTTGTCAGGCTGGACCCGGTGCTCGATTCGCTCGTGTCCGCCGACGCCAAGCTGGACCTGGTGAAAAATGATTTCGGATTCACCGAGGGAGTCGTGTGGGTGGACGAAGGAAAGAGCGGCTACCTGTTGTTGAGCGACATGTACGCCAACGTGATCTACAAAGTGACGCCCGAGGGGAAAGTTTCCCTGTACCTGGACCACAGCGGCTACACGGGATACGACATCTGGCGCGTGGGAATGCCGCAGCCGGATGCGAATCGGAAAGACGTGTTCTTCATGATCGGGTCGAACGGACTTGCACTCGACCGGCAGGGCCGGCTCTTGATCGCCACGTGGTCGGGCCGGTCCATCGACCGAATCGAAAAGGACGAAAAGCGCACGATCCTGGCGGACCGCTATGAAGGTAAACGATTCGGCGGCACGAACGACCTCATCGTCAAGAAAGACGGCGCTATTTACTTCACCGATGGGTTTGGCGGCTTGCGCGGCAGAGACAAAGACCCTGGAAAGGAACTGGACTTCGCCGGCGTTTTCATGTGGAAGGACGGTAAAGTTTCGCTCGCGATCAAGGATATTCCAACGCCGAATGGACTGGCCTTTTCTCCGGATGAAAAAGTTCTCTATGCGAACGGCAGCCAGAACAGATACGTCAGGCGCTATGACGTGCAACCCGACGATACGCTCACGAACAGCCAAATGCTGATCGACATGAACTCAGATCCTCTTCCCGGAATTACCGATGGCATGAAGGTGGACACGAAGGGAAACATTTATGAATCCGGGCCAGGTGGCGTCTGGATTCTGTCGCCGGAGGGCAAGCATCTGGGCACGATTCGCACTCCCGAGTTTGTGGCGAACGTTGCGTTCGGCGATGCCGACAACAAGACTCTTTACATTGCGGCGCGCACGAGCCTTTATAGAATCCGAGTGAACACTCCAGGAATTCGCTAGCCCGCATTTCTATCGCAGCGTAAAAGCGCCCCGACCCGTCGTGGCGCCGCCGACTTCGCGCTCCCTCCGAACTAATTCACGTTGATGTTAACGGTTGTCGTTTTCGAAACTCCTCCGGAGGCCGACGTCACCGTGACACTCGACGCCCCCTTTTGCGTGAGACCCGGCGGCAAGCTCATGCAACCAACGAGTCCTGCGGTGGCGATCATCAGCAACACCAGCGTTACGTAGGCCAAGCGTACTCGCAACGGCGCGATTTTCCGCCGCCCGGCGAACAAGATGGCCATGAGGCCCGCGAGAATCGTCGCGGTCGCCCACGGCAGATACGGCGTCCATGGGTTTCGCCGTTGAGGTGACGGAGGTAAGTTCGCCGTCGTAGTGATCATCAGCGTCGTACTGCCCGACATGCTGCCAGCAGCAGTCTTGACCGGATTGAGCGCACAGGTCGTGCCGGACAATGACGCTGGCACAGCGCAAGTATAGTTCACATCGGCTGGCAACGCCGCATTGGCGGGCGTTGTAGTCAAATTCAGAACGACGTTTGCCGGCGTGCCCGCGGTGATCTGCAGGGTAGTGGATGTAGCCTGAGTCAACACGAAGCTCGCGATGGTAAATACTTGATTCGTCGTCGTCCCGCCACCCGGCGCCGGGTTCGTCACCGTGACGTTCACTTGGCCTGCGGTCGCAACATCGGGCGCAGCAATGGCCGCGGTAATCTGCGTCGCGTTCACGAGCGTCGTGGTCTTGGGCGCACCGTTGAAGTTCACCACCGCGCCGGAAACGAAGTTCGTCCCATTCACCGTCAGCGTGAAGGCCGCTCCTCCGGCCGTCGCACTGGTTGGCAAAAGCGTTGTGATCGTTGGCACCGGGTTGCCCACACCGGGATTCACTGTGAAGCTAAAGCTGGAGAACGACTGCCCACCGCCTGGCGATGGCGTAAACGTGAACATCGAAATGTTGCCGGAGGTGGAAATTTCTCCAGATGGGATGGTGAAAGTCGCGGAACTCGAGTTGCAAGGAGGATTCGCTTTAAAGTCGTGGTCAATACCGTTGAAACGCAGCTTTGTGCCCGCCGTGCCGCCCGTGGGGCCTGGGGCTACGCTGCAATCGAAATTCGTGCCAGTCACCGCTACATCGAGCGGATTTCCGGCATTGCCGGCGTTCACACTTCCGGGCGTTACAGAGGCGATGGTAGGTTGCGGACCAAGAATCGTGAACGCCAAGGCGGACGAAACGCTGGCTGAGTTGCTTTCGCCAACCGTAATGGCTGATTGACCACCGTTGACAAACCGGTTGGCGGGAATATCCGCGGTGATCTGATTCCCCACCGCTGGGTGCGTGACAATTCCGATTGAGGTGGCGTCCATCAAAACGATGGAGTTCGCGTCGAAATTCCCTTGCAGAGTCAGCGTCAGGGTGCCGGAACTGGGCACGCCCGCGTCGGTCGTGGCGGGCGAAATCCCGGACAGAAACGGCGCGGCCGCCACCGCAATTTCATTAAGTCGGAAATTCCACGCTCCGCGGCCGTGCGTACCTGCAAGCAGATTGCGCGATGCACGCCGCTCTTCCAAGGAGAGGACCGGCACACGGGGCAAGCCAGCGCCCACCACGGTCCAGTTCGTGCAGGGAGTCGCCGCTTCCGGGTCAGCACACGTGAAGACACCAATGTCGGTGCCAATGTAAAGCGCGTCAAACACCGGAGCGCTGTTATGGTCTACCACAATTGCGTTCATCGGAATGTTTGGCAGATTTCCGCTGATGTCACTCCACGTGACGCCGCCGTTCGTCGTCTTAAAGACGTGGCCCAGGTTATCCGCAAAATTCCCGTTGTTGCCGGAGAAGCCTGAAAAAGTCGCGTAAAGAATGTTTCCGGTCGAATCGCTCCGTTTTGTCTTGATGGCAGTAATAAAGCGTGGCGGGAGACCGGCGCCGGTGAGATTGGACCACACAGCGCTCGCGCCGGCGCCCGCGTTCAACATGCGCCAAACATTTCCATTGGTCGTCGCGGCCACGACGATGTTGCTGTCGTTGAGAAGCACATCGATCGCACTGATGTTTCCAGGTGGGGCCGAGCAGTCCCCTACGTTCCCGGCGCTGAGGTCGGCGGAAATAGCCGTCCAAGTGTCGCCGCGATCCATCGTCTGCCAGATGCGGCAGGTGCCGAAATAGAGCCGGTTCGATAGTGACGAGTCGATGACAAGGGGCGGAATGAATTCACTTTGATCGTTCTGATTAATACCTGAAGTGATATCTATAAACGATGGAAAACCTGAGATGACATCGCCGTTTTGAAGGGACCTGTTGATGCTATATGCCTGGCAACTGGCATAAACCGTGCTCGGAACGATAGGATCGATGGCGAAATATCCGCCATCGCCACAGACGCCCATGTCATTCCAGTCTAGAGTTCCTGAGTATTTAGGCGTGCCATTGTCCTGGTTACCGCCGTAGATAATGTTTTGGTCGGAGGGATGGACGCCCATGCCCGGATAGAATTGAGTCAGGCCGAGCGTATTGTTCAAGTCCACCCATAACACGTGCGGGGTCACCGTGGGATCGTCAGTTCGCCACATACCGCCGTCATCGCCGGTATATAGCCGCGGTGTGGCTCCAGTGGCTGCAAACGCAAGCGCGTGCGTGTCCACGTGCGGCCGGACACTGGTCGAGCCAATCGTGAAGTCGTCGCTTCCGCCGCTGGTCCAGGTTGTACCGCCATCGGTGGAGCGGAACAGCGTTGAGCTGTTGTTGTCGAAGGCGGAACCGCCGACCACAACGAAGTTCGGATTCGTTGGATGCACGGCGATGGCGACATCGTACCAGCACTGACCGGCACAGAAGTCCGGCGTGGAAGGGAGCTGGGTCCAAGTCGTGCCACCATCGGTGCTCTTGAGCATAGCCAGCAGGTTGTTAGAGCTAAGGAAATAATTGGCGATCGCGGCGTAAATGGTCGTCGTAGCGAGAGAACCTGTGGTGGATGGTGCTACGGCCAACGTTATCCGGCCGAAATTTGTGGGGTCAACGCCAGGGACATTAATCGTTAGTTTGTTCCAGGTCTGACTGGCACATGCCAGGTTGGCGTTCGTCGACAGGTAAATTCCGTTGGCCGTGTTACCTCCTCCCGGACCAGCGGGAAGACCGATCGCGGCGAACGCATTCGTGCTACTTGCATAGACAACTGATGTGCCGGCAGGCCCGGCAACTTTCAGACTCCAATTCAGTCCTCCATCGTTGCTGCAATAAATTCCCGACCCCGCACTGCTGAAGATGCTCGCTCCCGCCAGGACGGTGTTAGCGTCCAGGGGATTCACAGACAATGATCCAATGAAGGCGCCGCCAACCCCGGTAGCGAACGGTCCAGTGAACGAGGTGATGCCTGTAACTCCCGTAATGGTTCCACCGTTGCCCCCGAGCCCGACTGGAGCCCAGGTCGTGCCGCCGTCGGGCGATTTGATCACGCCCGCCCCGTAAAAATTGTCACCGGCGAAATTTTCCTCACCCGTTGCGACGTACACCGTGGTCGGACTTGATGGCGCGACGGCGACTGCTCCGATGGAAAGTGAGGGCTGCGAGTCGAAGTTTGTGGCCCAGGTCGCACCACCATCGGTTGTTTTCCATACACCTCCTTCGGCCCCGCCGAGGTAGATCGTATTCCCAGTGCCATCGGAGGGATCAATTGCCAACGACGTGACTCGGCCGCTCGCCGTAGGTGATCCACCGTTGCCGCCGAAGGTTTGATTGATTGGCCTCGGACCGATGAAGAGCCAATTTGTGGTGCTCCCGGGGAAAGGAATGATTCCATCCGCAACGGGTGCGGAACGCAGGCCCATTTGGATCTCTCTTTGGATCATGCCATCCATCTGCGTCAACGCTTTTCCTCGAACATTCTCGGGAATGTGGCCAGAAGGATAGGCCCGCTGGTCATAGAACCACTTGAGCCTCTCGCGCTTGCGGTTGGGGTTTGGAAGCTGCGGGGAACTGGGAGCGCCATTTCCTGTGGCGTTTTGGGCGGAGGAAGTATCCGCGGCCGTCGCGTTCCCCGCTGGTTGTTGCGGACCGGGATTAGAAGACGGTCCGGCAGGCTTCGCCGGGAGCGCCTTTGGCGCTGGCCGAGGCACCGCCGGTTGCGGCGCAGGCGTTGGTTCAGCCGCGATTGCCGTTGCGCGTTTTCGCGCTGCTGCGATACAACTAAGTCCAACTACGAGGCTCAGGCAGATCAAAATAAAAATGCGCCATGCTCGAGGAAGAGGGCTGAACGTTGCCATGGGGGTCTCCAATCTATCCGCGATTTCGATCGCCGGTTCTGTAGTGTTCTCGCTCCAATTTTAAAAATGACTCAGCCCTACATTGCGGAGCTCTGCGCCAAAATAATCGCGCAACGCGTCGGAGCGAACATGGACTCCTCGGCTTTCTTCGCGGCCCCAGCAGGCTGGATTCATAGGGACAAAATGGTCTTTCAATGGCTGGGGCGATTTCCCAACAGACATGAGGTGTAGATGCGGGCTGGGAATAAGCAGTGGAAGTCCGGTGATAGTAGACGGAATCGCCCGCGAAGAATTCGGAGTGGCTGATGAAGCCATAAGAATAAGTCCATGGCGCACACTACCCGGGAGCCGACGGTTCAAATGTCACTACTTTGTGTTGCGGCAGTTAGAGGGAATCTCTGCCAACATGGATGAACATTGGAATCTTGTGTCGCGGGGGAGAAACTGTCAATAAAACGTAGGTCGAGTGATGGCGAATCAAACAACTCTCTGCGGGCCGTTACGTCAGTCAGAAGGTCCCACAGCGTTCACGCGAAGGCCGCGATCGCTTCGCTCATTGCCTGAGGCTGTTCCTCTGGCAGAGCGTGGCCTGCGTTCGGAAACACGACGACGGTCCCGCGATCACCCAGCGCCGCCTCCGACAAGCCCGCGAACTTGCGCGGCGCAACCGTGTTGTTTTCCGCCGCCAGATCCAGAATGCGCGCCCGGCCGCAAGTGAACCACTCATCCACTTAAGGCTATCGTCGAACACTTCGAAGCAGGTGATCGCAACGAATCTGAGTGCCGCGCTTTTTTCGCCACACTGTGGCCCGCAAAAAATCCGTACCGCGAGCGTTCCTACCTAAGAATCGCTGAAAAATAGAGTTTGCCGTTAACAGCCGACGCCAATCCTCTTCACTCGTGTTGCGAGAAGGATCGATGTGTTGATGCAATCCCCCAATCACAGGTTCCGCCACCGGAACATCGCGTCCACTGGGTAGTGTCCAGAAGTATGAAAGTTCCTCAGATAACAAGACTCCGCGACTCTCAAAATGGACCTGGCGAAGATAATCCTGCCCCGTCGACGCGCCACTGTTTCACCAATCCGAAGTCACCCAACAATAGCGACAAGTGGGGGGCGTGAATATGCGGCAAGCCGCTTTGCCCACGCTTTTTGTCATTTTGTTGCCGCGTATTTGCTCCAGCGCAAAGCGACCTTTTTTTTCGGGAGTAGAGTGCGGTGAGTTATTAAGACTGGGGAAGTATCCGAGTGGTTGCAGGTGGGTCCTAAGCAATACCGCAAGGGGCCTACGAATTTGAGGCAAGTGGCCTTGCGCACGCTTTTTGTCATTTTGTTGCCGCGTATTTGCTCCAGCGCAAAGCAAATTTTTTTTTCGGGAGTAGAGTGCGGTGAGTTGTTAAGACTGGGAAAGCATCCCAGTGGTCGCTGGTGGGTCCTAAGCTAAGAGAAGAATTTCCGGTTGGTACTTGAGCCTGCACGCCAGCAAGGAGGCTAGACTCTTATGAGAAAGCTTTTCAAGATTTGTTTGCCAGCGCTTCTAGTTTGTTTGATTCCCGCGATCGCGAGCGCTCAGGCCGCGGGGGAACAAGGCGGAGGGTCATTTCGCGTCCAATGCCCAACCGCCACGGTCAGACATCCCGGCACCACGGCTACAGGCGGCACCGGCACTGTTGTAACCACTCACCCTGACTCTGCGGAGGCTCTGTTCACGAGCCCGCAGATTAGGACTGCGACGAAAGATCCGAGCGGGACTCACACATTTACCCCCGCGCTGACGTTCACCGACAACGGCGGTGCGATCAAATGCCAGGAGATTTCCGGTGGTGACGGCATGATGACCGAGGCGGACGGGAACCAGACTTATATGTTCTCATTTGGTCCTCTCTCCGGCTTGGGTCAAATCATAAACGGCCTGCCGGGAACAACGTTCCCCAACGAATTTAACTCTCCGTACACTGCCGGGCCGAATTATATCAATACCCAGCCGAATCCGATTTACGACAATTCTACCTCCCCCACCGATCCTGTCGCTCCTGGCGCCAACGCCGCACTTACCGATCCCGCTGGAATTATGAATACCGGCGTATTGAATGGAAACATTCCCGCGCCGTTGATTGCGTTTGATGAAGACGACGAGTTTTTCCTAACCCTCACCAACGTCGGCATGATCATGCGGCCGGACCTGTTCGAGCAGCACACCGTCCACTTCCACGGCTACCCCAATGCATCTTCTTTCTATGACGGCGTGCCGGACGCTTCGCTGGCCATCAACATCGGCGGCAGCTTTACCTACTATTACCTTGCGCCGGACGCGGGCACGTATTTCTGGCACTGCCACATTACGCCTCCCGAGCACTTACAGATGGGCATGGTCGGGCAACTCTTCGTGCGCCCGCGCCAGAATCGGGTGCCGGTTGGCAACACTCTTTACAGCGCGTCTCTGGCGTCACAGAGTGACCTGCGGACAGCTTGCTATCCCGGTCTCCCTTCTGGCACCGTCACGCAGGGTCCCGATATCCTCTGTTCAGCGCCGCTACCGGCAACCAATGGGGTCCTGCAAATACAGGATCCGAATCAGCCGACCGGAATCGGCTACAAGTACGTCTACAACGACGGCGACGGCAGCACGCGCTACGACATCGACGTGCCCCTCCAGATTCACGGCTTTGATCCCAACTTCCACTTTGTCGGCATGACCTTCAACCCGGAAGGGTTCTCGGACATGAAGGACAAGTACTTCCTCCTGAATGGCCGCAGCTATCCCGACACGGTAGGCGTTGCCGGTGGTCCTGCGGACGTTCTGGGCCAGCTCGCGGGCGCGTCAAACCCCGATCCGGTCACGCACGCCATCTCGACGGGGGATACGGACGGCAATAGCCGTTTTTCGCAACCACTTCCCTCCCTAATCACCTTGAGCGCGAGCGGAGGTCCCGCCGGAACCGCCACGTGCCCCACAGCGCCTTGTGGTCAAAGGGCGGCGCTGCGCATTGCCGACCTGGACGTTACGGAATACCAGACGCTTTCCTCCACAGGCATTCCCATGCTGTTGGTTGGCTTCAACGCGAAGTTACTCCGCGACGAGGCGGGGAACAACCTTTACATCAAGTCAAACTCCATCACTCTAGGCGGCGGCGAGTCCCTGGATGTGATTCTTGACGCCACTGGGGTTGCCCCCGGTACGTACTTCCTTTACACACCACAACTGGACCATTTGTCGAACGACTCCGAGAACTTCGGCGGGCTGATGACTGAAGTCGTAGTTACTCCGTAGGAGAGCAACCATGAGCCAAGCGAATTCAAGAAACTTGTCTGCAGTATCACGATTCCTCCCGGTCGTCGTGGCGGCGCTGTGCTTGCTGCTCGCGGCTTCGGCGCATGCTGCCGCTCCCGGCATCACAGCGAGCAGTGGCGGCTCCTCGACGTTCAGCCTGAACGCCGGCCCCGGCTTCAGCAGCCAGCCAGATGGGGTGTTGGTTTATTCCTGGGGTTACGGGTGTAGCGGCACCGGCTCCTCCAACGCTACGTTTGCCCCGGCGGCGGTCGCTGGACCTTTTTGTCCGTCCATGCAACTTCCCGGTCCCACGCTGATCGTTACCGAGAATGTACCCTTTACGGTGACGCTCACGAACAGCTTGCCGACAGCCGCGGGCAATACTTCGATTTTGTTCCCTGGCGCCAGCTCGGTGACGTTCAGTGGAGGCGTGGCAGGGCTGCTAACGCAGGAGGCTACGCAGACCGGCGCAGTGACGTACACCGTCACCTACTCGGCGCCGGGCACACATGAATACTACAGCGGTACGCAACCGGACCTGCAGATTGAGATGGGTCTTTTTGGAGCGGTGGTCGTTCGGCCCAGTACTGTTCCTGCTGGTTGTGTGGCCCTAGGTGCAGAGCTCGGCGGCGGCCGCGTCGACTTCCGGCTGGCGCCATCCGCCTACGACCACGCCAAGAGTTGCTACGACCGGGAATACCTGATCCAGTGGTCCGAGATGGACCCGAAGATTCACAGGCAAGTGGAAGATCAACTGAAGTTGATTGCATCGTGCCCCACTATCACGGGTTTGCAGTTTTCCTGCCCGACTGCGCTCAATGTCGTCACCGAGCCCTACCACCCGAATTATTTCCTGGTTAACGGGCGCTCCATGCCGGACAACATGGATCCGAACTATGCGCCGAATTATCCGAACCAGCCGTACAACGGGAATCCCCATATGCATCCAGGCGAGTTGGTGCTGGTGCGCTACATGGGACAAGGACATTGGCAGCATCCATTTCACGAGCACGGGAACCACGTGCGCATCCTGGGCCGTGACGGCAATTTGCTCGTCAGCCAGACGGATCCGACTCTGTTGGCTGGACGTATGGAATTCAACACGGACACGACTCCGGGCCAGGCGGATGAGGGAATCTTTTACTGGTCGGGCAAAGGACTCGGCTGGGATATCTTCGCACACACTCAGAGCGGGGCGGGAAGTGCCGCGTGCGTTCCTGACGCCAACGGCTACTACACAAACGCCAGCGGGGCTGCCTTCCCAACCTACGACGCTGCAGGGAACTTCGTTAGCGGCGCCCAGAACTATTACGAATGGTGCGCCGACCATAAGCACCCGCTGGAGAC
>Ga0137409_10008625_pt1 | contig 10408 bp, 8 predicted proteins | sample CZODoug1_16funga_FD_122059 | JGI IMG/M metagenome (GOLD analysis project Ga0137409, IMG submission 122059) | Vadose zone soil fungal communities from Angelo Coast Range Reserve, California, USA - CZODoug1_16fungal (Hybrid Assembly) | ecosystem: Environmental > Terrestrial > Soil > Vadose zone... | reverse complement strand
TCGTCGTGCACGTCGAGCACGAAGCGGCACATGTCTTCCTTCTCCTCGACGTTCATCCCGGCCATGGGCTCGTCGAGGAGGAGAAGCTGGGGCTCGGCGGCGAGGGCCCGAGCCAGCTCCACGCGCTTCTGGAGCCCGTAGGGCAGCCGGCCGGCCGGCGTCTTGCGAATGGCCTGGATCTCCAGGAAGTCGATGATGCGCTCGACGGCGGCCCGGTGCTCGAGCTCCTGACGCCGGGCCGGGCCCCAGTAGAGGGCATCCAGGAGGAAGTGCCCCCGCATCTTGAGCAGGCGACCGGTCATGATATTGTCCAGCACCGTCATGCCCTTGAAGAGGGCAACGTTCTGGAAGGTGCGCGCGATGCCGAGCTCCGCCACCTCGAAGGGCTTGAGCTGGGTTCGATCCTTGCCGTCGAAGACGATGCGGCCTCGCTGAGGATGGTAGAAGCCGCTGATGACGTTCAGAAGCGTGGTCTTTCCCGCCCCGTTGGGGCCAATGATGGCGACGATCTCTCCTCGATGAATGTCGAGGCTGACGTCACTCAAGGCCTGGACGGCGCCGAAGTGGACGGTGATCCCCTCGACGCGGAGGAGGGGCTCCCGGCCCGCGCCACCCGCCGGTCCGGGAGCAGCGATCTCCTCCTCCTGTGCGGTCACCGGCACTTAGTCCCCCTCCAGATCCATGATGCGAATGTGGCGCTCCATCTCGGACGTCCGCCCGTCCTCGTACGTCACCGTGGCACGGACCGACGCGGCGGTGGCGTTTGGATCGTAGAGAGCGGTGATGATGGACGCGTACTTTTCATTGATGAACCCGCGGCGGAGCTTCCTGGTTCTCGTGATCTCTGCGTCGTCGGGGTCCAGCTCCTTGTGCAGGATGGCGAAGCGCGTGACGCGCTGCGAGGGGGCCACCGTGTCATTGGCCCGACGGATCTCCTCGTGGATCAGACCGTAGGTGGCCGGATTCTGGGCGAGGTCCGTGTAGCCCGAATAGCCGATGCCGCGTCGCTCGGCCCAGTTGCCCACGACCTCCATGTCGATGTTGATCATGGCCGCGATATGGGGACGCGCATGACCCACGGCCACCGCCTCCTTGATGTAGACGCTGAACTTGAGCTTGTTCTCGATGTACTGGGGGGCGAACACCGTGCCGTCCTCCAGCGTGGCCACGTCCTTGACGCGATCGATGATGACGAGCTGTCCATCGGGATCGAAGAGGCCGGCATCGCCGGTATGGAGCCACCCATCGCGCAGCGCCGAGGCCGTCTGCTCCGGGCTCTTGTAATAGCCCGTGAAGAGGCCCTCGGTGCGGATGAGCACCTCGCCCCGATCGGAGAGCTTGATGTCGACGCCGGGCAGCGGCGAGCCCACGGTCTCCAGCTTGACTCGACCGTCCCGGTGCAGGGTGGCCGGCGCGCAGCACTCGGTGGCGCCGTAGAGCTGCTTGAGGTTGACGCCGATGGCCCGGAAGAACTGCATCATCTCGGGGCCGAGGGCGGCGCCCCCCGTGATGGCCGCGCGGATGCGCCGAAACCCGAGCTGATCGCGAAGCGGGTCGAAGACGAGCCAGCGCCCGAGCCAGGCCAGGGCGCGGAGCCGGGCGGACACCGGCTTGCCCTCGAGCTCGAGCCGCGCCTTGAGCATTCCCCGGGGAAGAAAGGACTTCGCGAGGCGCCGCTGGAGCCAGTTGGCGTCCTCGATGCGCACCTGGGCCTGGGAGAGGATGTTCTCCCAGATGCGCGGCGGCGCGAAGGTCATGGTCGGGCCGATCTCACGGAAGTCGTGACGGACGGTGGAGGCGTCTTCGGGGCAGTTGACCGTGCAGCCCGCGAGGAAGGCCACGGCGAGGGAGAAGAAGCTGTCCCCGATCCAGGCCATGGGCAGGTAGGCCATGATCTCGTCGCCCCGGCCCATGGGCTCTACCTCGAGGAACTGCCGCGCGGTGGCGAGGAGGGCGCCGTGGGAGATCATCACGCCCTTGGGAAACCCCGTCGTCCCCGACGTGTAGTTGATGATGGCGAGATCCGTCGCGAGTCCCCTGGCCACCTCGGCGTCCCAGTGCGCGGGATGATCGCGGGCGAACTCGACACCCCGCGCCTGGACCTGATCCAGGCTCACCAGCCACGGATGGTCGTAGTGCCGCATGCCCTTGGGGTCGTCGTAGACGATGACCTCGACGAAGGGCAGCTTGTCCTTCATCTCCAGGATCTTGTCGACCTGCTCCTGGTTCTCGCAGACGACCATCCGGGACTCGGAGTGATCGATGACGTAGTGGATCTCCGTGGCGATTCCGTCCTGATAGATGGGCACGGGCACGCCACCGAGGGCCTGGGCCGCCACCATGGTCCAGTAGAGCTGGGGGCGGTTGTCGCCGATGACGGCGAGCTTGTCCCCGCGGCGGAAGCCGAAGCTGGCGAGGCCGAGCGCGATGCGCCGCACGTGCTCGACGTAGTCCTTCCACGTATGCGCCTGCCAGATCCCGAACTCCTTCTCGCGGATGGCCACGGCCGCGGCGAGACGCTGGGAATTGTCGAGGGCGAGCTTCGGGAGGGTGTCGAGGCCGGGAGCAAGCATCAGGAGTGGATCATCCGGACCATGGAGGCGCGGGGCATGACGGACCCGAGGGTTGGTTGGCTGGCATACTCACACCGTCTGCGACCGCGCGCGCCTTCGCGCGGATCACATGGGATCCGTGAACCGACACTCGCCTACGCCATTGGAGAGAGTTTCCACAATCGTCCGAGCCTTGTCCCGGGCACGAGGCCCCGGGAAGGTAGCCACGCCGGGGGTGCTGGAGTGGCGAGAGTCTAAACGACCGGCTCCGGGCTGTCAAGCAACTTTGCGAGCCAAGACAAGGGTTTACAGTCACCTTCGGACCTCTGGCGCAGCCACCTGAGCATGCGCTCGGCGATCTGGGTCGTGGGAGTCATTCTCGGCTGGTCGATCAGCCCGGCCCAGCTCGAGATGGACTGCGCCCGGCCTCAGCAAGCCCGAAACGTGGTCGGGCGCTTGATGCTCTCGGAGATAGAAGGCGCCGAGGACACCAATCGAGCGGCCATGTGGGAGACCTTCGGCCGCTGTCCGGGAGGGTCCGGCGCCGCCGCATGCCGCCGGAAGGAGCAGCAGCGCTTCGAGGCCAACTGGGAGGGCGAGAAGCGAGCCATCGAGGACAAGTACCGGAAGATGCTATCGGAATTCGAGGAGCGCTGCCAAGCGTCAGCAGCCTAGAAGGGCCTTTTGACGAGGCGGGCCAGCTCGCCGACGACGCCACGCCTGAAGGTCAGCACGCAGAGCACGAAGATCACCCCCTGCACCACGGTCACCCAGGCCCCGAGCTGCGACAGGTAGTTCTCGAGCGAGATGACGATAAAGGCCCCCACCACGGGACCAAAGATGGTGCCGAGACCCCCCAGGAGGGTCATCAACACGACCTCGCCCGACATGGTCCAGTGGACGTCGGTGAGCGAGGCGAGCTGAAAGACGATGGCCTTGGTGCCGCCCGCCAGCCCCGAGAGCGTGGCGGAGAGCACGAAGGCGAGGAGCTTGTACTGCTCCGCGGTATAGCCGAGCGAGACGGCCCGCGGCTCGTGCTCGCGAATGGCCTTCAGCACCTGGCCGAACGGCGAGTGGATGGTCCGGTAGATGAGCAGGAAGCCCGCGAGGAACACCGCCAGCACCACGAAGTACATGGTCATGGTATGGCGCAGATCGAGAAGGCCGAAGAGCATGCCTCGAGGCACCGCCTGGATGCCGTCCTCGCCGTGAGTGAACGGGGCCTGGAGGCAGAAGAAGTAGATCATTTGCGCCAGGGCCAGCGTGATGTTGGCGAAGTAGATGCCCCGGCTCCGGATGGCCAGGGCGCCGATCAAGACGCCGAGAGCCCCCGCCACGACCGTCCCCGCGAGAATGGCCAGCTCCGGCGGCCAGCCCCAGACCTTGGCGGTGTGCGCCGAGATGTAGCCGGCGGACCCGAGGAAGGCGGCATGCCCGAAGGACAGGAGCCCGACATAGCCGATCAGGAGGTTGAAGGCGCAGGCGAAGAGCGCGAAGCAGAGCGCCTTCATGAGAAAGAGCGGGTAGATGAAAAACGGCGACACCACGAAGAAGGCGACCATGACGGCGAAGGCGACGAGCTGGTGACGACCCGTGGCGGAGGGCGCCTCGAGGGCGGGCGCGGCTTCCTGGGCCGTGGTCACCGGCTACTTCTCCCGCCCGAAGAGCCCGGTGGGCTTGACGAGCAGGACCAGCGCCATGATCACGAAGATGACCGTGTTCGAGGCCTCGGGATAGAAGACCTTGGTGAGGCCCTCGACGATCCCGAGCGCGAAGCCGGTCAGGATCGAGCCCATGATCGAGCCCAGTCCCCCGATCACCACCACCGCGAAGACCACGATGATGAGATCGGCGCCCATGAGCGGGTTCACCTGGTAGATAGGTGCGGCGAGCACTCCGGCCAGAGCCGCCAGCGCCACCCCGAATCCGTACGTGAGCGTGATCATCCGCGGCACATTGATGCCGAAGGCCTGGACGAGCGCGGGATTCTCGGTGGCCGCGCGCAGGTAGGATCCCAGCTTGGTTCGTTCGATCACGTACCACGTGGCCAGACACGTCGCGAGCGAGAAGACGATGACCCAGGCTCGGTAGTTCGGCAGGAACATGAAGCCCAGGCTCCGCCCGCCCGCGAGCTGCGCGGGCATGGCGTACGGCAGTCCCGAGGATCCGAATTCGTTGCGGAAGAGTCCCTGGATGATGAGGGCGAGCCCGAAGGTCAGGAGGAGCCCGTAGAGGTGATCGAGATGGTAGAGGCGCTTGAGCATGGTCCGCTCCAGCACGACGCCGAGGAAACCGACCACGATCGGCGAGAGCAGGAGGGCCCACCAGTAGCCAAGCCCCGCCCACTGCAGGAGGAAGTACGCCACGAAGGCGCCCATCATGTACAGGGCGCCGTGGGCAAAGTTGATGATGTTGAGCAGCCCGAAGATGACGGACAGCCCGAGGCTCAGGAGAGCATAGAAGGAGCCGTTGATCAGCCCGATCAAGAGCTGGCCGAACAAGGCCTGGGTGGGGACGCCGAAGATGCTGCTCATCGCGGATTCCCCCTCTCCCGGCCGAGGCGGGGAGAGGGGGACGAATCGGTCACGCTACTTCTTGACCAGCGGGCACTCGCCCTGGTCGAGGGGTCGGAAGGCCTGCTCGGCAGGGATGGTCGCCCGGATCTTGTAGTAGTCCCAGGGTGCCTTCGATTCCGAGGGCTTCTTGACCTCGACGAGATAGGCGGGGTGAATCTTCCGCCCGTCCGCCCGGATGGTGCCCTTGCCGAAGAGCGGGTCGTCGGTCGGGATCTCCTTCATCTTCGCGATGACCCTGGTGCCGTCGTCGCTCTTGAGCGCCTCCACCGCCTTGAGATAGTGCGTGACACCCGCATAGACGCCGGCATGGATCATGGTCGGGTGGATGCCGCGGTTGCGCGCGGCGAACCGCTTGGCGAAGGCACGCGTCCGATCATTCAAGTCCCAGTAGAACGTCTCGGTGAAGACGAGCCCCTGCGCGGTCTGGAGCCCGAGGGCATGGACGTCCGTGAGGAACACGAGGAGACCCGCGAAGTTCTGCCCACCCTTGACGATGCCGAACTCCGCGCCCTGCTTGATGGCGTTCGTGGTGTCGCCGCCCGCATTGGCCAGCCCGATCACCTTCGCCTTCGAGGCCTGGGCCTGGAGCAGGAAGGAGGAGAAGTCCTGGGTGTTGAGCGGGTGGCGCACCTTGCCCAGCACCTTGCCGCCGTTCTTGAGCACCACGGCCTCGACGTCCCGCTCGAGGGCATGGCCGAAGGCGTAGTCCGCGGTGATGAAGAACCAGGTGTCGGCCCCCTGCTTGACGAGGGCATTGGCGGTGCCGTTGGCGAGCGCCCACGTGTCGTACGTCCAGTGGATCGTGTTGGGCGAGCAGGCCTTGCCGGTCAGGTCGGAGGTCGCGGCCGACGAGACGATGAAGGCCTTGCCCTTGTCGCGCGTGATCTGGCTGACGGCGAGGGCGACGCCGGAATTCGGGACGTCCACGATCAGGTCCACCTTGTCCACGTCGTACCACTGCCGGGCGATCGCGGACCCCACGTCGGCCTTGTTCTGATGGTCGGCGAAGACGACTTCCACCTTCATGCCCTTCTTCTCGGCGCCGTAGTCCTCGACGGCCATGCGGGCAGCCACCACCGAACCCTGCCCCGCCAGGTCGGCGTAGAGGCCCGACTGGTCGTTGAGCACGCCGATCTTGATCACGCCGTCGGAAATCTGCGCCCGCGCGATCGCGGGCCCCAGGGCGAGGAGCGCTGCCAGCAGGATCGCGAAGCGTATCAGCATTTCTGGGACTCCTTTCGTCAGTTGGAAGCCGTGAAGGCGGAGGGATTATACCCCAAGGTATTCGTGGAGCTTGCCCATGCTCGCCTCGAGGGCGGCGTTGGGAATCACGTCCACCACGCGGCCGTGCTCCATGACGCAGTGCCGGTCCGCCACCGTGGCCGCGAAGCGGAAGTTCTGCTCGACGAGGAGGATGGTGAAGCCCTCGGACCGCAGGCGCCGGATGGTCGCCCCGATCTGCTGCACGATGACGGGGGCCAGGCCCTCCGTCGGCTCGTCGAGGAGGAGCAGGCGCGCGCCCGTGCGCAGGATGCGGCCGATGGCGAGCATCTGCTGCTCGCCCCCCGAGAGCTTGGTGCCCTGGCTGCGGAGCCGCTCCTTGAGATTCGGGAAGAGACCGAAGACGCCGTCGAGGGGAAGCCCGCCCGGGCGGACCTCCGGGGGCAGCAGGAGGTTCTCCTCGACGCTGAGGCTCGAGAAGATTCCGCGCTCCTCGGGGCAGAAGGCGAGGCCGAGGCGCGCGATGCGGTTCGAGGGGAGGCCCACGAGCTCGTGCCCGTCGAAGCGGATCGAGCCCTGTCGCTGCGGCACCATGCCCATGATGGATTTGAGCGTGGTGGTCTTGCCGGCGCCGTTGCGCCCGAGCAGCGTCACCACCTCCCCCGCCCGCACCTCGAAGCCGACGCCGTGCAGGATGTGCGACTCGCCATACCAGGCGTGGAGGTCCCGGACCTCGAGCAGGGAGCTCTCAGGCATGGCCGGAGCCCATGTAGGCCTGGATGACGTCCGGGTTCTTCGAGACGGCGGCGTAGTCGCCCTCGGCGAGGATCTCGCCGCGGGCGAGCACGGTGATGCTGTGGGAGAGATTGGCGACCACGCTGAGGTTGTGCTCGACCATGAGCACGGTGCGATTGGCGGCGACCTGCCGGATGAGGGCGGAGATGCGCTCCACATCCTCGTGGGTCATGCCCGCCGTCGGCTCGTCGAGCAGCATCATCTCGGGATCGAGGGCGAGGGTGGTGGCGATCTCGAGCGCCCGCTTGCGCCCATAGGGCAACTCCACGGCGGGGGTGGCCGCGAAGGCGGAGAGGCCCACCGCCTCGATCAGCTCCCGGGCCCGGCCGTCGAGCCCCTCCAGCACCCGCTCCGATCGCCAGAAGTCGAAGGAGCGCCCGCGCCGCCGCTGGAGGGCAACCCGGACATTCTCGAGCACGCTCAGATGCGGGAAGACGGCGGAGATCTGGAAGGAGCGGACGAGGCCCAGCCGCGCGATGTGGGCGGGCGTGGAGCCGGTGATCTCGCGGCCGTTGAAGGTGATGCGTCCCCGCGTGGGCGTGAGGAAATGCGTGAGCAGGTTGAAGCAGGTGGTCTTCCCCGCCCCGTTGGGGCCGATGAGGGCGTGAATGGTTCCCCGGCGGACCCGGAGGCTCACGTCCTTGACGGCGAGGAAGCCGCGGAACTCCTTGGTCAGACCCTCGGTCTCGAGGATCAGATCGGTCGGCATGGCCCGCCGATGATAGCGATGGCGCAGGGGCGGTGCAAGCGGATATCATGTGCGCCATGAGCTCACGAATCCTCATCATCGGCGCAGGCGCGGTCGGCAGCTATCTCGGCGGCTTCCTCTCCCGGGCGGAGCACGACGTCACCCTGGTCGATCCCTGGCCCGAGCAGGTGGAGGCGATCCGCAGTCGCGGCATCGCCCTCAGCGGGCCGCACGATCCCTTCGAGGCCCGCCCCCGGGCCCTCCACGTCCACGAGGCGCAGAGCCTCGGCCAGGACTTCGACTTCGCCATCGTGGCCATGAAAGCCTATGACACGGCGTGGGCGACGCACCTCGCTCTGCCCCATCTCAAGCCGGAGGGCTACGTCGTCTCCGCCCAGAATTGCTGGAACGATCCGACGGTGGCCGCAGTGGCCGGGGTCTCGCGCGCGGTCGGCCTCGTCATGTCGAGGATCTCCGTGGCCCTCTGGAAGTCGGGCGAGGTCGAGCGCGGCACCGAGAAGGGCAGCGCCTCGGGACACGAGGTCTTCCGGGCCGGCGAGCACGACGGCCGCATCACGCCGCGCGTGGAGTCCCTCGCGCGGATTCTCTCCGTGGTGGACGGCGCCCGGTCCACGGACAATCTCTGGGGCGAGCGCTGGTCCAAGCTCTGCCTCAACGCCATGGGCAACCCCGTCCAGGCCATGACCGGGCTGGGCAGCCTCGAGGTCGCCCGCGAGCCCCGGGGCCGCGAGATCACCATCCGCCTTGGCGCCGAGTCGGCCCGCGTGGGGCTGGCCCTCGGCTACACGATCCCCAAGTTCGGGGTGGCCGACGTCAAGACCTGGGCCGCCGCCGATGACCCCGTCGTCTACGCGGAGCTCGACCGGCTGCTGACCCCGAAGGCGGATGCCTCCCGGAACTGGCGCGCCTCCATGGCCCAGGACGTGATCAAGGGCCGCCGCTCGGAGATCGAGTACATGAACGGCCACATCGCGGCCAAGGGGAAAGAGAAGGGCGTGGCCACGCCAGTATCGGCGGCCGTGGTCGGGATCATGCGAGAGATCGACGCGGGAACTCGCACCTCTTCTCCCGCCCACATCGAGCAGGCCCTGAAGACCGCCGGGCACTAGGCGGCTGAAAAAGGCCCATCTGCTTCGTTAGCGACGGCGGCGGCACCCCCTCAACGTATGTGGCCGTTCGAGCTGAGGGGCCAGCCACGAGGCGAGAGCTGAGTGAGAATTACGCCTCGGGGTGCCGCCGCCGTCGCTGCCTCGCATCTGGACCTTTTTGAGCCGCCTACGCGTCACGCACGGCCGCTCAGGACTTCTCTCACCCGCCGCACGAGCTGCTCGGGGTTGAAGGGCTTCTCCAGGAAGGCCGTGCCCGGCTCGAGCACGCCGTGGTGGACGATGGCGTCGTCGGTGTAGCCCGAGACGAACAGGACCTTCATCTCGAGCCGGACGGCGGCGAGCCGGCGCGCGAGATCCGCCCCACTCATCGTGGGCATGACCACATCGGTGAGCAGGAGATGGATGGGGCCCGAGTAGCGATCGGCGATCAGCATGGCCTCGCCGCCGTGCCCCGCCTCGAGCACCGTGTAGCCGTACATCTGCAGCGTCTCCAGCACGACCGCCCGCAGCTCGTCCTCGTCCTCCACGAGGAGGACGGTCTCCGTTCCCCCGCCCGCCCGCAGGGGGGGCTCGGGGCTGGGGACGATCTCCACGCTCTCCTCGATGCGCGGGAGGTAGATCTTGAAGGTCGTCCCGGCGTCGGGGGCGCTGTGGACGGAGATGCCGCCGTCGCTCTGCTGGACGATGCCGTACACGGTGCTGAGGCCGAGTCCCGTCCCCTTGCCCTGCTCCTTGGTGGTGAAGAACGGCTCGAAGATCCGCGCCTGGGTCGCCGCGTCCATGCCGGTGCCGGTATCGGACACCGCGAGCACCACGGTGGGGCCGGGGCGCAGCCCCGGGTGCTGCTGGGCATCGCCTTCCGTCAGCTCGACCTCGGTGGTCTCGATGGTGAGCTTGCCCCCCTGGAGCATCGCGTCGCGGGCATTCACGACCAGGTTCACGATGACCTGCTCGATCTGGCCCGGATCGGCCTTGACGCGTCCGAGGGCCGGCGCGAGGTCGGTGCGCAGGGCCACGTCTTCGCCGATCAGACGGCGCAGCATGGATTCCATGTTTTCCACGACGGCGTTGAGGTCGAGAACCTTGGGCTGCAGCACCTGCTTGCGGCTAAAAGCCAGGAGCTGTCGGGTCAGCTCGGTGGCCCGCATGGCCGTCTTCCGGAAGAGCTCGATGTCGCGACGCATCGGGTCCTCGGGACGGAGCCGCCTGAGCAGGAGGTCACTCCGCCCGAGCACGACGGTCATGAGATTGTTGAAGTCGTGCGCGATGCCGCCGGCGAGGCGGCCCACCGCTTCCATCTTCTGTGACTGGCGCAGGCTCTCCTCGAGCACCCGGCGGCCCGTGACGTCCTTGAGCACCCCGACCGTCCCCGTGAGCGCTCCGCTCGCGTCCCGGAGCAGGGAGATGGAGGCGGAGCCCGCCAGCGTGCGACCATCTTTGCCGCGG
>Ga0137409_10008624_pt1 | contig 10408 bp, 10 predicted proteins | sample CZODoug1_16funga_FD_122059 | JGI IMG/M metagenome (GOLD analysis project Ga0137409, IMG submission 122059) | Vadose zone soil fungal communities from Angelo Coast Range Reserve, California, USA - CZODoug1_16fungal (Hybrid Assembly) | ecosystem: Environmental > Terrestrial > Soil > Vadose zone... | reverse complement strand
CACGCGGAAAGGCCTAAAGGATCTCGGAGGGCGCCCACCGTTTAACGACGGGTTCAAAAGCGGCCCTCCGCACGGCCAAGTGGGTCGGCTTTTTGTGCCTCCCTACCTACCCCTCGATTCCACCACTGAGCCCATAGAAGCGGCATAAATGGTTTATGCGGATTTCATAAGGACCGCTGGCGCACTCCCGCGAGTTGCGCGTTCTCGGAACCATCCATAAACTCAGACTTGGCGTCTAACCAACTAGCTCTCCCCCATGCACCCCATACTTGTTGAGATCGGTCGTTTCAGCCTACCCACCTATGGCTTCCTGGTTGCTACAGGCGTGCTGTTGGGTCTGCTGCTTTGCGTGCGCAATGCGCAGCGCCTCGGCATCAATCCCGATGACACCTGGAATCTAGGCATCGTCGTAGTGCTGGCTGGCATCGTCGGTGCGAAAGTCTTGCTGATTGTGGATGACTGGGGACACTACCGCAGCAATCTCGGCGAGATCTTCAGTGTGGACACCCTGCGCTCGGGCGGAGTTTTTTCGGGCGGTCTAGTGGCAGCGTTGTTGGCGGGTGCTTGGTTCATGGCGCGACACAGAATGCCTCCGCTGCGCACTTGCGACGCGTTCGCGCCCGGGTTGGCGCTCGGACACGCTATCGGGAGGTTGGGTTGTTTTGCGGCGGGATGCTGCTACGGGAAGCCGACTCACCACGCCTGGGGTGTGGTTTTTAACAATCCCTTGGGGCAGGCTCCTTTGGGCGTGCCGCTCGAACCGACGCAACTCATTGAGTCTGCCGTCGAGCTGATCAACTTCTTCCTACTGTCCTGGTTCATCACGCGCAAACATGCCGACGGTCAAGTGTTCGGCACTTACCTGATCCTGTACGGCGTCGCTCGGTTCTTCATTGAGTTCCTGCGAGACGATCCGGGGCGGGGACAAGTCTTTGGCAACGCCATGTCGGGCACGCAACTGATCGCGATCATTCTTGTAATTGTCGGCGGCCTATTCTGGCTGCGCCGCGCGCCGAGTGCCAAGGTCGCAGCCGCTTAAGCCTCTTTGGCGCGGCGCGCTCTACCGCGTTGGTCTTTTCTTCAAGTCTTTAACCCTGCCTGCAATGCCAGCTACTTTCTGTCAGAATCAAAGCTCATGACCTCGGTCGAGACCCCGCAAGAATTCCAAGCCACTGATGAAGATGCGGGCAAGCGCCTGGACCACTTCCTTGTCGGCAACCTTCCGGATGTCAGCCGAAGCCGCGTACAGCAGCTGATCGCGCAAGATAAGGTCCGGGTGAACGGCCAGCCTGAACGCGCATCGCACAAACTGCGCGGAGGCGAAACGATTGCCGTCACCGGGACGGTACAGCTGGCGCCGCTCCGCGCGATTGCGGAGGATATCCCCCTCGACATCGTCTATGAAGATGAAGACTTAGCCGTCGTGGACAAACCGGCGCGCATGATGGTGCATGCCGGTGCGGGCGCGGCCGACGCCGAACGCAACCTCGGCACGCTGGTCAACGCTCTGCTGCACCACTTCAATAGCCTTTCCAGCATCGGCGGCGAGCTGCGGCCCGGCATCGTTCACCGGCTCGATAAAGGCACGAGCGGTTTGTTGGTCGTTGCGAAGAACGACGTTGCGCACCGCAAGCTCGGCGGACAGTTCTCGGCCCGGGAAGTAAAGAAGCAATACATCGCTCTTGTGCACGGTTGGCTGAAAGAACCACGAGGCACGATCCGCAACATCATCAGCCGCGACGCCATTCGACGCACTCGCATGACTACACGCCGCTCCGAAGGCCGCGAGGCCATCACGGACTACCGGGTGACGAAGAAACTTGATACGCCATGGGGCAAGTTTTCGCTGGTCACGCTCAACATTCACACTGGCCGAACCCATCAGATTCGCGTGCACATGTCATCGCTCGGGCATCCTGTGGTCGGCGACCACCTCTATGGCGCGCCACGTCAGATTCGCATTGCTCCGGCGACCCAGGCAAAGGCACGCCGGGAGGCCGCTGGCGGCGCGGCGCTCTCGTTGGACCGCAATTTTCTGCATGCAGCTTCGCTGGAGTTCGCACACCCGCGGACAGGAGAGCGACTCCGCTTTTCACGACCCTTGCCCGAGGACCTCACACAGTTCCTGTCGCAACTAGAGAACATCCGGCCCGAGTCGCTATAATGAAGATCTCGAAGTTCTCGTCCCTATGACTTCTTCCCTTTTTCTCCGTTGGTCTGGGTTGTACGCCACGCTTCTACTCTCTGCGATGGCTCCGTTGGGAATTGGGCAGACGCAAACGGAGTTGCCCTCCGCACCTTCCGCCGTGGCGATGCCCAAGAAGCAGGTTCCGCCACCGCCCGCGACGACCGCGCCGTCGGCGGCTCCTGCGGCAGTGCCGGTAACCGATCCGCCTCCGGCCGCAAAGCAAACGCCCTCGAGTTCAGCGCCCTCGGGGACGGCAGGAACCCAACAGGAAGCGCCTCCAGAGGACTTTGATCCGGCCTCGACGATCATTACGCGGGTCAACGAAGTCAACATGGTCTTCACGGCCACCGACAAGCATGGCCATTTCATTAAGGATCTGAAGAGAGATGACATTCGGATTCTGGATGATACAAAGCAAGTCACAAGGATTCGGAGCTTCAGCAGCCAGACCGATCTGCCGCTGCAGGTCGCGCTACTGGTCGACGCCAGCAACTCCGTTCGCGACCGCTTCAAGTTCGAGCAGGAAGCGGCGATTGAATTTCTCAACCAGATTGTGCGTCCCAATTACGACAAGGCTTTTGTAGTGGGCTTTGACGCAACACCGGAAGTAACGCAGGACTTCACCGACAACTCCGAGTTCCTGGCCAAGGGTGTGCGTTCGCTGCGGCCGGGCGGCGGCACCGCCATGTACGATGCGATCTACTTCTCTTGCCGCGACAAGCTGTTGAAAGAGCCGCGTTCGGGCCCGGTGCGACGCGCCGTTATCGTTCTTAGCGACGGCGACGACAACCTCAGCCACGTCAGCCGCGAAGAGGCGATCGAAATGGCGCAACGCGCGGAAGTCATCATTTACACCATCAGCACGAACATCTCCGGCGCGAAGAATAAAGGCGACAAGGTTCTCGAGCGCCTGAGCGAAGCTACCGGCGGCCGCGCATTTGCTCCCTTTCGGATTCAGGATGTGGCCGACGCCTTCACCGAAATTCAGGACGAGCTGCGCAGCCAATACCTGGTTTCCTACACGCCTCCGGATCTGATTGCTGACGGCCACTTCCGCCCGGTCGAGATTTCTGCCCTGGGTGAGAAGGGCCTCCGCCTTCGATCACGCCACGGCTACTTCGCGCCGTCCCCTCCGCGAAAACCTAAGGGCTGAGGCGCGGGTCCGGCAATTTTCCCTTGCGACTCTGCACGTCGTGTGCAGAAACTTGCGCACGTTTTCTCTCCCTTATTTTTCATCGGGTTACCTTTGTTACTTCGGTGGTTCAACGACCTTTGGTCAGATTGTTCGCCACCCCCAGCCCACCTATAATCGAGACACTCTGGTTGCAGGTTTCTCGAAACGGGATGCTGGGTCGCGGCGGACGGCGTACGTCGCAGCGGGACATAACCCACGATGCGCCGTTTTCTCATCCTTATGAACTCGACGAAGATCAGTTCGATGAGTAATACCTGGCCTCCAGCGGGCAGACCCCGGCTGAGCCGAGCGACCTTCTTTTCCCTCATCTGGTTCCCCATTTTGTTGATCCCGTGTGTCTTGCAGGCGGAGACTAAAACCCTGGTGGCCGCCGGCACCATCACAGTCTCGAACGAAAAAGGCCGCGCGGTATTTTCTAACGATGGGCCTCAGGCTTCGACAGCAAAGTCCCCTGCGCAGCAGGCTTTGCCATCGGACAATGCCGTAGTCGGCGGCACGGGCAGCCGCGACGTCAATGAATACCTCGCTCCTCAACCCCGACTGATGTATTGGAGCAACACCGAGCACCGCTACAAACCCGTCCCTCACGTGACCCCCATGGCAATGAAAGCGGCGAAGTCGGCGGTCGCGGAGGTGGACGGCTACAGGAGTTTGAATCCCTCCGCGAGCCTGAATACAAGCTTCATCGGTTCGTCCGCTACGCCCCGAGAGGTGGACGATGCCATCGAACAGGCGGCGAGACGGCACAATGTAGACGCCAACCTGGTTCGGGCGCTAATTCGCGTGGAATCCAACTTCAATTCGAAAGCCGTCTCGCGCAAGGGAGCGATGGGGCTCATGCAGCTCATGCCCAGCACCGCGCGGCAGCTCAAAGTGACCAACCCATTTGATCCGGACCAGAACGTAGATGCCGGGGTTCGGCATCTAAAGAAACTGCTACAGGACTTTAACGGCAACGTGAAGCTGAGCCTGGCCGCCTACAACGCGGGCGCAGGCGCGGTGCACCGTAACGCGGGTATCCCGAACTATGCGGAAACGCGCAACTATGTCAGCCGCATCACGTCGCTTTACAATAGCGGGGATACGTCTCCGTTTCGAGGCATGGTCGGCGCGCACTATGAGCCGATGCGGATTTCACGCGATTCGATGGGTGTTCTGACGGTAACGAACACCGACTAAAACCTGGCTTTCGGCTGTCAGCCATCGGCTATCAGGAACCTGGTTGTAGCCGATAGCTGACAGCCGAGAGCCGACAGCTTCTTCCAGACGACGGGTAGGTTCTTGAAAATACTGACGCGAAGCCGGCGCCTCGGTTGTGCGGCGGCCGTCCTGCTATTGGCGGCGGCTCCAGCCTATGCGCGGCACAAGCCGGAATCCTGGGCACGACAGCAGTATGCAACCGCGGACCGTTTGCGCGAGGCCCTAAACGGCCGCCCTGCTGCCGATCGCTCGCGTCGCGAGTATCAGCGCGTCATCGAGGCATACCGGCGCGTTTACTACGGCTCCCCAGCGGCGAGTAAAGCCGATCCTAGCGTTGTCGCAGTGGCCGAATTGCTGGTGGAGATGGGCCGGCAGTTCGATGATCCCAAAGTCTTGCGTTCGGCCATTGGCCAATACCAGTTCCTGCGCCGCGAGTATCCTGGCAGCCGCTTTCGTTTTGACGCCCTGTTCACCGTGGGTGAAATCTACAAGGACGACCTCGACGACTCAGTCAAGGCGCATGAGGCCTTTCAGGAGTTTGTGCGGCGCTATCCGCACAACCGCTTGGCGGTCCAGGCACGCGAGGCGTTGACTGAGCCGGTGGAGCAGGTAGAGGTGAAGAAAGAGGCGTCCGCAGAGGATCTGAAAGACCAAGGCGACGACAAGGACAAAGGCAAGTCCGATGCCTCGGCGGCGACGCCTGCGACCAAGCCCGACTCGAAACAACCCCGCAAATTAGCGCGCGTGACCGGCATTCGACATTGGTCTACACCGGATTACACGCGGGTGGCGATCGATCTGGAACAAGACGTCAAGTTTGACTCGCAGCGCATCGATCATCCCGACCGCATTTTCTTTGACTTGCGGGGTACAGTACTGGCTTCGACTCTGGTGGGCAAGAGCTTCGACGGTGACAACGGATTCCTGAAGAAGATTCGTGTGGCGCAGTTCAAGGACGACCAAGCGCGCGTGGTGCTCGAAGTTGACAGCCTGTCGCAGTACGACGCGTTTCTGCTGCCGAATCCGTATCGTTTGATTGTGGATATTCATGGGAAGACCAATGCTTCGAAGGCATCTGGATCATCTGCCAAAGTGGAGGCGAAGCAAGATCCAGAACCCACTCCGGTCGATACCCAAGCGAGGGCTAAGAATGCGGCGAAGGACCCAGCGAAAGGCGACAAGGCCGAAGTCACGACCCCGGCCGCGAAGTCCGACGCGAGCCTATCCACGGACCCCAACGAGGACGATGACGCCGATGTGGCCGCAGATCCTCCGGCGAAAGTAGTCAAAGATGCGGTAGCCAAGCGCTCGGTCGTCAAGAGCAATATTGCGAAGGAAAACAGTATTGCGAAAGATACGGTGAGGAAGGTTTCTGATGGCGGTACGAAAGAAGCGCGAACTGACGCTTCCTCTTCCGGTGCTACGTCGGCCGCCACTACGTTGGCCGACAATTCTGCGGCCGACGATTCCGCTGCGCCCGAGAAGACCTCCTCGAAGTCCAAGCGGGGCAAGAAGAATGACGACGATTTGGTAGCCCGCGAAGCCCGTCCCGCCGCCAACGGCGACCGCTCGCTGATCCGCGCGCTCGGACTGAAGATCGGCAAGATCGTGATCGACCCCGGACACGGTGGGCACGACACGGGAACAATCGGTCCGAACGGCGTGCGCGAAAAAGACGTTGTGCTCGACGTGAGCCGCCGCCTCGGCAAAATGTTGCGGCAACAACTGGGCGCGCAAGTGATCTATACGCGCTCGGACGATACCTTCATTCCCCTCGAAACCCGCACCGCCATTGCCAACCGCGAACGAGCGGACTTGTTCATTTCCGTCCACGCCAACTCGAGCGATGACCCCGATGCGCGGGGCGTCGAAACCTACTACTTAAACTTCACTTCCTCCAAAGACGCTCTCGAAGTGGCAGCGCGCGAAAACGCGGTTTCGCAGAAGTCGATCTACGAATTGCAGGATTTGGTCAAGAAGATCGCGCTAAAGGAAAAGATCGACGAGTCGCGCGAATTCGCCAGCGACGTTCAGTCGTCGCTATACAGCAGCCTGGCGTCGAAGAGCTCTTCCCTGCGCAATCGCGGCGTCAAGAAAGCTCCGTTCATCGTGCTGATCGGCGCGAACATGCCATCGATTCTGGCCGAGATTTCGTTCGTTAGCAATCCTGTGGACGCCAAACGGCTGCAAACTCCGGAACACCGGCAGCAGATTGCGGAATCCCTCTACCGTGGTGTAGCGCGATATGTGAACGGCCTTAGCGGCGTAAGAGTGGCGAGCCGGATTTCACGGGACGAGAGGAATTAGGCGCAGCGCGGCGTTTCTTACTTCTCTACCATCTCCGAATCCCCGGTTTTGTGCTCTTGAATCTGAAAACGCAGGAAATCGTGAACCGCTTTGAGCGCCTCGGCGTTAGTCGTGCTAATGAGTACCTTTGCCCCATGATCGGTCTCGACGTAAGCGAACGTCAGGCTGCTCCTCAGCCGCTGCAGATCGGGCACACCCGGTGGCACAGTTCCATGGGTCAGCATGGGCGAGGAGAAATCTCCCTCGCCAAAAGACTTCGCAATCTCCCGCAAGTGATGGCGAACATGGTCGCGGCTGGCCGCATCTGTAGAATCATTCGTCTGGACCTCAATGTAGCCGCCCGAAGCGCTGAGATGGAAATGATGGGTCGTCTTGGCCTGGCTAAAGCCCATCGCCAGTTCACCTGGCTTCATCATTTCGTCGTGTTTCATCTTCGATTCGTCCTGCCTCATCATCGAGCAGTGATGCTCGGTGGGACTCTGGCCGTACGCCATCGCAACAGACGTCAGAAATAAACCGACAATCGCAGCTCTCATTTGCGACCTCCCTTTTTGTTCTTGTTTGAATTCAACGCCAACTCCCGCAATAGCGTCGTCTCCGCCGGCAGCATTTCCAGCAAGCGTGCTTGTTCGCCCGCGCGCGTGCCGGCCAGCTTAGCGTCCCAACTCTTCAACGTCTGCTCCAGTTGCTGGCGCATAGCAACCAGCTCCCGGATCTTCTCGTCGACTTCAGCGAGCTTCGCTTCGGCCAGAGCGCGGACTCGGTGGCAAGGAACTCCCCCGTCATCACGGATCTTCAAAATCGAACAGAGTTCCGGCAAAGAGAATCCGACCGACAGCGCCCTCCGAATCAAGCGAACGCGATCCAAGGTGTTTCCGGGATAGTCGCGATAGCCGCCGTCGGAACGCGGAGGCCTGGCGAGAAGCCCCAACCTCTCGTAGTGGCGAAGCGTATCGCTGCTCACCCCGGCCTGTTGTGCCAGCTCTCCCGATCTCAACATTTGCTCCTTCTCAAAGCTGAGGTTACACCCTGGAACCGATTCCAGGGTCAAGCCCTTTCTTTCTGGCCAGTTCGGAGTCCCGTACACTAGGCCCGTGCAGGCCGACTTTTCCATCGAATGTGGGGCGGACGACGAGTGCCTGGAAATACCGTGGGCTTCGGAAGATGGCGCGTTGAGATACGTCAACCTCAAGGAAAATCCCGCTCTGATTGCAGACCTGGACGAAGCTCGGCAATTTCCGGAGATCGCCGACTTTTTGCGGATCGCGAATTCTTCCCGCAGTACCTTTCAAACGGCGAAGTGCGACGCCGGGTTCACTTCTGAAATGACGATCGAGGACGAGCCCTTCGGAACGTCGGGGAAGTTCGGATCCTACGCAGACGTTCTTTTCACTTCTCCCAAGTTGCGGAGTTCCTTCGAGCAGAACGAACAGTCTGCCCGCAAGCTGGTCCGTCTGTTACAGCTCGCACCTGAGATGCCGGCATCGGCCGAGTTTCTGGTGCGGCGCTGTTTTTTCGACGACAACCGCGAGTTCGACGGCTTCTATATGACCTGCTATGTCTTCGGATATTCCGACCACGAGGACGAGGCACGTAAACATTGGGGAATCGCCTTGCGTCTGGTGGGAAACGCGCTCCTGCAGATTTCGGCGGAGGAAAGGAACGTCTAGGCCCAGACGCCTCGTCTGGGCGAGGGTTTTGTCCCGGCAAAGCCTTCCTGAGCAGGCGAGGGCGCCTGCCCCTACATGAGTGCTGGCTGGCGGCGAGATTTCCATGCTGTTCGGCCTATGGACAACAGCAGCATCGCGGCGAAGATTGCGCAAAGTCCGAGTGTCGCGGTCGAGGCGCTCGACACCCGTTTCGGAACAATCGAGAACTTTCCGTAGACGAACTCAATGTGCACCCAATACACCAGCAGTGAAGTCTGGCCGAGTTGGACTAGCGGGCTGAAGCCGCGCTGTCCCCACCCGCGTGCGCACCAGAGAGAACTCATCCACAGAATTACCAGCAACATGCCCACGCGTACCAGGAAGAAGGCGAGACTGGTGTGCCAGAAATCATGCACTGGATCAAGCCGTGCGGGCAGCTGGAAGCGTGAGTGTTCCCAGGCAACCGCGGCGAGCATCAGCCCTGCCCCTCCAATGCCGGCGCCCCAACGAACTAAGCCCTCGCGGGTACGTGCCCAGTCACTCAAGAGCACAAATCCAGCGGCCATGCCGAGAAAGGCGAACCCCGCCCAGGGAAAAATCGGAAATAGCCATGCTTGAGGCGTGCCGTAGGTATGCACTCCGTTGATGTAAGACTCGAGGGGCCAGGGCAGCCATCGCGGTTGCCAGGTCGTCCACAAGAGCGGAGTCAGGAGTGCGATTACCAAACTCACAGCCGCTCCGGCCCAAGCGTTGCGCTTTTCCATCGCCGCGACTGAGCTCTCGCCGGCAGGGGCAAACATCGCCGTCGCGCGAATCACGGCGCCGATCAGCATCATGGAGAGGCCGATCATGTTCAGCACATCGACGCGCAGGAGATCCGTCCACGGCGCCCATCCCCAGGCAAGCGTGTATTCCATCAGCCGGAAAAGAAGACCGAGGCCAAGAACCTCCGCCCCGCGGAGAATGGTTTGGCGTGCGATCTGGTTCGCGTCGAGGCCCTTGCTCCGAAAGCGCAGCGTAACGAGCGCAAGGGAAAATCCGGCCAAGAAAAGGAATGTGGGAGCGGGCACCGTGCCGCCAAGCTGCGACCAATAGAACAAGCGCCCCTTCCGGGCTGCGGGCGAAAGCCAAGAGTCGTAGCAGTGCGTCTGGAACATGAAGACGCAGGCAAGACCGCGCATCCAGTCGACGTAGGCAAGGCGGGATTGTGGGCGTTGTGACGTGGTCAAGCTCTCGCGGACTTTCGTGGGTAGTTCGTCATTCTGCTGGCCATGCGAAATGGCGCTCTTCACACTAGCATCTTCGTCCTCGCTATCTGTTTGGATAGCTGATTCACCATTGCACGCGAAACCTTCCCTTTCCAAGTTATTCATTTGAAATACGTTACGGCTACTCGCTGTCGCGTGGACTGTGGCCGTACGAATGCAAGGGCACGGATGACCGATTCGTTGCAAAGCCTGTCCGAACAGCGAATCCGCGCACTGAAGCCGAGAAACCGATCAATGTACGGACTGATCGTAAACGGACTATGGAGAGGAAAGTATGGCGAACGACCACTCAACTATGACGTTTGAGGAGTTTATCCAATCAACAATGCACCTGGTGGATCGAGTCCTGGCGGAAAGCAGGGCGTCGGAGAACCAGTTGATGAACCGTTCCCAGGCGCTGGTCGGGAATTGGGGTCAGTTGCCTCCAACCGCACGCACTCGCAAGGAACGATAGGCCTCTCGTCTTCGAGCCATTCTAAGAACCCAGCGTAATCGCCCATTGAGCACGGAAATTGTAGAATCCCTACAGTGGGGGCGTAGCTCAATTGGATAGAGCATCGGATTTCTAATCCGGCGGTTGCAGGTTCGATCCCTGCCGTCC
>Ga0137409_10008622_pt1 | contig 10411 bp, 13 predicted proteins | sample CZODoug1_16funga_FD_122059 | JGI IMG/M metagenome (GOLD analysis project Ga0137409, IMG submission 122059) | Vadose zone soil fungal communities from Angelo Coast Range Reserve, California, USA - CZODoug1_16fungal (Hybrid Assembly) | ecosystem: Environmental > Terrestrial > Soil > Vadose zone... | reverse complement strand
CCTTCGGAGTTCGACATGCTCAGGTTCAAGAACCACGCCGCAGTGGCTGCTATGGCCATCTTGGCGGCTTCTGGCGGCGCAGCTCTTTCGCAATCGCCGGCTGAGAATCCCGCTACACCGCCTCCTCCACACGAAAAACAGGCACCAGGAGTGGAGCGCCACCTCAAAATCTTCGACGTGCTCGACTTCGATGTGTTCAGCAATCAGAAATGGGACCGCCTCGGCGAGAGCCACGCTGAGGATGTCATCGTCACATGGCCCGACGGCCACGAGACGAAAGGCATCGAGAAGCACATAGAAGATCTGAAAGCGATGTTCGTGTGGGGTCCCGACATCAAGATCAAGGTACATCCCATTCGTTTCGGTTCAGGCAGCTGGACCGGGGTGACCGGCGTCATGACCGGCACCTTCTCGAAGCCGATGGCCGGGCCCAACGGCACGACGATGGCGCCAACGGGTAAGCGCTTCGCCATCGGCATGGCAACGATAGGTCACTGGAAGAACGGGAAGATGGACCATGAGTGGCTGTTCTGGGACAACCAGGAGTTCATGAAACAGATCGGCCTCGGGAAGTAGGGCTTGCCCCGAGGAGACCGCCGATGATCACGGAACGATCGCCCCGGCAAGTTGGATTACGCCGCGAGTACGATTCCAGCTCTCGCCTCAGGACGATGCCCACGCCGGATCCGTCACACCTCGCGCCGTGGGTCGAGGCTCTCTCGAAAGCAAGGGAGGACGATGATCGTCCCGGAGTGAACACCGCGTGCTCGCAGCTGCTCGACGTGCTCTCCGATTTCTACGAGGTCGCTCCGCCCCACCTCAGAGTCCTCGGACCCCGGCCGCATCGGACGCGCGAAGGAGTGCTGGCCTACGAGCTTTTCGGTGACTACGAGCCGAAGAGTGCGAAGATCAGACTCTGGACGCGAACCGCCATCCACAAGCAATGGACCACCGGTGGAGTCCTGTTGTCCACACTCTGCCACGAGTTCATGCACCATCTGGATATCGCTCGCCTCGGGTTCTCGCGCTCCTACCACACGGTCGGCTTCTTCGAGCGTACCCACACGCTGTACCAGGCGGCGATGGGCCAACCTCATTCCCCACTCGTCTGGCATCCAGCGGACGCGAACGGGGCACGCTCGATCAATTGGCCTGAAACAAGGCGTCGGAAAAGGTTCTGATGTGAGATTCTGTCGGCCAGGAGATGGTGATCTTCGACTCTGACCCGGCGCGGAGCAAGCCATGAAATGGAAATCGATCTTGGCAGTGGTCGTGGGCGTGCTCTTCATCATCATCGTCACGACCCTTGTCGACGTCGCGCTGCACGCGGCCGGCGTCTACCCGCCGATCACCCAGCCGATCAGCGACGGGCTCGCGGTGCTCGCGACCATCTATCGCGTCGTCATCAGCATCGCCGGCGCCTGGATCACCGCGCGGCTCGCGCCGCAGAACCCCATGAAGCACGCGTTAATCCTCGGCGTCGTTGGCGTCGTACTGGGGCTCGTGGGCGTCGTGGCAACGTGGAACCTGGAACTCGGCCCCCGGTGGTATCCTATTGCGCTCGTCGTGCTGGCCATTCCGCAGTGCTGGGTCGGAGGCAAGCTCTATGAGATGCAAACGCGCAAGGGCTGAAAGGCGCTGGAGCGTTTAGATGGACGAGCGCACCGTCCTGATCCTGCTCGGCATCGCCGGGGTCTCGGCGACCTTCGCCGGATTCAGCGGAGTCGTCGCGGTATTCGGCCGTCGCGCCCACGGAGAGTGGTTTCTCGAGGACCGGTTCCGGCTCACGAACATGCTGGTCACATCACTCGGCGCCTGCCTGTTCGCTTTTCTTCCCACGGTCGGAGTGTTGCTTCACCTTCACGGATCTGATCTCTGGGCGGTCGTGAGTCTCTTGATGTGTGGCTACTGCGTGGCGTACATCATGAATCTGATTCCAAACTGGCAGCACCTCATACTCAAGCACCCCGGGGTGCTCTCGGCTCGGGCCTCGGTCGTCGTGTTGGCGTCGTCCGTGGTGGCGGCTGTGGTCCAGTTCCTGAACGCAGTCTCCATTCTCTTTCATCGTGAGCCGGGTCCGTATGTTTTGGGCCTCCTTCTCCTCCTGATCATCGCCGGCCTTCAGTTCGCTCTGCTGGTGTTGAGGCCTTTGACCGCGCACCATCGGACCCACTCGGACAAGGCGGCGGAGCCGGTCGCGAGCGAATCGGAGTCGTAAAGTGTCCGGCAAACTCCGCGTCCAGAGCTTCGCCATGTCCATCGACGGGTACAGCGCCGGCCCGAGCCAGGACATCGATAACCCCCTCGGCGTGCGCGGCCCCGAGCTGATGGAGTGGTTCTTCGCTACCCGCGCCTGGCGCGCGATGCACGGCATGCCCGACGGCGAGACCGGGGTCGACAACGGGGTCGCCGAGCAGGGCCTGTCCGGGCTTGGCGCCTGGATCCTGGGGCGGAACATGTTCGGCCCGATCCGCGGCCCGTGGCCGGACGAGAACTGGAAGGGGTGGTGGGGCGACGAGCCACCCTATCACACGCCGGTGTTCGTGCTGACGCATCATCCGCGCGCGCCGATCCCCATGAAGGGCGGCACCGAGTTCCGCTTCGTCACCGGTGGCATTCATGCCGCTCTGGACCAGGCGAAAGCCGCCGCGGGCGATCGCGACATCCGCCTGGGCGGCGGCGTATCCACGATCCGACAATTCCTGCGCGCCGGTCTCATCGACGAGCTTCATCTCGCGATCCGGCCGGTCCTGCTCGGCACCGGCGAGCATCTCCTCCACGACATCGACATGCGCGCGCTGGGCTACGAATGCTGGAAGTCCGTGGCGGGCGAGCGCGCGACGCATGTCTACCTGCGCAAGCGCGCCGTTTGAGAAGGGACACGCCATGACCGAATCGAATCCATTCGAGACGTTGATCCATCTCGCCGGCGGCGCCTGTCTCCCGCGCTCGCTGCATGTAGTCGCGGAGCTGGGGGTGGCCGACGCGCTCGATGAGGAGCCCAAGACCGCAGACGAGCTCGCGGCGAAGGCGGGAGCGAATCCCGACGCGCTCGCGAGAGTGCTGCGCCTTCTCTCCGCCTATGGCGTCTTCCAGGTCGAACAGGGCAAGGTGCGCCATTCGCCAGCGTCGAGGCTCCTCCGATCCGATCACCCCCAGTCGATGCGCCCGTTGGCCAGGATGTTCGGCCTCGATATCAACTGGAAGTCGTACGACGAATTCGAGCAGAGCGTGCGAACCGGAGAGCCCTCGAGCAAGAAGATCCTCCCGGAGGGATTCTGGGGATATTTCGCGAAGCATCCGAACGCCGGCCGCATCTTCAACGAGGCGATGGCCGCCAAAGCGCAGACCCAGGTGCCGGCCGTGGTCGCGGGCTACGATTTCTCCCCCTTCGCGACGATCGCGGACATCGGGGGAGGCCGCGGTCACTTGCTCCGGGCGGTGCTCGCTGCCAACCCCTCCGCTCGGGGCATCCTGTTCGACCTTCCCAACGTTACGGAGGACGCGGCGAGAGTCGCGAGCGACCGCCTGACCTTGAAACCGGGCGACTTCTTCAAGGATGCCCTCCCGAAGGCTGACTGCTACCTCATCATGGAGGTGATCCACGACTGGGGCGACAAAGAGTCGAAGGCCATATTCGAGGCGATCCGCCGAGCGGCACCGCCGGGGGCCAAGCTCCTCGTGATCGAGCAAATGGTGCCGGACGACAGTCTGCCGCACTGGTCCAAGATGCTGGACATTCACATGCTCGCGCTCCTTGGGGGAAAGCAGCGCACGCGTGAGGAGTACACGGCCCTGCTGCGACCGGCCGGTTTCAAGGTCCTCGACGAGGTCCCGACGCGCTCCGACGTCTCGATTCTGGAAGCGCAGGCGTCGTGACAGCTGCCTGATGGAGCGCCCTTCGCGAGGCGGCGCGTGAAGGCACCCCTGCGGCTAGAAACACCACGATTGGTACTGGCACAGCCCAAGCCGATCGATGCTGAGACAATCTTCGAGCGCTACGCCAGCAATCCTGACGTCACGCGATTCTTGGGGTGGCCTCGGCACCAATCGATCGCCGACACGCATGCGTTCTTGAAGTTCAGCGAAGCGGAATGGGAGCGGTGGCCAGCTGGCCCCTACTTGATCTGGTCGCGACAAGACCACCTCCTGCTCGGAAGCTCGGGCTTCGCATTCAAGAAGGCCGACGAGGCCGCTACCGGTTATGTGTTGTCGAAGGACGCCTGGGGGAAGGGATTTGCGACCGAGGTACTCGGAGGGATCGTTGAGATAGCTCGCCAGATCGGTGTGGTGCGTCTTTACGCGCTGTGTCACCCGCAACACCGGCCCTCCTGGCACGTTCTCGAGAAGGCCGGGTTCACACGCGATACCAGCTGGTCCCAAAGAGTGGAGTTTCCAAACTTGGCGCCAGGTGAGCTCCAGGATGTGTTCTGCTATGCCCTCGTTTGTGACGAGGGGCCTGGGCCCGGAGCACCTAGCCCTTCTTCCCCCGTCTAGCGGCGATTCGCTCCTCGGCGGACGCCCAACCGGCGTCGAAGGGAAGCCCCGGCCGGTCGAGATCCATGACGACCGGCGCATGATCCGATGGAGTCGGCTTCCCCTTGCGGGCCTCGCGATCGATCTCCGCCCAGGCAACGCGCCCGGCCACAGCCCGCGTCCCTAACAAGTGATCGATTCGCATCCCGAAGTTCTTGTGAAAGTCCCCGGCGCGGTAATCCCACCACGAGAACCGGCCGGGCTCGGGATGGTGCCGGCGGTAGACATCGACCAGCCCCCACTCGCACAGACGAAAGAACGCCTCGCGCTCCCGCGGCGAGACGTGCGTTCCCCCATGACAGAGCGTCGGATTCCAGACATCCGCGTCCGCTGGGGCGACGTTCATGTCACCGCCGAGCACGAGGGGCTCGTCCGGATCCGCTGAAGTCTGGAGCCACGCCAGGAGCCGCTCGTACCAGGCGAGCTTGGCTTCATAGAACTCCGATCCGACCTTCCTCCCGTTCGGCGCGTACACGCACACAACACGAACGCCTTCACAGGTGGCCGCGATCATCCGTGCCTCGGCCAGCGGCTCGTCGTCGCCGACGTCCGGGGTTGACGCGGGACGCAGCGGCTCGCCGAAGTTGGTCACGACCGCCCCGATCCCACCGCGGCTGGCAATGGCCACGCCGTTCCATCGACCCTCGCCGTGATGGGCCAGCTCGTAGCCCGCCGCGCGGAACGCCGCGACCGGCGCGTCCGCGTCCGTGAGCTTCGTCTCCTGCATGAGCAGCACGTCCGGCCGGGCGCGCTCGAGCCACCAGGAGACCTTCTCCAGGCGCGCTCTCAGCGAGTTCACGTTCCAGGTCGCGATCCGCATGGTATGGCCAGCTTACCAAACTCCCGCGCGACCACGGCGCCACACCGGAGCTATGATCGGACCGTGCCCAAGCTCCACCCGCCTATGACGCTCACGATCCGTCCGGTCACGCCGGAACGATGGCCCGACCTCGAAGCGGTCTTCAACGCCAGGGGCTGCTCCATCGCGCGTGGCTGCTGGTGCATGTGCTATCGCAGGAGCGGAGCCGGCCCACCCGTGCCGCGCGGGCTGACCCGCGCGCAAGCCAACCGCGCCGACCTCAAAGCGCTCGTCGACTCCGGCAGGCCTCCCGGCCTCATCGCGTACGAGGGCAAGGTCCCGGTCGGCTGGGTCACGCTCGGGCCGCGCGAGGAGTTCGCCAAGCTGGAGCGATCTCCCGTTATGAAGCCCGTCGACAACAAACCGGTCTGGTCGATCATCTGCTTCGTTGTCCCGTCCGAGCACCGCGGTCAGGGAGTGGCGCGCGCTCTGCTCCGTGGCGCGATCGCGTACGCCCGCGAGCGGAGCGCCACGCTCCTCGAGGCTTACCCCGTGGACAAGGCCGGTCGATCCAGCGACGATGCCATGTGGTTCGGAGCCAAATCCATGTACGACCGTGCCGCCTTCAAGGAGGTGGCACGACGCAAACCGACCCGGCCCGTCGTCCGCCGGAAGGTTCGATGAGGGTCGGTTGCGGTCTTTGACGCCTTAGGACCCAGAGAGCATGCAGTCCATCGAGCTCATACGTGACAACTTGAAGAAGAGCAGCGAGCGAGTCCTGGCTCGCGTGGAGGAGATGCGCGAGCACTGCACGGTATTCCCGACGCCCAAGGGGGGCCCACACACACTGTGGGTGCTAGGGCACCTGGCTTACATCGAGGCCTTGGTTGTCCACGGATTCATGCTCGGGGAACCAAACCCACTATCGGAGTGGGAACAGATATTCGACGGAGCGGACGTGAGCGGCGACATCACCCGGTACCCTCCGTTCGACCAGGTGCTCGCCACATGCCGTGAGGTGCGCGAGTCGACGGTGGCGCTTGTCGACTCGCTGTCCGAAGAAGCCCTGGACCAGGCCAGCGCGAACGCGCCCGCCGGTTCCGAGAGCACCTTCGGCACCTACCGGCTCTGTTTGCAGTATGTTGCCGATCACTGGTACATGCATCGCGGACACTTGGCCGATGCGCGGCGAGCCGCTGGGCTGGAACGAATGTGGCTGTAGCGCGCCCTACATGGCCGCGCGCGCTGCTAGCGCAGCGAACCTCGGAACCACGAAATGAAAGTTAAGGGATGGTGCTGCACGAGCTTTCGCATTTGCAACTCGTCCCAGGACGAGTATTTCATTACGTACGACCACGGAAGGCGACGCCGGGGCATCACCCCCTGAGCCGGATGGAGGCCTTCCTTCCAGACACCGTAAAGGCGATCCTGCTCGGCGTGATCGCGTTCGCGCTGGGCTGGCTCGCGCGCGCGCATCCGGACATTGCATGGCTTCAGGTCTTTCGGCTCCCCTGGTTGCGACTGAGCGAGGAGGAGAAGGCAAGGCGGCGGCGAGCCGCGAACAGGCTGGCGGGGCTCGAAATCATTGTCGCCGGCCTCGTGTTGCCGCTCCTGTATGTTTTCTCGGCGGTCATGATGTTCAACGACCTCAAGCCCATACCGACATTCATCGTGGGCACCTGCTCGGTGTTGCTGACAGGCTTGGGGATCTGGGTCCTGATAAGGAATCGCTATCGACAATGACCTCCCTTCCCGACTACGTCCTCCACAATCGCGCGCACTGGGACAAGCAGGCGGCGGACTACGTCGCCTCGGGTGAGCGCCATTGGGCGCAGCCAGTCCCGACCTGGGGCATCTGGGGAATCCCCGAATCCGAGATCCGAATGATCCCCTCCGATATCGGCGGCAAGTACGCGATCGAGCTGGGGTGCGGCACGGCGTACGTCTCCTCCTGGCTGGCGCGGCAGGGCGCGCAGGTGGTGGGCATCGACAACTCGGAACAGCAGCTCGAGACGGCGCGACGCCTCCAGCGCCAGCACGACCTGGAGTTCCCCCTGATCCACGGCAACGCGGAGTCGGTCCCCTACCCAGATCAATCGTTTGATTTCGCGATCTCGGAGTACGGGGCGTGCCTGTGGGCGGATCCGATGAAGTGGGTCGCGGAGGCGGCGCGCCTGCTCCGCCCGGGCGGGCGTCTCCACTTCCTCACGAACGCGTTCCTTCTCATGCTCTGCGCGGACGAGGACGAGACGAAGCCGGCGACCGATCGTCTGCTCCGTCCGGCATTCGATGTCTATCGCATGGAATGGCCCGGAGATTCCGGCATCGAGTTTCACCTCTCACATGCTGACTGGATCCGGCTCCTACGCGACGCGGGCTTCGAGATCGAGGACCTGATCGAGATCCGCCCACCCGAGGCTGCCACGACGCGATATCTTTTCGTCACGATGGACTGGGCGCGGAAGTGGCCCTCGGAAGAGGTCTGGAAGGTGCGGAAGCGATAGCGGCGAAAAGGCACATCATCGAAGTCTCCCTGGATCACCCAATCGTCCCCAACCATGAAGGAGAGTCCATGCTCCGGAAGCTCTTGCTCGCGTTCGCCACGCTGGGAGTGATTGTCGCGTCGAGTGGTTGTGCCCGTACCCCGGCGCCACAAGACGTGGCCGCCGACAAGGCCAAGCTTCAGACCGACGCGCTCAGCTGGTTCGACTACTTCGCCAAGGCCGACTCCGAGGGGTTGGCCAACCTCTATGCCGAAGACGCTCTGGTGATGCCGCCCGGCGGACCCGCCTTGAACGGCCGGCCGGCCATCAAGACATACCTCGGGGCGATGGCGTCCGGTGCCAAGGCGGCCGGCATTTCCCTGAAGCAGGGCTCGGTCACGGGTTCCGACGTCAATGGCGACCTGGGCTGGATCAGCGGCACGTACACGGTCCAGGACTCATCGGGTACGACGATCGACAGCGGCAACTACCTGTCGGTCCACCATCGCACCAATGGGTCGTGGCTCTACATACGCGACATCTGGAACTCGGATCGCCCACCGGTGGCCGCGGCACCGGCAAAGAAGGCGTCGGGCAAGAAGTCCGGCAACAAGTAGACACGCGCGCGATAGGACAACGACGAGCTCAAGTGGCGGCCGGTCGGCGAGCTCCCGCAGCATTCGGCGAGCTTCGCCCCTGCCCGCCTGGGCGAGCTGACCTCCGACCTCCTGGAGCGGGGCATTCCCGAGAAGCCCATCGACACCGGCTTCTGGTTCGGGTACTACGAGCCCTACGCCAATGGCCTCCCTTTCCCTCAAGAATCTCTCTCTCACCTACCCGAACGGCGTGTGCGCGCTCGATGGAGCCGACCTCCAGATCGAAGACGGCGAGTTCCTCGCGGTGCTGGGGCCTTCGGGCTCGGGAAAATCCTCCCTGCTGCGGCTGGTGGCGGGTCTCGAGACGCCAACGGCCGGGTACATCGATATGGACGGGCGCGACATCACGAACCTCGAGCCCAAGGATCGCGACGTCGCGATGGTGTTCCAGGGGCTCGCGCTCTATCCGCACATGACGGTGCGCGAGAACATGGCGTTCGGGCTCCTCGCGCGGAAGACCCCCACCTCCGAGATCGACTCCCGCGTGAGCGAAGCTGCCACGACCCTCGGCCTCACCGCGCACCTCAGGAAGCGCCCTCGCGAGCTTTCCGGCGGCGAGCGCCAGCGCGTTGCCCTCGGCCGCGCGCTCGTGCGGCGGCCGCGCGTTTTCCTCTTCGACGAGCCGCTCTCGAGTCTGGACGCCCAGCTAAGGCAAGAGCTGCGCGAGGAGCTGGCGCGGCTCCATCGCCTCACGCGCACCACGTCGATCTACGTGACGCACGACCAGAAGGAGGCTCTCTCGCTGGGGAACCGGGTCGCGGTATTTGACCGCGGGCGGATCCGCCAGGTGGGGACCCCCGACGCCATCTATCGCGACCCGCGCGATCTCTTCGTCGCGCGGTTCGTGGGCGATCCCGCGATCAACCTCATCGAGGGGGAGATCGCGGCGGAGGACGGCCGCCCTCAGTTCCGCGCGGCGGGGTTCGCCCTAGCGCTCGCGACCAACGCGGGGCACGCGGGCCCGGCCGTGCTGGGCATACGCCCCGAGGCCGCGGCGCTCGGAAACGTGGCGGATTCGAGCGCGCGCGCCACGGTCGATCGCGTGGAGCGGCTGGGCGGCGAGACCTTGATCCATCTGCACACCGAGGCGGGCCGCCAGGTGCTCCGGGCCGAGCCGCGCGGCGCCCTCCCGACGCCCGGGGACATCGTCGGGCTCATGGTGGACCCCAGACGGGCGCTCTTCTTCGCCCCGGACGGCGCCCGAATCCGGTTGGACTAGCCCGCCCCGGCCCGCACATCCGGCGTCGCTCCGAGGCCCGCTTGTGCTACCCTTAAGTACGGGCTGCGAGCCGATTCCCGCTTCCCCCCCCGTCCAGAACCGGCTCCCTCCTCGCCACGGTACGACATCCAAGGGCTGACAATTCAAGTGGGGGTCGCGTGATTCCGGCTGTTCGGTTGGTCCTGAACTGGGCTCGCGGGATCCGCGCGTCCACTCTTCGCCTCGCCTTCGCCCTTCCGCTCACCATTCTCTCGATCGTGCTGGTCGCGCCCGCGGTACGCGCGGGGCTCAATGTCATGCCCTTCGAGACCGATTTTCCGTGGCGCGCGCCCGGGTACGTGCCCGACGAGCTCCTCGTGAAGTTCAAGGACGGCGTGGGCACCGCGAAGGCGATGAACATGCTTCGCGGAAAGGGGGCCACGGCGAAGCGCGTGCTGACTCCCGACGGCCTCATGCAGGTGAAGCTGCCACCTGGCACGACGGTTTCCGATGCGCTCGACAGCCTCGGAACGCTCCCGGAGGTCGAGTACGCCGCTCCGAACGCCTACGGCGCGGGATTCTTCACACCGAACGACACGCTGTTCACCCAGTTCGACCTCACGTGGAATCTCCGCAACGTGGGCGCCACCGGCGCGTGGGACGTGGTGACCGGAGACCCCTCGATCGTGCTCGCGATGATCGACACCGGGGTCGCCTACGAAGACCACCAGATCCCCGA
>Ga0137409_10008621_pt1 | contig 10411 bp, 8 predicted proteins | sample CZODoug1_16funga_FD_122059 | JGI IMG/M metagenome (GOLD analysis project Ga0137409, IMG submission 122059) | Vadose zone soil fungal communities from Angelo Coast Range Reserve, California, USA - CZODoug1_16fungal (Hybrid Assembly) | ecosystem: Environmental > Terrestrial > Soil > Vadose zone... | reverse complement strand
AGGGCGGTCGTGTCGAGCAAAGCAATTTCCACGATTACCAGATGCTGCGGATGAACGAGACGCCGGCGATCGAGGTTTACATCGTGAAAAGCGGCGAGGCGCCGGGAGGGATGGGCGAGACCGGAACCTCAGCGGCCGCGCCGGCGCTGACCAATGCGATCTTTGCGGCGACCGGCAGGCGCATTCGCAAGCTTCCCGTGGCGAATCAAGCTGCCGTCACGTGATCGCTTTGAACGAGTCCGTTCGAGCTCAACGTCCAAGTCGCCGCGCGCACGTGATGACCATCCAGTCTCCGAGCTGGGGTGACTGCCGATGGCGACAACGGACTCAAATCGACCCCGGAAGCTACATTAGATTGAAGAATCCGGGCTTCAGCGTCATGCTTGTCAATGAATGAACTTGGGGCAAATCTCGTGGAGCCATGCCGGGCATTACGGCACCCGTGCTGTTCGATGCGGCGGTCGGCGTAGTCCGTTGATATTCGGCGGCGATTGGGGAAGTCGGTTAGTGCCCTCTTAGCGCGCATTCTGTGGGGACGAGGCCATTGAGCAAAGTCCGTCTCGCCGCAGCCGCGGCATTGCTTGTCGCGGCTGCCGCGGGCGGCCTCGCCGGCTGCGCCACTCTCGTGTTCAATCCGGCGACGAACGCGCCGCTGTCGGCGTCCACCCCTCCCAGCATGGGTGCGCCCACGGACTTCATGCACGAGAACTCGATCGTGCTGTCGTTCTCGGGCGGCGGCCTGCGCGCCGCGGCTTTCGCCCATGGCGTTCTCAGCGCGCTCGAGAGCGTCAAGACGGCCGACGGCGACCTGCTCGACGACGTCGCATTGATCAGCAGCGTTTCCGGCGGCTCGCTCACCGCCGCCTATTACGGCGTGTACGGCCGCGAGGGCCTCACGCGGTTTCGCAGCGAGGTGCTGCTGCCGGGCTTCGAGAACGGCATGCGGCTGTCGCTCTACAGCCCGGCGAACCTGACGCGGGTGCTGGGCGGCGGCCTCAACACCCGCGAGAACTTCGGCGATGCGCTCGATCGCAAGGTCTTCCACGGCGCGACGTTTGCGGACATCTATCGCCGGCAACGTCCCGAAATCCGCATCCAGGCGACCGACCTCTATCACCGGGTGCCTTTCCTCTTCTTTCCGCCCCTGTTCTCGATTCTCTGCAGCGACCTGTCGCGCTATAGCGTGGCCGATGCGGTTGCGGCGTCGATGGCAGTACCGGTCCTTTTCGCGCCTGTAGTCGTGCGCACGTATCCCGAGAGCTGCCAGCCTCTGCCCCCGGAGATCGTCGCCGCTATCCGCCCCAGACCCGAAGGTTCACGGGTTCTGAATGCGATCACAAAAGCCATCGCGGCCTACCGCGATCCGGCACGCACCCGGTACATCAAGCTCGGCGACGGCGGCCTGACGGACAACTTCGCGGTTTCCAACCTCGTGATCAGCCGGCTGGCCTTCGGCACGCCTTACGCGCCGATGACGGAGCGCGACGCCGTGAGAATCCGGCGGCTGCTGTTGATCGTCGCGGATGCCTCGCGGGGCCCGAACGGCGACTGGACCCTCCAGGAAGCAGGGCCGAGCGGCGTCGATCTGGCGCTCTCCGCAACAGTCGCCGCGGTCGACGCGGCTGCACGCCATGCCGCGGACGCCTTCGGCGGCATGATCCAGGAATGGCAGGATTCGGTCATCGCCTTTCGCTGCGGCCTGACTCCAGCCGACGTGGTCCGTCTCGGTGGGCCGGCACAATGGAATTGCGCCGATGTGAAGTTCTCGCTGGCCTATCTTTCCGTCGACGAGCTCGAAAGCCCGATGCGCGAGCGGATCGACGCGATTCCGACCCGCCTTACGCTCAAGGCCGGCCAGGTGGACGTGGCCATCGAAGGCGCTCGCGCAGGCACGCTCGCGCTTCGTCGCGTGCAGACGTATCTGCAAGAGCGGGTCCCTTCCTCGCCGTAGCGGTACTCTCTACGAGGGGATCATCGGCGACTACAAAAAAGTCGGGCCGCCGTGTGCCGGGCGCGCTCGGTGAATGCGGGCGATTACACTTCTGGCAAAGGTGCAGAAACCCCTTGACATCGACGGACGAAGGGCGCTCACTGGATTTGCTTCCGCACGCCGGGCTGGGATCGATTCTCAAGCCCAAGGCATGGCGATCCGGTTGTTGCCCAGGACATTCGCTGTTGCGCGCGCCAATTCGTTCTGGTGTGCCTGATGCGGACGGGCGGCGACCACCTTAAACCCGATGTTTGAGGGTTATCCGGCCGGAGCGCCGAAGCAAACCGCAAAGGGCGTGACGCAAGTTGCGCCCTTTGTGTTTGCCGTTTCGGCAAAGACGTTCCGGATTGGCAATGTCTGCCTCTGGCCGGTTTTTGCCCCTCACGTGTGACTTGGGGTCGATTTGGTCATGAAGTATGGGCCTGACCCCTCGCAGTCGCCGCTTGAACATCGACGCGGTAATCGCGGCCGTCCCAGGACTCCGATCCCGTCCAGTAGAAGGTCATGTCGATGTACTGTCCTTCGCGCAACTGCACGGTCGGCAGCTCGGTGAGGTGCAGACCCAAGCCGGTGTCGCGCGTGCGAAGGTCGGCGACCTGCTGCCAGCCGTCCACTCCATAGTGCACGAGCGCGGGCTCGGGAAGGCAGATGCAAAGGCGTTGCCCGGGGCGCAATCCGCTCCCCGGGAATCGCGGTGTCCAGATGACATGATCCACTGGCGGGCGATGGCCGCGGTAGCGCTGCCAGGCGGCTTGCGGGCGATCGCACGGCTGCCCCATCGTGCAACTCATGGCGAGCTTGATGAATTCCGCGTGTGCCCAGACCAGCGGCATCGCCGCGCCGCTCGGCTTTCCAGGATACAGGCCGCGCTCGGGAATGGGGTCCGCATCCCACACCTGCTCCGGGATCAGACCGCCGCGTCCGGTCATCGCGGCCATCGATCGCAGATAAGGCAGAGGATCCCTGCCAGCAAGGAGCTCGTAATGGCCGCGCTCGCCCGCCAGAAGCGGCCATGCCCGGCCCTGCCCGACACCATCGAAGGGACTGCCGTCGGGCTTCTCTCCATACCCATCTCCGGTGTAGCGGTGCCAGGCCGCACCATTCGGCGTTTCCACTCTGAGCTGATGGTCGACGATATCGAGCGTAGCGACGATCAGCGGGTCGTGCGGATCGCGCAATCCGAACCGCACAAGTTGCAGGAAATCCGTGGCAACCTGCTCTTCCGCAGCAAGCCGCGGGTCGCACGCGCGATTCTTGATCGGGAGAATGCGCGCGAAGACGCTGCTGCCGGTGGGATCGGGCGGCGGTGCGGTTCGCACGTAATAACCCGAAACGCCCGAGGCGCGCGCAAGTGCGGTGTTGCGCACGCTGGTCCAGTCTTCGATGCGCGCGTTCCAGTAATCGGCAAGCTCCAGCGCGAACGTCCGGGCCGGTTCCTCGAGAAACCCGGCGCCGCAGACCAGCGCCGACACGCAGACCGCCAGCGTAAAAGCGTTCAGGCCGGCAACTTCCTCCCATCGATCCTGCTCGGTCGCGGGACCGTTGCGGGCGATGAAGATCAGGGCGCCACGCACCATGTCCCGAACCTCCACGCCGTCCAGAGCGCCGCGCTCCGCGAGGGCGGCCGCCAACAGCACCGGAAAGGCGGTCTCGTCCAGCTGTTGGCCGCGCCAGAACGGCTTGCCGCCGAGCCACTGGTTCTGCGACCAGTTGCCTTCAGCGTGCTGGGTGGCGATGAGATAGCGAAGGATGTTTCGCGCCTCGGCGACCGCGCCCAACGCCAACAGCCCGCCTGCGCTTTCCACCAGGTCGCGCGGCCACACAAGGTGGTAGCCGCCGACATCGTCGCGTGCATTACCCCAGGGCACGCTGAGACTCGCAACCATCGCGCCGGGGTAGGTCTTGTCCTGGTGAACGCGGAGCACCATCGCGGAAGTCGCGACCTGCTCTTGGATTGCATGCGGCAGACTCCCGGGAATATTCAGTCCCGAACACCACGCACGCCACTCCGCCACATAGCGATCCCACACGTCGGAGAACGGCTGGCCTAACGAGCTGAACGCGAGGGTCACCGCGGATTCACGGCTGGTACCGAACGCGAGTGCGAGCGTAGCGGTCACGGGCAACTCTCCGATCAATGCCACGTTGCCGGGGCCCGCGGTGTCGAAGCGCCAGCTCAATGCGCCGTTGCGCGCGAAGTCCTGCCAACCGTCGCTTGCGCCGACGTATCCGGCACTGGTCGCCCGCCAGGCATCGCCTTGCTGTTCGTTTGCCGCAGCCAGCGCCAAGCCGAAGGGCCCGTGCTCCGCCCACAGGACCCTGCGGCCGCCGTGAACGCCGGCTTCCGCGAAATTGTCGCTTCCGGTCCCGCCGAGATGGGGTGCAAGCAGCGCGTAGGGTCGCAGGCCGCTGTCGCCCGTCAACGAAACCTCGATCAGGAGGACATCGCGTTCCGGATCGGGGGCAACCCGCAGCCGAAGCTCGAAGCGATCGTGCTCGTGGATGATCTCAATCGCCGGAATCCCGTGAGACGGCCGCCGCACACGATAGTTGTCGAGGCGCTTTACTTCGACCCAGAAGCCGTTGCCGTCGGCGACGATGAATCCGAGATCGCGGATCTGCGGAATGTCCGCACGCGGGTAGTAGACCTCGTTCAGGATGCCGTAGCCGGTGGTGAACCACAGCCGGGCCGGTCCGAGCGCGCAGCCCACCATGTCCTTTGCGCTGCTGGTCCAGGTCGGAGGGATTCCCGGATGACCGAAGGCGTGCATGATTTTCTTCTTAGTCGTGCTCCCGCAACTACTGCGCCTGTACCGACATCTTCGTCAATCGGTCCGAAACGAACCACGCTTGGCATCGTGGGTCTGGACTGGCAATCAGTCCGTAAAATGAAGTCCCGAGTGCGACTGAGGTCGACTAATATCGGTCGGAAGCAGATTATTTTTTCGGGGCAGCCACCCACGCAGTGCAGTAGCCATTGGGAGAAATTTCCGTATCGCCGGGGTATATCTTGCAGCCACCCAAAGCCTTGGCCGTCTTTCCCGGGATAAATTGAACACAGCCGCGACAGGCTTTGTCCCCATCGGGCTTGTTCTGATACTTGAAAGAGGCACGCATCGCCGCGTTAGTCGCAGCGTATGTCCTGCCACTGAGAGCCATGACCGGAATCATGGCGAGGGCCGCGCCTCCTAACTTGAGCATTCGGCGGCGCGCCGATTTGATGTTGTCTTTCATTTATATTCTCCTTCAGACTGGATTGATCACGCTACGTCTCGATTCTGCTGCCGAAGCCACATAACGCGCAAGGCTGCGAAATCGATGACGGAATGCCGTTCGGGCGACTTCATTTTGCACGTGCAAGAGACAAGACCCCTTGGCCCCTGCCTGTCCAGCCGGCTACGACGAAGTTCCAGCAGTCCCTACGTCTCCCGCATCCCGCGGTGCGATGCCGGCCTTGCGAAGGCCGTCCACAACCCGCTCGAACCACGCCGGATCCCGATACGGGATGGTGCGCTGGAGGCGCTCGATCGAGAACTGCGGGTTAATCGCGAGCATCTCGTCCCAGACGTGCCTCGCCTCCTCATGGCGTCCGATGCTGCCATACAGCGACGCAAGATACACGCGCGACATATCGGAGTGCGGATTGAGGGCCAACCGGCGCTTGAAGCTCTGCTCGGCTTCCGCGTACCGGCCCATGCCGAGCTGGGCGCGGCCCAAAAGATGCACGGCCAGGTCGAACTCCGGATCGAGCCGCAGCCCCCGCTCGAAAGCCTTGATTGCATCGCCGTGACGGCCCGTGAAGTCGAGCACTTCTCCGAGCGCCACGAAGCCTGCGCCGAAATTCGGGTCGAGTTCGAGAGCCCGCTCCACGGCAAGCTCGGCTGCCTCGTAGTCCCTTCTCCAAAGGTTGACCAACGTCAGCGCGTGATAGCCAAGCGCCTCGTTAGGATCAGCCTCGAGCGCCTTGTTCGCAAGCTCCAAGCCGCGTTTCAGGTGTTCCTCGCCTGCGCCGTTCCAGCCGTTGATAAACTCCTGGAGGTGCACCAGGGCGAGGTTCGCGTAAGCCGGCGCAAACCGGTTGTCGATCTCCAAGGCGCGTTCAAGCAGGGCCCGGCTTTCCTTCGCCGACTCCTGAGTGCCCCGAACCAGACTCATCCGTCCGCGGATCACATAATCGTAGCCCTCAGCATTGACCCTGCCACGTTGTTCGCGGCGGCTGTGCTCGGGCGCAGTGAGCCTGACCTTGAGCGCATCCACGATTCTGCGGGTGACTTCGTCCTGCACCGCAAAGATGTCCGCCAGTTCCCGGTCGAACCGCTCGACCCAGAGGTGCCCACCGGTCTGGGCGTCGATCAACTGCGCCGTGATCCTGACTCTCGCCCCTGCTTTCCGGACGCTGCCCTCGAGCACATGCATTACGCCGAGCCTGCGGCCCACTTCCTTGATGTCGACCGCCCGGTTCTTGAAGACGAATGAGGAATTGCGCGCGATCACGAAAAGCCCGGATACGCGCGAGATATCGGTGATGATGTCTTCGGTTATCCCATCCGCGAAATATTCCTGCTCCGGGTCGCCGCTCATGTTGGTGAAGGGCAACACCGCGATCGAGGGCTTGTCGGGAATGGAAAGGCCGATCTCGCCAACGGCAGAGGCTGGCTTCGCCGCGATGCTGGCTTCTGCTTCGACCCTGTATGCGTGCACCGGCTCAGGAATGTTCTTGACCGTCTGCTCGCCCTGGTCCTCGAACACAGCCGGGACCTTGCCGCGTACTACGCTCTTCACGGAATCAGACACTGTCACGCCACCGGGTTCGGCCAGGCTTTGGAGCCGAGAGGCGATGTTCACGCCGCCTCCGTAAACCGTCCCGTCGGGCTTTTCGATCACGTCGCCAAGGTGAATGCCGATGCGGAACTGCATCCTGCGACCCTCAGGCACCTTGGCAGCTTGGCCCGTGAGTGCATGCTGGACGGTTAGCGCAGCCGCCACCGCTCCGGTGGCACTCTCGAATACGGCGAGCACGGAATCGCCTGCCATGTCGATGACGCGGCCTTGATGCGATTCGATCTGGGCCTTGAATACGCCGCGTGCCGAATCGAGCGCAGCCACGGTCCCATGCTCATCGCCCGCCATCAGACGCGAGTAGCCCGCCACGTCCGCCACTAGAATCGCCGCCAGCCGATGGCGGATCCCTGTCTCGCTCAATGCCCCTCCCAAATCAGCCTTTGCACGGGAATACTAACCCAACCCGGTAAAGCCCCGGCCATCACATGCAAGTGACCGCTCTTGCCCGCTATTTCTTTTTCTCGATGCTGGTTATGATCATGAACGTCGCCCGTACGCCACTGCCGGATGGGGCGAGCGCGCCGCTAAGGGCATGTCCCCAGTGAACTGGAAAGTACCCGAATTTCGAGTGGCTTAGTCCGGGGCGATACCCAGGGAGATCGCGATGCGGCTCGAGGGAAAAGTAGCGATCATCGTTGGAGCCGGCCAGAGTCCGGGAGAAGGCATCGGAAACGGCCGCGCGACGGCCATTCGCTTTGCGCAGGAAGGCGCGAAGATCCTCGCCGTGGATCGGGATATCCAGTCCGCGAGGGACACCGCAGCCCTCGCGACAAAGGAGGGCGGAGAGTGCGCCGCCTTTGAAGTGGACGTGACTGATGAAGCCACGCTCGCCGACGCAGTGCGCTTTGCGCGGCAGCGATGGGGACGCATCGATATTTTGCATAACAATGTCGGGGTGAGCATTTCGGGAGGGGATGCGCCGCTGCTGGAACTCACCGAGGAAACCTTCGATCGGGTCAATGCCATCAACCTTCGTGGAACGATGATGGCCTGCAAACACGTCATTCCCATCATGCGGGCGCAGCGAAGCGGGGCCATCATCAACATCTCGTCCATCGCGGCGTGGGTCGACTACCCTCTCGTTGTCTACAAGGCCACCAAGGCGGCCATGATTGCCTTTACGCAGCAGCTTGCGTTACAAAACGCCGCTTACGGCATTCGCGCCAACGTGATCTTGCCGGGACTGATGAATACACCCATGGCGGTGGATACGCGCGCTCGTGCCACGGGCGAGAGTCGCGAGACGATCGCCGCGGAACGCGACAAGAAGGTTCCGCTGCGTGGAAAGATGGGTACGGCATGGGATGTGGCCAATGCCGCGCTGTTTCTCGCCTCCGACGAGGCCGATTTCATCACTGGTGTGGCCTTGCCGGTGGATGGCGGGGCGTTGGTCCGGATTGGATGATGTGTTGATCATCGGTCTGTCTTCTAGACGAGCGGGACGAAGTCGTATTCGCCGATTCCCTGCAGCACCAGGAACGTGGCGGAATCGTCGCCCCCATTAGTGACAAGGTGCGGGCGGCGAGGCTTGACCGAGTACGTGTCACCGGGACCAAGCCGTACCTCTTCTTTGGGCTCGCGAAGGAAAAGCCGGAGTCGTCCGTCGATCACGTAAAACGTGTCCTGGACATTGCTGTGAAAGTGCCAGGGAACCTTCTGGGTCGGGGAAATCTGGAGTTCGGCAATGCGGAAACCGGGCCGCGCAGCGTACTCGGCGCGGCGCTCGACTTCGTACAGATGACTGCCATCTTTCAGCGCTTCCATTGCGTCCTCCCATCTGGCGCCGGCTCTTGCCTGGCGTGATAGCTCAGCGGTCGGCCGCTTGCGGCCGGTCCGGCACCTTTGACATCATTCCTCCATTCGTCACCGATAAGGAAAGGAATAGAGCCACTGACATTTGGCGATGACGTTCCAGTCGCCCGGACGATCGTCCGTCTTGTACTTGCACTGGCCGTTGACGCCGGCAAAGCGCCCACTCCCACCCGTCAGGCGCAATGTACCTTCGCCCGAGGTACCAGGATCGTCCGATCGGCGTTCGAAAAGGAGCAGCAGGGTGTCGTCCGATGAGAATGTCGCAACGCCATCCGCTTCCAATTCGAACCCGGAGGGAGTGTTCTTCGAGAAACTGGCATATTGAACCGTTCCGCTGGCGCCTTCGACAAACGGGCGTCCGCTACTGTGGATAAACGTAACGGTTCCGTTTCCTCCCCTTGCCGTGACGGTCGTATCACCCATTTGAACGGCGTACACGTTCGAGATGGCCGAAAGAACGATATCGACCGTGCCGGTTTCCGCATGACCTGGCGCAGACACAAGCGAAAAAAGTCCTGCGGCGACGAAACACGCGAGTTCATGGTTTTTTCTCATGGGCTCCTCCCACTCAAAGTTTCAGGCGAAACGTGAATTGCGGAGAGTACGCCAGAATTCAGCAAAGTAGCGGTATTCGTTGAGCCAGTAAAATTGGGGGAGCGCAGCTATAAAGTATGGGGCCTGACCATCGTTTCTCTCGAGTAGTCGCGCTATGCTGGAGGCACCATGGCCATCAAGCTGAACCACACCATCGTGCACGCGCGCGACAAGCGCGCATCGGCGGAGTTCTACTCAAGCCTCTTCGGCCTGGGCAAGCCCGTGCCCTTCGGCCCCTTCCTCGATGTCGAGACCAGCAACGAGGTGACCCTGGCCTTCTTCGAAACGCAAGACCCCTTCGAGCCACAGCACTACGCCTTCCTCGTGAGCGAGGCCGAGTTCGATCAGATCTTCGGCCGAGTCAAGAAGCGCGGGCTCACGTACTGGGCGGATCCGGCCAGAAAACAGAAGGGCGAGATCAATACCCACTTCGGCGGCCGCGGCGTGTACTTCGAAGATCCGGGCGGGCATTTCCTGGAGATCATCACCCGGCCCTACGGCAGCGGAGAGTAGGCCAGGCTGCGGCTTGACGCGCTCGCTCTTGCACCTCTAGTTCGCAGCGAAGCAGTAGAAAAGCCCCGCGCCGCCCGAGGCCTTGAGCTGATCCTGGCTGCAACCGCGCGAGCCGTGCGAGGAGTTCCAGGACTTCATGTGCCGGGTGTCCTTCAGCCCCATCAGGTCGTGGTGGCCGACGATCGCCGAGCCCTCGCCGCTTTTCGTCCAGTTGCCGCAGGTGGTATCGCCGCCCGCCGTCGAGTACATGCCGGCCGGATCCGAGCCCGTGAGGATGTCGTGCTCGTTCGGCGTATCCCCGCGCCCGTTCACCATCTCGCCCTTTTCGGTCAGCGCCGTCTGTTTGTTGATGTTGTTCTTCGCAGAATGAAGGTCCTCGACGTTCTTGGCCACGACCACGCCCTTGGCGTTGCGCCACGGCCCCTCGCCGATTCGATCACGCGCGTTCACGCCCGCGTCACCGCCCGGCAGGGTGGTGCTCAGGTACGCCTTCCAGCTCGTGCGCTTCGAGCCAGCCGCCTTGGCGAGCGCATTGCAGTGCGCATCCGCACCCTCCAGGCCGCCGAGGTCGGCGCCGTTTCCCTTACCCGTGCTCGTCACGAAGAACGTCATGTCGTCGCCACCCTGCTGCGCAATCGCGGGGAATGTCATGCCTGCCGA
>Ga0137409_10008618_pt1 | contig 10412 bp, 7 predicted proteins | sample CZODoug1_16funga_FD_122059 | JGI IMG/M metagenome (GOLD analysis project Ga0137409, IMG submission 122059) | Vadose zone soil fungal communities from Angelo Coast Range Reserve, California, USA - CZODoug1_16fungal (Hybrid Assembly) | ecosystem: Environmental > Terrestrial > Soil > Vadose zone... | reverse complement strand
ATGGACTCGTCGAACTTTCCGAGCGTCGCCAGGTAGTCGGCGTATCCCATATGGGCGTCCGGCAGACTGGGGTTGAGCGCCAGAGCGCGACGGAATTCTCTTTCCGATCCGGGCCAATCCCAATCGAAGAAGAGGAGCACGTTGCCGAGCGAGGCGTGGGCATCGGCCAGGTTGTCGTCCAGCTCGAGCGACCTCAGCGCCGCGGCCTTGGCCTTCGGCATCACGTCCAGGGGCGCGACGTAGTAGGTGCTCCCCGCCCAGTAGGCCTCGGAAAGCGCCGCCTGCGCCCGGGCGTCCTGCGGGTCTTCCTGGATGGCCTTCTGGAAATACCCGATGGCCTTTTGGATTCCTTCGCGGCTCTGCTTGCGGAGTTCGTTGCGTCCGAGAAGGTACGTCTCGTAGGCTTCCGGATCGACTTCACGCGTGTTCGTCAGGCCGGCTCGCTGAGAGGGAAGGAGCTCCACCGCCAGGGACTGCGTCACCCGCTGCGCGACCTCGCTCTGGATTCGCAGGACGTGACTGAGCGGGCGTTCGTAGCTCTCGGCCCACAGATGCGTCTGGTCGCTCACCTGGATCAGCTGCGCGGTGACCCGGACGCGCTGGTCGGCGAGGCGTATGCTTCCCTCCAGGACGTAGCTCACGTTCAGCTGGCGGCCGATTTGGTCCACGGTCTCGTGTGTGTGCTTGTATCTCATCGCCGAGGTGCGCGCGATGATGCCCAGCCGTGAGGGCTGCAGCTCGCCCAGCTGGGCGATGGTTTCTTCCGTGAGCCCGTCCGCGAAGTAATCCTCTTTGGGGTTGTCGCTCAGATTCTCGAACGGAAGCACCGCGATCATGATCTTGCCCGGGAGCGCGACCGGGGAGGAGCCGGCCCGACGGAGCCAGTAGCCGCCCCCGGCGAGAGCGAGGACCGCGGCGAGAGCCATCGTCGCGCCCGTACGCCACGCACGGGTCTTCGCTCCCGGCGTCGTACCCCTTGAATCGGTCTCGTCAAGCCGCCGCAAATCGGAGAGCAGGGCCGCCGCCGATCCATAGCGCCTCGCGGGCTCCTTCTCGAGCGTCTTGAGAATGATGCGCTCGAGCTCGGGCGGTATTCGATCGTTGAGAGCGCGCGGCGAGGGGGCCGCGCTCTCGAGGATCGCCGTGCCCAGACGGAACGCATCATTTTCGAGGAAGGGACGCCGCCCGGTCGCCATCTCATAGAGCACGGTCCCCAGCGCCCAGATGTCCGTGCGCGCGTCGACCTGTCTGCCCCGCACCTGCTCCGGTGCCATGTAGGGGAGCGTCCCGACCGTCCCTGTTTCGGACAGACTGTCCGCGGTCGCGGTCTCGCCCGCCGGGCGGACGACCTTCGCGAGGCCGAAGTCCAGGATCTTCGCCCGTCCATCGAGCGTCACCCGAATATTGCCCGGCTTGATGTCCCGGTGGATGACATTTTCCTTGTGGCCGGCTTCCAGCCCTTCCGCCAGCTGCGTCCCCAGGCGGATGACGTCCTTCCCGGGAAGCGGCCCCTGGGTCAGCCTCTCGTTCAGCGTGACGCCCCTGATGTATTCCATCACCAGGAAATCCACTCCATCGGAGGTATCGAAGTCGTGCACGGTCGCGATATTCGGATGGTTGAGCCTGGACAGCGCCAGGGCTTCTTTGCGAAACCTCGCGCGCGCCGTTTCATCGGCGAGCGTCCCGGCGGGCAGGATCTTGATCGCGACGTCGCGCTGAAGTCGCTCGTCGCGCGCCAGATAGACCTCGCCCATTCCACCGGCGCCAATCTTTTCAATGATGCGGTAGTGGCCGAGGGCTCTGCCAATCATGCTGGCGCGAATTGTATCGCGCCTCCGGGGTCGCGGCGCAGGGATCTACGCCGGCCCAGGAGAGTCTCCACCCGGGTTGCTCGGCTGCAGCACCCGACGCGGGCGCAACGCAGCGGCGGCCTCCGGGACCGACTTGAAGAGCGAGGTGCGACCCTCCACCTTATTCATGGGAGTCGGCTGCCGCCCGTGGATCGCCGGGAACTCTGCGCCGCGACCGGTGTCCAATCCATACGATGCGCGACGTGCGGATTCTTCAGATCCTCTTTCTCGGCACGCTGCTCGCGGCGGGGGCCTGGCTGCGCGATTTCAGTCTGCGTCCATCGCAGGTCCTCCTCACCTTCTTCGCAGGCATCGCGACGCAGGTCCTGTGCGCGCGGACCCGCGGGCTGAAGCGGATCGGCATCCCAAGCGCCGTCATCACCTGCCTCAGCCTGTCGATCCTCCTGCGGTCCGACACGCTGTGGGCCCATCCGCTTCTGGCCGCGGCCGCGATCGGCTCGAAGTTCCTGATCCGCGTCCGGGGCAAGCACGTCTTCAACCCGGGGAACCTCGGCATCATCCTGGGCCTGCTTCTCGTCCCGGGCACCTGGACGTCGCCCGGCCAGTGGGGCCAGGACCTCGCCTTCGCCGGCTGGTTCGTCGCCCTGGGGACGATCGTCACGTGCCGGGCCCGCAGGGGTGACATCAGCTGGGCGTTCCTCGCGTTCTACCTCGGCCTCCTCGCGGCGCGCGTCGCCTGGCTCGGCCAGAGCCCGGCGGTGTTCGTCCACCAGATCGGCAACGGCTCACTGCTTCTCTTTGCATTCTTCATGATCTCCGATCCGATGACGATTCCCAACCACCCGCGGGGACGGATCGTCCATGCAGCGCTCGTCGCGGGACTCGCGGCCATCTGGCAGTTCGGCCTCTACCGGCCGAACGGCCTGCTCTTCGCTCTATTCCTGCTGGCGCCGGCGGTGGCGCTGTGGGATCGACTCTGGCCCGCGCCGAAGTTCACCTGGCAGCAAAACGCCTCACAAGGAGGGACCCATGGACCCATGTTCGCCATCCGACCGCGGCCTGATATCCCGGCCCGTCCCGCCGGCACGGCCGGGCTCGACCCGCTCGTGCCGGGGAGAATTGCGTCGCGCCGCTGACCCTTGCCGCTTGCGTCATCCCGGGATCCTGCTGGCCGTGCTGTGGCTTGCGTCGCCGCCTGAGGCGCGCGCCTTCTGCGGCTTCTACGTCGGACGAGCGGACGCGTCGCTGTTCAACAGCGCCTCCCAGGTGGCGCTGGTCCGGGACGGCGACCGGACTGTCATCAGCATGCTGAACGACTACCAGGGAGACCTGAAGGAGTTCGCGCTGGTCGTGCCGGTGCCGGTCGTGCTGGAGAAGGGACAGATCCACGTCGGCGACGCGGCTCTCTTCAAGCATCTCGACGCCTACAGCGCCCCGCGCCTCGTTGAGTATTTCGACGCGGACCCCTGCGTCGGTCAGATCGTCGGGAGATCGCAAGTCCTCGGCTATACCGGAGGGGTCATGGCATCGGCCGAAGGTACGGCACGCGCCCGGAGCCTCGGGGTCACGGTCGAGGCTCAATACACGGTGGGGGAGTACGACATCGTCATCCTCTCGGCGAAGGCCTCCGGCGGTCTCGAGACCTGGCTCTACGAGAACGGCTACCGCGTTCCGAAGGGGGCGAGCCGGGCGCTGCAGCCCTACGTCCGCCAAGGGATGAAGTTCTTCGTCGCCCGGGTGAACCTCGAAGAGCAGGTGAGGATAGGCGCCACGTACCTCCGCCCTCTGCAGTTCGCCTTCGAGTCGGAGAAGTTCATGCTGCCGATCCGGCTGGGGATGATGAACGCCCGCGGGCCGCAGGACCTGGTCGTGTACGCCCTCACCAGGACCGGGCGGGTCGAGACGACCAACTACCGCACGGTGATGCTGCCGACCGGCATGGAGATCCCCGAATACGTCAAGGAATCGTTTCCCGACTTCTACAAGGCGATGTTCGGCCGGCAGGTCCAGCGCGAAAACGGACGCGCCGTCTTCACCGAGTACGTCTGGAACATGGGCTGGTGCGATCCCTGCGCGGCCGACCCTCTTTCACCCCAGGAGCTGCGCGCCCTCGGTGTCTTCTGGCTCGACGATCCGGGATCCGGACAGGGCGTCGGTCCGGGATTCGGGGGGAAGGCTCCCGGGCGGGGATCAATGCGGGCGCCGGCACCGCGGCCGGCCGGTGGTCCCGCGCAGGTCATTCTCACCCGCCTGCACCTGCGCTACAGCGCCGAGACCTTTCCGGAGGACCTGGTCTTCCAGGAGACCGGCGACCAGCAGAATTTCCAGGGACGATACGTCCTGCAGCACTCCTGGACGGGAGCCCCCGACGCGTGCCCCGCCGCGGCGGGATACTTCGAGGATCTGCAGCGACGACGCGAGAAGCGGGCGGAGACGGGGTGGGACATCGACGCCGTGCGATCGAAGATGGAGATCGAAGCGCCCCGGCGCTGGTGGGAAACCCTCTGGAAGTGAGCCGCTACTTGATCCGCGCGACCCGTCCCTTGGTCGGGAACCGTCGAAACTGCAGCGCATCATGTCCTGGAACGATTCGATCCACGGACCCCGCCAGTTCGATCATGCGTTCCTGATTCTTGATATTGGCGGGTTCGTCCGCCTTGGTAAAGGTGGCGCTCGCTTTGTGCTCCGCGAGGTTTCGGTAGAGGTAGCAGTTGTCCGAGGCCAGCACGAACGGCGGGCTGCCCTCCACGCGCAGGTATTGCGACGCATAGGTGTGACGCGCGCCCGTATAGGCGCGAATCCCTGGAAAGATCTCCGTGTTGTCGCCATCCACCAGACGCAGCCGTCCCTCCGTGTTCAGCCGCACCAGTTCCCGGGCATCTTCCGGATCGATGCCGTCGTGGTCCCCATCCGCCTGCCACGCGTCTCCCGTGTAATATCGGAATTCGTCCTTCTGGATCCACACGGTGGCCTTCGGAAACAAATCGATCCCGCCCATGTGATCCCAATGCGCGTGACTGATCACGATGTCCGTGACTTCATCGGGCTTCACTCCCGCGAGCTTCACGGCTTCATCCGGTCTAAGATAGTCGGTCACGGGAAAGTACTTGAACCACTTCTCCCGATGGAACCCGCTGTCGAACAGGATGTTCCGCCCGCCGCCGCGGATCAACCACACGACGAACACGGTGTCGATGGTCTCGTTCCGGGGGGCTCCCATGACCAGGTCCGCCACGGAATCCCCCTGGGAGTTCGCATACCGGATCGCCTGGATGGAATACTCCGGAGAGGGCGCGGCAGAAGGCTTCGCGCCACCGACCGCGAGAACGAGAAGAAGCAGGCACGCAGAGGGCTTCACGCCGGCAGCCGCCCTTTGAGATCCGAGGCCTTGAACGGACCGGGCTCGCCGATGAGCCGTCGCGCCGCGTCGACCTGCTCCCAGACGTTCCACAGCAGGACGCCCCTCACGCGGCCGTTTCGCAGGTAATAGATCACACCTTCACGACACGGCTCCTTCCAGTCCGCGACGGTCTCCAGACGCGAGTCGACTTCACCGACGGCTTCGTATCCCATCTCGAAAAGGTCCGAATAGAACGACGGGAGATGGTCGTAAGCGACTGTTTCGCCCGCCATGGCGCGACCCGCCGCGCCCCCCATCGTGTTGGCGTTGTCCTCGTGCTCGACACGCATCCACACGTCCAGGACGGGATTATGAAAGCCGGCAACGTCCCCCGCGGCGTAGATGTCCGGATGGCTGGTTCGCAGGGATGCATCCACCCGGATGCCGTTCTCCACTTTGAGGCCGGCCGCCTGGGCCAGATCGACGTTCGCCTGAACGCCGATCCCGGCCACCACCCCGTCGACGCTGGTCTCCTGTCCGTTTCCGGCCCGAGAGTCGCGAAGGGTCAGGATCGACTTGTCCCGGCGCGTTTCCATGCCGGTCACCGACGTTCCGGTCAGAACCTCGACTCCCTTCTGGCGGTAGAAGTCGTTCAAGAACCTGGAGAGCTCGGACGGAAACACACGGCTGCCGATCCCTTCCTGGGGGAACGCCAGGACCACCTCCCTCCCATTCATCGCCAGCGCGGCGGCGACCTCGGAGCCGATGAATCCGCCGCCGATGACCGCGAACCTCCGCCCTCGCTCCGTCAGCGCCCGCAGGCGCTGGTAATCGTCCAGGGTGCGATAGTAAATGATCTCCTCGCCCCCGAACGCCAGACGGCGGGGGGTGGCGCCGGTGGCTAGGAGCAATTTGTCGAACGTGTACACGTTCCCCTGGTCATCCGTGACCCGCTTGTTCGGCGGGTCGAGATGCTGGACCCTCCGTCCCAGATGGAAAGTCACTCCCAGCGTGTCGCTCTTGCGCCAGATGCTGTCCAGCCGCAGGTTCTTCCAGAGCCCCTTGGAAAGCGGCGGACGGTTGTAGGGGGGGTGCGACTCCGCCCCGATGACGCCGATGGATCCACCGCGATCGATCTCGCGCATCCCATGAATGGCCGCATCGGCGGTCATTCCGCCTCCAACGATCAAGTAGGTGTAGTTCGGCATCTCTCCCTCCTCCGGCCTCGTCGAGTCACGAGGCGATCGTCATGCAGGACCGCCGCGTTCATGTCGCGGCAACCAGTCTAGCGCGACACGTTCTTCGAGACCCGTGAGGTGCTCTCGCATTCTTCCAGTCGTCCCCGCGAGGGGACAGATTCCCGCGTCGTTGGCCGCGGCACCCCCCGGCGAGCCGTCTCTACCTGCCCTTACTCGCAAGCAGTAAGGGGCGAAGATTGGACGGATGGCGAATTACATCGGCTGGGCGCCGGTGCCGGTCGGGTACTCCGTGGGCGCGTCCATCGGCTCCGCGTCCTACAGTCCCGATCTCTTTCTGTTCGTGGCCAGCCGCGACTTTCTCGCGCCGCGCGTCGGCGCCTATGCCGTCCCGGCCGCCAGGACGCGCGTGATCATCAACAACACGAGGATCGAGAACAGCATTCGCGTCGAGAACAACGTGGTCGTCAACACGGGTCCCGACGTGCGCCTGGTGCAGAGGGCCAGCGGGCGGACGATCGAAGCCGAGTCGATCGAGCGCGTTCCGAGAGTGGGCCCGGCGCGACACATGAGCCGCGACGATCTGCGCGTGGATGCGGTCAAGAGCGGGACCGGCCTGCGCGCCGCCGAGCCGATTTCCGAGAGGCAGTCCAGGGCGATCATCGAAGGGCGCGGCCGGGACGAGTCCCGTGCCCCGAGGGCCGAGGAGAGGACGCCCCGCCCCGCGGGGCCGGAAGGCGGGAGGGAAGGACGGAGTCCGCGCTTCTCGCCCAGCGCCGATCCGCAGCCGCAGGACGAGTCGGATGCGAAGGCGAAGGCCGACGCCAGGCGCAAGGGGAATCCGAAGAAGAAGGAGAAGCCGAAGCCGACTCCGGCCGATGACAAGCCACCCAGTCGATAAGGCTAGTGGCCGTCTTTCCGCGCCCGCGCCAGCTCGCGCGCGAAGACCGGGTTTGCCGGGAACTCACGAGCGAGCTCCTCGAAGAGCGCGCGGGCGCGGTCGAGCCGGCCCTCGCGCTCGGAGGCGAGGGCGAGCAGCGCCTTCGCCATGGGCCGCAGGTAGCGGCCCCGCTCCGCGGCCGTCTGAAGCTGCTCCATGCCACGGTCGCGATCCCCGTGCACGCCTCCGAACCACAGCAGGAATCGCTTGTAGACAGGCAGGCAGCCGATGATGTAGTTCGCGGCGCCGAGCGCCACATAGGCGTCCTGGGCGTCGGCCCGCACGGCGAGGAGCCGCGTGGCTTCCTTCTCCGCGCGACGGATCAAGGAAAGGGCCGAGAGCTGGCGCTTTTCGATCAGGGCCTGGAAGTCTCCCTCCATGCCGTCGGTGAGAGTGAGGACGAACAGTGCATCCGGGTCGTCCGGATGAGTCTTCAGCCGCTGCAGCGCCATGTCCCTGGCGCTCCCATTGGCGGCCAGAAAGGCCGCGCGCCGCGCGGGGTCGGGTGCCCCCTGGATACCGCCCAGCAGTCTGTCGTCGTCGAGGAAGAACTCGGAGGTCAGGACGCCCTCGTGGTCGAACTCCTCGAAGAGATGGCTCGCCGCCTCGGCGGCGACGCCGAGAGGCTCGTCCGGGCGCGCGCGCCGGTAGGCGGCTATCTCCTTGCGGGCCTCATCGAACCGAAGCTCGTACATGAGGCGGAAGGCGGCGTCGAGCTGCGGCGTGTCGTCCGCCCGCCCCTGCGCCACGCCGCAGATGACGGTCGTTGCCGTCAGGCCCGCGACCAGGAGAGCTCGCACGGGACGATCAGCCCGGGAGGGGGCCCGCGGGGACGGACCTCCCGCCGGCGTTCGCGACCTCCCCTTCGTCGAGGTAGTCGCGCTCGGCCCGCCGGATCGCCCTGTAACGCTCGAATGCGGCCCGTTCCTCTTCGAGACCCAGCATCGTCCTCAGCGTGCGCCCCCGGTACGTGTGACTCAGCATCCCGTGCCAGTGGCGCAGGAGGAAGAGCGGACTCTGCCGGAGCACGGCGGGCATGTGCCGGACCTTCATCCAGCGCTCCGCGCGCCAGCGCTGGAATTCGATCTCCTCGGCCGTCAGGTGCTCGCTGCGCACGACCGCCGTGGTCCCGTCGTATTCCTCGAGGCGCTCGCTGATGATCAGCCCGCGGTCGCGGAAGTCCGCGGTCATCGGGGTTCCGGGGTACGGCGTCGGGTGCTGGATGTAGGGCCAGTCGACGTGGCGGCGCGCGAACTCGAGATTCGCTTCGATCGATTCACGCGTGTCCCCCGGGTTCCCGACGATCAGGCCGCCGACGACGTACATCTTGTTGCGATGCAGATGATCGATCGCGGCGAGGGTTGCGTTCCCCACGGTGTGTCCGTTCCTCCGCTCCCGGTTCTTGGACGAGGCGCGCAGGAACTCCAGGTCGTCCTCCAGGACATTTTCGATGCCGAGGAAGACGTAGCGAAAGCCCGCCCGGCGCATCAACGGGGCCAGCGTCTCGCCATGGTTCGCGATGGACGAGGTCATCGCCTGCACGAGGTAGTGCAGCGTGTTCAGCTTCGCATCGATGATGGCGCGGCAGAGAGCCTCGAAACGCCGGACATCGAGAGTGAGGTTGTCGTCGACGAGGAAGACGGCCCGCGCCCCGTGCGCCCGGGCGTCGCGGATGTCCTCGAGGACCCGTTCGACCTCGAAGGTGTGGAAATTCCGGCCGCGCATCGCGATGATCGAGCAAAAGCTGCAATCGAACGTGCAGCCGCGCGAGGTCTCGACGACGTCGACCGGCCGGCCCAGCAGCGTGTAGCCACGGAGCACCCGCGCGCTCCGCTTCGGAAGCCGCAGATCACCGCCGCGCAGGCGGCCGACGGGTCTGTCGGGATTGCGGCGAACCGTATCGCCGTCGTGGTAGGTCAGCCCAGCAATGTTCCCGTACCCTCCACCCGTCTCCATTGCCCGAACGAGGTCCCGGAAGGTCATCTCCCCTTCGCCGCGCACGATGAAGTCGGCGCGACCCGGTGAGGGCGCCTCGTAGGCCTCCGGCGCCAGGCTCGGATCGTAACCTCCGACCGCGAAGCGCGCCTCGGGGCGCAAGGACCGGACGAGCTCCATGATCCGTGTCGCGGTCCGGCGCTGGAAGGTCATGATCGAGAGGCCGACGAGGTCCGGTTTCAGGTCGCCGACGAGCCGGGACACGGTGCGACGGACCCGGTCCTGGGCCAGGATCAGGTCGGCGACCGCCACCCTGTGATGGGGATCGACGTTCCCGGCCAGGGAGGTGAGCGCGCCGTTCGGCATCCGGATCCCGACCGCCGGCATGTGCTCGAAGGAGTCCGGCATGGAAAGAAGAAGAATGTTCATCCGACCTTCCCGGCCTGTCTCACCACGCGCTTGATCATGTTGTCCTGCTCGATGAGTCTTTCCTTCTGCCGCCGCGGGAGCCTCTTGATTCGGCCTTCGACCCTGAGAGCAAGGCCATGACCTCCGATCGCCATCTTGAAGACCAGCCGCAGCGGGCCCTTGCCTCGAAGGTATTTTGCGCCCTTGCCCTCGTTCTGTCGATGCTGCGCAAACCGTCGAGATACGTCCGTCGTGATACCGGTGTAAAGGGCCCCGTCTCTGCACCGCACCAGATAGACGTGCCATCGAGGCATCGGGGCCGGGTCTCCGGCTACGGCGAGACGAGTCTGACGAACTGTTTCAGCTCGTCTTCGTTGAGGTCGGAGACGACCCAGTAGTTCATCCCGCCCTGGGTCCAGTGGAGCAGGTGGTACCCCTGGCGCGTCGCGACGGTCAGGGGGCGATCCATGTCGCGTGGCGCGGGCCAGACCATGAGGTTGATGATGTGCTGTCGACGTTGGTAGACGAGGGCCGCGATCGGCCGGCCTCCCACGTAATCGAGCCGCCCGCCGGTGAGGGGAAAGCCTTCACCGGCCAGAACCTTCACGGGCGGCGAGAAATCGAGCCTGCCGTTGAACCACGGCTTGACCGTGTGCTGGTCGGACGACGGCACATCGGCCAGGTGGCCCGGCATGAGCGAGCGGATATGGCTGGCGACCACCTCCTGGGCCAGGAGATCATCCGCGGACTGCCCCGGCGCGCCCGGTCCGAGTCTCAGGATC
>Ga0137409_10008617_pt1 | contig 10412 bp, 10 predicted proteins | sample CZODoug1_16funga_FD_122059 | JGI IMG/M metagenome (GOLD analysis project Ga0137409, IMG submission 122059) | Vadose zone soil fungal communities from Angelo Coast Range Reserve, California, USA - CZODoug1_16fungal (Hybrid Assembly) | ecosystem: Environmental > Terrestrial > Soil > Vadose zone... | reverse complement strand
TGCAACCGCTGCCGAGAGCGATGGGTCCGGCGCGATGACAGCAAACGTTGCTGAAGGCGCGAAGAGTTCCCTGCTTGCCCGCCGCGGCAGGCTTATCGCGCACGACCAGCAGCGGTTCGCCCGCGACGTCGGCGGTGAAGTAAGTTTCCGGATCGGAAATGGTTTTCTTGACGCCATTGAGTTGACCGCAGGGATGGTCGAGGGTGCCGACGAGCTGCCAGGTGCGGCGAAGAATTTTCTCCTTTTCGATCTCGAGAATAGCGGGATCAGTGTAGAAGCGGGACGCGAGGGTGTGGGCAGATTCGATCTGTTCGTTGACGTCAAGATGGAGAGGTTTCGTAGTCGTCATGGATAGATACTCTAGCGCAAGTGGCCTCTCGAGAAGAGTCCTACGGGGCAAACCGGTTGCAGGCGACCGAGGCGTGCACTAAGGAATCGTGGGTGGGATGATTTCTTTCGACACACCTAGCGTAACCCTCAATTTTGTAAGTACGTACACGGAGTCGTAACCGACGAGATAAGGACCGCGTCTCATATCAAGAAGGCTGAAGTCCCCCACAGCTGGTGTCCCGGGAGGAAGTCATGAAAGCCAGCCTCGCCCTAGCAGCACTTCTCCTCACCGCAAGCATCAGTTCGGCGAATCCCAACCATGCCCGCCACAACGTGTATGTCGACGGCTGGCACAATCATTGCTACGAGCCGTCCACATACATGGAGTACAACGATGGCTTGGCGCTCGGAAAACAGCAATTGGCCGAGCAGGCTGCGCCTAAAAAGCCGCTCGGAGACATAGCGCGCGAGCTTCGTGCACAAAAGGCGGCGCAGAATAACGCGAACAGCAACCCACAGCCCGCACAGACCCCCAACAAGTAACGCAGGGCTACAGGTGCGGTTCGACCTCCCGGCTTGAGCGGTAGGCGCGGAAGGCGAGCCAGGCGGCGCAACCGAGCATGCCGAGCCAGCCGAGGAGGCGGGTGGTGTGCCCGATTTGCCGATCGTTTAAGAGCAGGTTCCACTGCGTGAAGAGAATTTCCCAGTCGTGATCACCGGAACCGACTAGCGGAAGAGAGAGCGTGCGAGCATCCGCCATGTATGTGCCGATATAGAGAAAATTCTCGAAAAACCAGAAACCGCAGAAGGCAACGCCCGCGGTTTCACGTTTGTAGAAGAAATATGTGAAGCATGCTAGCGGAACGATGAGTTCGGCGAGCGTGCCGCCGAGAATCGTCATCGTGTAACCGAACGGGCTGAAGAGCGGGTGGCCGGTTTCGTGAATCATGAGATTGGCGAAGTCGAGGAAGAGAAAACCGGAGTCGTTGGCAGCGGCGTAAGTGAAAAAAAGTACGTAGAAGACGAGCCAGGAAATGCCGACGATTTTCGAAACCGGCTTCCAATCGCCGAAGTGCTCGGTGAGGGAGAACACAGGCGAAGAGTAGCAATGGAGGCGCGGGCTTGGAAGATGCGGGACCCGCCTCGTTTCCAGAAAGACGGTTGCCTACCTTTTTGCCTTGAGGTCCTTCGCGCTTCTTCGTGGAAGCGCTCAGGATGACAAGTCTTACTTTGATGGAAAAATCTGGGTGGGGTCTAGTCCGCAACAGCGGCGGCGGGCCGCCGCACTCCACAATGCGGAGCCTTCAGGATGACAGCTTTATTGGGAATGGCGGGATGATCACAAAAACGGATTCAGGGAACGCGGACTCTACTTTTTGGGCGAAGAAATTTGCGCGCAGGTTCTTCGACGAGGCGATAGGCCAAGATGGAAGCGCCAATGGCGCCAGCTAGTGAAAATGCGACGCGTACGGACCAGGGAAAATGAGGAAAAGAATCGAAGGTTCTGGTAATCACGAGCGAATGCAATAGATAGAGACTGTAGCTTGCGTCACCGAGCAAAACCAGCCACGGGACTGACAGTAAAGAAGTCCACCTTGGTTGCAGCGCGGCTCCATAAATAATCGCGGCGAAAGCGGGAGAGAGCAATCCGGCGGACATGACTGGATTGGGAATTTGCGCGGCGAACACGATGACGCAGGCGACGGCAAGCAATCCGCCGAGGATGAGGGGAGTGCCAAACGATTTCCTGACAGCTCCAGAGAGGAAAAGGCGTCCCGCCAAGACGCCGACGGCAAATTCCGGCAAACGAACGAGCGGATTGAAACTGAGAATGTTTTTCCAGAAGAGGGTGGTCTCGCCCGAATTAATCTTGTCGAGGCCGTCCGGGTGGAAATGAATATAACTGAACGAGAGCGAAAGACTGATCAACCAGAAGCCGAAAAGGCAGAGCGCCAGCTTTTTCTTTGAAAATTTCGCGCTTCCGAACAAAAGAAGCGGAAAAACAAAATAGAAAAAAGCTTCGACCGATAGACTCCAGCAGACGGAATTCCAGGTCAAAGCGGCTTGCGGAACCCAGGACTGCAGTAGACTCAGCGTCAGAAGACACGCAGCGAGGAGATGCTGTTTGCTCCAAGCGTAGAACGGAAGATCGAGCTGGCGAACGGCAAAGAAGAAAAACGGTGCGGCGACGATCAAAGAAAGAAGATAGGCAGGGTAAATCCTGGCGAAGCGCGCCCACCAAAATTTTAGAACATTCAGTTCGGGACCCTCATACGTGTACACGAGAATGAATCCGGAAAGCACAAAGAAGAAGTTCACTCCCACATAGCCGATGCTGGCGAAATTTTGATACCACCAGGGGCCGCCGGGCAGAATTCCCACAACCCGCATGTGAAACAAGACAACATGAAGCGCCGCGAAGAAGCGCAGAGTGGTCAGCGCATGAAGTCGTGGCCGCATAAGGTCAGAGTTTTGACGTTTTGAGCTCGACTAACGTCTTACGAGGCGGAGGGCTTCGTAAGCGGCGCCGAGCTGGGGCGCGTTTTCATCGAGAATCACGGACAGCGGCATATTTTTCAGCAGGCTCTCGAAATGCCACTTGTCCTTGAAGGCCTGGAAGAATCTACCGTCTTTCATTTTCTCCAGGATTTTGACGGCGATGCCACCGGCGACGTAAACACCGCCAAGCGCAAGGACCTTAAGCGCAAGATTGCCGGCTTCCGCGCCGTAAATGTCCGCCCACAAATCCAGCGTTTCCACGCAAACGGGGCAGGATCTGGCCAAGGCTTTTTGGGTGATTTCCGGAGCTGGATCCGCATCGGGGTCCTCGAACGAAGCGTGCTTGATGGTGTCAGAGAGAAATTCGTGCAGGGTACGAAAACCGCGGCCGGAGAGAATGAGTTCCCAGCTTACCTGCGGGTAACGGCGCTTCATGAAGCGCAGCAATTCGATCTGCTGCTCGGTGCGCGGCGCGAAATCGGAGTGGCCGCCTTCTGAAGGCACAACTTGATAGCGCGAGCCGTTCCACACGAGCAACGATTCGCCGAGGCCGGTTCCCGCTGCAAGCAGCCCGCGCGTTCCGCCTGGTTCCGCGTTGCCTTGATTGAGAACACAAAATTGTTCCGGTTCCAGATATTCGATGCTGTGTCCCCACGCGCCGAGGTCGTTCAGAAGAACGATTTCAGTAACATTCAATTCCTTGGAAAGAACAGCGGCGTCAATCGTCCAAGGCAAGTTCGTCGCGCGAACACGGTTATTGATTACGGGTCCGGCAATGCCGAAGCCGGCGGCCACGATTTTTTCGCCGGCCAGATGGTCAGCTGCCTGCCGCGCAAACTCCTTCGCGATCAAATCAAATTGCGCAAAATCCTTGCTGCGAAAGCGCTGCTTGAAAACAGGCGTCAGTTTGTCGCCTTTCTCAGAAAATAGCGCCAAGTTGCATTTTGTACCGCCGACATCGCCAGCGAGGATCAACGTTGCCCCCTGAAGATACTGCCCAATATTAATACGGTTTAACTGTCCGTCTTATGGGTTGTACCACTTCCGCCCGTCGCGTTCGAGAAGGTTGTCCGATTCCTTCGGGCCCCATCTTCCGGCCGGATATTCGGGAACGGTCGCACTTTTCGCGGCGCTCCACACATCAAGGATAGGATCAACGAGGGCCCATGCTGCTTCCACGCTGTCCGCTCGGTCGAAAAGCGTCGCGTCGCCACGTACGCAATCGTTTACCAGCGTGGCGTACGCGCTACGGGTGGATTCGCCGAAACCTTCGCGGTAGCTGAAATTCATCGTAACGTTTCCGATGTTCATTTCTGTTCCCGGACGTTTCGCGCCAAACGAAACGGAAATTCCTTCGTCCGGCTGAATGTTGAGGACAAGCCGGTTCGGTTCGACTTCCTTGCCGCGAAAAACGACGTGCGGCGCACGTTTGAATTGAATCACGATTTCCGTCGTACGCTTCGCGAGGCGCTTGCCGGTCCGCAAATAAAACGGAACCCCGGCCCAGCGCCAGTTGTCAATGAGCACGCGCATCGCAACGAACGTTTCCGTGCGCGAAGTTCCGCTAACGCCGGGTTCCTGGCGATAACCGGGAAGATTCTTCCCGTTGACAGACCCGGGCGCATATTGCCCGCGAACCACGGCCTGCGCGACACCTTCGAGATCGTAAGGTCGAATGGACTGGAGCACTTTCAACTTTTCATTGCGAACGGCGGTAGCGTCAAAGGAAGCCGGGGGTTCGACGGAGCAAAGCGAAGTCAATTGCAGAACGTGGCTCTGAATCATGTCGCGCAATGCACCGGCCGTCTCGTAGAAGCCGCCGCGGCGTTCCACACCGAGCGTTTCGGCGGCGGTAATCTGAACCTGGTCCACATAGTTCCGGTTCCAAAGGGGCTCAAAGATTCCATTGCCAAAGCGCAGCACCAACAAATTTTGAACGGTGTCTTTGCCGAGGTAGTGGTCAATGCGATAGACCTGCCGCTCTTCGAAAACGCATTCCACTTTCTTATTCAGCTCTTTTGCAGTGGCAAGATCGCGGCCGAACGGCTTCTCAATGATGACGCGAACCCAGGAATTTTCGTTAGCCGGCTTAGAGAGACCCGCCTTTCCCAACTGCTCGATAATGTCCGGGTAGACTTCGGGCGGAGTGGAGAGATAAAAGAGGCGATTGCCACCGAGCTGTTTTGATGCTTCGAGTTCCGTCAGACGCTTCGCGAGGTTTGCGTAGGCTTGCGGATCACTGTAATCGCCCGCGTTGTAATGCAAATTCGAGGCGAACTCGTCCCATTCCGCCGGATCAATCGGGCCAACTTCGGAAATTCCCTTCGCCGCTTCGCCAACCGTCGCACGAAAACTGTCGTCGCTCATGGTGGTTCGCGCGAAACCTATGATCGCGTAACGCTCGCCCAGGGAGTCGTGAACTGCGAGATCGTACATGGCGGGAATGACTTTGCGTTTCGCCAAATCGCCCGAAGCACCAAACAACACCACTGCACACGGATCGGTCGCACCGCCGTAGGACACTCCTGAACGCACAGTTTCGGCAGACATGCTCTCTCCTTGATCAACGCGCGCAGTACAAGAACGCGCTTCCGGCAAGAAAAACTATACCTCAACCCCTAGATTTCCCAGGTCAGTCTTCAATTGGTCTGGGTTCTGAAAGTGAATGGTGTGAAACCCCAGCTTCCTGGGACTCTCCAGGTTCAACGGCCGGTCATCTATAAAGATGCACCGCTCGGCGGAACGTTGCGTAACTTCCAGCGCCACGCGAAAAATAGTCGGCTCGGGCTTGCGCGAATGCACATAACACGAACTAAAGAACACCAAAAAATTGCGCCTCAGCTTGAATGCCTCGATCCGGTATTCGTTCAGCTCGAGCGGCTCGTTGTTGATCGCCCCAACGAAATATTTTTTTTGATCCGTCACCGCATCGAGGACTTCCCGCGAGCCGGGCAGTGGCTTCGATTGGGCAAACATGAACGCTGTGAACTCCTCGCGGGTAAAAGTGCGCGGCCGGTAAAAAAGCGTCCGATTCAAATACTCTTCGAGAGTAATTTGCCCGCAGTCGAACGCGGGAAAGGATAGGTCGTGCCGATCGGAAAACTCTTCCCAATCCAGATGAAAGGTCCCGGCTGCCGCCTTGCGGGAGTTGCGGTCCCATCCGTTGGTCAGGACCACGCCGCCGATGTCCCAGAAAATCGTGTTGATTTCAGGCACACGCTCCTCCCTGCTCCGGTGTTCATTTCTGCGCACAAGACAATACACGACAAATGTGCTGCAGACGCTGCTTAACGTTTACCTTTTTCGGCGCGCCAACTTCAAAGCCTTCTCGACCACGGATTCCAGTTCTCCAGCGCCTGCTCGGGATGCCCAGTCAAGTGGCTTCGAATAACGGGTCGTCCCCGGCTCAACATAGCGTCAAAATCTCCGAGCGACAGAGCGAAGACCAAGTCTCCAAACGAATAGCCTGCTCCGGGAATCTCGATCCGTTCAGCCGGATCGCACGTAATCATCAAGGCAAGTCCGCCGCGTGGCCCTCCTTTATAACACTGTCCCATTAAATGCAGATACCAAGGACCATCCACCAATTGGGCCGGCACACCAAGCTGCGCACCCACGCGTTCCACGACAGTGGTCAAGCGCGTCCGAACTTCGAGTAGGTTCCACGCATGGTTCTGAATGGCCAGATAGCCATCCTCACCACGAAGCGCAAAAAAAGAAGAAAGGGCTTGCTCAAAATTAAGGCTGGATATTTCGTGGCGCAATTCGCCTTCTACAAACAACGAAAGATTCCCTTCGACGAGCCGCGGCCTGGCTCCATGCGGCTGAGTACGTGGAATTTTGTCCCGCGCGTTGGAAGCGCAAGACTGGAAATGAGTTCAGCGGCAAGGCTTGAGCTGCTGATAGCGAGGAAAACAATGTCCGTAAATCCCCAGCCCGGCACATGGTCGCCCAACCCAGAGACATGCGCGGTGCTTGCCTCCAGATGATTTGAAAGTTCCAGCCAATCAAGCAAACTCTTGCCGGCATCTTTCCGAGATTCACCGCTCGGCCAAAGCGATACTTCTTTTTCCAGAGCCTCTCTATCGCCTGGCTCTTCTCAAGCTTTGCGAGTTGTTCCTTCCACTCCTTAGAAGGAACCCCCGCCTGAATACTCTGGGTGGAACGCGGCAAAGACACTTCCTCGAGGCTGGCTTGGGAGGCGTTCCACTTCTCGCAGAAACCAGCCACGATTGCAACTCGCCCGCATGGCTGCGTCCGGTACGGCGCTAGGAAATGTCTTGAAGTTGCAGTAAGGTGGGAGTTTGGAGAAATTACGGAGGCATTTCATGGCAGACGATAGTTGCGACCCGGTACCGTCAACAGAACCCGTTCCGCCGGGAACGCGCACGGTGAAGTGCGTAAAATTCGGAAAAGAGCTGCCGGGCCTCGATCGCATTCCGTGGAGGGGCGAATTGGGCAAGCGTGTCTACGAAAATGTATCGAAAGAGGGCTGGAAGCTCTGGATTGAGCACTCCAAGATGATCATGAACGAATACCGCCTGAACCCTCTCGATCCGAACTCGCAGAAAATCATGGAAGAGCAGCTCGAACAATTTTTCTTTGGCGCGGGTTCAAAGCTCCCTGAAGGATACGTCCCACCAAAAGCCAAGGGATAAAACGGCACTCGCAAGCGTTTAGGAATCGGCCGTTCTGATTTGCCGCGTAATTGGGTGTTCGACAGGAAGCGTTGGCGTGATTTGAAATTGCAAATGGGCGTGCGCCGCGCGCAAAGTTTTCTCCGCTTCTTCCGGCCGTTCGCTGCGGGCAAATAAAAACCCCAAATAACTAGAACCTTCCGGCCACGCGGCAATCGCATCATGTTCCCGCGCGGTGATCACCAGGTCCACGATGCCTTGCACGTTTCGCGCGGCCTCCACTCCGGCCACACCTTCATAAATTCCGCTGCGCGGCACGGGAATCATCATCACGCCGGAACCCTGCTTCTCTCGGTCCAGTTCCGTTGCGTGCAACTCGACGGCGTGGCGCACGAGCAACTCTTCTAATCCGATAAATTCTCCCGTCGCATCCGGTCCAAACCGCAACGAGCGCGCACACAATCCTCCGATCGGTCTTGGCGCAATCTCGAGCGGCCACACGCCGCTCTCGTTCAGTCGAAATTCAGCGTGGACAGGTCCCTGCGAGAGCCCAAGCGCCGCCACGGCATTTCTCATGCACCGTGCAATTTCTTCCTGCATCTCTCGTGAATGCCGCGAAGGCGTCACATAAATTGTTTCTTCAAAATAAGGTCCTTCCAACGGATCTGGCTTATCAAAAATTGCCAGCACGCGCAGTTGGCCGTTTGCCAAAATCCCTTCGACCGCAACCTCTTCACCCGGAATATATCCTTCAACGATCACATGGCTCAGGCCCGGCTCATGTGTCGCGAGAATCTCCGCCGAGTCGAGCAACTTGTGAATGCGCGCGGCGGCAGCCAGGAACTCCTCCCGATTGTTCGCGCGAATCACTCCCTGGCTTGCGGAAAGCGACATCGGCTTAAGCACGCATGGATAGGTAATGCCAAGCAGCGCGGGTTCCGGCGCGGGATGCACCGGCAATTTCCGGAACCACGGCACTTGCAGTCCTGCATCGCGAAATATTTCTCGAGTGCGCAGCTTGCTCCGGCAGGCTTCCACGGCCAAAGGATGGTTGTAGACAATGCCCAAACCACGCGCGGCATACGCTGCCGCCGTAACCGGCCGATCCCCCAAAGCAAGAATTCCATCCACGCGCATTGCTCGCGCGCGCTCCATCACCGCGCGTGCTGCCGATTCCGGCGATTCAAATTGCACGGGGATGGCGCGGTCTCCCCAAGGATCTTCCAGTTGGTGGCAACGATCGGTGACGTACACCAATTCCACATCCAATTTTTTCGCAGCTTCTTCAAAGCTGCGCGTTTGATACCCGAGTTTTGCCGCGAAAAATAGGATTCGTTTGCGTGGCATGGAAGGAATCGATTGTGCCTCAAACAAAGCTATCCGCCGCGGCCGTAGCGGGGATTTGCTTTTTTGCTGCCGTCACGCCGAGAGAAACAAGCTGGTTCGCCGTCGGCTCCGCGCAGCAATACCAAGGCTCGCTCAAGAATGGGACTCCTCTTGCAGACGATGGTCTCAGTTCTGGCGCGCACATTCCCGCCGCGTCGTGTGCGGCGTTCCAAATTGCTTCGAACGCCTTCGGGCGCGGCCACTTTGCGGCATCCGCGGCCTCGGCAATGCTTTGTACTTTCGCACTGAGCGCGTCCAGCCGCGGGTCAGGATTTGCCCACGGGTACACGAGTGACTCTGCATCAAACGGCCCGACGATTTTTCGCACATCTTCGAGTTCCAGCATGCGCGAGCCTTCCGGAATCAGCAGCCGAATCCCAAGCTGCACCGGCGCGACGTTCTCCACGAGGCCTTCTTCCTCCAGCACGCGCAGCAAATCGAGATAGCCATCCGTCGAAGTCAACGGGGTGAATGGCACAAACGTCGGATGCAGCGTCAGCCCTAGCTCACGAAATTTTCGCGCCACATACAAAAAGTCAGCCCGCGTATGCCCTTTTTCCAGCGCCGCTAGTACCACCTCGTCCACGGACTCCACCGCGCTGATCACAAACAGGCATCCCGTATTCCGCAACGCCGGCAGAAATTCTTCGTGCTTCCGCAAATGCTCAATCTTGATCGTCACGTCATACGTGACGCCAGGAAACTCGCTATGAAATTCCTCCATCAACTCTTTCGCATGCCGTATCCCGTTGAAAAAGTCCGGATCTCCAAAAGAAATATGCTGCGCTCCTCCAGCCACCTGCCGCCGTACGTCTTCCATGACGACGTCCCGCGCAACAATGCGAAACACGCCCTTATACACCGGCACAATCGGACAATGCCGGCACAAATGCTTGCAACCCCGGCTGGCTTCCGTCGAACCCACCACACGAAAACCGCCCTCTGGCAGGACGAGGTGCGCGTATTTTTCCATCGTAGGCAGGCCAGACCGGTCGGGCACCTGAAACGCCAGCCTCTCCATCGAAATGATGCTCGATGAATCGCCTTTGCCTGCTGTTCCGTTCGCCCAGTCCACCAATTCCCTTTCAAATTCTCCGCCGATCAGTTTCTCGACCCCCAGCGAACGCAAATATTCGGCGTTCATCGGCGCATAAAGTCCGTAACAACAAAGCCGCGAGCTCGGATTTGTCTCGCGCAGCACCGGAATCAGCCTCGCCGCAAGCCGCGTTGCCGTGTGCATCGGCAAATAAATCGCGATCAACTCCGCTGCGCGAATCGTTGTTTCATCCAGCTCTTGCCTCGTCAAATCCAGACATACCACCGCATGCCCCGCAGAACGCAGCCAGCTTGCAGGCGAAACCAGCCCAAACGGCTGGCGCCCCAATTCATACGTTGAGATCAAGACAATCTTCACGGAGCTCTTAGTATATCGCCACGCCCATCGCTATTCGAATCCGCACGCAGCGCGTTACCCCTCACTTCGGTTATCATGGAATGTTGCAATGCTCCCGAAAGGAAGACGAGATGACCATCTCGGTGACCAACTCCTTCCATACGCGC
>Ga0137409_10008616_pt1 | contig 10412 bp, 10 predicted proteins | sample CZODoug1_16funga_FD_122059 | JGI IMG/M metagenome (GOLD analysis project Ga0137409, IMG submission 122059) | Vadose zone soil fungal communities from Angelo Coast Range Reserve, California, USA - CZODoug1_16fungal (Hybrid Assembly) | ecosystem: Environmental > Terrestrial > Soil > Vadose zone... | reverse complement strand
GTCAATTTCGGCGCGCGCTCGATCGACGCGTAGCGATCCTGGTCGGTCTTCGCCAAATCGAACGTGTCGACGAATTCGGCGAGCACGACATCGCGCGGCGAACCGGCGTAAATGATTTCGACGGCCTCAGCGAGGGTATTTGGGCGCATCGACCGCTCCCTCGCGATTCATGTTTTTCAACAAGAAGCGCTGCTTCTCGGAGGAAGCTGCGCTCATCGGAAAATATTGACCCAGCAAGGCTATTGCTTCGTCGGCCGTTGAGACACCAACCACCCGCATCAAATTGAGTATGTCGAGCCGCTCCGTTTCGCCACGGACTGGATCCATGATCCGAAACGCCTTCAATTTTAGCGCCAGTAAATATTCCGCCGAAGGAACCGAAACCGCAAGTCCAACCGCGTTTCCGTCGCGCGGAAACGCTCCGAACTCCAGATGATCGACTGCATTTTCGGCAAGCTGGCTGAGGTGAAAGGCGACTCCGTCGTTGAACCAATCATCCCGCCAGTGATTTTCCCTCGCGATTTCGTCGACAACCGTTGCCAGCCAATCAGGCAGCGGGCGTTCCAACTCGGATACATCGACATCTTCCGTGGCGAACCGGAAATTGCTCGCGAGCATCAGCGCCGAGCCCCCGTAAACCGCGATCTGCAGCTTCGTTCCCGCCTGCACCGCCGACCAGTCCTCCACGGCGCAGCCGCCGTCCTTCGGAGGCGCGCTTACGGCGACGGCCGGCCCCGGAGCGGGGGAAATCACGCTCACCTGGTCGCCCGCGATCTCGGTCGGCGGCGGAGCGATCACCTATTTCGTCTTCGATACCCTCGTCGGCTCCGGTCTCGAGGATGTGGGCAACCCCGTCGCGTCGACGACCAGTCCGACCGGCATGGTGGTCACGGGACTCACGTCGCACGACGAGTACTGGTTCATCGTCCGCGCGCAGGATTCGACGGGGGCGATGGATGCCAACGTGGTCGAAGTCACCAATACTCCTCCATAAGGACCTCCCGGAGGAGCAGGCAGGCTCCGGAGGAGCGGCTCACCCCCGTCCTCCGGAGTCCCTGCCGAGTGGCGTCTATTTCAGCAGTTCCTGGATGCGCGCCTGAAGCGCGGCGTCGCGGGTGGTCGCCAGCACGCGGCGCAGCGTCGGCTCCGCGAAGCGGCCCAGCTTCTTCAGCTCGGCCTGCGCGGCGGTCCGCGCCGGCTCCGGGACCGAGACGAGCTTCCTCGCCAGGGCGGTCATGAGCAGCTCCTGCTCGGGGGTGATGATCTCCGCCCGGCCCACCAGCACGCGGACCAGCTGGTCGGGCTTCGGGTCGATCGTCAGAGGAAGCACCTCATTCGTGGCGCGCCGCGGCACGAGATAGAAAACGCGCAGCCCTTCCTCGAACCAGCTGCTGCGCCAGGTCTCGACCATCGCCCGGGCTTCCTTGGCATAGAGCCCCGATTCGGCGAGCAGCAGCTCCAGCTCCGCCATGACGTGGTCGACTTCGGCCGTCAACTCGGGCCGCTCGACCCTGACGCGCGTCGCGATGGGCCCGGTCCTCCGGAACCCGACCCTGCCTCCGGAGTTCTCGAAGAGGATCGCCGTCGAAAGCGCGTCGGGGCCGATGCGGTCGATCGTCACCGTACGCTGGTCCAGGGTCGCGCGCAGCGGCAGATCAAAGGTCCCGACGCCGCGGTAGAACAGGAACTTCTCGTACTGGTACTCTTCGACGGCCGCCGCGCTGCGGTTCCACACGCGGACCAGGGCGGCATCGGTGTTGCGGGCGGGATAATAGTGGCTCTCGGCGGCTTCGCGGGGCAGCGCGACGTCCGCCTTCGGGACGATCTTGAGCATGCCCCAGTTGAGCTCGGGCTTGACGGTCACCGCCGCGGGATACCACTCCGTGATCCGCCCCTTGGGGAAAGCGACCTTGACGGAAACCTCGCGCTCGCGGTCGGAGTAGAAATAGATCACGGGCGTCTCCATCCGGACGCGCGTCGGGAAGAGGTTCTTGGTGCCGATGCCCTGGAGATATCCGCGGCCTTCGCCGTCCCGGTATACGAACTTCGGGAGGTCGTCGGCGCCGAGCAGCGGACGCCAGTCGATCATGACGCCGTCGGAGCCGGACACCGACGTGAACGTTCCCCACTCGTGGGCGACGAACGGCGGCGCGGCGTCTTCGGTCATTCCGAGGCACAGGAGCGTGAACAGGGCCAGATGCTTCATGGCGGGCCTCCCCAGTAAACTCTGCCCCGTTTGACGCGGACTTCCGGACCCCGGGTTCACGAATTCCGGTAGAATCCCGGAAACTCCGGGCCCCGGGGATACCTCTTGGGGCATGAGGAGGGATGAACTCATGACCCTGTTCGCCGTGCTCCTCCTGATCGCGGCCCTGCTGCTCACGTTCGTGTACCAGGCCTGCGTCGGGGACTACCAGCGACTGGCCGGACCCGACAAGGTGGGCGCGGGGATCCTCTTCGCGATCGTCCTTCCGCTCCGGTGGATCTGCCTGGCCGGCGTCTTCGGCCTCTGCATCGCCAAGGGAGGCTTCCCGTGGCCGGCGAGCCGCGTCGCGCAGTACCTTCTCGTCTTCATGGCCCATGCCGTCCTGGGCTTCATCTCGCTGATGGCATCGCCGGTCCCTTCAACTGGCATTTCCGCGAAGAACTTTCGGGGACAATTTGCGCGCACGCCCGGAGCTCCCTTCCGGGAGAGCCCTCGGCGGCATTCCCACCGGACGCTCCGATCGCTATGATCGCGGGCCATGAGCGGCCCTCTCGACGTAGTCGTCGTCGGCGCCGGCGCGGCCGGGCTGGCGGCGGCGATCTTCAGCGCCCGGCTGAAGCCCGAACGACGGGTCAGCCTGCTCGACGGCGCCGCGAAGATCGGCGCGAAGATCCTGGTGAGCGGCGGCGGCCGATGCAACGTGACGCACGAGGCGGTCGGTGCCGCGGACTTCTGGGGCGGCAGCCCCAACGTCATCCGCCGCATCCTCTCCGCCCTGCCGGTCGGCAAAACGATCGCCTTCTTCAAGGAGATCGGCGTGACCCTGCACGTCGAGGACCGGGGCAAACTGTTTCCCGACTCCAACAGCGCCCATACGGTGCTCGACAGCCTCGTCGCTGAGGCGGCGCGGCTCCACGTCGACCTTCGCAGCGCCCATCGGGTGGACGCCGTCGTCCGACGCGACGACCTCTTCCATCTCACCACCTCCGGGGGCGACTTGACGGCCCGCAGGCTCGTCCTGGCGACCGGCGGCCTTTCGCTGCCGAAGACGGGAAGCGACGGGGGCGGCTACAAGCTCGCGGTCTCCCTGGGCCACACGCTCGTCGCCACGACGCCGGGGCTGGAGCCGATGATCCTCGAGGGGGATTTTCACGTCGGGCTCTCCGGAATCGCCCTGCCGGTCCAGATCTGCGTGCGCGTCGCCGGGCAGAAGCCCGCTCTGCTCGAAGGGCCGATGCTGTGGACCCACTTCGGGATCAGCGGACCCGCGGCGCTCGACGCGTCCCGTCATTGGCAGCGGGGCAAGTTGGATCAAGCTGCAGTGGCTGTCACGGCGAACTTGCTCCCGGGTCACGACTTCGTGGCCCTGGAGGCGAAGCTGCTGCAGCTCGCCCAGGGTCAGCCCCGGACCCAGCTCCATAATGTCCTCGCGACCCTGCTTCCCGCGAAGGTTGTGGAAGCCGTGCTCGTCCGGCTGAAGATCTGCGGCGAAACGACCATGGCCAACGTCTCGCGCGACGACCGCCGCAGCCTCTCCAGGAACCTGCTTGAATGGCCTCTTCCCGTCGTGGGCGGTCGCGGGTATAACTTCGCCGAAGTCACGGCCGGGGGCGTGCCATTGGCGGAGGTCGATCCGTCCACCCTGGAGTCGCGCCGCTGCCCGGGTCTTTACTTCACCGGCGAGATTCTCGACGTCGACGGCCGGCTCGGCGGCTTCAACTTTCAATGGGCCTGGGCCAGCGCCTGGGTCGTCGCGACAGGATTGGCACGCTCATGATGGAATTCCGCTGGACCGAGGACGGCGAGACGAAAGCCGCCCGCTGGCGCTCCGAGAACGGCGCGCCCCCGCCCGCCCGGGGCGTCACGGCCGGGGATGCGATGACGGCCGACGCCGCCTACCGCCTGGCCCGCGAGGGGTCGGGACTGCTCTGGCGTGGCGACTTCCAGAACGCGCGCAAGCTGATGCAGGCCATGGATCGCCGCGTGGGCCGGCGGTCGCCCGGCAAAGCCTCCGGCGGCCTCGCGGAAGTCTTCCAACAGCAGCGCCGGGAACAGGAGTTCCGGGCTCACACGCTGGGCATGATCCTCCTGCCTTTCGACGCCGACCACCGCGTGCCCCTGAGACGCGCGCCGGACGTCCGTCAGGCCTGCCTCGAGGCGTATGGCGAGGCCCAGGAGCCTTATGTCGCGTCGCTGCGCGAGCTGCATGGGCTGATCGGCGCGCACGAATGGCGCAAGACCGGCATCAAGGTGCCCGTACTCGGCGCGCGCATCCATCCCCACTATGGCGTCTTCACGCCGGTCCGCCACGAGTACGCCGACCTGGTCGCCGCCGCGGCGATTCCGTCGCGCGAGCTGGCTTTCGACATCGGCACCGGCACCGGGGTGCTGGCCGCCCTGCTGGCCCGTCGCGGCGTGAAGCGCGTCGTCGCCACCGACCTGGACGCCCGCGCCGTGGCCTGTGCCCGCGAAAACCTCGATCGACTCGGCTATGGCCCGCAGGTCGAGGTCCGGGAAACGGATCTCTTCCCCGAGGGACGCGCGCCGCTCATCGTCTGTAATCCGCCGTGGATCCCGGCGCAGCCGACCTCGACGATGGAGCGTGCCGTCTACGACCCCGACAGCCGCATGCTGAAGGCCTTCCTGGCCGGGCTGGCCGCCCACCTGGAGCCCCAGGGGGAGGGTTGGCTGATCCTTTCGGATCTGGCGGAGCGGCTGGGACTCCGCTCCCGCGCCGAGCTGGAGTCCGCAATCTCGGCAGGCGGACTGAAGATCGCGGGCCGCCAGGACTCGCGGTCCCGTCATCCCAGGACCCAGGACAAGGAGGACCCGCTGCACGTCGCGCGCGCGGCGGAGGTCACGTCGCTCTGGCGGCTGACGGTCGACCCCCTTCGGCCTGCTTCGTCGCCCTCTTGAAGGACCGCGTTCCTGCGCGGAAACGACAAGGCTACCCCCTGAACCCGCGGCGGACTGCCGTACTCCTCCTCCAAGACAATCCCGCCGAAGAGACCTTCAATACTCATTCGTCCTGTCGTCCCGCGACGCCGTCGCGCTTGGCGATCTACTTTAACGCCGTCGTGAAGGACCACGTCCGCAGCCACGGCTTGCCCGTGACCCGCGCGGCAATTGAAACGGTATACGTCGTCGACGGCTTGAGCGCCTCCCGGGAGATCAGCCCGACCGTATTGCGCTGGTAGTCCGCCGCCGCGGGCTTTTCGGGCGACGAGAGCCATACCGCGACCTCCTGGCCGTCGCCGTCCTTCAACGACGCCTTCACGTCCTTCACCAGGGCGCCCTCCGAGAAGATCGCCGTCACCGGATATCCCGCCTTCTTGTCCGGCGAGTCGGGAATCGGGTCGGGGATCTCCGGGCTGAAGAGCAGTGGCACGTCCTTCTGGCCGTCGGCCGGATACAGCACGACCGGCGCGTCCCGGCCGGCGCCCATCCCGTTCGTCGCGTCCAGCACCACCGTCACCGACGCCGGCCCGCCCCGCGCCACGCCGTAGCCCACCTTTTTCATCCGCGACTGCAGCAGCGGGATCCGATGCAGCAGCGATCCCATCCATCCCTCGACCGCGTCGGTCCCCTCCTTCCCGAGGAAAATCACCGACGCCTTGCCCGCCCGCTCGCCGTCCTTCGTGTAGCCGGGCAGCGTCGCGTCCTCGTCATGCAGCCCCAGCCCCTGCGCCGACGGATGGTCCACGTTCCTCACCAGGTACGCCGCGTGCGCGGTGCAGCCTTTCGTCAGGGCGGAGTCGCTGACGACCAGGTCCAGCCCGGCGGCCCTGCGATGGAGGTTGATGCGCTCGACGACGGCGTCCGCGTCTCCCGTTTGCAGCAGCGCGAGAAGGATCCAAACGGCCACGCGAACATGATAGCATCCACCGCATGATTCCGACGGCGTGCGGGATCCTGGCGGGCGGGGCCAGCGCGCGGATGGGCCGCAACAAGGCGCTGCTGGCCTTTCGCGGGAAACCCCTGATTCGGCACCAACTGGACCTGCTCCAGCCGCTGTTCTCGGAGATCCTGATCAGCGCGAACGATCCGGAGCCTTATTCCCCTTTCAAGCGCCGCGTCGTGCCCGATCACTTCGCCGAGCGATGCGCACTTTCCGGCATCCACGCGCTGCTCAAGGCGGCCACCGCGCCCCGCGTGTTCGTTGTCGCCTGCGACCTCCCGTTCCTGAGTCCCGACCTCGTGCGGTCGATGATCGAGATCCCCGGCGACTTCGACGTCATCATCCCCGAATCCGGGCGCGGTCTGGAGCCGGTGCACGCGATCTACTCGCGGCAATGCCTCCCCGCCATCGAACGGGAGGCCCACGCCGGCAACTGGAAGACGACGGGCTTCCACCAGGGGCTATGGGTCGACATCCTCCCGGTAAACGACGGGCAGTGGCTGGTCGAGGGCCGCTCTCCCTTCACCAATGCGAACACGCCCGAAGAATGGCGCAGCACTGAGCCATAGTGTCCCACCACACGCGCTCCGCATCGCCGGCTGACTGGCCCGCGGCTTGCTCCCAGAAATAGAGTTGCATGAGGTGTAGGGTCGTGCTAGACTCGCGCCCCGACCCGTGAGCACGAAGGAGAAGCGTTTGGGTCAGGCCGCCGCCGCCCTGAAATCGATCTACGAGCCCATCCAGTCGGAAATCGATCGTTTCGAAGAGACGCTCTCCCGCGAACTCGCCCACGAAAATCCCTTCGTCTCCCAGCTGCTCAAGCACTCGACGAAGTTCCAGGGCAAGCGCGTCCGCCCCGCCCTGCTGCTCCACTCGGCCCATATCCTCGGCGGCGATGTCACGGACGTCCATATCGCGCTTTCCGCCGTCGTAGAGATGCTCCATACGGCGACGCTCGTGCACGACGACGTCCTCGACGAGGCCCTGATCCGCCGCCAAGTGAAGACGCTCAACAACGTCTGGGGCAACGAAGCCTCGATCCTCTTCGGCGACTATCTCTTCGCCAAGGCCTACACGCTGGCCGCGAAGATCCACAGCCGCGACGCGAACCTGATCCTCGCAAAGACCGTCGAGGAAATGTGCGTCGGCGAGCTCTGGCAGATCTCCACCAAGTTCAACTTCGACCTCGACGAGACCCAGTACTGCAAGGTCATCTACCACAAGACCGGATCCCTCTTTGCGACGGCGTGCCGTTTGGGCAGCGTCGGGAGCGGCGCCCCGGCGGCGCATGTCGAGGCGCTCGCCAACTACGGTGCCTGCTTCGGCACCGCATTCCAGATCATCGACGACTGCCTCGACATCACGGGCGACGAGACCGAGATGGGTAAATCGCTCGGCACGGACCTCGAAAAGGGCAAGCTGACGCTGCCCGTGATCAAACTGCTGCGCGACCTGCCGGCCCGCGACCGCGCGGAGCTGCAGGACCTGCTCTCCTCGCGCAACGGCGTCGACAAGAAGTCCGTCGTCCTGAAAATGATCCAGGACCGCGACATTCTGACGTACTGCACCCGCCGCGCGACGGAGTTCGTGGAGGACGCGAAGTCGGGCCTGCGCCAGCTCCCCGACTCCCTGCACGTCGACGCGCTGCTCAACCTCGCCGACTTCGTCCTCGACCGCCGCATCTAAGAAACGCGAAACACAAAGACACCCGAGACGCCGAGAAACTCCGTCTGCTCCACCGGAGAACGAAACACAAAGATATACGAGACAGGGAGAGCATCCGCCCCTGCCGGAACGGGCTCCCGGCGCGGCGTCTTTGGTGTCTCTATGTTTTTCCCCTCTTCCCGTGCTATCATCGATACCGAATGAAGCTCGTGAAGACCGACGAAGCTCGGCCCGGGCAGAAGGCCGCGCGCGACGTCACCGATCTTCGGGGAAATCTCCTGTTCAAAGCCGGCACCGAGCTGACCGCCGAGCTCCTCGAAACCTGCAAGCAGCGCACGATCTCCCATCTGTTCATCGAGGATGCCGGAGGCGACGCCCCGAAGACGCCCGTCGACCTGCAGGCCCAGCGCGAGGCGGTTCAAAAGGAAATTGACCGCATGTTCGCGGGCACCGAGTCGAGCGCGACCATGGCCGCCCTGAAAGAGGCCTCCAAGCGGTTTCTGACCTCCAAACTGGCGAAATAATCCCGATGCCCGAAGCCAATCCGCACCAACAGGTCCAGGAGAAGGTCCGGAAGCTGGTGGACCGGATCCAGGGTCTCCCCACCCTGCCGGTCATGATGACCAACATCAACCAGATGATCCTGAACCCGCGCACCTCCCCGAAGGAGGTCGCCCACGTCATCTCCAACGACCCTTCGCTCACCTCGAAAGTCCTGCGCGTGGTGAACTCGTCGTTCTACGGATTTCCGAACCGCATCACGACCATCACCCACGCGATCGTCATCCTCGGCTTCAACACGATCAAGTCGATCGTGCTGTCGTCGACGATCTTCGACGTCTTCCGCCGCACCGTGAAGCCGGGCGACTTCGACCGCACCCAGTTCTGGAAGCACTCGATCGGCTGCGGCGCCGCGGCGAAGGCGATCGGCCGGCGCCTCAACTACCCGATGCTCGAGGAACTGTTCATCGCGGGCCTGCTCCACGACGTCGGCAAGATCGTCATGGACCAGTACATGCCCGACAAGTTCGCCGAGGTGATCAACGTCGTCCACACCCGGGACTGCCTCATCGCCGAGGCGGAGATGCAGGTGCTCGGAGCCACGCACGCCGACGTCGGCGCCTGGCTCTTCGAGAAGTGGAACCTGTCCAAGGGCCTCATCGAGACCACGCGCTGCCACCACAACCCGGCGCTCGCGGGCGAGAACCAGAAGCTCGCCGAGGTGATCCACCTGGCCGACATCGTCATCCGGGCCATGCGCTTCGGCAACGGCGGCGACAACAAGATCCCCGTCCTCAGCGAGACCGCGTGGAGGTCCCTCGGACTTCAGCACTCCGATTTCGACGACCTGTTCGTACAAACCAATGCAGAGATCGAGAGGGCCATGGTGTTCCTCGACTTCATCAGATAGCGATGCCGTTCGACCCGACCAAGTCCGACTCCAGCATCACCCGGGCGGACTCGGGAATCTTCCGGGCCATGCAGCAGTCCCCGGAATCCGTCGAGCTCCAGGACGTGGTCTCGCGGATGTTCCTCATCCAGGACGCCGGCGAGCTGACGAAACTGCTCAGCGAGGCCGCGATCCGCTACACCAAGGCGCGCACCATCGCCGTCTTCCTCCGCCAGGAGGCCGGCGAGTTCACCGGAGGCGACCCGACTCTGCTCCCGGAGAAGACCGTGCTGGACTACGTGCTCGAAGAGGCGCGGCCCATCACGGTCCCCCACGGCGCGGGCTGGATCACCGCGTTCCCGCTCCGCGTCACGCAGGGGCCCGTCGGCATCCTCGTCTGCGACGTGACGGGCATGGCCGAGGAGATCGCCCGGATGAACCTCGAGCCGGTCACCGTGCTCTGCGGGCAGGCCGCGGTGATGATCCACAACGCGCTGCGCGTCAGCAAGACGATCGGCGAGTCCGCGCTGCTCTCCAACATCCTCGACTCCATCACCAACGCGATCATCACCCTCGACTCCGCCGGCGTCATCACCCGCCTCAACCGCAACGCCATGGCCATCCTCGAGCTGCCGCAGGACGTGATCGGCAGGCCCTATAAGGAGGTTCTGCACCCCGACGTCGCCACGGCCGTCGGCGCCCTCCTCAAGGACACTCAGCACCACGGTTACGCGATGGAAAAGATGGTGACCGCCCGGCTGGATCAGGGCCTGGAGCTCAACATCGCGATTTCGACGTCGATCCTCCGGGACGAAAACTTCGCGCCCCTGGGCACCATCGTGGTGTTCCGCGACATGACCGCGTCGCGCGAGCTCGACCGCCTGCGCAAGATCGACCTCATGAAGAGCGAGTTCGTCGCCAACGTCTCGCACGAGCTCAAGACGCCGCTGACCTCGATCAAGGCCTATACGGAAGCCCTGCTCGACATGGCCACCGAGGAGCAGATGCGGTCGTTCCTCAAGGTGATCGACGAGGAGTCCGACCGGCTCCTCTTCCTGATCAACGACCTCCTCAATGTGTCGCGCATCCAGTCCGGCAAGATCAAGATGCACTACACGCTGATCCAGCCGCGCACGATCGTCGACGAGATCCTCAGCATCTCCAAGATCAACTCCGAGAAGCACAAGCTCGACCTCCAGATCGCCGACGGGCTCCCCGACATGATGTTGGACCGGGAGAAGCTCAAGGAGGTC
>Ga0137409_10008615_pt1 | contig 10412 bp, 5 predicted proteins | sample CZODoug1_16funga_FD_122059 | JGI IMG/M metagenome (GOLD analysis project Ga0137409, IMG submission 122059) | Vadose zone soil fungal communities from Angelo Coast Range Reserve, California, USA - CZODoug1_16fungal (Hybrid Assembly) | ecosystem: Environmental > Terrestrial > Soil > Vadose zone... | reverse complement strand
GGGCTCCGACTCGCAGACGCTCGACAACATGCTCGAGGTGCTGTTGATGGGAGGCCTCGACGTGCTGCACGCATTGCGGCTCCTGATTCCGCCGGCATGGCAGACCGTCGATTCCATCGATGCGGACCTGCGCGCGTTCTACGAGTACTACGCGACGCACATGGAGCCGTGGGATGGACCAGCCGGCATCGTGCTGACCGACGGTCGTTACGCGGCCTGTACGCTCGATCGCAACGGTTTGCGTCCGGCGCGCTACGTGATCACGCGCAATCGCCATCTCACGATCGCTTCCGAGACCGGCGTGTGGGATTACGCGCCGGAAGATGTCGTGCGCAAGGGACGGCTCGGCCCGGGCGAAATGCTGGCGCTCGATCTGCAGACCGGCGAGCTGCTGGAGAGCAGGCGCATCGACGAAATACTGAAAAGCCGCCACCCGTACAAGACGTGGCTGAAGAAAGGCGTCCGTTATCTCGAGTCGGACCTCATCGACCCCAGGCTCGCAGCCGAGCCGATGGATCGCGATACGCTCGCGCTCTACCAGAAGATGTTCCACATCACGGCCGAGGAACGCGACGAGATCATCCGCGTGCTGGCCGAGGATGAGAGCGAGGCGGTCGGCTCGATGGGCGATGACACGCCGATGCCGGTGTTGTCATCCAAGGCACGCTCGCTCTACGACTATTTCCGCCAGCAGTTCGCGCAGGTCACCAATCCACCGATCGATCCGCTGCGCGAAAGCATCGTGATGTCGCTGCAGACTCAGATCGGGCCGGAGTGCAACATCTTCGTGCCGGCGCCCGAGCATGCGAAACAGATCGTGATGAACTCGCCGATCCTCTCGCAGCGCAAGCTGCGGCAGATCCTGGCGTTGACCGACTTCGGAGTGACGCACGAATTCCTCGACCTGCAGCATGCGGCCAGCGAGGGGTTGCACCAGGCGCTGCTGCGGATCTGCGACCAGGCGGAGGCGGCGGTACGCGGCGGCAAACTGGTGCTGCTGCTCTCGGATCGTTATCTGGTACGCGAGAAGTTGCCGGTGCATGCGCTGCTCGCAACCGGTGCTGTCCATCACCGGCTGGTCGAGAAGGGCCTGCGCTGCAAGTGCAACCTGCTGATTGAAACAGGCACGGCGCGCGACGCGCACCAGTTCGCCTGCCTGATCGCCTACGGCGCGACGGCGGTCTATCCGTACATGGCGTACCAGACGCTGTTCGACATGATGCGCAAGGGCCGGGTCAAGATGGACGTGCACACGCGGCTCGAGCTCGGACGCAGCTACCGCCGCGGCATCCGCAAGGGCCTGTTCAAGATCATGTCGAAGATGGGGATCGCGACCATCGCGAGTTATCGCAGCGCGCAACTGTTCGAGATCGTCGGCCTGCACGATGAAGTCGTCGATCTTTGTTTTCCCGGCACCGTGAGCCGTATCCAGGGTGCGGGGTTCGAGGATCTGGAAGCAGATCTCAAGTATCTCGGCTCGCGCGCGTGGGACCCGCGCGAGAGCGTGGAGCAGGGCGGAATCCTCAAGTACGTGCATGGCGGCGAGTACCACATGTACAACCCGGACGTGATCGCGACGCTGCAGGCGGCGGTGATGACCGGTGACTACGAGCAATACCGGCAGTTCGCGCGGCTGGTGAACGAGCGACCCGTGTCGACGTTGCGGGACCTGCTCGCCTTCAAACGCGACCGGCAACCGATACCGATCGAGCAAGTCGAGCCGGTCGAGGAAATCTTCAAGCGCTTCGATGGCGCCGGGATGTCACTGGGCGCGCTGTCGCCCGAAGCGCACGAAGCACTGGCGATCGCAATGAACCGGCTGGGCGCGCGCTCCAATTCAGGTGAGGGCGGAGAAGATCCCGCGCGCTACCACGGCGAGCGCAATTCCAAGATCAAGCAGGTGGCGTCGGGCCGCTTCGGAGTCACTCCGGAGTACCTCATCAACGCCGAGGTGCTGCAGATCAAGATCGCCCAGGGCGCGAAGCCGGGCGAGGGCGGGCAACTCCCGGGTCACAAGGTCAACGACATGATCGCGCGGCTGAGATTCGCGCGACCCGGTGTCGGCCTCATCTCGCCACCGCCGCATCACGACATCTACTCGATCGAAGATCTCGCGCAGCTCATCTTCGATCTGAAGCAGGTCAATCCGCAGGCGCTCGTGTCCGTCAAACTGGTGGCGGAACCCGGCGTCGGCACGGTGGCCGCGGGTGTTGCCAAGGCCTACGCGGATCTGATCACGATCTCCGGCTATGACGGCGGAACCGGGGCGAGCCCGCTCAGTTCGATCAAGTACGCGGGGACGCCGTGGGAGCTGGGACTCGCAGAAACGCACCAGACGCTGCGCATCAACGAGCTGCGCCACCGCGTGCGCCTGCAGACCGATGGCGGACTGAAGACCGGTCTCGATGTCATCAAGGCTGCCATCATCGGCGCCGAAAGCTTTGGCTTTGGCACTGCACCGATGGTCGCGCTCGGCTGCAAGTACCTGCGCATCTGCCATCTCAACAATTGCACCACCGGCGTCGCGACTCAGCACAACGTGCTGCGCACCAAGTACTTCACCGGCCTGCCGGAGATGGTGATCAACTACTTTCGCTTCGTCGCCGAAGAATGCCGCGAGATCATGGCGCAGCTCGGCGTGCGGCGGATCGCCGATCTCATCGGCCGCACCGAGTACCTGGAAATCATCCAGGGAACGACGGCGAAGCAGCGCAAGCTCGACTTGAGCCCGATTCTCTCCACTGCGGGTCTCGCCGACGACCGGCCGCAGTACTGCACCGATCCGCGCAACGCGCCCTTCGATAAGGGCGAGCTGGCGGAGCGGATGCTGAGCGACATGCGCTACGCGATCGACAACAAGAGCGGCGGGACTTTTGGCTATGAAGTCGCGAACTATCACCGCTCGATCGGTGCTCGCATCTCCGGTGAAATTGCGCGGCGCTGGGGAAACTACGGCATGGTCCATGCGCCCGTGATCGCGCGCCTGCGCGGCTCGATCGGCCAGAGTTTCGGCGCCTGGAATGCGGGCGGCCTGCACCTGTATCTCGAGGGCGATGCGAACGACTACGTCGGCAAGGGCATGGCGGCAGGCAAGATCGTTCTCAAGCCGCCGAAGGGCCTGACGCTGCCCGCACGTGACACCGTGATCATGGGCAACACCTGCCTCTACGGCGCGACGGGCGGCGAGCTGTACGCCGCCGGCCAGGCGGGAGAAAGATTCGCGGTGCGCAACTCCGGCGCGATCGCGGTGGTGGAAGGATCCGGCGATCACTGCTGCGAATACATGACCGGTGGCGTTGTATCCGTCCTCGGGCGCACTGGACTCAATTTCGGCGCCGGTTTCACCGGCGGCTTCGCTTATGTTCTCGATCTCGATCGTGGCTTCGTCGATCGCTACAACCACGAGCTCATCGACATACACCGCATCACGCCCGAAGGCATGGAGTCGCACCTGCAGCACCTGCGTAACCTGATCGAGCAGCACGTGCACGAAACCGGAAGTGTGTGGGGCGAGGAGATCCTCAACGACTTCCGCACGTTCATGGGCAAGTTCTGGGTCGTGAAGCCGAAGGCGGCAGCGATCGAGACGCTGCTCGAGAACCTGCGGCGGGCGGCCTGACATGGCGGCGAATCCCCTGCAATTCCTCGACATCCCGCGCCGCGACCCGGAGAAGATTCCCGTCGAGCATCGCATTCGCAGCTACCGCGAGATCTATGCGCAGTATTCCGCCGAGGAAGCGGCTCAGCAGGCGGGTCGCTGCATCGCGTGCGGCAACCCGTTCTGTGAGTGGAAATGCCCGGTCCACAACTACATCCCGAACTGGCTCAAGCTGATCCAGGAAGGGAACCTCTTCGAGGCCGCTGAGCTTTCCCACCGCACCAATTCGCTGCCCGAGGTGTGCGGTCGAATCTGTCCGCAGGATCGCTTGTGCGAGGGCGCCTGCACGCTCAACGATGGATTGGGCGCGGTCACGATCGGTTCGATCGAGAAGTACATCACCGATGAAGCCCTGAAAGCCGGCTGGCGCCCCGACATGTCCGAGGTGCGCTCGACGGGCAAGTGTGTGGCGATCATCGGTGCGGGTCCAGCTGGACTCGGCTGTGCGGACATCCTGGTACGCAATGGCGTCAAGCCGATCGTCTTCGATCGCTACGCAAAGATAGGCGGCCTTCTCACCTTCGGAATTCCACCCTTCAAGCTGGAGAAGGAGGTCGTCGAACGGCGCCGCGAGCTGATGGAAGGAATGGGCGTCGAGTTCGTGCTCAACACCGAGATCGGGCGCGATGTCCCGTTCGCAAAGCTGCTCGAGGACCACGACGCGGTGTTCCTCGGCATGGGGACGTATGCGTACGTGAAAGGTGGCTTTCCGGGCGAAGACCTTGCGGGCGTGTCCGAGGCGCTGCCTTATCTCATCTCCAACATCAACCGCGAGATCGGCCTGGAGAAGGACTCTGCCGACTTCATCGACCTGCGCGGCCAGCGTGTCGTCGTGCTCGGCGGGGGCGACACGGGCATGGACTGCAATCGGACCGCGATTCGGCAGGGCGCAGAATCGGTGACCTGCACTTATCGGCGGGATGAGCTCAACATGCCGGGCTCGCGCCGTGACTACCGGAACAGCCGTGAGGAGGGCGTCGAGTTCCTCTTCAACCGCCAGCCGATCGAGATCGTCGGCACCGATCACGTCGAAGGTGTGAAGCTCGTACAGACGCGCCTCGGCGCGCCAGGGCCGCGCGGCCGGCGCATACCGGAGCCTGTGCCGGGGAGCGAGGAGCTGGTGCCGGCAGACGCCGTCGTGGTGGCGTTCGGGTTCAACCCCAGCCCACCGGACTGGTTCAATGACTTTGATATCGCGCTGCATCCCAACCAGCGCGTGCGCGTGTCGGGGAACCAGGGCCGCCCGTTTCAGACCACGAATCCAAAAGTTTTCGCGGGCGGGGACATGGTGCGCGGTGCGGATCTGGTCGTCACCGCAGTATTTGAAGGCCGCGAAGCCGCGCGCGGAATCCTCAGCCTGCTGGAAGTGGCCTGAGCCGGAGGATCAAAAAAAAGCCCCGCTTTGGGCGGGGCTTTCGGGCTGACCGGGATCCTCTTCTTTTCGATCTAGTTTGCGATCCCGGGGATTCCTTTTTTCTTCTTCGTTATTTCTTGTTGCCGCGGCGACGAGACAGCGCCACGCCAAGCACAATCAAGCCAAGCGAGAGAAGAGCAAGTGAGCCGGGCTCGGGCACGGCGACTGTGCCCCAGCGCTTGCCGCTGGCGTACAGCTCCGATTTCGTCAGGTAGAAGTCGCCCTTGCTCGGCGTGATGTAGATGCCCAGTGATCCGTCGTCACGCAGGTCGAGCAAGCCGAAGAAGCTCACGTCCCACGAGTCCGACGAGTAGTTGAAATTGAAACTGCCGCCGCCGCCAAGCCCCAGCTGCTCGATGCCGAAGAGGTATGGGCTGATGTCAACTTCAGCGGACTCACCCGAAAGATCGAGGTCATCGGTCAGCCAGATGCGGACCCACGCGCTGTCGATCTGATCGATACCGGGCCGGTAGGCGTTAGCATCGCCCGGGGCTGAAATATCGTGCCAATAGCCATACCCGGTTTCCTGGCTCGCGCTCAGGTACTTGTTATTCCAGGTGACGACGTCGTCCCAGCCGTAGTCGACATAGGCCGCGCTGGCAGAACCGGCAAAACCCAGCAGCAAACCAAGTGCCGCGATACTGCCGCTCAGCTTCTTCATTGGGGTCAACATGATCTTCTTGATTCCTTAAGAAATCCGCCGCTTCTCTGAAAGTGTTCGCTCTTGACGCGCCGAGCGCCTTCTCCGCTCGGCAGGACTGGATAAGCAACCGCTGTGCCATGACTTTAAACTGTTTTTAGATCAGCCACTTAATCACTAACCAGGGGCTCGTACACGGCCCCGCCTCGCGGAATTGTAAGAAACGCCGACGAGGGCATGACACTTGGGTCCCGGCCGTGAAGTCGATGCACTGCACGCCGGGCCGATGTCCACGGTTGTCGCCGTCTGCCCCCCAAAGCCGACGGATTGGCCTGGTCGGAGGGCCCAGTCGATGTCACTCCCATCGGGACTGAGAACTGGGCGGCGATTGACCGAGGGGCGGCTGTAAATTCCGTCGACTGCAGGTGCGGTCCGCCATCAGCTCAACGGGCGAATTCGCGCTCCGATTCGCACGGCCTTGCGATCGGGCAGATTGACCGCGAACACGTCCCCGCCATGAAACTCAGCGATGAGCCGGACGATGTACAGACCGAGGCCGAAATGAGGCTTTCCCGGACTCTCTGGCCGCTGGTGGAACATCGATTCGAACAAGCGCGCTCTGATCTCCTCCGTCAGCGGGGCGCCTTCATTTTCCACGCCGAGCGCGAAGTATTCGCCTTGCCTCTCGAGCGTGATTTCAATCAGCGTCCCGGGCGCGCTGAAGTCAACCGCGTTGTCGACCAGCTTGTCGAGCAGCTGGACGATCAGATCCGGTGCTCCGGTGAACTCGCAGCTCCCCTCCGGCACCCGGGCCGTGAATCGATGCGTGGGAAAAGCATCGCCATACGCTCGGGTCGTCGAGCGCACCAACTCGGCGAGATCGAAGCGGGTTCGCTCGGCATGGCGGATCGCCTCCTCGGTACGCGATGCCGCGCCCATCGCGCTCAGGATGGACTGCAGGCGATCGGTGCCTTCGCGCGCGCGCTTGAGATACGGGCCATCACGATCGTGTTCCGACTCCAGGTTCTCGAGCGAGGAGCGAACGATCGCCAGCGGCGTGCGCAGCTCATGGGCAAGCTTGCCGGCCAGGGTACGCAAGTACTCGGTGTATTCGTTGAGCCGGGCAAGCAGCGTCGCAAAGCTGCGCGCGAGATCGCCGAGCTCATCACGGGCTTGAGTGTCCGGTATCGCCGGGTTGACGCGGCCATCGCGCGCCAACGAAGTCTCCGCGGCTCTCTGCAGGCGGCGCAAACGCGTACCGAGAACAGCAGCGAATCCCAGGCTCGCGAGCACCGCGAGGCCGCTCGCCAGCAGGGTCAAGTTGAGAAGCCTGGTCAATGCCCGGCTGCGCAGTGTCTGCAAACGGTCGCCGGCTTGCTCGAGGAGCAGCGCTCCAGCGGGTGCGCCCGAGCCGTCGAGCGGAACCGCGGCTGCCAGCAACAGCCGGCGTTCGTCGGGGAGCCGGAACCAGAGTGCGGTGCGCTCACCTCGCAACGCCGCCTCGATCGGCGCGCCACTCAGCCGGTCGACTTGTCGTGCGCGCGAAGGCAGTTTCTCTCCGCTCTCGAGTACGCGTCGATACAGCGCGTCGATCCATGCGGCGCGCTCGGTTGTGGACTCATACACGTCTGCAGGACTTGGCCCGAGTGAGCCAGACTCGGCGATGATCCAGCCGTGAGCATCCACGACGGCCACGCGGGTCGCCGCGGGCAACAATGGCGTGAGCGCGTTCGAAAGCGTCTCTGACGGAATCACGAGGCGGCCGGCGGGCTGATGCGTCGTCGGATCGATGCTGCCGACTCGAACCGGCATCTGGTTGCGTGTACCAACATCGACAATTTCGAACCCCAGGTGCTTGCCCACCATTGAGCGTGGCAGGCGGATCTCGAGTTGATAGCCGGCAGGCAGCGGCTGCCAGAACGCCTGGATTCGCGGCTCGACGACTTCGCGGCTTTCGCCGTAGGTGGAGATCGCGGGACGGCGCGCGCTCAGCAATCCAGGTGCCTGTGTCGCGAGCAGGTACAGTTCGCTGGTTCCACCCGGCGCGTCGAATGCCAGCCACACATGATCGCCACGCGACCGGAGGGGCGCCGCGGGGTCATTCGATTGTTCCAGTGTCGGCGTCGTGTCCGATACGACGAGCATCAGGTACAGGTTCGCCTCGTTGACCGCGGCCGCGTAGTCGACCTTCAGTTCTGTCCCGGGCGCCACCAGATGTGAGAAGCCGTCTGCTCCCAGTCCCCAATCGTCCGAAAATCCGTCCAGCAGTGCGGGTGTGGTCAGCCGATGGGCGTAGAGATCCCCCGCGCGCGCGTCAAACGGCGCACGCGCGGCTGAGTCGTCACCGAAGAGGTCAGGCTTGGACGCCAGCAGATTGGCGAGCGTCGAACCGGTTGCGAGCAGCGCCTGTTCCTGTCCGTCGCGCAGCGCGGATTCCATTTCGCGCGCGTAGCGACAACCCGCCCACGGCAGGAGCAGTGTCAACAGGCTGAGAAGCAGCAGCTGGTAGCGAAGCGGCATTCACTCCAACCAGCGATAGCCCATGCCGTACATCGTCTCGATGGCCGCGAACGCCGGGTCCACGCCTAGAAACTTGCGCCGGATGCGCTTGACCTGAGAAGTAATGGTGTTGTCGTCGAGCACGACATTCGCCGCATCCATCAGCTGCTGGCGATTCTTCACGTGACCGGGATGTTGTGCGAGCGCGTGCACGATCCAGAACTCAGTCAGGGACAGTGGCACCGCGTGCTCATTCCAGGTCGCCTGCAAGCGCTCGGCATCGAGCGTCAACGGCCCGCGGTGCAGGATCTGGGTCGCCTTGGGAGGACGGCTGCGCGCCTCAATGCGCTTGAAGAGAGCGATCACGCGCGCGATTAGATGCGCGATGCTGATGTCCTTGGTCAGAAAATCGTCGGCACCGAGCCTCAGGCCCGAGATGGCATCGATCTCGCTGTCGCGCGCGGTGAGGAAGATGATCGGCAGTTCCGCAGACCTGGCGCGCAACTGGCGACAGAGCTCGAACCCGCCTTCCACCTCGTCCTCGAGCGAGATATCGATGATGGCGAGATCCGGCAGCCGCGCCTCGAATGCCTGCACTGCCTGGCGGCGATTGGCAAACGTGCGCACGCCATAGCCGTTGCGTTCGAAGGCGGCAGCGTAGTTGGCGCTGATCGCGGGCTCGTCCTCGACGATCGCAATCTGCTTCTTCATGCGAGCAGTCTACCGTCCCGCGCGGCTGCTCTGTACGACCCGGGTAACACTGCCCGAATTGGCCACAATTGATCAGCGCTCCATCCCGATTGACGCGCCCCCGAAGCGCACTCCCGGCGCTTCATAGCCTTGCCAGGTCCTCTGGATCGGCCGGAACACGGGAGTGCACATGGGCGCGTCGACGACTCGGAAACGAAATGAACGCCAGCTCCGGGACGACCCGTGGCTCCGGGGCATCGTTGACCTCGTCCTTCCGCCACTGCGCGCCTGATACGCGTTGTGCGCCCCGACAATCGCTCAAGCATCCGCTCAGCAGTTAAGGTCTGCCTCGGCGGGCGGCTTCCGCCCCGCGGCGGCCCCCGCCTCGCCGCGCGCATCGTCGGACTGGATCGAGTGACCGACCTGGCGGTGCTGAAGGTCGACACGACCGGGCTGGCGGCCCTCCCCTTCGGCGATTCGGACCGGCTCCGCGAAGGGCAGCTCGTGCTGAAATCGGGCGACGCCGTAGTGCTCGGCATCGAGCGCGAAGGCGGCTTGCTGTTCCTGCCGTTCGAGCTCAACTGAAGACTCCTGCGCAGTTGTGCTCGGTCCTCGCCACCGCGTCGTGCCTTCGGCCCTGACCCCAAACACACCGCCTGACGCAAACGCTCAGTGTCGTAACAACTTAGCCTCGGTAAGACCGCGTCCCGTGCCTGGCATGGTGCGTGCAAAGCCGGACGGCACGATGACTCCCGCACTCTGGCGCCTCGCCCTGATTTTCGCCCTCGCCTTGCTGGCGTGTCTTCCTGCGCCGAGCGCGGGTCAGCAGCCGATGGTTGGTGTGGACACGGCCTCCGACACCGCGACGTACGGGGTGCGCCTGTCGCTCGAGACGGTGGTCGTGCGCACACTGGCGCACAGTCCGGGCGTGGCCGCCGCACAGGGCGCGGTGCGGGACGCGGGCGCCCTCCGGCGCGTGGCACTCGGGGCGTATCTCCCGACACTCGCCCTCAATTCCAGCGCGGGCTGGACCGATCAATCCCTAGCCAGCACCAGTGTGTCGAGCCTCACGCAGCCGAGCAGCGTGAATGCCTACGGCGCCGGAGTCGCGGCGGCGATCGACGTTTTCACCGGGGGCCGCCGCGGCGCGCAACGGAGCCAGGCCGAGGCGATCAGTCAAGCCGTGGACGCGGGGCTGGTGCAGCAGCGGTACGCGACGATCCTGCTCGCCAGACAGGGCTATTTCGAGGTGCTGCGCGCGCACGAGCTGGTCCGCGTCGCCGGCGAATCCGTCGCGCAGGCCGAGCTCGGCCTCGGGTACGCACGGGATCGTGAGCAGGCCGGCACGGCCACGCGCGCCGACGTGCTGCTCGCGCAGCTGGCGGCGTCGACGGCGCGCCGCCAATGGCTCGCGGCCGGGGACACGCTCAGCATGACGACCGCGGCGCTCGGCCGGCTCGTGGGCGCCGACGGACCCGTCGATGCTGATGCGCTCATCGCGCTCGAACCCA
>Ga0137409_10008614_pt1 | contig 10413 bp, 12 predicted proteins | sample CZODoug1_16funga_FD_122059 | JGI IMG/M metagenome (GOLD analysis project Ga0137409, IMG submission 122059) | Vadose zone soil fungal communities from Angelo Coast Range Reserve, California, USA - CZODoug1_16fungal (Hybrid Assembly) | ecosystem: Environmental > Terrestrial > Soil > Vadose zone... | reverse complement strand
AAGTATGGGGTGAAAGCCGCCACACCGCTCCGCAAATTCTCGGCTGCTCTCGAGCGCGATGGCCTGAATATCATTGCCGAACTCAAGCCGGCCTCGCCTTCACGCGGTGTGATTCGCGATCCCTTCGATCCCATTGCCCTGGCGCAGTCCCTTGAAGCCGCGGGCGCTTCCGCGCTCTCCGTACTCACCGAAGCGGAATTCTTTCGCGGCTCGTTGAAGAATCTCCGCGATGCTCGCAAAGCCATCCAACTCCCCGTACTCCGCAAAGACTTCATCTTCGACCCCTGGCAAGTCTGGGAAACGCGGGCCAACGACGCCGACAGTTTTCTTCTCATAGTCGCTGTGCTTGAGGATGACCTTCTTCGCGATCTCATCGCTCTTGGGCGAGAACTTGGAATGGAACCTTTGGTCGAAGTGCACACGAAAGCCGAACTCGATCGGGCCCTCGCCGCTGGCGCGCGCATCATTGGCGTGAACAATCGCGATCTCAAAACTCTCACGACTCGCGCCGAGACTTCGTTCGAACTGATCGGCCGCATCCCGGACCATTGCATCGCCGTCAGCGAATCCGGCCTGCGCACGAACGACGATCTCGTCAAACTTCGCGCCGCCGGTTTCGACGCCTTTCTCATCGGCACGCATCTGATGCTTTCTCCCGACCCCGCCGCCGCGCTCACTGCACTTCTGATCGCCACCCCGGAAGCCAAGTAGCCAGCCATGGTCCGCATCAAAATCTGCGGTATCACGAACGCGGCCGACGCTCTCGCCGCTGTGGATGCCGGGGCCAACCTCCTCGGCTTCAATTTCTATGAAAAGAGCGCGCGCTTCCTCACCCAGAGTGCAGCCGCAAAAATCCGCACGCAGCTTCCGAAGAACGTCGAAACCGTTGGCATCTTCGTGAACAAACCGGCGGCGGACGTCGCCGCGCTGTGCCGTTTGTTGAGGCTCTACGCAGCGCAGCTTCACGGCGACGAACCCCCCGAAGCCGTCGCTGAACTCGGTCGCAGCGTCCCAGTCATCAAAGCTTTCCGCGTCGAGCCGGACTTTCCCCTGAAGACCCTCGACGAATATCGCAACGTTTTTGCTTTCTTGTTTGACGCCGCCTATACCGGCCAATATGGTGGTACTGGTCGCACCACGGATTGGGACGTTGCCCGGCGTGCCGCGAAGGATCACCGTATTATTCTCGCTGGCGGCCTGAGGGTCGAAAACGTGGCCGCGGCCGTCCGCATCGTGCGTCCTTACGGAATTGACGTCGCCAGCGGTGTAGAATCGAAACCCGGGAAAAAAGATCACGGGCGGCTGCGCGAATTCATTCAGGAAGTGCGCCGCGGCGAAAGAAAGTAGAGCATTCGAATCGAAGGTTTAGGTTAGAACATGAGCTCCATTCTTCAATCAGCGACGACAGCGCCGGGCCGCTTCGGCCCCTACGGCGGCCGCTATGTTCCTGAAACGCTCATGGTGCCGCTCTTTGAACTCGAACGCGCCTACGAAGAAGCGAAGTCAGACGCAAGCTTTCAAGCACAACTCCAGGACCTTCTCAAGAATTTCGCCGGCCGTCCCACGCCGCTGCAATTCGCCTCGCGCCTTACCGAAAAACTCGGCGGCCCGCGCATCTACCTCAAGCGCGAAGATCTGCTCCACACCGGCGCGCACAAAATCAACAACGCCATCGGCCAGGGCCTGCTCGCGAAAAAAATGGGCAAGCCGCGCATCGTCGCGGAAACCGGCGCGGGGCAGCACGGCGTCGCGTCCGCCACGGTCGCGGCGCACCTCGGCCTCGAATGCGTCGTCTACATGGGCACGGAAGACATGGCCCGCCAGGCGCTCAACGTCTCCCGCATGCGCATGCTCGGCGCGCAAGTCGTCGGCGTGGATTCCGGCAGCCGCACTCTAAAAGACGCCATCAACGAAGCCATGCGCGACTGGGTCACCAACGTCCGCACCACGCACTACCTCCTCGGCTCTGTCCTCGGCGCCCATCCGTATCCGACGATGGTCCGCGATTTCCATTCCTGCATCGGCCGCGAAGCCCGCGCGCAAATCCTCGGTGCGGAAAAGCGTCTGCCCACGCACCTCATGGCGTGCGTCGGCGGCGGCTCAAACGCTATCGGCCTCTTCCACGAATTTTTGCAGGATTCCGAAGTAAAAATGATCGGCATCGAAGCCGGCGGCCGCGGCAATGGCCTCGGAGAACACGCCGCTCGTCTCGCCGCCGCGCAAGGCTTCACCGGCGCGCGCCCTGGCGTCCTGCAAGGCACGTACACCTACGTTCTCCAAACAGAAGACGGCCAAATCGCAACAACGCATTCGGTCTCCGCCGGTCTCGACTATCCCGCCATCGGTCCCGAGCACGCCTGGCTCGCCGATCAGCGCCGAGCAGAATATTCCGCCGTCACGGACGCCGCCGCACTCGATGCCGCGCGCACCCTCGCCCGCACCGAAGGCATCATCCCCGCGCTCGAATCCGCTCACGCCATCGCCGGCCTCATCGAACGCGCCCCGCGCTTCTCGAAAGACGACCTCGTCATCCTCAATCTCTCCGGCCGTGGCGACAAAGACATGGCCACCTACTCCCGCCACTTCGAAAAATAATCGAGTCGGCTGTCGTTTCTTCCCGACCACAAATAACCTGTCATTCTTCCAGCGGAGTGGCCCAGTATTTCCTTGAGTGCGGATTTTTCACGATGGGTCGCGCAGTCGAGGAATCTCTCTTCCTCAGAGTTCTCATAGCATTTGGTCATTTGGCCACCGAATCAATCCCCTTTTAAGCACCACTGGCCTTGTGCCCAGTGTTCGGCTCGATTGTTAAATGTTACGTTTTATTCACATTCAACTTGGCAGGAGGCGCCAATGGTTTTCTCTCTCCGGGCCCGCCTATGCTTTTTTCTGTGCGCAGTGTGCAGTTTAAGTTTTCTCCCTGTGCGGAGCTCCGCACAGGGTTCACAAGACAAGCCTAAAATTGGCTTTCTCCTCGACTCGCTCAAAGTCGAGCGCTGGCAGACGGACTTCGATTCGTTCAAGAAGCGCGCTGAAGAGCTCGGCGCGAGCGTCGAACTCGGCGACGCCGACGGCAACGACGATCTCCAGTTCAAGCAAGCCAAAAAAATGCTCGACCAGCACGTCAAGGCTCTCGTAATCGTGCCGCACGACACGGAAAAAGCCGTTCGCATCGTCGCGCTCGCCAAATCCAAGGGCGTGCCGATCATCGCCTACGACCGCATGATTCCCAACAGCGAAATCGACTTCTTCGTTGGTGTCGACACGGTCGGAATCGGAGAAATGCAAGTCAACTCCCTCACCGCTGTCGCACCAAAAGGGAACTACGTTCTGCTCGAAGGTGCGCCAACTGACAGCAATGCCCACTTCATGCTCGAAGGCCAGAAAAAAGCGCTCAAGCCCTTCGTTGACAGCGGTGACATCAAAATCGTCGCAGAGGTCTGGTGTCCGGATTGGAAACCGCTCGAAGCCTACACGCGTATCGCGGACGTCATCGAAAAAAATCACGGCCAAATCGCGGCGATTGTCGCTTCCAATGACGGAACCGCCGGCGGCGCCGTGCAAGCGCTCGAAGAAAATAAACTCGATGGCAAAGTCGCTGTCTCCGGACAGGACGCCGACCTCGCCGCCATCATTCGAATTCTAAAGGGAACGCAGACGATGACCGTCTATAAGCCGCTCGCGTCGCTGGCCTCGCAGGCGGCGGAAACAGCAGTGTCGCTTGCCACCGGCCAGCAGCCGAAACCTTCGGGCTCAATCTCCAACGGCAAACGCGCGGTTCCGGCAATCTTCGGCCCCGTCGTCGCCGTGAACAAGCTAAACGTCAATTCCACCGTCATTAAAGACGGTTTCCAAAATATCACGAGCATCCGCGCCGCCCTTCCGCCAGACAAGTGGCCTCACTAAGGCATTAAGCACGCTATGCTTTTCCACAAGTAGGGGCACGATATATCGTGCCCTCTTCGATTGACGCCTCACCTCGCCTTCTTAATCGGTAGAGACTCGGACGCGTGCTCTCTGCTGCGGCCCACCTCACGCCGTCAACTGAATCATCGAATACGACCGCGCCGGCACCTCAAACTTCAGTCTTCCATTGCTCACCGCCGGCTTCTCTAAAGCCCGCGGCGCAACCCGCTTTGGCGTTTCAAAACTGTTGAACGCCTTTAAATCGTCGCCGGTTAGAACCATCGCTTCCGCCACTCGCGCCGGTGCCGAGTCTTCCCACATCACTTCCACTTCGTGCGCCTTCGTCAAATCGCGATTAAACACGAAGAGCGCCGTCTTTCCGCTCTCCTTGTCGAACGTCGCCGCCGCATCCACGTACGGCACCGCCCCCATTCCCGCAACTTCATACGTCGGCGATTCCACTAACTGCTGCAACGCCGCGCCTCGCGCATATTGCAGCGCCCACGCATACGGATAAAAAATCGTCTGCCTGTAGAGTCCGGACTCGTTCGTCATGATCGGCGCAATCACATTCACCAATTGCGCCAGGCACGCCATCTTCACGCGGTCCGAATGACGCACCAAAGCATTGATCAGCCCTCCCACCAGCAGCGCGTCTTCCAGGTTGTAGATTTCCTCCAGCAGATGCGGCGCCACCTGTTTGTGCCCGTCTCCGGAAGTCTCGCGGTACCACACATTCCACTCGTCAAACGACAGCCACAATTTCTTCGCCGAGCGCTTCCGCCCCTGCACGTAATCGCACACCGCTTGGATGTCTTCGATCTGCCGCTCCATCGCCAGATTCAGCGCCATGTACTTCGTGCTGTCGCTGCCCGTCTCACGCGCGTTGTTTCCGTAATACCGGTGCAGCGAAATTGCATCCACATACTCGTAACACTGTTCCAGCACTTCGCGATCCCATTCCAAGTAGGTCGGCATGAACGTAGTGCTTGAACCGCATGCAATCAGCTTCACGGTCGGGTCCACCGCTCGCATCTGCCGTCCGGCATCCGCGGCAATTTGTCCGTACTGCGTCGCCGTCATATGCCCGATCTGCCATGGCCCGTCCATTTCATTTCCCAGGCACCAGTGCTTCACGTTGTACGGTTTCTCCATGCCGTGCTCGCGCCGCAAGTCGCTCCATTTCGTTCCGCGTTCCGCGTTGCAATATTCCAGCAGCGCGGCCGCCTGCTCCGCTGTCCCTGTCCCAAAATTCATTCCCATCAGCGGCGCCGTGCCCGCCGTCTTGCACCACGCCATGAATTCGTTTAATCCGAACTGGTTCGTCTCAATCGAGTTCCAGGCCTTCTCCACCATCCGCGGCCGTTTCTCTTTTGGCCCGATGCCATCGAGCCAGTGATATCCCGACACAAAATTTCCACCCGGATAGCGCACAATCGGCACACCCATTGTTTTGATTTCATTCGCTACATCGGTTCGAAATCCGTTCGCGTCCGACAGCTTCGAGCCCGGCTCGTAAATCCCTCCGTAAATCGCGCGCCCCAGGTGTTCCAGGAACGATCCAAAAATGTTCCGGTCCACCGTGCCAATTGTTCGCCGCGTATCCAGATAGATCCGCGCCGTCGCCGAACTTGTGCCCTGCGACCAGGCTTTTCGTGCCAGCCCAAGATTCGCCGCGATTCCAGCTCCCGCCACCGCCGCCGTCTTCACAAACTCTCTACGCGATTTCATCGCCGCCCTCCGCCTGTAAACGTTTGCAGCATTCACCCACTCCTCACACGCCCCGCCATTCTATACATCCCTTCCATTTTGTCGTCGGTATTTTTGCCGACCGCCGTTTCGTAAGTTCAAAACTACCAGCAGCCCTCGCCGCAAGCGCGGATGATCACTCCGCGCTGCGCTAACTCGCCGAGCAATTGCGACGCGGCTCGACTAACTTCCGAATCCCCGGGCACGACCACCGCCCATTCCAGATTCTCGCGGAACTCTTTGTTGCGAATCTCCCACTTCTCAAACACATTCGAAACCGGCTCGCCAATCTTCACCAAGGCAAAGTGCCGCGCTATCGCAATCGCTTCCGCCTCCGTCGGCTCCGGCCCACTCAAAATGAAATGATTGTTGCCGTGAACCAAAATCCCGACCATATCCGTCCAACCTCGTCTCGGAGGCTGCGATCATACTTCCGTGCCCGCCCCCTGTGTCGTGATTTTCGACGCCAAAACGAATCACCCTCTCCGGAGCGACCGGAAAGGGTGATGGATAGAGCCTAAAAGGTTTTGGACGTTTGGCTAGTCAGACCACGCAAGGTAGCCCGGCACGATCAGGTTCATCACCGCCCGGTTTCGCAGCGTTGTTTTAGCCGCCGATCTTTCCGTTTGCTCTTACCGCCCCGTCCATCCGCTGTAACAAATACAAGGGCAGCGCCAGTGACAATCCCACCACCAAATTCGAAAGCAGCACAATCCACCATCCCGCAATCCCGCGCTCGCGCGAATCTCGCCACGACCACACCAGAAAAATCACCGACGCCACAATCAGGTCCGCCGCAAAAAAACTGGAAATCCGTGTCCCGAAGACCTCCTCAAAAAAGAGGCTGAAATTTGCTCCATGAATCAGGAAGAACGGCAGCGCGAACCAGTAGGGAATTACGATTCCTGCCAAACAGCTCACAATCAGAAACGCTCTCATCTCGCCCCCCATCGCACCGACGCCAGCCCCACCGGTTTTGCCATGAAACGTTTTTATCCTTCCCGTCACTATCTAGCAGGAGAGTAATGTTTATGATGTCCGCGAGTCCTGCCTCGGGAGAATTTCGCTATGACATTCTGATCGAAGACGCCGACGGCAGAAACCTGCGAATCGAAAGTACTCGCGATCTCAACACCGCTCGTGAACGTCTCCCGGCTCTCGCCAAGCAATATCCCGGCACACGCCTCCTTCTTCGCAGCCGCATCACGCGCGACATTCTCGCTCAGACCGACGGTTACTGACGCAATTCCTAGCCTTCCACTTTATTTGGACCGAGGGTCGTAACCAACCTTTGTCTTGACTTCCCTGTGCTTCTTCGACATCATTCGCCCATTCTAAAGAAAGAACCCGCGAGCTACCGCACAGTTCGATCTGCCTGCCCCGCGCCCACCATGGTCTCTTTGTTCGGCAGAAAGTTTGCTTGCTCGCGGACGGAGGATCTCCATGAAAAAAAGCTCGCTCAGCTATTTTTTTGCTGTCTTGGTCGCGATGACGCTCTCGTTCGGCGGCGCAGCGATTCGCGCGCAACAAACGCAGCAGACCGATCAATCCGACACCACCACAAAGTCAAAATCCAAATCGAAATCCAAGTCGCGCGCAAAGAACGCCGACACAACTAGCTCCGCGACGCCTGCCGCCGCTCCCACGCCCGCGCCTAAATCCGTGCCGGCATCCACCAGCACTCCCGCTGCCCCCACTTCACCAACGCCGAGTCCAGCACCCGCAGCGGCATCGAAGCCTGCGCCCGCTCCCAAGCCCGTCACACAGCGGCAAACGCCGGCCGCTAACAGCGCCGGCACGGTCTGGGTCAACACCGACTCCGGCCTGTATCACAAGCCCGGCACTCGCTGGTACGGCAAAACCAAACAAGGCAAATACATGACGGAAGCCGACGCGCAAAAAGCCGGCTACCGCGCCGCCAGCAAGGAATGAAGGCTCAATTTATTTCTGAAATTAAAAAGAAAGACGCCCGTTCTTTTTTACTTCTCGCGCAGCAACACTTCTCCGCGCCCCACTAGCTGGTCGTTCAGCCACACGCGGTATTTGTACGATCCCGCCTTCGCTCCAACCACCGGCGGCCCGCTCAACAATCTCATCCCAATGGGCGCCTGAAAAATATTCGATCCAAATGGGCACCGGTTCACATCAAATTCCACGCGCAAATTTCCCGCGTCGGACATCCACGCCACTTGATCCCCTTTTTCCAGTACCACCGCTTCGGGAATCACTCCCACCAACACTGGTCGCTCAGACATAGTTTATTCAGTCTACAGTCATCCGGAGAATCCTCAAACTATTCGCTAACGTTCAACGCGGTCCGTTTGAACTTTTCGCTCCAACACACGAACGCAAGGTTCAAACTGTCCGAGAGTACACAGCACCGCTTACAAAACTATTACACGGATTGCCCTTTCGTTCAGTTGACCCCCACTTTCCCGCTCCCTACACTGAAAATGGTTTTGCGTTCGCCCCGCTCCGGCTGGGTTTCGCGTCGCACCTGATCTCTCGGAGCCAACTAGCCCGATGTCTGCCATTGCGCGCAATTGGGCTGTACGACTTTCCAACGGTTCCACCATTTCGATTCTTGCCGCGATTCCGTTCGCCATCATTCATCTTCTTTCGCTCGGCATTTTCTTCTTTCCATTTCACTGGTCGTATCTCATCACCTGCGGCGCGCTTCTCGTCGTTCGCATGTTTTTCGTCACCGCCGGCTATCACCGCTATTTTTCGCATCGCTCCTATAAAACCAGCCGCGCCTTCCAATTCGTCATCGCCTTCATGGCCATGACGTCCTCGCAAAAGGGCGTTCTCTGGTGGGCCGCTCACCATCGCCATCATCACCGCTTCTCCGATCAGGAAGACGATCTCCATTCCCCCACGCTCTTTGGTTTTTTCTGGTCGCATCTCGGCTGGATTATTTCCGACAAGTACGTCGGCACGCGGATCGACTACATCGGCGACTTCGCCAAATTTCCCGAACTCCGCTGGCTCAACAAATACTATCTCGTTCCCCCAACCGTTCTCGTCGTCGCGCTTTTTCTCATCGGCGGCCTTCCGCTCGTCTTCTGGGGCTTCTGCCTCAGCACCACGCTCCTCTGGCATGACACTTTCACCATCAACTCGCTTTCGCACCTTTTCGGTTCACGCCGGTACCAGACCGCGGACACCAGTCGCAACAACTGGCTCCTCGCCCTCATGACCCTCGGCGAAGGCTGGCACAATAATCATCACCATTACATGGCCAGCGCTCGCCAGGGCTTCTTCTGGTGGGAAATCGACATCACTTACTACACGCTCAAAATCCTTTCCTGGTTCGGCCTCGTCTGGGACCTTCGCAAAGTCCCCGCCCATCTCCTCGCCCCGCACGAAGCAAAACTCGCCGCCTAGACCGTTTATTTCTGTAGTGGGCGTTTGATCGGTGCTTTTCTTTCTTCGCTCTGCGCACTCCGCGTCTCTGCGTTAAGCTTTCTCCAGCTTTCTTCCGAGGAGCGCCCAAAATGTCCGCCTACATTTTCGTCAGCGTCGAAATCCACGATCCCGTCCGTTATGAGGACTACCGCAAATCCGTCCTCCCCACGATCGAGAAATACGGTGGCCGCTTCATCGTCCGCGGCGGCAAGATGGAAGTCCTGGAAGGGAATTGGCCCCAGCGCCGCATCGTCATCGTCGAATTTCCTTCCGCCGAAATCGCCCGCAAGTGGTGGGATTCTCCCGAATACGCCGCGCCCAAAGCCCTCCGCCAGGCTACTTCTCATACCGACATGATTCTCGTCGAAGGCGTCTGATTTTTCTTTCCCCGGATTCCTTCGCTCGCGCTTGCGCCGCTCTCTCGTCGGGTATTTCCCGTAGCGCTCATCATTTTTCGTACTATCCGCGTACCATCTCCGCAAAATCTCGCGCGGCAATTCGCTTCCTACATACGGCACAAAGTTTCTTAGTACTCTCGGCAGTACCCGCGCGCATTTTGTTGGCTCTTTCGCGCAAGCTTAATCTTTTCCGTAACTTCTCCCTTATACTTGTCGCCGCGCAAACTTTTTCTTGTGGCATTGAAATTGCACTCTGTGCTTCGTCTGCAGTCACGTTTTTCTTGGGGGCGTGATGAAAAGGTTTTTTCTTCTCGGCGCATTGTCGCTGGTCGTGGTCGGCTTCGCGCAAGCCGATCAAATCACTTTCTCCGCCACTTGCGATCCACTGTCGCCAGCGCTCTGCTCCTCGCCCAATAATCTGATCGGCGGTCCCGTCAGCCTCAGCGTCTCCCTCGGTGCCAACACCTTGGTTTTCACCTCCTCCGCGGCCACGCAAGTCGTTCAGGGCGGCATCACCAGCTTCGATAGCTTCTTCGCCAACGGTGGCGGCAGCGTCCAGCTTTTCAATGCGTCCAACCAACTCCTCGCCAACGGCACCTTCCTTTCCGGTGCCACCAGCACCAGCGATCAAGGTGGCGTCTTCGCCTCGTTCGATGGCGACGTCAATTTTTCTTATCTGAATGCGGCGTTGCTCGGACTTTCGCCGCTCGACACCATTGGTACCGGCCATGTCAGTTATTCCTTTGACGGAACGTTCGGTCCGGCCGGTGACAGCAGTTTCTACGCCCTGGATATCAATGGCACCCCCGCCACTGCCGTACCGGAACCCGCCACCTTTCTTCTAGTGCTCGCCGGCCTCGGCACCGCCCTCTTCGTCCGCTCCGTCATTCAGCCCCGCTGATCGGTAGGTTGACGTCCGCCGGAACCGTTCCGCCCCCTTCAACAGCAACAG
>Ga0137409_10002247_pt1 | contig 10413 bp, 12 predicted proteins | sample CZODoug1_16funga_FD_122059 | JGI IMG/M metagenome (GOLD analysis project Ga0137409, IMG submission 122059) | Vadose zone soil fungal communities from Angelo Coast Range Reserve, California, USA - CZODoug1_16fungal (Hybrid Assembly) | ecosystem: Environmental > Terrestrial > Soil > Vadose zone... | reverse complement strand
GTGGAAGCAATCTTCGGATAGTTTGTAATGAGACCAATGCTGCAGCGCCGGAAGGACTGTGTTCTTCTCACGAATTTATCCCGTCTCATTGCAGTACCGCGTCCGCTTTGCGTTCCCACACTACGGCGGTCCACCCCATGGAACCTTTTTCAAGAGGTGCCACTCGGTCTACGGGGCGATAGTGCATCTTAAAATAGTCGGCAAGTTCTATATCAAAATCTTTTCCGAAGACTGGCACACCGTATTCGGAAGACATACGGTTGGACCAAAGAAGATAGTCCACGCGCCTTGTTTCAATTTCCTGAATCACCCCATTCATCATCTTCCCCGGTGCAATTACTCCAGGTGTCAGGGAGTAAACACGAATTGGACACTCTATTTCCGAAAGAAAGTAGAGACTTGTATCTTCCGGCACGGAAAGCACCGTCTGACCGTGGGAAGCTTTTTCCCTCATGAATCGGATGGCAGCTTCATAGCCTAGCTTCTTGAACTTGTCGAGCCGCACCGTGCCTCGAGGGGTCACAAGGGGAATATAATCCCTGGCAAGGTACTCATCCCATAACGTAGGAATCGCGACGAGTGCGAGACAACCCATAGAGAGCGCCAGCTCCCCGAGAAAAACAAAGCGGCGCGATCGACTTTGTCGAGGAATCACATATCGGAACAGAAGAAGAAAGGAAAGAACGACGGGACCGTTGTAGTAAATCGAGTACTCGAATGGCGTCATTTTCGTCAAGATCCGGAATGCCAAAGTGCTTGAGTAAATCAGCAGGATAGGTAAACCGGCGCTGATCGGAAACTTACCGCCAGACATCTGCTTCCACCACTGCCAACTAACGAACAGCGCCGCGATGCCAATGTAAATGACCATGTCTCGGGGAAAAAACACCAGAGACACGGCAGCTAACAGAGGGTTCGGATCATCGGAAAGGATAAGAAATCGGGCAAAGTAGTAAGCTAGAATTACTGCGACCGCGATTCGAATCAGAATGGAACGCTGAGTCTTGTCTTTCCACAAAAGAAACGCATAAACGGCGAGCAACACCAGGCCAAGCCCAGCGGCACGCCAGAGTGCTCCTTCAAAAGCGCCTGCTGTCAGTATAAAACCTGATCTTTCCAGTCTCATTTTGCCGAACGTTTTCATGAAGTACGAAGTCGGCCAAAATACCAAGTTCTCTTGCGTGAGGAAATCTACGCCGCCAATGGAGATCATCCATCGAATCACACACGCGCATAGCGCGACGCCGGGCAATATTGCTACAACGTCCCTCGCAAGAAGGCTTACCGACCTCTGCTTCAACCAGCGGACCAGGAGCAGCGCTGAGAGAGTCGCATAACATGCCAAGCCGAATTCCGGCTTCATCAGGAGTTCGGTGCCAGCAAGCACGCCGACACAAATCATCCACGACGAACCTAGCGAATCTGATGCCCTTACTGCCACATACACAAAAATGCATCCGAGCAAACATCCATAGACTGCGGAGAAACTGTAAGGCAACGGAAAACAAAAGAGCGATGACCCGAAGGACTCGAGCAACAGCACGGCTCCTGCGGTCCAGCCCATCAGCCAAGAAGAAAGGTACATTCCCGTCAGATACAGCATGACGGCAGAGGCCAAAGACGAAAATGCCCCTGCCCAATATAAGACGCTCAGATGAATTCCGAAGAGACGGAAGAGGTACGCATTAAAATAAGGCCCAGCGGGTCCGTACATGAACCAGGTATCCCGATAGAGCGTCTTCCCACCGGCCAAAAGCGCGGGAACATACATCTCGTGTCCTGAATCAATCGTCAAATCGCCCCAGGCAGCCCAAGTCAAAGTCAATTGTGCCGCCCAAAGCACAACGAGGCTTCCTAAAGCACAGTAAGTTTTGGGCGTCCACGGAACTTTAGAACCAAAGAGTTCGGACAATATTGGATTTCGTGTCGGGGAAACGGTAGAGGGCGTGTGTTCCATTCTATAGATAAAAAAACGACTGGTGAACTCGAAATCGAATTCTATTCTCAAAAATCCTAGCCCGGCACTCTCTTCGACTGCAAGAAGAGATTGACCGGCGGTTTCCATCCGCTCCGCCACGCGATTCGACGGGCACAATTAGGGTCTTCTTCGGAGAGCCTACAAGAGTTCATCGCTAGCTTGTGGAGTCTGGATCAACGCGATTATTATAGGAGGGCCGCGCGAATCGGGCATATCGAAGGAATCTGTCGCAGCAATTTCATCGCATGGTGTTTCTCTCTCTCGGCCAAGGGATCACGCCGCACTTCCTGGCGCAAACTATCTAGCGCGCCGAATTGTTAGGAGTAGAGTTGAGCCCGGAGGTGTACGCCAGCTTCCGTGATCTTGACAAGCCATTCCGAACGATAGCGTGCTGCGCATACTTGCTTGCATCCGTACCACGATGAACGTCTACGGCAAGGCCATGGACGAAAGCAAGCGCGCGGCGCACGGCAAGGTCGTCCGCCTCGTATTGCCTTCGCAGGTGGCTTAATGCCCCTTAGTGCCCCTTGAAGTTTTTGCTATCGGATTGAAAAGAAGAAACAAAGTTGGTGGAGCCGATGGGATTCGAACCCACGACCTCCTCGATGCCATCGAGGCGCGCTCCCAACTGCGCCACGGCCCCACCGGGTCGCAACTTTCTAATATTATCATCGGAAGATTGCACGCGTCTATAAGCTCAGTGCCGGCACTTCCGCAGCCTTGTTCTGCGGAACGAACTTGAAAATCGCGGCATTCGCCAGGATGGTGATCAGCGAGGCGGCCAGAGTCGCTTTGTAAATCTCCGAAGAAATCAGCCCCGAATGCAGCGCGACCTGGGCGATGACGAAAGAGAACTCTCCGATCTGAGTCAGGCCCATTCCCACCTTGAGGGCAGTCTGCCACGAGTAAGCGAACACACGCACAACTCCTGTCCAGATAAGAAATTTTCCCACCATGATCAATCCAACAAGCAAAGCGAGCACTCGCCAGCTAGTGAGCCAGGTCCGCGGATCAATGAGCATGCCAACAGTGACAAAGAAAAGGGCGACGAAGGCGTCGCGGATAGGGAGCGTTTGCTTCGCCAGCTTGTGAGCAAAGTCCGAGCTGCCCAGCAAGAGGCCCGCGAGAAAAGCGCCGAGGGCCAGCGACAGGCCGATCGCCTCCGTTAATGCAGCGATCGCCAAACAAATCGTAAGGGCGAGAAGCAGCGAGATTTCGTCGTTGCAGGTTTTCTCTATGCGGGCGAGCAAACGAGGCACAAGTTTCCACCCGGCGAGCACTACGGGCACGAGAAGGAGCAAAGCCTTGGTGATCTTCCAAACTACCCGAGCATAGTTCGCGTCATCCGAAGCAGCGAGACCGGGTAGAAGTACCGTCAGGATGATCACGGCCAGATCCTCGACGAGCGTGAGTGTGATCATGATGCGGCCGGCCTCGCTCGAGAGTTCGCCGCGGTCCATGAGTAGCCGCATCAGCACCATCGTGCTGGCCACGCAAAGGATGCTGCCTACGGCAATGCCCTGCAGGAAGGGCCAGCCCATGAGCATTCCTGCGCCCGCGCCTAGACCGATGGACACGAGGATTCCCAAAGGTGCGCCGGCAAGAGCTACCCATTTCACGCGGAGAAGGTCGGGAATGGAAAATTCAATGCCGACAGAAAACATGAGCAGGATGACACCGATTTCAGCCATGACTTCAAAGATGGGAACGTCGTGTACGCGCAGGCCGGGAGTGAATGGGCTGAGAATGAGGCCTGCGAAAACGTAGCCCAGAATCAACGGCTGGCGCAGCCGCCAGGCCACGAGGCCGCAGACGAGCGCCGCAGTGAACACCATGGCGATGTCACGAAATATCAGAGAGTGCCCGGCCACGAGGGTGACTCCTTACCGATTGAGCGGGCTAAAAGTTTAGCATCAGCGGGCGAGTATGCGGGTCAGGCACCGCGAAGATGGGCGAGGAAGGCGCTGTGTGCACGGGTGAGAGAACGGCCGCGAAGGACGACAGTGCCGATTGTGCGAACGGCTTGTTCATCGGCGATGCGGATGTAGCGGCACTGAGTTTGTTTCTCGATGGCCATTTCCGGAACGATGGAAACGCCCATGCCCGCGCCGACCATACTGAGAAGACTGCTGAATTGGCCGCTTTCGAAAACGATCTGCGGATGGAGACGCGCGCGGTCGCAGGCGGCAACGGCGGTATCGCGGAAACAGTGACCGTCGCGCAGGAGCAGGAAGGGTTCGGCGCGGAGATCTTTGAGGGCGAGAGACTGACGCGAGGCGAGTTTGTGTTTCTTGGGGAGCACAGCGAAGAGCCGTTCGGTCAACAGAGGAAAAACATCGAATTCGTGGCCACGGATGGGAAGCGCCAGGATGGCGACGTCAATGGTGCCTGCTCGCAGACGGTCGAGAAGGACGGGTGTAATTTCCTCGACGATGGTGAGCCGAACCTGGGGGAATTTGCGCGAGAAGGAAGTAAGGCGCGGAGGGAGGAAGTAGGGGGCGACGGTTGGAATAACACCGACGGCGATGGGACCGCCGATGAACTCTTTGCCTTCGACGACGTCGCCTTTGGCGGCTTCCAGTTCGCGAAGGACGGCGCGGGCGCGCGGGAGAAACGTTTTGCCAAGCTCGGTAAGCCGAACGGAGCGTCCGAGGCGGTCAAAGAGGCGCGCGCCGAGCTCATCTTCTAGTTTGAGGATCTGCTGGGAAAGCGAAGGCTGGGAAACATGAGTTTGTTCCGCGGCGCGGCTGAACGAGCCGGTTTCGGCCACGGCGCAGAAGTAACGAAGCTGGTGAAGTTCCATAGGCTATGCCTATCTATCGTATCCGAACTATATATTGGAAGTATAGGTCGCAACCTTCTAGTCTTGGAGATGCGATGGCAGGAATCTTGCTTGGCGGGGCCACTGCGATCGAACTGAGGAGGATCCATGCCGGAAGAAAAAAAGAAAATCATGACCACGGACGCGGGCCGTCCCGTTGGCGACAACCAGAATTCGCTGACCGTGGGCCCGCGCGGGCCGGTGGTCTTCGAAGACTTTCTGCTCTTCGAAAAGATGGCGCACTTCAACCGGGAAAGAATTCCCGAACGTGTGGTGCACGCCAAAGGCTCGGGCGCTTACGGTCATTTCGTGTGCACCAAGGCCGAGATCACCAAGTACACGACCGCGAAGCTGTTCAGTACTGTTGGCAAGAAGACGCCTACGTTCATTCGGTTTTCGACCGTGGGTGGTGAAAAGGGTTCTGCGGATACGGCGCGCGACCCACGCGGGTTTGCCCTGAAGTTTTACACAGAAGAAGGCAATTGGGATATGGTGGGAAATAACACGCCCGTCTTCTTCATTCGCGATCCGTTGAAATTCGGCGATTTCATTCACACACAGAAGCGCGACCCGGAAACGAACCTGAAATCGCCAACGATGATGTGGGATTTCTGGTCGCTCTCGCCGGAATCGCTGCATCAGGTGACCATTCTCTTCTCCGACCGCGGGACTCCGGACGGCTACCGGCACATGAACGGATACAGCAGCCACACGTTCAGCCTGATCAATGCGAAGAACGAGCTTTTCTACGTGAAGTGGCACTTCAAGACCAAGCAAGCGATCAAGAATTTCTTCCGCGAGCAAGCGGGCGCCTTGGAAGGCACAGACCCGGACTACTCGCAGCGCGACCTTTTCCACGCCATCAAAGAAGGCAACTTCCCGAAGTGGCGGGTGTGCGCGCAGATCATGCCGGAGAAAGATGCGGAGACGTATCACATCAACCCCTTCGACTTGACGAAGGTCTGGCCTCACAAGGACTATCCTCTCGTCGAAGTCGGCGAGCTGGAATTGAACCGCAATCCTGAAAATTATTTTGCGGAAGTGGAGCAGGCGGCGTTCGAACCGCGCAACGTCGTGCCGGGCATGGGGTTTTCGCCTGACAAAATGTTGCAGGGGAGATTGATCTCCTATCCCGATGCGCACCGCTACCGCCTGGGCGTCAACTACGACTCCCTGCCGGTGAACAAACCGCAGTGCCCGTATCACACCTACAACAAGGACGGCGCGATGCGCTTCGATGGAAACGGCGGGGCGAAGGTGAACTATGAGCCGAACAGCTTCGGCGGACCGACGCAGGATCGTTCGTACGTCGAACGGCCGCATGCCGTCAGCGGAACCGTCGCACGGCACGATCACCGCAGCGACGGTGACTACTACACGCAGCCGGGGAATCTGTTCCGCTTGCTGCCCGCGGATGCGAAGCAGCGGCTAATCGACAACATCGTCTCCAGCTTGGGCAATGGCGTGCCGCAGCGTATTAAAGAGCTGCAAATCCAGCACTTCTACAAAGCTGATCCGGCGTATGGAACCGGCGTGGCCAAGGGGTTGGGGCTGAACATCGAATCGATCATTGCGAAAGCGAAGCAGGCCGTCGCGGCGGATTGATGCAGGTGTGAGGGGTGCCCACCGCGGCGGTGGGCGCCCCTTCCCAATTCACTGATTTGTGGCGAATAGCTTCAGCGCTGCATGAGCGCCACACTTCTGGTAGCGGTCGTAAGCCTGTGCGGCACGCCGCCGAATCGATTCGTCTCCTTCGTGAGCGATCCAGCCATTCAGAGCAGCCTTCAAGGTATAGGCCTCCGGGGCCATGAGCCCTGTGGTCCATAACAAAGGTTCAGCGCCGGTTTGTCTAATGTAGGGAGCGAAATAGACCTTGCTGGCACACGCCAGGATGATCGTTTGCCGGGGCTTGTCTCCCCTGGTCCCGGCAATCGGCGCAATTTGAAAATCCATGAAACCGTCATGCCCGACATAAACAACCAGATTCGCATCACCCGCGATGGCCAGGGAAACTTCCTCTGAGCGCATCTTGAATGTTACTTTTTCTTTGGCGATACCGGCTGCGGCCGAAAGAAAATCTGATACGGCCAACTTGATTTGACTGCCTTCATAGGCATCAGCGACCACGTACACATCATTCATGCGGCTCTTGAAAACGCAGCGTTCCAAAATCGCGTCCTTTGCGCCGCGACCGGACCAAACGAGTTCCCAATCTTGACTTGCCTTGAAGTACGTCTTCACACCATAGGCAGCGCCCCAATAGAGGTTGCGCTGAGGGTCCTTCCTATCCCCAAGAGCCTGGGCAACAGGAATGATTCCCTGATGCTGATTGTCGGCCAATGCGACAAAGACGTGAACGATTCTAGGGGAAGATTTCGCGACACTGGGGATCGCGAACGAAGAGAGCACACACAGAGCTAACACTATCCATCGCGACGGGATTTTGTTTTGGATAGCATCGTTGCTCTTGAGATTCTAACTCCTGTGAAGCAGTTGTCAGGCAAGAATGTTCGTTTAGAATACGAGCCTATGGCAAAACTCACTTTTCTGGGCGCGGCAGGATGCGTTACGGGTTCGAGGTATCTGGTTGAAGCGGCGGGCAAACGGCTGCTGGTGGACTGTGGAATTTTCCAAGGCTCGCAGGAATTGCAGGACCGCAATTACAAGCCGCTTCCGATCGATCCAAAGACGATTGACTATCTGGTGCTCACACACGCGCACCTCGACCACACTGGATGGCTGCCGGTGCTGGCGAAATCGGGATATCGCGGAGCGATCTTTGCCAATCCGGCGACGATTGAACTCACGACTATCCTGCTGAAGGACTCGGCGCATCTGCAGCAGGAAGACACGCTGCACGCGCAGATTCATAAGGACAGCCACCACGCAAATCCCGAGCCGCTATACACTCCGGAAGATGTTGATCCAACGTTGAAGCTGATCAAGAGCATGCCACGCAGCGGCAGCTTCGATATCAGTCCGGAGTTTCGCGTGACGTCTCATGACGCTGGACACATCCTTGGATCTTCCAGCCTGGAACTGGCCATCACCGAGGGCGACAAGAAGACCGTCTTGGTATTCTCTGGAGATATCGGGCGGTACAACCAACCGATTCTGAAGGATCCGACGACGCCGCCCTCAAAGGCGGATGTGCTGATCTGCGAATCGACCTATGGCGATCGCGAGCATCCAGACGGTAATCCCGCGGAATTGCTTGCACAGATCGTGAACCGCGTGGTGAAACGCGGCGGCTCCATCGTGATCCCGGCGTTTGCGATCGGGCGGACGCAGACGTTCATGTACTACCTGCGCCAACTGGAGGACCAGCAGCGGATTCCGCGCTTGCCCGTCTACGTGGACAGCCCGATGGGACTGAGCGCAACGGATTTGTATGTGAAGCACAAAGAAGACCACGACCTGGAGTTCACCCGGGAAGAAGGAAGCGATGGAAAAGGCGATCCGCTGAATGTGCATGAGTTCCACCTGACGCGTTCGGTCGAAGAATCGAAGGCTATCAATAACGTGAAGACGCCTTGCATCATCATCTCGGCAAGCGGGATGGTGAGCGGCGGCCGCGTGTTGCATCACCTCGTGCAGCGGCTGCCGGATGCGCGCAATGCTGTGATCCTGGCGGGATTCCAGGCGGAGGGCACGCGCGGGAGAGCGCTGAAGGAGGGCGCGAAGTCGTTGAAGCTCTACGGCCAGGACGTGCCGGTGAGCGCGGAGATCGTGGAGATGGGGCAATTCTCCGCACACGCGGGAAAGAGCGAACTTTTGCGATGGCTGGCGGCGCTGCCCTCGCCCCCGAGGCGGACCTACTTGACCCACGGTGAACCGGCCGCGGCCCAGGCGTTGCAGGCAGCAATCTCGGAAAAGCTTCAGTGGAAGGCGGCCGTCGCGCGGTATCTGGATACGGTGCCGGTGGGTGAATAGGGACTGGAAGGGCCACAAACTATTTTGATTGGGTCAGGAAACTATTTGGGGGCTCACCTCGTCTATACAAGCAAGACCACTCGCGGGGTAGGGGGCTAACCACCACAGGGCAACCGACCGTCAGCCACCTACCCCTAATCTCTTCTGCTGTGTTTACAACAACTTAAGTGATGACATCTGATGTGCTGTCCTGGCCTATTTAGGCAAATTCGGGCAAATTTTGCCCTAATTTCCTGTTTTCATTTTCCTAATGGGGTGGGAGACTGGCTTTGCCGGGGCGGGAGACTGGTCTCTTTAAAATCTTTTAGACGGGCGGCGTCTGCCAGTTCCGCCACTCGGGCACGGCGAGGATATTCGGATACGCGATCAAGGAATCGTGGTTTGCCGGGTTTGAAGAGGGGCGCAAATATCCGCTCAAGGAATCGAATTGAACACTACCACTTACCCTCGCACCTTAATCAATTCTGCTTTGCATTCGGCATTCTAGTTCATTCAAAGCAGTTAGCACGGGTTCAGCGTTCCCCGCTAAAAATCGGGTCGCGGTCCGCTCCTGTACCCATGCGGCGTAATCCCTACCGGGCAGATTGACTGGTGGATTTTTCAGTACTTCCCGGTTTGAAACCATACCGCCGCCAAATCTCATTCCAACGTATCTTCCCGCGTACGGGCCGGATATGATTCTGATTTTGAACGCCTTCATTACGGGCACGTCCGCCATTCGCAGAGTGTACCACTCTAGCCAGGCGGTTATTCGCCGGTTTTCGGTCCTTTAAGACGGTGGATTCGCTTCGTTTCAACTACCTCAATTGCAGCCAGTTTTCTGTCGATGTGTGGTTCGTTGCGCAGGCCACCCGAGTGCAGCAAACAGCGCTCCCCAGAACCTACCTTGCACGTCGGACAGGCTACGGAGTGAAACAACTCGGGGGTCATATCATTCATTCTCATTGCGACAGGTTGCGGTAATACATGTCCGAAATCTGTTCACTTCAGCACACTCGGGTAATTCCGTCGTGTTTCGGTAGTGGGTCGGTTTGAATTGAGCCGGTCAATTTCAGACCGAAGTGGGGCGATCTGCTCCTCCGCTTGCCGGAGAACCTCCGAAAGGCGAGCCAGTAGTTCCCGTTTTTCTTCGAGAGTTTTCGCTCGCGCATAGCCTTCTTTTATCTCTTCGAAGCACAGGACCAAGTTTTGAAAATCAAGTGGCAGGAGACAGAATACGATAAGACATGTGGAAAAACTGTTCAAATTGGAACACTATAGGCGTGTATGTTGGAATTGAAATTAGACCTTTTCTCACTTTGTAGCTGCTGCCATTCCCTGGCCGAATTCGCCGCGAACCACTGCCCTCAATGCCACAGTCTGAAAACCATCACTTTATCGAATGACACCGATGAGGATTGGATTTCCTTTGATGCGATTGCGGCCTGACGTTTGATCTGCGGGCGACCGTTTCGAAGTCAAACTGACCCACTATCGCCGCTTCCAATCACTTGACAAATATATCTATATGGGATAGGTCTATCGTAGTTAACGGGAAAATAACTCGGAGTAAGGAGAACTCATGATTATAGGCGACCGCCTTCGCGCACTCCGCGAAGAAAAGCAACTCTCCCAGGGCGACATCGAAAAGCGTACCGGCCTGCTTCGTTGCTACATTTCCCGCGTAGAGAATGGTCATACC
>Ga0137409_10008611_pt1 | contig 10416 bp, 14 predicted proteins | sample CZODoug1_16funga_FD_122059 | JGI IMG/M metagenome (GOLD analysis project Ga0137409, IMG submission 122059) | Vadose zone soil fungal communities from Angelo Coast Range Reserve, California, USA - CZODoug1_16fungal (Hybrid Assembly) | ecosystem: Environmental > Terrestrial > Soil > Vadose zone... | reverse complement strand
GCGAAGCAGCGATTGATCGGCAACATCGTGGGCAGCCTCGGTCAAACTCCGAAGCGCATCCAGGAATTGCAGATCCAACACTTCTACAAAGCCGATCCGGCTTACGGAAGCGGCGTCGCGAAGGGGCTCGGGCTGGACATCAACGCAATCGTTGGGAAGATGCAGACGACTGCCGCTGACTGAGGGAACGTGGATATTTAGCCCCGTCCATGCCCAAGACGCTCTGGCGGATCCGAAGGATAGGGTGTGGAGCAATGATGCGCCGTATTCGGTGAGCGGCGCGGCCATCGTGGAAATCCATTTCTTACAATAACCGCAGATGGAATGTCGGGCCGAAACGCCCCATTTTTGGCCGCCGCCAAAAATGGGGCGTTCGGCCATGAAATGGATTGACGCGACGGTTGGGCTGACGGTTGCGAGGCAACCAGATAGGCAAGCCGCTAGATTTGCAGACTGTGATCGATACGATTCCGATCCTGGTCGTGTGCGCTCTTCCGGACGGCACCGTCGAGTTTGTAAATCAGGGTCAGAATGTATTGCTGGACGCTCAGAAGGGGACTGTTTCACTGTTTCCGTTTGACGTTTCGCTTGTCGCCACGCCCTGACCGTTGACTTTGCGGCTCGCGTTTGGCGCCCCACCTAGAACGCGCAGGGACACCACAACTCCTTCCGTCACAGTCTTTGGGCTCCCCTCACGATCCTCGAATCGCCGCGGCTGGAGGCGACCCTCAACGAACACTTGCTTCCCTTTCGTCACAAACCTTTCGGCGATTTCCGCCAGCTTGCCCTGGCGACGCAGCGGACCCATTCGACCCGCTGGACGATTCCTTCCTTTTCGTCGCGGAAGGATTGGTTGATGGCGAGCGAGAAATTCGCAACGGACTTACCCGCAAATGTGGACCTCATCTCCGCATCGTGCCCGGCATTCCCGAGGAGAGTTACCTTGTTCACTCCGATGTTTGACATCATGTCCGCGCCTGGTCGGTTTCGATGTAACTAGAGACCACTCGGTCTCATCTAATTTCCGGTATAGTGCTATGAGCGGTCAGACGGTCGGTGAATTGGATCACTAGGGGAGTACCGGCGTGCGCAAAGGCGAACAGACCCGGCGGGAAATCATTCGTAAGGCCGCTCCTATCTTCAACCAGAAAGGGTATGACGGCGCCGCACTATCCGATCTCATGCGAGCGACAGGGCTAGAAAAAGGGGGGATTTACCGGCACTTTGAAAGCAAGCAACAGCTTGCGGGAGAAGCGTTCGAGCACGCCTGGAAGATGGCGATGGATGCGCGCTTCGAAGGAACGCAGGAAATTCCGAATACCGTTGACCGCTTGAAGCAAATCGTCAGGAATTTCCGGGACCGGCGCGCGGGGCTGGTGCCGGGAGGATGCCCGTTGCTAAACACGGCGATCGATTCCGACGATGGCAATCCTCAGTTGCGAGCGAGGGCTCGGCGGGCTCTCACCTGGTTGCTGGATCATCTCCAATCGATTGCCGAGGAGGGACGGAAGCGAAGCGAAGTCCGTTCCGATGTCGATTCGGCGAAATTGGCAACGCTGATCGCCAGCACTCTCGAAGGAAGCTTGATGGTGAGTCGTCTGCAGCGGAAGGAAGAGCCTCTCGATCTTGCCTGCCATCATCTGGAGGAATACCTCGAAACCAAGGTTCGTGCGCGGCAATTGAAGGCGGGGAAGGACAAGTCATGAGTGCGCAAGAAACTCCCTTGCAACCCGACTTCAGGGAGCGGGCAAAAGCGAACAACGTAGCGGTGGCACGTCTGATTGGATTTGAGGCAAAAGACGTTGCTGACGGGCACGCCACAGTCACCCTCTCAGCCGGGCCACAGCATGCAAATCCCATGGGAACGCTGCACGGCGGGATTCTTTGCGACATTGCTGACGCCGCGATGGGACTGGCGTTCGCAAGCACACTAGCGCCGGAGGAATCCCTCACTACGGTCGAGCTGAAAATAAACTTCTTTCGCCCGGTCTGGCAGGCACGACTCAAAGCGGAAGGAACCGTCGTGCAGCGGGGCCAAACGATGGGCTATGTGGAGTGCACCATAACCGACGAGGAGAACCGACTGGTAGCGAAAGCAGCGTCCACGTGCATGGTGCTTCGCGGCCAGAAGGCTGCGGGAAGGTAATCCCGCCGATCCTAAGTATTGCAAGTTTCGCGGGGCTTCTTGTTTCCTCCTGCATCACGTCTCGCGCTGATAGCGGTCGATCAGGCTTTCCTCGACGGTTTATCCGCCAGTTCGCACCCCCACCCCTAAAACCCGTCGGTTTCTTTTGATCATAGTCCCACCTCGTTGTGTCTCGTCAGATCCAACGGTTCCAGAAGCCGAAAAATGTTCAACAAATATGCGACCGAACGGTCTCATTGGCATCCAAATGCTCTGTGGGGATGAACGGAGGCCCAGAAATGGCGCGGACTACAGAAACCGAAGTCATGAATCTGCGGGAAACTGTGCGGCCGGAAGCGTTGCGCAATCACGATGCATCTGACGAAGAAGGCGCAAAAGAACAAGAACTCAAGAGCAACGCGCCGCGCGGAAAGCGGGCGCGCTGGATTCTTCTCTTCGCCTCCGCGTTGGCCGTGACCGCGGCTACATTGTGGTGGCTCAACTCTTTGAACTACGAATCCACGGACGATGCCCAGATTGAGGGGCATCTGGACCTGGTGAGTGCTCGCCTCAGTGGGACTGTTAGCTACATCAATCCGCGAGTGGAAAACAACCAGTTCGTAGAAGCGGGCACTCTGTTGCTTGAACTCGATCCGCGCGATTACCAAGCCGAGCTTGAGCACGCGAAAGCCGATCTCGATACGCGGAGTGCGGAAGCGCGTTCGGCGGCGGTCACTGTTCCGATTGTAAACGCCAGTTCTTTCGGTGGACTTCACTCTGCCGAAGCGGCCAAGGAACAGGCCATGGCCAGCGTCGAGGCCGAACAGGCGAATCTGGTTTCGGCTCAGCATAAATTACAGCAGGACGAAGCCATCCATGCCCGCGCCGCACGGGATCGCGTACGGTACGTGGCGCTCGTCGAAAAGGAAGAGATCTCGCGTTCCTATTACGATGCCCGCGAAACGGAGGCCACTGCCGCCGCTCAGGCAGTGGAAGCCGATCGCGCCGCGATTGTTTCGAGAGAACAAGCAATCGCGGAAGCCCGCGACCTGGTCGCGCAGCGCGAGGCTCAACTCGAAGGTGCGCGCACCGCGCCGCAGCAGGTGACGGATGCCCGCGCCAGGTCGGATTCCGCCGCGGGACATCTGGAGCAAGCCCGTGCCGATCTGCGCACTGCTCAACTCAACCTCAGCTATACGAAGATTTTCGCGCCGGTCAGCGGCGTGATCGGACGCAAGACTGTAGAACTCGGCCACCGCGTCCAGCCGGGACAGGGCCTGCTCGTGATCGTTCCCTTGGACGACATTTGGATCACGGCCAACTTTAAAGAGACGCAGCTCAAACGGATGAGGCCGGGTCAATCAGTCACCATCCGCGTCGACACCTTCGGGCGCGACTACAAGGGCAAAGTGGAGAGCCTTCCGGGTGCCGCTGGCCCTCTCTTTAGCCTCTTTCCCCCGGAAAATGCGACCGGGAACTACGTGAAAGTGGTGCAACGGTTCCCCGTGCGAATTCGGATCGATAAAGATCAGAACGCTGAGCATTTGTTGCGGCCCGGCATGTCCGTCGAGCCAACCGTGGATGTCCACTGAGTTCGTTTCAGGAGACTGTGATGTTGAGCGAGAAGCCTGCCGTCAATCCGTGGTTCATCGCCGTAACCGTCACCTTGGCGACCTTCATGGAACTTCTCGACACGTCGATTGCAAATGTCGCCCTCCCTTACATTGGCGGCGGCCTCGGCCGAAGCTTTGACGAAGTCACGTGGATTCTAACGACATATCTTGTCGCGAACGCAGTCATCTTGCCGATGTCTGCGTGGCTGAGCCGTGTCTTTGGGAGAAAAAGATACTACCTCGGATGCGTCGTCCTCTTTACCCTGACTTCTTTCTTCTGCGGATTAGCGCCTACTCTCGGGATCATGCTCTCCAGCCGCGTGCTGCAAGGGCTGGCCGGTGGAGGGTTGGCCCCGGTTTCACAGGCGATTCTGGTGGACACATTCCCTGCCGCGAAGCGCGCGTCGGCGTTTGCGCTGTACACGATCGTGATTGTGACAGCCCCGGCGGTCGGACCTGTGTTGGGCGGCTGGATCACCGATAATTACAGTTGGCGTTGGATATTCTTCATCAACATTCCGATTGGCTTCCTCTCGTTCTTTCTGAGCAGCCGGCTCCTCAAGGATCCACCCGCATTTGAAGTCGAGCGAGCGTCGGTGCGAACAAACGGCAAGCTGAATATCGACGGCATCGGGATCACGCTGATCGCCTTAGCGTCGGCAGCGTTGGAAGTGGCCTTAGATCGCGGTCAAATCGACGACTGGTTTGGAAGCGCCTTGATCACGTGGCTGCTGGCGATTGCTGTTATGGGATGGATCGCCACCGTCGTGTGGGAGTTGCGGGTGAAGGAACCAGTGATCGAGTTCCGGCTGCTCGCGAATCGCAACTTCGCCATCGCGATTGCACTCTTCTTCGTCTTTGGATTCGGGGTTTTTGGAAGCACGACGCTGATTCCACAGATCCTGCAGTCGCTCTACGGATATCGGGCTACGGACGCAGGACTCGTATTGGGTCCCGGCGCTCTCGTAATTACGCTTTTCGCACCGATCGCAGCACAACTGATCCAGAGACAGATTGTGTCTGCACGTACATTGCTAACAATCAGCCTCGTCACTGTGGCTGCTGCGATGTGGTATTTCAGCACCTTCACTCCCGCCACCGATTACATGCACTATGCCTTGGCCAGAGCTTATCAAGGGCTGGGATACGGATTCTTCTTCGTGCCAGTCAACGTGCTTGCGTATTCACAACTAAGGCCAGACCAGAACAACAAGGCTTCCAGCCTCACGAACCTTTTCCGGAACTGGGGAGGTAGTTTTGGGATTGCCTTCATTACCACCGCTGCGGAACGCCGGCACCAGTTCCATCAAACCAATCTTGGATCAGCAATTGGCGATACCTCCCAACAGCTAGGTGCCCGAGTCGCTGCGCTGACGAACTATTTCGTGACGAAAGGCTTTTCAGGTCCGGACGCCGCGTCCGCGGCACATGGGTACCTCTATCAGCAGTTGCAGCATCAGGTGAGCCTGTTGTCCTTCATGGATTGCTTCCGGGTCATTTCGTGGCTGACATTGGCCGTGGTCCCGTTGTTGTTGTTGGTCCGGCGTTTCAAGCCGGCCGGAAAGTCGCCTGCGGCTCACTGAGTACTGAGGCAAGAGAGGGGCATGCGTCTCGATCCAGATTCTTACTTTGAGGAATTCCAATGGCCTACGAGCATCATTTATGACGAGCAGCAAAGCAGAGGGCCACTGACCTTCAATGACTTGAGTTTCAACGCGGCTAAGCCTGCTGCAGGGCTTCAAAGGCCCTCATGACACCGTATTCTGATTTCTCCGAGGACCAGCGCAAGAACCTGAGATGAAATCCTCACAAGGAGCAGCGAAAAATGACAGCTAAGGAGACACGACATGGATAAGCTTGAAGGAAAGATTGCACTCATTACTGGCGGCAATAGCGGCATCGGCCTTGCGACGGCGAAGCGGTTTGTAAATGAAGGCGCGTACGTCTTCATAACCGGGCGCCGCGAGCCGGAGTTGGCTGCGGCAATAAAGGAGATCGGACGAAATGTCACCGGCGTGCAAGGAGACGTGTCCAACCTCGCCGATCTTGATCGCCTCTTTGCGCAAATCAAACGGGAGAAGGGCAAGCTCGATATTGTGTTCGCGAATGCCGGTGTTGCGCGGTTTGCCGCGCTTGGAACGATCACCGAGGATCTCTATGACTCGATCTTCGACATTAATGTGAAAGGCCTTCTTTTCACGGTGCAGAAGGCGCTTCCGTTGTTGCCGGATGGCGCCTCCATCATCCTGAATGCTTCCATCGTCGCCAGTAAGGGGCTGCCGGCGAATAGTGTGTATAGCGCCACTAAAGCCGCGATCCGTTCCTTCGCGCGCACATGGACAACCGATTTAAAGGATCGCCGCATCCGCGTCAACGCGGTGAGTCCAGGCTCGATCGACACGCCCGGACTGAGTAATCTCCTGGCTTCGTCAGAAACGGGCCAGCAACGCATGAAGATGATTTCCAACGCTGTTCCTCTCGGCAGGCTCGGCACACCCGATGAGATCGCGAAAGCTGTGGTGTTTCTCGCATCCGACGACAGCAGTTACGTCACAGGAACCGAGCTCTTTGTCGATGGCGGCTTCGCACAAGTGTAAGCACATTGAGAGGAAACAACGTTGCTGCCCTGTACGGACTGGAGGCAACTATGACAACGACCGAGTACGATGCCGAGCGCACCGCCCTCCTGATCGTCGATCCCTATAACGATTTCATGAGCGAAGGCGGCAAGCTCTACGAGGCTACCAAAGTGACGGCCCAAGCGGTCGGCTTCTATGACAACATGCGCAAGCTGATCCCTGCGATCCGAGCGGCGCATATCCAAGTCATTATCGTGCCGCATCACCGCTGGCGGGAGGGTGACTTTAATGGCTGGAAGCATATGAACCCATCCCAGGTTCGGAATAACCAAGTTCAAGGCTTCGCCGCCGGAAGTTGGGGCGGAGAGTTTCACTCCGAATTCGGTCCTCGCGCTGGCGACGTGGTCGTGCTTGAACACTGGGCACAGAGCGGCTTCGCCAATACCGATCTCGATGCCCAACTCAAACAGCGGGGAATTGAGAAGATCATCCTGGTCGGCTTTGTCGCGAATACCTGCATCGAATCGACCGCTCGCTTTGGCATGGAGCTTGGGTACCACGTCACCCTCGTTAAAGATGCGACCGCCGCATTCGACAGCGAAGGTATGCACGCGGCGCACGAGGTGAATGGACCGCGCTTCGCGCACGCCATTCTGACCACTGACCAGCTGCTCGCCCTATTGCCGCACTGATTTAGGTCACTGGTGTTGTAGCCGCGTGATTCGCTTCAATGAGAGGAAGGAAAACATGACGATCAGGAGGGTCGAGATCGAACGGCTCAGCGTGACATCTTCCAAACCGTTCGAGGTGGTTGTGGCGGCGCTCAAGGCGGCCGTTGGGCAACCGGATATGGTCGAGTTCGTGAAGGAAACCAGGGGCGCGCGAACCTTCTCCGAGAGTCTGCGATCTGACCGATATGTGCCTCACTCCAGGGACTCAATTTTCGACGAACGACTTTAACCTGGACAGCGCCTGATCCCACTGCTCGGAAACGAAATCGAGGTATTCCTTGATTCCTTCAATCGCCTTCGGATCGAATTCGAATCGGTTCTCGCGACCCGTACGGACGCTACGCACAATTCCGGCAGTCTCCAGGACTCGAAGATGCTTGGTGATCGCCTGCCGGGTCAGCTTCGAACCCTCTGTCAGCTGAGAGATCGAATGAGACTGCCCACCACACAGCTTCGCAACCAACAATAGCCGGGTCTCGTCGCCGAGCGCGGCAAATGCGGGTCCACACGGCCGTCGTTTGGCGGAAATGCTGCTACGACGTTTGTGCGACATGCTTCTCGATGTTCTTCATTTGTTCTGTCCAGCCGCCGTCGTTCATGCGGAATGCTTCGGCGCGACGGTCGGTGGGGATCTTGTCGAAGCCGGACTCTGTGAGCAGAAGCAGTGTGCCGCTCATGGTCTTCTCCAGCCTGAATTCGACCAGCGTGGGCGTCTCGTTCGAATAATCGATTTTGGGGTCGATGGCATAAGGGTGCCAGGTGAAGGAAAAGAGCCGTTCGGGCTCCATTTTCTGCACGACAGCCTCCCACTTCAGGTGTTCGTAGCCAGGATAGGTAATGTGGCCAAGCGAGACCTGGCCGGGCACGAATGGGCCTTCCAGTTTGACACGAAACCACTCGCCAAACTCCCGGTAATCCGTCAGCGCGCGCCAGACCCGCGAAACGGGCGCCTTGAGTTCAATACGCTTCTCAATCCGGTCATTCATATTAAGCAACCTCCTGGTTGCATATTAGCTTGGCGCGGCACGAAAAGCAACCTTGCGGTTGCACTTTATGCTGCGCACGGGAGGCGCTATCCTGTATCCACTCCATGGGAATCCACTACTACCGTTTGACCCCACTTCTTCCTTGGGCCGCGCTGTCTGCGATCGTGTAATTGCTGATTGGTGTTTTGTCGGTGCGCCTTCACTCTTTCAGGTTATTCGGGGAAAGGGCATTCGACAGCCTCCGCGCATCGTCTGGGTAAAAGGCGATGCAGAATATACATACGAATCTAAAGCGCGAGAGATGTATCATGCCTGGGGAACCCGTGAAAATCGCCAGAAGAACCGTAAATCTGCCCACCGTTCAGTTCGCGTCGCTTAGGAGATGCCCATGAGAGGCAGTTGGAATTATCGTTTTGGTGTCGCCTTTTTTGCCTCCTTCCATTTGCTCCGCTGCCGGCAATTGCCCAAACCGCTTCCAGGACTGGCACGATCGTTTCACGCAGCGCTGAGGCTGAAGGGGTCAAGCTCCACTACCTGTCCGCCGGCCAAGGTCCGGCGGTGATCCTGTTGCACGGTTACACGCAAACGTCACGAATGTGGAAGCCGGTCATTCCGCTGCTTGCCAAGAAATTCACCGTGATCGCGCCAGACCTTCCCGGAATCGGCGATTCGGATATCCCCGTGAATGGCTTAGACATGAAGACCGCCGCCATACGCATCCACGCACTCGCCAAGTCGCTGGGTGTCCAAAAGGCAAGGGTTGTCGGGCATGACATCGGGCTGATGGTTGCGTATGCGTACGCCGCGCAGTTTCCGGCAGAGGTGGAAAAACTTGTCGAGATGGACGCTTTTCTCCCGGGCGTGGCCGGATGGGAGGACGTGTACAACAACCCGGGTATTTGGCATTTTCGCTTCAACGGTCCCACGCCAGAAGCGCTGGTGCGCGGGCGTGAGCGCATCTACTTCGAACACTTCTGGAACAACTTTGCTGCGGACAAGACCCATTCGATTCCGGAAGCCGATCGCGTTGCGTACACGGCAGCCTATGCTCGGCCCGGACGCATGCGCGCGGGTTGGGCATATTTCGTCTCGTTTCAGCAGGCAGCCAAGGATTTCGCGCAACTTTCTCAGAACAAGCTGCCGTTTCCGGTCCTTGTGATCGGGGGCGAGAAAGCAAACGGAGATGTGCTGGCGCGACAGTTGAAACTGGTCGCTTCGAATGTGACGGTTGTCATCTTGAAAGATACTGGTCATTGGGTGCTGGAAGAGCGGCCGAAAGAGACTACCGACGCTCTGCTAAAATTCCTGTGACACTCGTGGAGACCCCCGCGTGGCTGCGTGTTGTCAGGACAAACTCCACAGACGCGTAGTACCGCTGTTTCAGACCTTTGTCGAGGCCGCGACCAAAAAAGCGTCCGGCACGCTGGACTCGTGACCTTAGCGAAAATTTCCATGGTGCTAGAGCGTTACAGAAAGAGTTGCTGTCTGAGCCGTGCTGTTATACGAAGCTGAGATCGTGACGGAGGTTGAGACGAGAACTGCGGAGGTGCTCACCGTAAACGTTGCGCTGGTAGCTCCGGCCGGAACGGTCACACTCGAAGGTACGTTAGCCGCCCCGTTGTTACTAGCAAGCGCAACTTGCGCCCCACCTGCGGGAGCTGGCCCGCTCAGCGTTACCGTGCCAGTGGAGGATTGCACGCTGCCAATCACACTCGTCGGGTTCAGTGTCAGCGAAGAGAGGGTTGGAAGTGGTGGGGGCGTCACAGTGAGCGTGGCCGATTTGCTCACGCCACCATCGGACGCGGAGATGGTAACCGGGGTTGACGTGACCACCGCGGTTGTGTTCACTGGGAACGTTGCGCTCGTGGCTCCGGCTGCAATCGTCACGCTCGGAGGCACGCTAGCTGCCCCGTTGTTACTCGAAAGCGCCACTTGCGCGCCACCTGTGGAAGCTGCTCCGCTTAACGTCACTGTGCCCGTGGAGGAATTCCCGCCTGCAACACTCGTTGGGTTCAGCGAAAGCGAGGAGAGAGTGGGCGGGGGAGGAGGCGCGGGTGTCACCGTGAGCGAGGCAGTAGTGGTAACGCCACCGTAAACCGCGGAGATGGTGACTGTGGTCGACGAAGCAACGGCACTGGTGGTGACTGCGAATGTTGCGCTCGTGGCTCCGGCTGCAATCGTCACGCCCGGAGGCACGCTAGCCGCCCCGTTGTTACTCGAAAGCGCCACTTGCGCACCACCCGTGGGAGCTGGTCCGCTTAACGCTACTGTGCCCGTGGAGGAATTCCCGCCCGCAACACTCGCTGGATTCAGCGAAAGCGAAGAAAGAGAGGAGGAAGCAGGAACAGAAGATAGCTCGAAGTCCAGGATTGCGGGATTGGG
>Ga0137409_10008608_pt1 | contig 10418 bp, 3 predicted proteins | sample CZODoug1_16funga_FD_122059 | JGI IMG/M metagenome (GOLD analysis project Ga0137409, IMG submission 122059) | Vadose zone soil fungal communities from Angelo Coast Range Reserve, California, USA - CZODoug1_16fungal (Hybrid Assembly) | ecosystem: Environmental > Terrestrial > Soil > Vadose zone... | reverse complement strand
TTGATCATAATCAGCCGCAGAAACGCCTTCACTGTGTTGGGACTGACATTCATCCGATTTGCAATCTCCTTGCTGCTCAGGCCTTGCAACAAATATGCCAACGCTTCTCCCTCGCGTTGTGTGAGATTAAATTGCTGAGAGACTTGCGACAGCGGGATGAGTCCGGAGGGGCCTCGTTCGAGCAGGACGGCTATGCTGGGGTGAGAGGGGTCCATGGCATGCGTATCCACTAAGAAGGCCCGGCAAAAATAATGTCTCCGACCTGACCGGAATTCCGTCACAAAAGGTAGGTTACCCAGGGGCCGCCCGCTTAGCAGGGTCGAGCGAATCCTTTCGGCGAGGTAGACCTCCATGCGCCTTAGTTTTGCGATTTTCTCGGGATAACTAAGAATCTGGATCGCCTCCGCATTGAACGTGATCGGATTCAGTGATGAGTCCATCAACAGGAATCCCGCGGCGGACCTGGATGGCGGCACTTTTTTCCGACTCAGCGATTCCCCGGTTGCGGGAGTCGCAACTCTGTCCTTCAGGTCTCCCGGTGGGAGATCGACCCTCATGGCTGGTTCCTCCGAACTGTGCGAAAGCGGGTACATCCTCAATTCCGGGCGAACTGCAACCGCCAGTGAGGTATGGCCAGTCATCATCGCGGCACCCCTAGTACCAATCCTTTCGGTCCATCGGTTTCAATGGGACCAAAAGTGGCAAACGTTTGCTTCGACTTCTCAACGCTCAAGAAGACTCGTACGCGGAAAACTCCTTTGCTCCTTTGGCTATGGAGAGTCCTCGGAACTGCAATCCCACACCAAACTGCCTGTGCCGTAGCCGCTCACAGTGAACTACGCAGGCCTGTGTTCGCAGGTTGAGTTCTAAGAACCTAATCATCAAGCGCTCGTTAGGCTCTATTGGCCGCCAGCTTAAAACACGGGCACCGATAGAGCTGATGTTTTCTGTGACTGTAGTCTCCGCATCGTTTGGATACTGTAGCTTCGAAACCTCCGGCGGGACCAACCAGCCGGATTCGTTTCTCAACGCGCCCCTCGGTCGGAAACATGACATTGAAGCTTGCACCGCGTTCTTGCTTCGCGATGGCTTCTTCTCAAAGTATGGATTGACGATCTCCGGAGTGAATCTACCCCTTGAAGCCACCTGTTTCCCCGCGCATACGATAATCTGCCCACGGCGGAACGCAAGCCAGTCAAATAGCCATTTTGGGATACATTAAACACCTGCTAAACGCTGAGGGAAATACCCTACAGCCCGGTGAGGTAGCCTAAACCTCGCCTAAACAATGTACCGCGCTTAGATTTTTCTCCCTTTGCCCTTTTTGGAAGGCGCGGTTGTGGGAAGGCCGCCACCCAGACGGCCCGTCAACGGGGTAACTATCTTAGAATCAATTGCTAAGATGGGGGAGGGCGGGGGAGTCGGAATATTCAGTGGTAGCGAGGATCCTCCTTTTTGCACTACAGCTCTGAAAACGCTTGCCGCAAACTGCCAGGCCCGCTCTATCTCTAAGCACCCCACAACACTTCTTCCGCAAGCATCGCTGCGCCGCATACTACGGGCCCAGAAAGTGGCTCCAACTGGCATCTGGAACCAGGGCTGCGAACGGTGATCTCGCCGACACGCCTCCCCCGCATGTCTTGGATTCTTGAGGGGCCCTGCGCGCGTCGGACGCTTGGCATTGACACTGAATTGAAGCCCGCAAGTTGGTGGTGTATGGTAGCTGCAAGATTGCAAGGCGGTTCTACCCATGCAGTGCGCCCAGTGCGGATTGTTGAATCCTCCCGGTACCGGCGTGTGTACGCGATGCAGCACTCCACTGTCATTGGATGACCGCACGATCGAAGATCCCGTCCGCGATTCCGATGCCAGTTGCGATGCAGAGCAGACGCTAACGCACGGCTGGTCAGAACCCTCTGCACCAAAGCATCGCACACTCTCCGCTGAACGGTTCAAGCCCGGACGTATGCTGGGAAACCGGTATCAGATTGTTCAGCTTCTCGGTGAAGGCGGAATGGGAGCGGTTTACAAGTCGCAGGACCGCGAGCTGGATCGCTTAGTGGCCTTGAAAATAATTCGCCCCAACCTGGCTGCCAGCTTCGAAATCCTGCATCGCTTCAAACAGGAGTTGATTCTCGCTCGACAAATAACTCATCGCAACGTCATCCGAATCTTCGATCTGGGCGAAGCGGATGGCGTCAAGTTCATCACCATGGAGTTCATCGACGGGGAGACATTAAGAACGATACTGCAGCGCCAAGGCAAGCTCACCCCCATTGAGGCCAGCAAGGTCATCCAGCAAGTCTGCCGCGGACTAGAGGCCGCTCATGCCGAGGGCGTTGTTCACCGCGATCTCAAGCCTGCCAACATCATGCGCGACGCGCAGGACCGGATTGTGGTGATGGATTTTGGGGTCGCCCACTTGGCTAAAGCCGTCGAAATAAAACCTCCTCAGCCTACGAGTGGCGACGTATCCACACTGCAAGCTCAGCCGTTATATTCTCGAGCCGGCGGGCTCGTCGGCACTCCGGCCTACATGGCGCCGGAGCAAGCGCTGGGCCAAGAAGCGGACGCACGTTCAGACCTGTTTGCTGTTGGAATCATCTTCTTCGAGCTGCTTACGGGTAACTTGCCATTTCCGATCGATACCCCCGACGCGCTGCTCAAACGCACCCGGGAAAAGGCTAAGGCGGTTCACGAGATCAATCCGGAGGTGCCGCGTAGCTTGAGCAAGATTGTCGAGCGATGCCTCGAACCGCTACGTGATTTTCGGTATCAGACGGCGACGGAGGTCCTGACCCATCTGGATGCATGGCTGGTGCCAACCTGGCGCAAAGCCGGGAAATGGATTGCCGCCGCAGCGGCGGTGCTGCTATTGGCAGGAACCCAAATCGTCGTGCAGCGGTTCACGCATAAGACTACGGCACAGCATGCCCCGGTGTCGGTGTTGGTAGCCGATTTCAAGAATGATACCGGGGATGCGGTGTTTGACGGCTCGTTGGAGCCGACATTTAGCCTTGCGATGGAGGGTGCGTCGTTCATCACTTCCTTCAACCGCGGCCAGGCACATAAGCTTGCAGCCCAAGTGCAACCGGGCGCAACGACACTCGATGAACAGCTGGCGCGCCTCATCGCTACGCGGGAAGGCATCAACACCGTCATTGGTGGCTCCATCGCTCGCCAGGGTGACTCTTACCGTGTTGTCGTTCGTGCGCTGGACGGAGTGACAGGCAAGGTCATCGCCACCGACTCCGACAAAATACAGAAAAAGGATGTTCTAGTTGCAATGGGGAAGCTGGCGGCCACCATTCGCAAGGCGCTCGGTGATAAGACACCAGAATCGGTCCAATTGGCTGCGGCGGAAACCTACACAACTCAGTCATTGGACGCCGCGCACGAATATGCGATGTCCCAAGTCGCGCAGTTTAGTGGCAATTATAGCGAAGCGATCCAGCACTCCTTCAAAGCGCTGCAATTGGATCCCGAGCTCGGAAGGGCTTATGTAGTCTTGGCGGTCGTTTACAACAACATGAAGCAACCACAGCAGGCTGAGAAATACTTTCAGCTTGCATTGTCGAAGATTGATCACATGAGCGAACGGGAAAAATACAGAACGCGCAGCGCTTATTATCTCGTCGCTCGCAAACCGGAGAAGGCGTTAGAAGAAGGGCAGCAACTCGTGCAAAGGTTCCCCGCGGATAACACCGGGTTGGCAAACCTGGCCCTGGCTTATTTTTACCGCCGTGAGATGGCCGCGGCATTGGAGGAGGGTAGGCGCGCCGTACAGATCTACCCCAACAATACCATCCAGCAGAACAATGTGGGTCTGTACGCGATGTATGCAGGAGACTTCGAGGCGGCTATTCAGGAGCAACGCCATGTTCGCCAGATGAACCCTTCTCTTGTCCTCGCTTACGTGGGAACAGCGCTTCCTCAGTTGGCGCTCGGGCATCCTGACGAAGGGACTGCCACTTACCACGAGCTGGAGAAACTTGGGGCCGACGGTGCCTCCGCCGCGGCTGCCGGACTTGGCGACATTGCGCTCTTTCAAGGACGCATCGCAGACGCCATCAAAATCCTGGACGGGGCCGCGTCCCGAGACTTGGCTAATAAGGACCCTGACGGAGCAGCGACCAAGCTTTCCTATTTGGCCGAAGCGCAATTGTTGGCCGCCAATCCTGCTGGGGGGGCGCGCAGCGCTACGCGAGCCTTGGCACTGAGCCGGCAGAACCCCATCCAGTTCTGGGCCGCACGAGCCTACATCGGCGCAAATCAGGAATCTAAAGCGCAGTCGATTGCGCAGGAAATGGGCAGCGCGCTAGAAGCCGATCCGCAGGCCTATGGGAAATTAATCGAAGGAGAGATCCAGCTCAAGCACGGCAAGCCCCAAGCAGCGCTGAAGTTACTTCTCGAATCACGCAAACTTGCCGACACGTGGATGGGCCGCTTTGATGCTGGCCGAGCGTACGTCGAGGCCGGTGTCTTTGCCGAGGCTGGATCCGAATTGGAGGTCTGCATCAAGCGTCGCGGAGAAGCTACCGCGTTGTTTCTCGACGAGTCCCCCACATATCATCTGTTTCCGCCGGTCTATTATTATCTCGGCCGCGCCCAGGAAGGCTTGAACAGCCCCGCCGCCGCAGAGTCCTATAAGACTTTCCTGTCATTAAAGGATAAGGCCGACAAAGACCCGCGGGTAGCCGACGCCCGCCAGCGGCTCTCCAAACAGCAGCTTCCCAGGTCGTGAAATCGTCCGTCGGTTATCTTTCGCCACAAGTAATCGACATCCATTATTGAAGGGTAACAGGCACAGTAAAGACTGAGTACAATATGGTGAAATCGAAACTGCGCAGCTCGAACCTCGACGTTGCGGTTCCCGGAACCAGTGTCCCGTTTCCTGCTGCTGAGTTCGACGCTCCCACGCTGAAGCTAAAGTTACAACTTCCCGGAGGTAGATCGCCAAGTGTCGGTACGCAGGTAAGATCAGCACCTCCCGCTGCCCGAGACGCCGTGCCTTGATCAATGTAAGCCTGTACAAGGACGGACGAGACGGTACCCCCAGTCCCGTTGGACAGAATGGCTGTATATGGAACATTTCCTCCGCCAATAGGCAGTGTCGTCGAGCTTAGGTTGACACTATTGATTGCGATCCCGCCAGCTATAACGGCTGTGCCTGGAGATTCCGTGGGCAGCCAGATGCCCAAACACGTGCCAGTTGCTGCGTCAGTGACGACCCATGGATGAGTGATGAACGTCCCTTGCACGTACGATTGCCCTGGGGCAAGCGTCGGAAAAGGTCCGCCACGATAGGGGACCCGGTTAGCCTGATAGTCGAGCCAGTAGACGTTCACGTCGCCTCCCGTGTTGTTTGTGAACTGGATCGTAGTCGCTATGTTGCCCTCAATCGAGTGCAAGTTAAGTTCGAGGCTGCAAGACATGCGTGGCAGGGTCGAACTGTGAACTGGAATGCGCCACACGAATATCGTATCCAAACGATTTAAGGGTATCCTGTTGCTGGGGAATGCTTGGTTTGTTAGGGGATCAATAAGTGTTAGTCCTTGATAGGCGCCGAAATCGCCCACCCGTTCCGCAGCCGTGGGTACGTACGCAGGCACGGTATAATTCGTCTCCAACGTGACCGGATTGCAGAATCGTTGATCAACCGCAGAAGGCAATGGAACAGTCTGCAGTCCCGCCACGATCCCACCATTGGGTTGACCTCCAACCACGAACGCATCCCCTGCGGAATCTCTGGCTATCGAAAAGACCGTTATGAAGGGTACGTAGCCCGTCGGAAACACCGCGCAGGTAGGGACAACGATGTTGAAGGAATTCGTGGATGTCCCACCAGCTCCCGTCGCTGAGGCAATTAGTGTGTAGCCCGCGCCAGGCTTGTCGATAAGTAGATTAGAAAATGTCGCGATTCCCGTAGCGTCGCTGAGCACCGTGGTGGTGCCCGATAAGATTCCGCCGCTCGGGTTATTCCCGATCGCTATTGTGACGGCGACTCCCGGAACTACACCTCCTTGATTGTCGATGAGGCGAACCGTCACTGCAGGCGAGATCGGCTGACCGCCAACCGCTTGTATGGGCTGCTGGACAAAAGCAATGTTTCCAGTACTGGCAAACATTGTGAGGCCCAGCTGAACACTTGCAGTTTGGGGCGAGGGCGACAAGTCCATCGCCTGCACCTGAAGAGGAAAAGTCCCAAAAATTGCGGTTGTGCCATTGATTGTGCCATTGCTGCCGAAATTGAGTCCCTGGGGCAGCCCTGTGACATTCCAGGTGATGGGCGGAATTCCTCCGGTTGAGGATAGTGTAGTGTTGTAACTCACGCCTTGAACCCCCGGGGGTACGCTCGCTGTAGTTATGATCAATGGTGCGGCCACCCGAATGCTTAGCACTCGCGTCGCTGATTCCTCCCTGCAGGTGCCCACCTGGACAAGCACATTATAAGTTCCCGGCGCAGTCGGAACCCCGGATATCACGCCACCTTGCGAGAGACTCAGACCCGAAGGGATCGCCGAGCCTGAAGCGGGCGACCAGTTCCAGAAGTATGCGGAACAGGCCCCCGAGCCGAGGGTTCCACCGATAGCAGAAAGCGTCTGGTTGTAGTTTTGACCGGTAGTTCCGTTCGGTAAATTTGCCGTTACGATGAACAGCGGCGCAAATATAGGTGGGGTCCTCAAGGTCGTGTTGTTGCTGTCGATTGCCTGGGGAACAATGACCGGCGTGACTTGCGTCAAAATCTGTTGCATCGTCGGAATGTCAACATTCCCGCGGAGAGTGATGTAGGCTGTATCGCCCGGTCCGAGGGAGAACGAAGGACTCGTCACCGGCGCCGCGCCCACGTTCGGATTCGTTAATTGATTCAGCGGAGTGAGCGGCACGTTAGGCACATTGGCCAGAGTGATGTTCTGCTGCTGTGTGATCAGCTGACAATTTCCATCCGTTTGCGGAGTCATGTAAATCTGCGACAGCAGCAGCTGCAGTGGCGTGGAACTCTGGCCCGTGACAGCGAGATTGTAGGAAGCGGTAGTGTTGCTATTATTCGTGACCGCGGAGGTGCCGTCCGACGGCGGGGCTGCCGAGACATTCGGCGCGCTTACGTTGGGAGCGCTGACATTTGGATTGGCAACGCCGTACGCGCTAACGTTCGGGGCACTCACGTTCGGTGCGCTGACATTCGGGGCACTCACGTTCGGTGCGCTCACGTTCGGAGCGCTAACGTTCGGTGCGCTGACATTCGGGGCGCTTACGTTCGGTGCGCTGACGTTGGGCGCACTGACATTCGGGTCATACAGTTCGACATTAGTGATGCTGTTGGGGTCGCTTGTGCCTTTCCCGTTGGGATCGACCAGGTTGGTCGGCACCGTGCCGTCCGCATTCAGAAGTATGAAACCAGACAAGCCTCCGGCGATCGGAGTACCGCCAAGGCCAGTGATTTCGTTCACGTTCACTAGGATGTTCGCGGTCGGGTTGCTCGAAACCGCAAACACCGTGCGCGCAACTCCCGTGTGCGGTGCAATCGCCACGTCGACGCTGGTCAGTGGGAACCGTATTCCGTTGCCATTTGTCGCGGGAAACGGAGGTTTAGGAACCGGACTGGGCGGTACGAGCTGCGCAAGCGACGCGAATCCATTCACCGGTTGATTCCCAACAATGGAGAGTCGGAAATAGTTCACGAAACTGCCCGAAGACGTGGCTCTCCCGCTGGATTGGTTTTGCAGGAGGATCACGAACCCACGCTGGACCGTTGAGCTCAGCGGCTTCGACGTCTGCGGCGAAGTAATCGACAATCCTTGCGTGATGCGGCTCGAATACACATTCTGGTTGCGGTCGCCTTCATGCCCGTTATTCGTTCCAACGACGCAGGCCTGTGTAGTTGCACCATTGTAGACGCTTGTTCCCGAGGTTATCGGAACATACGTGGTCCAATCACCGTCGGCGGGCGGAATAACATCCTGATTGCTTGTCCACGTTGCGTAGTGAACCGGGGAAGTTGGCGCTGGTTTGGGAGCGGCAAAAGACGTGCCGGCGACACCGGGAGGCGATGGATTATTGTACGTCCAGCACTGCGAGTTGCCGCACTTGACCAAAACGAACGGTTGCCCAGCAATACCATTGTAGTCCCCAAAAAAAGCAAGAGAGCCCTTCCCAAACATCGGTAGATTGGGTGGATCATACTTCACTTGATGGAAGGTATTGGCCGTCTCGCCCGCAAAAAGGCCGAAATCGTAGTGCGAAACTCGGGAATACGTGAACGTGGGGACGCCTAGCCCACCATTCGATTGCGCCAAGACAAGATCGATGGTTTTCCTCCGCTTTGTCAAGCATGCGTCACTGACGAAGTAAAGCGGGACATCGCAAGTAGCATTTTCGCCAATTTGATCGCGCGCTTCCTCGAAAAAATTTCCATTCGCATCCGGCATAAAGTCACCGGTGAGCGAAACGCTTGGCGTGAACGACCCAGTGGTGTGGTCCTGCCGCAAGTCATAGTAAAGCAGCATGAGCTTGCCCTGGTTAAACGTCATCGCGGGCATGAGCTGGAAGCCGCTGGTCAATGCCGGGAACGTGCCCCCGATATCATTGGTGACCGCGCCGTTGTCCACCACAAAGGGTGTGGGCGGCTTGAAACCGCTGCTCGTGAACATGCCATTCCCAGGAATTGCCAACATCATGATCCTGGCTTCTCCGTTCGGCCCCATTCCACGCTGTGACCAGGCCAGATAGAGCGGACCTGGGAAGAAGGCAATGCCGCTGTCCGCTACCGCCATCGCAGGGTAAGCCGTCGTCCGGATCGAAGTGCCAGTCGTGCCTTGATCGAAGAAGGCCTGAGCTTTTGGAATGAGCGGATTGAACTGAGGAAGGCTAACTAAGGTGAGCGGCCCGAAAAATCGATTTCCGCCATCAAGCGATGCGGCGATGGCGATGCCGTCATTGGGCTGTTGAGTTCCGCTGTGGATGACCCGCCAGGCTACATACACAATCCCGGTTTCGGGATCGATCTGGATGGTCGCGCCCTGGCTGATGTTATATCCGTGGCTAATCGCTTGCGGCGTGCTCCAGCTCTGACCGCAATTCGTTGAACGAGTGAAATAAATAGTGCTGGTAATGTTCCCGGTGCTGCTCGTTGCCACATTTGCGTAGGCGACATACACGTTGCCCGCGGGAATCGTCTGTGGAACTGACCCTCCAGCCTGAGGAACATTGATCGTGCAGGTGCTGCTGCCGCGGGGAATGTCCACGGCGATCGCCGGTTTGTCGAGGAAATTTGCTGGGACGCTGCTGCCATGTGCCACTGCGATCGTATCGATGTACCGTACCGGAAAGCTATCCTGCGTAATGTCCCCGTTTTCCTTGTTGTTTAAGTCCATATAGCGGGCGACAAAAACCAAACCTTGACTTGAGCCGCGGTTGAACGCGATTCCGCCGTAGTAGAACATTCCATTCGTTCCCGACGCGATGACCGGGTCCGCAGCCGTGGTGAATCCATGTACCGGTGACGCTACCCCTTGCGCAGACCGATCCTGCGGATAACCGGGCAACAATGTGCTTTGCCATCGCGCACCACCATCGATGGAAATGTATTGTCCCACCCAAGGCTCGGCGCTGGGAGGACAAGGCGTAACGCCTCCGGGGCACACGTTGGATTCGCCGGGTTCAGTTTCCAAAAGCGTGTTCAAATCGACGGTCCGATAGTCATTGGCGCCCGCTAGCAAGTGCAATGGATTTCGAGTCGAAACGCTAAGGCTCGGTTCGTCTTGCCGTTCCAGGAACGGATCGCCAAAGGGCCACGTCGTGCCGGAAACCATGTTGACGTTTTGCCCAGGCGTAGGCACCTGCGCCTGCCCCCAAGCGGACGGCGCACAAGCGTGTGCTATCACCAGGGACATCCCAAGAAGTAGGGATTTGCGCGCGCCTTCGTACATGGATCCTCCATTCACGCTCCCAGAAAAGCCGGCCCGCGTCTCAGACTCAATCGCGAAACTTGGGATGAGATGCGTATCGGTTAGGAATGGGCGGTTGGGAGCCCATCGGCAGCGTTACTCCTTGGGGCCTGTTATGCAGCGCCTGAAATGCAGGTATTCACTGAGACGGGTGAAGTGCGAAAGTCTTACTACCTGCTTTGTGAATTGTCAAGCGAAAACACGAGAAAAACGGGCCGTGCCATGGAGGAACGAGGTGTTGTGCTTCGAGGGCTCGAACCGGGCTCTGCGAGTGGGGGCTACGAGGCCAGCAATGAGCAATTGCAGAACGAAAGTGGTCAGAGCAGGGAAAGGTCACTGCGGTTCGCAGCACTGGGCAGAGTGCTGAGCACGAGATGCGCGACTCCCGCCTCAGACGCGGCATCAATGAGGTTTACACCCTGGTCGTATTCTCGCAGAAAGGCTTCCCAAAAATCAGTGACGCCGAAAACG
>Ga0137409_10008607_pt1 | contig 10419 bp, 4 predicted proteins | sample CZODoug1_16funga_FD_122059 | JGI IMG/M metagenome (GOLD analysis project Ga0137409, IMG submission 122059) | Vadose zone soil fungal communities from Angelo Coast Range Reserve, California, USA - CZODoug1_16fungal (Hybrid Assembly) | ecosystem: Environmental > Terrestrial > Soil > Vadose zone... | reverse complement strand
TTTTGAGTTTGAGGGCGCGGCTTCGTAGCGCGTCGACGAATCGCCGAAGAGTGGATAGACACGATCGAGAGGATCAAGTTGAAACAGTCTATCGCGGCCGGCGGTGCGATTAATCGGACGCTGTGAATCGTACGAGAGCGTCAGCATGTTGTTTCCGAACAGCCGCCCGCTATAAAAGAAACTGAGGCGGCGGCGAAAGTCGCCCTGCTCGCCACGCAGTCCAACTTCGGGAATGCTTTTTCCGAAGCTCATCTCAGCGAAGCCGACCAGAATTGTGGGACGTGTTTCAGCTATGATGCGCACTTGTCCCTCAGCCCGAATCTCACCGGTCTCGGCATGCAGACGTGCTTCGCCGGGCGCGCCTGAACCGACCAGCTTGAACAACGCCTCCCCTCCTTCAAACTGAACAACCAGTTGCGTACCGACCGATTTTGGCTGCCCTGCCGGCGGGCCTGTCGGCGCCGTCGATGACAACGCGGCCGATTTGACTTCATCATTCGTACGCATCAACTGCCCCAAAGAGGTCTCAACTCCCAACTGGCCATCAAGCGCGGGATTGCCCCATTGATCAAGAGCCTTGACGCGCACGATCGTAAAATCATTTCCGCCCGATTCAATTTCTGATTTTTCAGAAACAAGCTGGAGACGCCGGGCAGGGCCGCGGCCAATGACAATTATCTCTTCAGTTCGACCAGGTGTGCGGTCAGGACTCATGGCGGTGCAGCGAATTCGGTTCGGACCCGGTCGCACGTTAAGACCAACAAAGGTGAAGGTCGCCACTTGATTCTTGTGATCGAGACTGCGTACGCCGATGTTCTGCTCGGAAACCGTTTCGCCGTTGACTTGCAGCTTAATCGCCCAGTTCAAGGCGACACGCGCTTCGACCTGTAGCCCGGGCGACATTGAAACAGAGTTTGCCGCCGGCGAAAGAATCCGGACATCTCCGGGCTTAACGGCTTCCACAGTTTCCGTGGTAGTCATTTCATAAGTGCCCGGAACGCCTGGTAGCTTTTGTTCTAATCGGGGAGCGGAAGTTTGCGAGTTCTTTTCATCTTTCGGACTTCGCAGTGTGTCGTCTGCCGACTGTAATTTCCTGGTATCGGCTAACGCAAAGTTCTGACGCAGCAAAGCGCCGCCGCCAATCGGTGTGCGCAGCAAACGCGCCCAACTCTTGCCTGACAATCGGCCACCGTCAGTTAGGGCATATCCTTTCGGCACGCTGACCGGATCGAGCGAGATCACCTGCGGGCCATCGCCCAACGAAGGGAAGTTGTAGAGGCCGGTCGAGTCGGTGATTACCGATTGACCGTTGCTCAAGTACAAACGCACGCCGGGCATGGGTCTGTCACCGTCATCGAACTGACCATTTGCATTCGTGTCGACGAACACACGGCCTATGAGGATCTGCTGGGTTGAGAAAACGCCGGCGGTTATAAAGACCACGGCGCGCGCCGGAGCAGTCTGGACCTGCTCTCCGGAAGGAAACACGCCTGTCGCCGTTGCCAGATTTTCCTGGTCGCCCTGGTGAGCGTTCGCGCCCACGCGCACACGATACAAGATGCGCGCGGTGGCGCCGTGCGGAAGCTCGGGAATGCGAAACAACAATTCGTCATTCTGCACTTGAGGTTCGATTGGCTGCTCCGGTGCAGGCGCAATGCTCAGCAAAGCAGACCCGGGGGCATAGTGAAAAGAAGCAGGCAAACGATCGTTAACTACCAGGTCGCGAATCGGAGCGGTAGTGGGATTGTGCACTTCGATTCGATAGGTGATGGTGTCGCCGATGTCAGCGCGCGCCCGATCGGCTGACTTCACAATCTGCAACCCTGCGACTTCGAATACGGGGACATTCATTGCCAGTGCGGCGAGGTCTTCGATGCGCACGTCAGCGCGCACCAGATCGAACCCGCCGGCGATCGCCAGCGGCTGGCTGTCCAACGCATGCATTGTCAGCGTAAACAGTCCGGCCTGGGTGGGACGTAAACTTAGTTGAATCATTCGCGACACATAACCGGCAGCGGCAATTCTCAAAAAATAATTTGCCGGCGCCTGATCGCCTCCGATTTCATCCGGCGCAAACGCAAAAGCGAAGTGGCCTTGTCCATCGGTGGTGAAGGGGTTTTCGTTTTTCTCGTTTGGCGTAAAGCCGGCGTCTGACGGTAAGTGAAGAAAGTTTTCACCACCCTGATCCGTCAGGACTTCGACCCGCGCCCCGGCGATAGGAGTGGAACTGCCGGCGCGGCCCGCGAAGACAAGTCCGAATGGATCGACAATCGCGGTGGCCACCACGCTCTGTACTGAAGGAGCATTGTCAGGAGTGAACCTCGCGCTGTTAACCAATCCTCTTCCAGCGGCAACGTTGCCGGATAGACGAGCTCTGAAGTTAATCCGAAAAACTTCACCTGGGTTAACCAGAGGGATGCGAATCTTCACATTGTCGCTTTGCGCTGAACCTTCGTCACCGTCGATAGCGTCCGAGAGGTTCCGATCGTTCATCTGCAAAGAACCCGCGACAAACTCGATAGCTTGCGGCAATTGATCGTCGATTACCACGTTGCGCGCGACAGTGTCGCCGCTATTCCGGAAGGCAATGAGATAGCTGAGCTGGCTGCCATTGCTCACGACCGCCTGGCTTGAGTTGTTGATCAGCTTCCTGGGCGGCAGGTTCGAGTCGTTCGGATCGGTAAGGCGCGCTCCCTGGCCCACGGCATTGATAATGGTGCCGGAGTCCTGACCGCGTCCGTTGATCGCATTCGCGGAATTGGATCGGGCCACTAAAGTGATCCTTACGGTGCTCTGCGGCGGAACGTCGTTCGTGTCAATTACCACCAACACACTAACGCAACCACCGGGTGATAACCGCGGCGACGTGGACTCATTTAGTCGGATTGGTGCATCGCCATCGTTAAGCGTCCCGCTTCCATCGCTGTCGAAATAGAGTGCGTTGGGGGTTGCCGGCGCCGTCACGTCGAAGCTGGTCAAGCTGAAAGTGTCAGCGGTATTGCCGGTGTTACAGACACGAAAGAGCCTGGTGACTCGCTCATGAGGCACCACGGTGTCCGAAGGGGCAGTCTCGTCCGGAGTGACGACCAGACTCGCCACCGCGAGAATGGTAATCGTGACGGTCGGCGAGACGGTGGAGAAACTCTCGCCGGTCGCGTCCTGGTAAGTCGCTTCGGCCCGGTTGGAAATGACCGTGCCCGCGTCAGTCGGGCCTTCCAGTCCACGCGCCCATAAATCAACGGACGCTCCCAACAAGACCGCCAGCAAGGTCGCCGCAATTGCAAATGTATGTGATCGAGGTTGCAACGTTTTTAGTTGAGGAGAATCCGTTGGAGTGCGCTTTAAGCGGCAAGACTCCAGTTTGTGATGGAGCGAACACCGACCCAGGTCTGTGTCACGATCCATTCACAGACTGGAGTCTGTGCCACTTGGCGGGGGCGCTTTTAGTTAATCGTACGTTTGAAGGTGAACACCGCCGACGTGCCAGGCCCGAGTGACGCAATGGTGTCGGTGTACTTGGTCGCACTTACTGTTACGACCGTGCCCGAACCCGAGTCGCTGGGCGAGCCGCTGTTCGTGGTGTACGTTCCCCAATTGTTTGGCGCTGCGAGTCCGTCTTCAGTGATGACCAAATTGCTGGCCGTCAGCTTGACGCAGTTTGCATCGCCATTCGAAGTTGAAACGTTCGTGTAAGTGATGTTGTAGGTAATTACCGCACCCGGCACTGGGTCGGTAGAGGCCCCAACGCCGGCGTTGAGGACCGTGAACGCCTTGTCCAAACGAACAAAGCCGGTGTAGAGACGATCGATCGTCCTATTGAAGGATGCTGGGGTGATAGTTGAAGTAACGCGGACGACCGTGTCGTAACCAGTGAGCACAGTCTTACCCAATGGCGCGGTAATGCGGACGTTGATGTCTGCCGACGAAGCGAAAGCAATCGCCAACGAAACTGATCCGCCGCCCGAAACCGTCGTGTAGCTGGCGCCGCCGTTGGTCGAAACCTCGACCGTGAAACCTGCCGGAACGGTAGGCGCGTCGATCGTGTAGGTATCGCTACTGTTGCCTGTGTTCTGGATCGTGTTGACGTAAATCAACTGGCCTGAGGCGGTGGTTACTCCGCCGGGCTCCACGCCGGCGATGCCGGTGTTGACGCTCTTATTGCTGTAATCGTCGTTGTTATCGGTGGGTCCGACAGCGCCCGGAGCGCTGCTCGGTCCGACCAAAACCGCGCCGACCTGCGTGAGCGAGGTTCGCTGCACCACACCATGGCCTAATCCTGCGGCGTAGCCTTCGGTAAAGTCGGCATTGCCGTCGCCGTTGTTAGGCGTCTCAGAGCCAGGTATATCCGACTGATCGGTAATGGGCGCGCTCCCCAGGCTGTTCTGGGCAAACACGTCGCCAATCTCGTCGATCTTAAGTGAAGCGTCGATTCCCGTATTGACCGTCACGACCAAACTTATTGGCGCAGTCGCCGGTCCGGGGGCAAACGGCGCAGCGATGGGGAAAGCTATGCGCGTGGTAAGCGAAAGCGGCGCTGGAGGCGTCGTGCTCCACGATGCCGACAAGGGCGCAGTCCCAATTCCGTTGGTCGTATAGAGGGTATTGGCCGGGAAGGTCTGTCCCGCCTTCAACACAGTGTTGTTGGGAATCGGGACGATGATGTAAACCGCCGGCAGGCCGCCGAGCGTTACGGCTGTCGCGTTGCGCAATCCGACGTTTTGCAGACTCAAGGTATAGGTAATGTCTGAACCGAGATTGACAGGGCCGGGCGGCGCGTTCAGCGTCAACTGAATTAGGGCGTCGTTGACCACCGAGGCCGAGATGTCGCCGCGGGCTTCGCGCTGACCGTTGACTGAAGCGGCTGAAACCGTGCGCACTTCGTGGGAAGGCACGGCCGCAACCACGGGTTGATTGTCGAAGCTGGGCGATCCGGTGGCCGCGTCGCCCAAAAAGACCTGGACGGATTGACCGGCTGTCGCACCTGCGTTCACGCTCACTTCGACCAGCACGTGAATCGAACCATTCTGCAAAATGGGATCCGAATCCACCGCTCCTGCGGTAAGTGGGGTATCGCCGGCGTTGATGGTGCCACTATTGTCCTTGTCGATGACGACATTGGTGATCGTTGCCGGACTGGAAGCACTGAGAGATGCGCTGGCGCCACTGTCGAGAAAATGCACCTGATCGGTGAAGTTCCCGGTGTTGGTCACGGTAAAGTTATAGATCACGCCGGTCTGTCCGGCGACGATTGTCGGATTGCTGCCGGCATCGGGGGTGATCGCCAGGCCCGAAACATTCGAGACGGTAACCGTCACGGTGTTCGACACGGTCGAGTAGCTATTAGTGCCGTCGGAATAAGTCGCACTCGCCTGGTTGGAAATCGTTGTGCCGCCGGGCGTCTGGGCCACCGCCCGCGCTGATAGCGCAAATGCGATTGCCACAGCAAGTACAAGGCGAAGTATTGCGCCGGTACTGAAGTATGTTCGTTGATTCTTCATAATGGTCCTCATAGCTGGGGAATAGAGATGGGTTGAGAGTTCAACCTGCGGGTTGTTAGTTGAGGAAGGGGCTAGCCGAAAGCTTGCACTCTCAACTTTGGGGTGGGTTACTTCACGCGCACTTTGTAGGAAGCGGAAAGCTTACCGCCCTGTGCGAGTGGATCGGACCATTCGTAACGAATTTCTGTGTACATCGCCACGGGCGCTGGAACGCGCTTGACGGATCCATCGGCCTGCTTCTCTTCAATCATCGGCTGGGCCGAAAAAGATTTGCCGCCGTCGATGCTAAAGAAGGTCTTGGCGCCGTCAGCCCTGGCGCTGTCGGCAACGAAGATTGTGCCCTGCGGAATGTGACCGACGGCTTTGTATCCGAGCGCGGCGGCGTTGCCGCTGTTCTCAGAAACGATCGTCCAATCCAGAATCTCTCCCGGATTTACCACCGTCGACTTATCGAGCGGCACGAGCGCGGAATCGCGTTCGACAGAGCAGGACAGCTGCATCTTTACTTCCGGGCGGGCTGCATTGGAAAGCATGAAATGTTTCTGCGCGAAGCCGGCGACACCCGCCACCAGTAACGAGAGCGCGGCGACACTGATCGCAGCAAACTTTTTCTTCGACTTTATCATTGTGTTCGTCTCCTTGGACGTTTGGGCAAGTTTGGACCACTTGCAGTTCTCACTTCGTTGAAAACCACGGGAATTTCTTCCTACACCTTGTTCTGTGGACTTTGGCGAATGGTCGGGAGACAATCTGCCGCGGTCCTCCATAACAACCACTATGCCGCAGTAGATCAGACCCCAGGTCTTCAGCTTAAACGGAAGACTTGTTGAGACTTGTATAGTTTAGATAAGAATTAAGGCAATGACCGTGTGGCGAGGTGGGGGATCGAAATGACGCTGACGCTTTGTCAGTCGACTGACAGAATGTCAGGGATTCGGGGTCTTGATTTCGACGAAGCTATTCCTCAGTGGCCAAGCCCCGGGACGCGGTTTGGTTTTCGTACTCACGCAACTTGCGGTAAAGCGTTCGCGAGGAGATGCCGAGAATGGCAGCGGCCCGTTCGCGATTGCCGGCACTCTGTTTGAGCACGCCGAGTATGTGTTCACGTTCCAGTTCTTCCAAAGTTATGGGTGCTGTTTGAGGCGCTGCGGCAGCGGCCGCGGCCAAACGATCGACGGCGATCACGGCGATCCTTGAACCAAGGATGGGAATTTGATCGACTTCAATTTTGTCGCCGGCCGAAAGCGCGGCCGCGCGTTCCAGGCAATTACGCAATTCGCGAACGTTGCCGGGCCAGGAATAGGTTTGCAGCCGGGCGCGAGCTTCTTCTGAAAGATCCAGTTGCGGACGACTAAATCGTTCGCGATAAACGTCGAGGAAATAGTCGACAAGACTGGGAATATCTTCGGTCCGCTCGCGCAAGGGTGGGATGTTCAGAGACACCACGTTCAGTCGATAAAAAAGATCGGCGCGAAAGCGCTGCTGTTCCACTTCATCGGGAAGATTCCGGTTAGTTGCCGCGATGATCCGCACGTCCGCATTCTGATCGCGCGTGGAACCAACGCGACGAAAACGGCCCTCCTCTAAAAAGTGCAGTAGCTTAACCTGCATCGGCAGCGGCAGATCGCCAATCTCATCCAGAAACAAAGACGATCCGTCAGCGGCTTCCAACAGTCCGCGACGCAATGAGCTGGCGCCGGTGAAAGCGCCGCGCTCGTGCCCAAAAAACTCCGACTCGAAAAGCGTCTCCGGCAGCGCGCCGCAGTTGACCGTAATCATCGGCAAGTTGTGCCGGCCACTCTTTGAATGAATGAATCGGGCGAGGACATCCTTGCCGGAGCCGGATTCACCTGTCAGCAGAATCGTCGAATCGGTACGCGCCGCCGATTGAGCCTCAGACACGAGGGCCGCCATCGCGAAGTTCTTCTGCATGATTGGCAAGGCTTCATCGCCCGTGTCCGTGCGACGCGCAACTGATCGCAGTGATGCGTTCTGCTTGACCAGCCGGCGTTTTTCATCGGCCTTGCGAATTACGGCTTCCATCTCGTCGAGGGTGACCGGCTTGGTCAAATAATCGTAAGCCCCCTGGCGCATCGCTTCGACGCCGGTCGCCAGCGAAGTGTCGGCCGTCAGCATGACGACTTCCGGAGGGTCTTCGAATTTGCGGATTTCACGGAGGGCGTCGAGGCCGGAGAGATCGGGCATCATGATGTCCAGGAGCACGACGTCATAGTCCTCTTCGCGCAAAGTCTCAAGGGCCCGTTTCCCGCTGGCTGCCGGCGCTGCGTCGAAATCGGCGCGCCTGAGTTGCTCCGTCACCAGCTTGCGCAACAGGCCGTCGTCATCAACTACGAGCACGCGAATTTGTCTATTCATAATTGACAGGAGAAGCGATGCATTAGCCCGCGCGTGAGCAAGGGCTCCGGGGTCGCACTCCATGCGATCAATTTGAGCCGTCCCTTACCGCCCCACCCCTGCCGGGCTGCCCGTCTGAGGACTCGAGTCGGGCTTACTGCCCCAGGGTCTCAACCATGAACACCAACCGAAAACCTGTGTCACTATGGCTACTCAGGAGTGCGCCGTGGTATCCACAATCGAAAGCGACTGCCCGCCCCTTCCCTTGATTCGACGGTGATTGCTCCACCTAAAGACTCGGCCAGAGACGAGCAGATTGCCAGGCCGAGGCCATAGCCCTTACCCGCTCCCTTGGTGCTAAAGAAAGGATCGAAGATGCTCGACAGTATTTCCGATGGAATACCCGATCCGCTATCAGCCACCTCGACGGCGAGGCGATCCGTATCGCCGACCGTTGTGATCTTAATCGTACCCCCGGCCTCACCTAGAGCATCGATTGCATTACTCAATAGATTATCAACAACCTGACGAACCATCGCCGCGTCCGTGGCTACTTCGCTAAGATCCTCTTGCAGGTTGACTTTGAATTCGATGGCGGCTGAGCTGGACTTTTGGACTGCGACTTTCGCGCACTCGGTCGCGATCGCGTTGACGTCACACAGCACCCGCTTCGCCTGGCGCTGCCGGGTAAGATCCAGCAGGCCACGGGTGATATCTTTGCAACGTAAAGCCTGGCGCACGATTTCTTCCAGGTAATAAGTCCATTGATGGCTTTCTGCGAGAGCTTGAATCTCGCTGTCCCGACGGATATCGCGCATGGTCGCTTCGGCGCAGGTGGTGATGGCCGCTAAAGGATTATTGATCTCGTGTGCGACGCCCGCGGCCAACTGCCCGACGCTGGCGAGTCGGCGGGAGCGAGCGAGCTGTTCCTGCATCTCTGACATCCGCGTGACGTCGTTCCACGTCACCACACCAACCTGATTGCCACTGGTTTGCGTAACGGGAAAGATCGAGACCAGATAACGACGTTCGTCTTCGGCCTGCACCTCAAACGCTGAGGTTGGCTGGCGCTTCTCAGCCAGGTAGTAAGCCGCCGCTCGCTTGCCAAATAAGCGTGCGAAAGCATCGCTAAAAGATAACCCAACCACTTCGGCCGGCTGTAGGTTCATCATCTCCGCCGCCAGAGCGTTGCAGCGAATGATGCGCATTTCTTTATCGTGGACGATGATGCCTTCGCGAATGGCGTCGAAAGTCTGTTCCCAAATTTGCTCGGCTGCGCCAACGGTTTCCAACAGGCGCACGTTATCCAGCGCAATCGCAGCCATCTCTGCCAGATCCTCCATTTGCCGCATTTCATCGTCGGTGAAATGGTGCGGGGTGCGATGACCGACAATTAGCGCCCCGAGGATCTCGCCCCGCACATTCAGCGGCGTCAGCATCATGTCGCGAATGCCTTCGGCCGCATGCACCGGAAAGTCCTTCGCCGGAAACTCCTCACAAACGCCGATGCCTTCGAGCACAAGTGTCGTCTGGGCAGCGACGGCCCGGCGACCCGCTTCATTGGTAATCGGCCTTACCAGGGGGTGCTCCGCATCGATCACGTGCGCGCGAAGGCCGCTGGCAACCTTCCAGGTTATGGTGCTTTCGCTGAGAGAAAAGCTGACCACGCTGCTCACGTCGGCGTGCATGATGCGGCGAACCAATTCGACGATGGTATGTAGCGTGGTGGCGCTTTGGGGTCGGGATTGGATGGGAGCTGCTTCAGCAGGAACGGCCATTAGGCTTCAATTTAATAGCGACAGTCGCTCGGAGGACTGCAAACTCATTGGCGCGGAGCAATTCTCACGCGCAAATGCCGTGGGGTCAAGTCAAAAACTGATGTTCCTGATCCACGACAAAGCGGAGCTACTGCCTTTCTGTGGTAACTTCTGGACCTGTATGTCTCAAGTGAAGATCTCAACTCGCGGCGCGAAGCGAATTCGCAATGGACACTTGTGGGTCTATCGGAGTGACGTGCGCGAACTGCACGAAGCCGAAGGCGGCGCGATTGTGCGCGTCGTGGACGACGCAAGCAACTTTGTCGGCCGGGCCTTTTACAGTGACGCATCGGAAATTGCGCTTCGTTTTCTGACTACTCGCGAGGAGACCATTGACCGCGAATGGTGGCGCTCACGCCTGCAACGCTCCGCGCAACTCCGCGGCGGGATTGCGCAGGAAACAAACGCCTACCGTTTGGTCTATTCAGAAGGCGACCTGCTGTCATCCCTGATCGTCGACGTCTATGACGAGGTGATGGTGATGCAAAACCTCTCGCAGGGCTCTGAACGGGTGAAGAGCGATCTGGTTGAATTGCTGTTAGAAGAATTCTCGCCGCGCGCCATCGTCGAACGTAACGACGCGCGGGTGCGCGGGTTGGAGGGCCTCGAATTGCGGACAGGCCATCTTTATGGGGGCGCGCCGGATCAAATTGAGATCAATCAACACGGAGTCCGCTTTCTGGTGTCGCCGCTTGGTGGCCAAAAGACCGGGGCGTTTTTGGATCAGCGCGAAAACTATCTGGCCGCGC
>Ga0137409_10008606_pt1 | contig 10419 bp, 11 predicted proteins | sample CZODoug1_16funga_FD_122059 | JGI IMG/M metagenome (GOLD analysis project Ga0137409, IMG submission 122059) | Vadose zone soil fungal communities from Angelo Coast Range Reserve, California, USA - CZODoug1_16fungal (Hybrid Assembly) | ecosystem: Environmental > Terrestrial > Soil > Vadose zone... | reverse complement strand
AGGGAAAAGGGAAAAGTAAAAGGGGAAAGTAAAAGCAAGTCCGACGGTCGAGGCGCATCATGACCGCAGAAGTGGGGGAGAAAATGATTCCAGGAAAGATCGTTGCAGGTGTTGCGGCCGGGATGGCCGCGCTCGCGCTCGCCGGGTTACAGCCCGCCGCGGCGGATGTCATCACGCTGCATGGCGCGGTCCAGTTCAACGACGACCATGCGTTCAACCGGACGCTGCTCAAGTTCGAAGAGCTGACCAGGAAGTACTACGGCAAGCCGGTTGTGTTCGTACTCCACCGCAACAGTGAGCTGGGGCTCGAGAAGGAGTACTTCGTCTACCTGAACCAGGGCAAGGGCGTGGACTACGCGATCGTCTCGCCGGCACACATGTCCACCTTCTCGCGCGCAGCGCCGTTCATCGACGCGCCGTTTCTCTTTCGCGACGTCGACCACTGGCGCAAGGTGCTGGACGCCGATCTGTTCGCGCCGATCGCCGACGAGATCGCCAAAAAGGCCGACGTCATGCTCATCGGCTACGCCGGCGGCGGCACGCGCAACATCTTCGCCAACAAGCCGATTCGCAATCTTTCGGACATGAAAGGCCTCAAGGTGCGGGTGATGGGTGCGCCGATCTGGAGCCGCACCTTTGCCGCGGCGGGCATGTCGCCATCGGTAATCGCGTACAACGAGATCTACAACGCGATTCAGAACGGGGTGATCTCGGCGGGGGACAACGAGGCGGCCGGCGTCGAGCAGATGAAGTTCTACGAAGTCGGGCCAAACCTGTCGATGACGGAGCACTCGATCACGATCCGGCCGCTCTGCTTTTCCGGGAAGACGTTCAGGATGCTGCCGCCCGACCTGCAGGCCGCGATCCTGAAAGCGGGCAAAGAAGCGGGTGCTTACGGCCGCGATCTCGAATCGCACGAGGACGCCGCCAAGCTGGAGGCGATGGAGAAGGCCGGCAAGCTCAAGCGCATCCCCTTCGCCGACCGCGCGCAGATGAAGAAGCTGGTCGACCCCGTGATCGATGCCTACGCCAAGGATGTCGGCGCCGACCAGATCCTCGCCAAGATCAACGCGATCAAGTGAAGAAATTCATCGAGCTCTACCACCGGGTGCTGACCTGGCTCCTGGTGGGCACGGTGGCTGTGCTGATCGTGCCCGTTTCGCTGCAGATTGTCGCGCGCTTCACCCAGCTGATCCCGGCTTATCTCTGGACCGAAGAGCTGGCGCGCTTCCTGTTCATCTGGATGGTGATGCTCGGCGCCATGATCGGCGTCCGCGAGGGCACCCATTTCGAGGTCGACGTCTGGCCGCAACTTGGGCGACGTGCGAACGCGCTGCTGCGCATCGTCTCGCACTTCTTCGTGCTGGTGTTCGCGCTGGTGTTCGTGTGGTGGGGCATCGAGTTCACCCGCTTCGGCTGGGACCAGTTGTCCGAGATCGCCGAGCTGCCGATGTGGATGATTTTCATCGCCTGGCCGGTCGCCGGGTTCACCTGGGTGCTGTTTATCGGCGAGTCTTTCGTCACCAATCTGCGCATCCTGCGAGAGGACGCGCCGCAATGACCGGCGTTGCCCTGTCGGCAGGTTCTGCCGCAGCGATCCTGTTCGGCGGATTTTTCCTGCTGCTCATCCTGCGCGTGCCGGTGGCTTTCGCGCTCGGGCTGTCCTGCCTGCCGATCCTGGTGATCGAACCGCGGCTCTCCCCGATCTCGCTCTTCAACGAGACCTTCAAGGCCTACAACTCGTTCATCCTGCTGGCGGTGCCGTTCTTCCTGCTGACTGCGAACCTGATGAACGTCGGCGGCATCACCGACCGGCTGGTGCGATTGTCGCGGACAATGGTCGGCAATTGGCCTGGTTCGCTGGCGCAGATCAATGTTCTGCTTTCGGTCTTCTTTGCCGGGATCTCCGGCTCCTCCACCGCGGATGCGGCGAGCCAGAGCAAGATTTTCATCGACGCCCAGGTCAGGGAGGGTTATGGCCTGTCGTTCTCGATCGCGATCACCGCCGTGTCGGCGGTGCTCGCCGTGATCATCCCGCCTTCCATTCTGATGGTGGTATGGGGCGGCGTCATCTCGACCTCGATCGGCGCACTCTATCTCGCCGGCATCCTGCCCGGGTTGCTGATCGCGGGCGCGCAGATGGCGACCGTGCACGTCTACGCCAAGCTCTACAAGTATCCGGTCTACCCGCGCGCGACATTCAAGGAGTTCGTGACCTCGGCTTTCCAGTCGCTGCCGGCGCTGTTCACGCCCTTCATCATCGTCGGCGGCATCCTGCTCGGATGGTTCACTGCGACCGAGTCGGCCGCGATCGCCGTGATCTACGCTGCCATTCTTTCCATATTCGTTTACCGCGAGATGGACATGACGCATGTGTATCAGGCTCTCGCTGAAACCGGGAGACTGGCGGCCGTGGCGTTGTTCTGCGTAGGCACGGCGTCCGCTTTCGGCTGGCTCCTCGCCTACTACCAGATCCCGAGAGTGCTGCTCGAGAACGTCACCTCCTGGGGACTGGGCATCACCGGCGTGGGATTCTTCATCGCGTTCGTTTTTCTGGTCGTCGGCTGCTTTCTCGACGCAATTCCCGCGATCATCATCGTCGGCACCACGCTGCAGCCGCTCGCCGAATCGGTGCACATGCATCCGGTGCAGTTCGCCATCATCAGCATCATCTCGCTGGCTTTCGGCCTGGTTACGCCGCCTTATGGTCTGTGCCTGATGATTTCATGCGCCGTGGCCAAGGTGCCGCTCAAGTTCGCGCTCAAGGACACGCTGATCATGCTCGTGCCGATGCTCGTCGTGCTGGCTGCCTGCATCGTATGGCCGGAAATTCCGCTGTTCCTGCCGAGACTGATCTCCCCGGAATTTCTGAAGTGACCAACGGACGCCGCGCGGGTTGGCCGGGCTTGCCCCCGATTCCTCTCGGCTTGACAGTACCGCACGCCTGCCGTGATATTGCGGGACCTCCAGGCCACGCGCAGCAGCGCCCCGGCCTTGCGGAGGACACAAGCCGAACAATATCGGCTGCACTCGGGGGATAAAAATGAAACTCTGGTTTTCCGCAATCCTGGCATTGGCGCTTGCCGCGTCCGCTTCCGCCGTTCGATCCGCCGAACTGACTTTGCGATTCGGCACGCCTTTCGTGACCAACAGCAACCTGCACAAGGCGATGGAAAAGTTTGCCGAGGTCGTAGCCCGCGAAAGCGGCGGCAAAATAAAGGTGCAGGTCTACGCGGACAGCCAGATCGGCGACATACAACAGCTGATCGCCGGCATGCAGCTCGGCACGGTGGACATGTCGTACCTGGGCGTGGGCAACTCCGGCCAATTGAAGGGTTGCGGTGCGCTCAACGTGTCCTACCTTCCTTACCTCTTCAAGAGCAAGCGCGCGGCCGAAGAAACGCTGAACGGCCCGATCTTCCAGGAACTCTACGAGCAATGCGCGCAGTCGGCGGGCGTGCGCATCTTCGCCGTCGGCGGCGACCGCAGTCCGCGTGCGATCGTCACCACCAAAGGCCCGATCCGCAAGCCCGAGGACCTCAACGGAATGCGGCTGCGCATTCCGCCGATCCCCATATTCCGCGACACCTTCGAGGCGGTCGGCGTCAAGGTCGTGCCGCTCGGGCTGAACGAGGTCTACATGGCGCTCTCGCGCGGGCAGGTTGACGGGCAGGACAACGGCTTCGATCTGACGCTCTCGTTTCGCTTCCACGAGGTGTCGAAGTTCTGGTCCGCCACCGACCACGTCTACGACATGGGCGCGTTCTACGTCTCCGAACGCAAGTGGAAGTCATTCACGCCCGAACAGCAGGCACTGTTCAAGCGCGCGGCCGAAGAAGGCGGCAAGCTGGCGACGCAGCTTGGCGAGGAACTCGACAAACGCGGGCTCGAAGAACTCAAGAAAGCCGGCGTGACCTATGTGGTGCCGGACAAGGCCGCCTTCGAGAAGGCCTGGGCCAACGTTTACAAGAACTACGAAGGCAAGGTCTGGCCCGAGGGCCTGGTGCAGCGGATCAAGGCTGCGCAGAAGTAGCCGTGGTCGATTTTCTGGACAAGGCGCTGCGCGGGGTAGAGCGCGTCCTCGAGTGGCTCATGGCAGTTCTGGTGATGGCGCTGGTCGTCATCGTCGCATCGCAATTCATCGACCGGCATTTCGTGAGCCTGCCCATGGCGGCGCCGGACGCCTATGCACGGGTCATCCTGGTCTGGCTGACGTTCATCGGGTTTGCGCTCGCGGTAAAGGGCGGGCTCAACATTCGCGTCGATCTCATCGATTCGCACCTGCCGCCGCGAGTCCGCCGGCTGCTCGAATATCTCTTCGACGTCCTGATGCTCCTGCTTACCCTGGTCATCGGCTTCCATGGCTGGCGGCTCATCGTCATCGGGCGCGATCAGGAACGGCTCGGCACCCTGTTGACCGAGGCATGGCCGTCCGCGGCGCTGTTCGCCTCCTGCATCCTGCTTGTGCTGTTCCTCGCCCTGCGCATCGCGCTGCGTTTCACGGGGCGCGAACTTCCCCGCCATCAGCCGCTGGAAGTGGATTAGCCGATGCTCCTGCTGCTGTTCATTGCTTTCATGCTGGCCCTCATCGTCGGCTTCGACGTGGGCTACTCCATGATCGTGGCGGCCTGGCTGGGCGTGGAGTATCGCGGCGACGCGGTGGACACGGCGATGATGCCGCTGTCGATGATCGCGGGCGTGGATACCTATGCGCTGGTCCAGGTGCCGCTGTTCATTCTCGCCGGCGAACTCATGAATCGCGGCGGCCTGACATTGCGCCTCATCGACTGGGCGCAGGCGATCGTCGGCCGCGTCAGGGGCAGCCTTGGCCATGTCTCGATCCTGACCAACCTGATCATGGCCGGCGTATCCGGCTCCGCGGTCGCGGATGCCGTTGCCACGGGCAAGCCCCTGATCCCGGCCATGCGCAAGGAAGGCTACGGCGACGGCTTTGCCGGGGCGGTCATCGCCGCCGGAGCATTGCTCGGACCGATCATCCCGCCATCGATTCCCATGGTGGTGTACGCGCAACTCGCCAGCCAGTCGGTCGTCAAGCTGTTCATGGCGGGAGTGGTGCCGGGCCTGCTTCTCGCCGCGGGCTTCATGGTGGTCTGCTCCATCGTCGCAAGAGTCCGCAACTATCCGAGCCGGACACCGGTCCCGTGGGCCGGCAAGGCGAAGGCCACGGGCCGCGCCGGCTGGGCGCTGCTGATGCCGGTGATCATCATCGGCGGCATCCGCTTCGGGCTGGTCACGGACACCGAAGCCGCGGCCGTTGCCGTCATCTATTCGCTGCTCGTGAGCCTGTTGATCTACCGCGGACTGCGCTACAAGGAAATGCCGAAGCTGCTGTACGAGGCGGGACGCTCGACGGCGGTCATTCTTTTCCTGCTCGCGGCAGCCGGGCCGTTCAGTTGGCTGGTGGCCGAGAGCCAGGTCAGCCAGACGGTCGTCGCCACTATCCAGAGCTGGTCGACCAACCCGATCACGGTCCTGCTGATCATCAATGCCTTCCTGCTGCTCATCGGCTGTATCGTCGAGCCGCTGCCGGCGATGATCATTTTCCTTCCCGTCCTGATCCCGCTGGGCGCCGAGCTCGGCATCGACCCGATCCAGTTCGGCGCCGTGGTGGTCCTGAACCTGATGATCGGCCTCATGCATCCGCCGATCGGCCTGCTGCTGTTCGTGGTTTCCAGCGTGGGAAAAATCCGCATCGCACCGGTGATGTGGGAAATACTGCCGTTCCTGGCCTGGGCGCTGATCGTGCTGGTGCTGACCATCGTATTCCCGCCCCTGACCACCTGGCTGCCGGGACAGCTCAGGTAGTACGTGACCTGAAAGCCGGCCCGCGGGATTGGCGCCTCTACTCTGGGAATTGGGGTTGTCGCAGACCGTGAGCGGAAGTACCGTAATGCTGCAGGACGGCCGCGCCCGCAACGTGACCGAGCCGATCTGGCCGCTGGAGGTGAAGGGGCGGCCAAGTGTGGCGCCCTTCCACGCGGTCGTTGTCGTACCATTCGATCATGCTTTCGGAACTCGAAATTCTCAGGGATGTCTGTGTCCGGCTGGAGAAAGCGCGGATCGAATACATGCTGACGGGTTCGATGGCGATGAACTACTACGCCCAGCCGCGCATGACGCGCGACATCGACATCGTTGTGGAGCTGGAGGAGTCGGATGCGGGGAGACTCATTTCTTCATTCGAGCCTGACTATTTCGTTCCGGAGGAAGCGCTGCACAGCGCTTTGCGGCAACGAAGCATGTTCAACCTGCTGCACCTCGACAGCGTCGTGAAAGTCGATCTGATCGTGCTGAAACAGGCGCCATACCGGCATACCGAGTTCGCCCGTCGTGTGCGGGTGGAGTTGCCGGGATTTGCGGCATGGCTTGTCAGCAGGGAGGATCTGATCCTGTCGAAGCTGGCGTGGTCGAAGGAAGGGGAGTCCGAATTGCAGAGGCGCGATGTCCGGAATCTCTTGTCCGGTGAAGTCGATCTGGCCTATCTGCGCCAGTGGGCGCCGGCGCTGAATGTTGATGACTTGTTGGAGGGTTGCCTTCGTGAACGACACGAGCCCTGAAATCGCGCGCATGGTTCGCGAGCGCTATGCGGAAATGAAGCCGGTCCGGCGATTGCTCATTGGCGTGAGCATGTTCGACACCGCGCGGGCCATGATTCTTTCCTCATTTCCACCCGATCTTTCCCCTCTGGAACAGCGCAGGCGACTGTGCGAGAGGCTATATCCAGGGCTTGCCGCGGACGCCTATGGGGGTGGAGATGGCGAAGAGAAGCGAAAAAGATGAAATCGAGCGTGGCTGCCGGGACAGCTCAGGTAGTCGGTGGCCTCAAAACCGGTCCGCGCGACGCCTTCCGCCGGCCCGACATGCCGCGCCTCCACCCTTCGCACGAACACCGGCGAATGGCGGAACCTTGTCCCGGGAATTTGTTAAAAGCCGCCGGACGCGGTAATTCTCTCGCCCGTCAGCCATCCGGAATCGTCGGAAGCAAGGAACACTGCAACCCGCGAAATGTCCTCCGGCTGTCCGAATCGTCCAAGCGGAGTCCCCGCCACGATCTGCTTTTCGAAGTCGCTTCCGATGATCCCGATCCGACGCGTGCCTTCGGTTTCCACGCCGCCCGGAGCAATGGCATTTACCCGGATGTTCCTCGACCCCAGTTCCTTCGCAAGTCCGCGCGTGATCGAGTCCACGGCGCCCTTGGTCGCCGAGTAGACCGCCGAATTTGGCACCGGGTTCGCACCCGCGACGGAGCTGATGTTGATCACGCTCCCGCCCTTTGGCCCAAAATGCTTCAGCGCTTCCTGGATCGTCAGGATGGGGCCGAGCACGTTGGTATTGAATTCGCGATGGAACTCCGCCTCCGTGACCGCCTCGAGCGGCCCGAACTCGAAGACTCCCGCGTTGTTCACCAGCACGTCGAGCGAGCCGAAGGATTTCTTCGTTTCCTCGAACAGTCGCTTCACGTCGGCCGCCTTCGATACGTCGCCCTGTACGGCGAACGCTTTGCCACCCTTGCTTTTGATCTCCGCGACGACGCGATCCGCTCCTTCCTTGCTGGAAGCGTAGTTCACCACCACCGCCGCCCCTGCGGCACCGAGTCCCTTCGCTATCCCCGCGCCGATTCCCTTGGACGCGCCCGTCACAATCGCCACCTTCCCTGTCAGCTTGCTCATCTGGATTCTCCCCGTATCGAGACGTCTACTATTAGACGATTAGATAAGTATCTAACTGAAATACCGGCTTGTCAAGCGGGTGGTGTCCGCGTGGAAGCTAAATTTTCGAAAGGCGGTCCAGGTAGGCCCGCAGAACGTCGCGCTGGAGGATGAGATTCATGAACTTGCCTTCCCGGACGATTTCCACCAGGCCGGCGGTCTCCAGCTCTTTGATGTGATGAGACAGGGTTGCGGCGCTCACGTCGTGAGCCTGTTGCAAGGCACTGCAGGCCGCCGGACCGGTGCAGGCCCCGATCTGCTTGAGAATCTGATAGCGTCGCGGTTCGGCCAGGGCGCGGGAGATCCGCGCGAACTGGCGGTCCGTGAGCCGGCCGTCTTTGGAGGTTGCCATTGTTCCGGGGTAAATCCGTTGCGATTCGTTCCTGTCGTCATCTTAGCATCACGACTAGGCCCCGCTCGCCCTGCGAGTCCGGGCGGACCGGGTTGCCCATCGTGAGAAAAATCTTTGCGCGAGTCTGTCTGAGCGCGGAGCCGGGTCCATGGCGTACGACCTGCTGATCCGGAACGGCCTGGTCATCGACGGCACCGGCACGCCGGGCCGGCATGCGGACGTGGCGGTCGCTGGCGGGAAGATCGTCGAGGTCGGCCGTGTCAACGGTAACGCCAGGCAAACTATCGATGCGTCGGACTGCGTCGTCTCGCCGGGATTCATCGATCCGCACACGCATTACGACGCACAGATTTGCTGGGACGGCGCGGTGACGCCGTCGTCCTGGCACGGCGTGACCAGCGTCGTGATGGGCAACTGCGGCGTGGGCATTGCGCCCTGCCGGCCCGGGTCGCGCGAAGTGGCGATGCGCGACCTCGTCAACGTCGAGGCCATTCCCTTCGAGGTGCTGTCGGAGGGCATCACCTGGGATTGGGAAACGTTTCCCGAGTACATGGATGCCGCCGCGCGCCGCAAGCCGTCGGTGAACCTCGCCTTCCTCGCACCGCTGACGCCGTTCCGCCACTACGTCATGGGCGAAGCGTCGATGGAGCGGGCGGCCACTACGGAGGAAACAGCGAAGATCCGTGCGCTGCTCGCCGGGGCGATGGATGCCGGCGCCTTCGGATTTTCCAGCACGATCCTCAACCAGCATCTCGGCTATGGCGGGCGGCCGCTGGCCTGCCGCAACGCCAGCCGCGCCGAGCTGAAGGCCTACGCGAACGTGCTCAGGGAGAAGAACAAGGGCGCCATCGAAGTGGCGCTGACCCGGCAGATCGGCGTGCTCGAGGAAGACCAGTGCGAGATGCTCGACTTCCTGCTCGACGAAAGCGGCCGGCCCGTGACGTTCATCGCGCTGTTCGACCGAGACGATATTCCGGAAGCTGTGCGCGACACCCTGCGCCGTGCCGCGCCGATGATCGCCAAGGGCGCGAGGCCGCAGACCTCGCCGCTGCCGCTAACCCGCGAGATCGACATGCGCAGCCCGTTTTCGTTTGCCTCGTTTCCGTCGTGGAACCGCGTATTCGCGGACAAATCGAAGGAGGCGCAGAAGGCGGTCTACCGCGACCCGGCCTTCCGCAACCAGTTTCGCGTAGAGCTGAAGAATCCGATGGGCTTCGGCAACTGGGAACGCATCACGCTGCACGAAGTGCGCTCGCCCGAACTGAAGCGCTTCGAGGGCATGACGGTGGCGGAGATCGGCCGCACTGAGGGCAAAGACGGCGTGGACGCGTTTCTCGACCTGACACTGGCCGACGACCTCGATCTGGAATTCACCATGACGTCGTTCAACACCCGAGTCGACCGCATGGCCGAACTGCTGAACAACCCCGCGATCCTGATCGGCCTCGGCGACGGCGGTGCCCACGTGGACATGCTGTGCGACTCGGGCTATCCGACCTACCTGCTCGGCACCTGGGTACGCGAGCGCGCAGTCCTGTCACTCCCCGAAGCCATTCGCCGTCTGACTTCCGATCCGGCGGATATGTTCGGCATCAGGGATCGCGGGCGACTGCGTCCGGGGCTCGCCGCGGACATCGCGATCTTCGATCCGGCGACCGTCGGATCCTCAAATCGCGGCGAGCGGCGTTACGATCTACCGGGCGGCGGCAAACGCATGGTCATGCCGTCACGTGGGGTCCGGTGCACGATCGTGAATGGGGTGACGACGTATGCAGAGGGACAACTTGTTGGAGCTGGCGCTGGAAAAGTTTTGAGGTCCTGAAGATCTACTGAGTACTGAGTTTCCAGGAGGCCGGGCGTAGCCCGGCGGCTAAGTACTTTTTTTTGTCGTCCCTTGTCCTTTCCTCTACCCGAACGGCATCCCAAGGATTATGCTGCGTCCCAATTCAGGGTCCACGAAATCCGTGGCCACCCCGGCATGGCTCCGCTATATGCGGCCATGTGGTTTGCGGTAGTGACGACTATTGACCAGATTGTGGGTGATTATTGATTTAAGAAAGAAAATTCGTGATCGGATGGCTTGCCCCGGCCAGGTGTGCGGGTTCGACCGGCAGTTCAAGCGAATCGAGGATGGCCAGGAGCGGTTCGATGAGCTGAAGCGCTTCGCGGAGTTGAGCCATCGACGCGTCGCCGTTCTTCTTTGCGCAGTCGAGCGAAGCGAGCAGCACGGGATTTCCATCGGCGGCGCTGAAGTCGATGCCAATTTGAAACTTCAAAATGCTTTCGACGGCCTGAATGATGCAGAGGAGATAGGCGATGATCAGCTTGAGGATATCC
>Ga0137409_10008605_pt1 | contig 10419 bp, 9 predicted proteins | sample CZODoug1_16funga_FD_122059 | JGI IMG/M metagenome (GOLD analysis project Ga0137409, IMG submission 122059) | Vadose zone soil fungal communities from Angelo Coast Range Reserve, California, USA - CZODoug1_16fungal (Hybrid Assembly) | ecosystem: Environmental > Terrestrial > Soil > Vadose zone... | reverse complement strand
CAAAAAGAGGTGCCGAAGGTAAATGTTCCAGTGCCGGAGGTGGTTTTGGAGCCACTACCGCTTCCGGAGCCGCCTCCCGTTTTTGAGGAGCCCACAGAAGCTCCGGAGCGTCGCGAAGCTAATGAGTATTTGATATTGGCGCAGAATCTTATGGCCAAAGGGGACTACGACGGGTCCTTTCTGGAAAGTCAAAAGGTGTTAGGTCTGTTGAAGGACCAACCACCAGCTGATACAGCTATCTTCAATATGGGTCTCATTTATGCCCACCCGAAAAATCCCAAAAAGGACAACAAGAGGGCCATCTATTTTTTCAACCTGATTAAGGGTTACCCGGACAGCCCTTGGGCCGAGCAGGCGAAAATCTGGGTGGGCGTGTTGGACGGTGTGGAAAAACTCAAGCAAGTGGACCTTGAAATTGAAGAACGGAAACGTGATCGATCGCGTTAGGGGAGCTCATGGCGTCAGGAAAGATTCTCGTAGTCGATGATGATGCAAACCTGCTCGAGCTTGTGAAAATGAGGCTCGAATCCGCGGGTTACGACGTCGCGGCAATGCTCGAGGGGGGAGACGCGATGGCCGCGGTTAAAACGCAGTCTTTTGACCTCTGTCTGCTTGACCTTATGCTGTCGGACCGGGACGGTATCGCCCTCATGGAAGAGGTCCATGGGGTCAATCCTGATTTGCCTGCCATTATTCTTACCGCCCACGGAACAATTGAAAGTGCTGTGGAGGCCATGCGCAAAGGAGCCTACAGCTATCTTACTAAACCCTTTGAGCCCCAGGATCTGCTTCTCCAGATCGAAAGAGCGCTCGACCATAGAAGGCTCAATTCTGAGATCAAGCGACTGAAGGGGTTGTTGCAGCCAGTTCCCGCCATTCGCAAGGCGCCGAGGAGTGCCGCGGCCGCATCGCTTGATCCCCCGCCCAATCCTCGCCCGGCAGGGATCGTTTTCCGCAACTCAATTTCCACGCCACCGCGAATCTTCAGTTCCCGCCGCAACGCATCTACGGCGCGATAGACGAGATTTTTTTGAGAAGGCTCCTGCGAAAGCGATTCATTTCCGTGAATCGTCAACGAAATCCCTGGATTCCTCGAGGACCGCAGCCGCAATTCATCGTGCAGGGAAATGGTTTGAAAAATTGTGCGCAGTTCGTGAAAACCATCCGTGCGTTTTCCCAAAATGTCCAGGCGGAGATTGATTTTTGCGTACGCCGGGATGCGGACTTCAGACATGAGGTTGATTAAGGTTTCGCGACGCTCGAAGTGGATTTCTGCGCCAGGCGACGCTTCGATTGCGAGAGCTTCTTTTCCAGCTCCGCCACTTTTTCCGGCTCCACGTCCGCCGGCAGGGAACGGCGCCATTCGTTCAGCGATTTTTCCCATTCGGCGGCGGCCAGATCGCCGCGCCCCATCTTGGCATAAAGATCGCCAAGATGAGCATGAATCGTTGCGTCATGGCTTTCGCGTTCCACGGCCTTCCGCAATGTTGTCTCGGAAGCCGCCAATTTGCCCTGTTTGAAATAAATCCAGCCCAGGCTGTCCAGGTACGCTCCGCTGAACGGTTCTTCCTTCAGCGCCCGCTGCACCAGCGCCTCCGCCTCATCCAGCCGGATTCCCAGATCGCCCAGCATGTAACCGTAATAATTCAGCACCGCCGCGCTCTTCGGATTCACGGCAAGAACTTTCTTGAACTGTTCCTCGGCTTTATCGAAAAATTTCTGCCGCTCGTAAATGGCGCCGAGCAGGAACCACACCATCTCATTGTCCCGCGCCTGGCCCGGCAGCACCTCCGCCGCGTGCGCCGATTCCTCAGCTTCCTTGTAGCGCCGCCCGCGCTCGTAGACCTGGGCAATGTTCAGATAAATTTCCCGGTCCCCTTCATTCCCGCGGAGCTGCGCGCGCAAAATTTTCACCGCTTCTTCCGTCTGCCCGCTCTCGCCCAGCAACAGCGCTTGGCTCGCGCGTATTGAGGGATCCGCCGGGTATTTCGCCAGCGCTTCCTTGCCCGCCGCCAGCGCTTTCGTCAAATCCTTCGCCGCGCGGTACGTGTCCATGATCATCATGCGCGCGCGCCGGTCTTCTTCTTCGCCGAGGTGTCCCAGCTCTTCGTACGTGAAAACCGCCGCCTGATAATTTTGCGTATCGCGATACAGTTGTCCCAGTTGCTGGTACAGGATCGCCAGCGACCGCCGCCGTGTCGGCTGTGCCGCCGGTTGCGCCTTGACGCCCGTCGCGGCATCGGACAATACCCGAATCGCGTCTTCGAAGCGCCCTTGCGCCTGGTATAACATCGCCTCGTTGTACATCACTTCCAGGCTGCCCGGCGCATACTGCCGCGCCTTCACCAGGTTGTTTTCCGCTTTATCCAGCTGATGCAGCTCGCGGTAAATTTGGGCGATCCGCAGATACACGTCCGAATCGTCCGGCATCAAATCCGAAAGTTTTTGATACACCGCCAGCGCTTCCGCATATTTTTCTTCGGCCAGCAGCGTCTGCCCCAGCCCGCGCTGATGGCTCAGCTCGGACGGATCCAGGTCCTGCGCCTTGCGGTACGCCTGTTCTGCTTTCGCGAGGTCATGCGCCTGGGTGTACGCATCTCCCAGGAGGTCCAGCAGCACCGGTGTTGGCGAATGCGCCGTAATTCCCTCCAGAAGCGCCACCGCTTCCGGAGCCTTCCCTTCATCCATCAGCAATTGCGTCAGCTGCTCCACCGCGAGTTCGTTTTCCGGATCGGATTTCAGAATGCTTCTCAACACCTGTTCCGCTTTGTCATGCTCATTCTTCAGCCGGTACAGCCGCGCCAGCCACAGCGCCGATTCCGCGTCGGAAGGATCCAGCCGGTTAATCTCGCGATATTGTTCAATGGCCCGGCTTACCGTTTCGGATTGGCCGCTGCCCGAACTCAAATCCCCCAGGCTCCGCAGATAGATTCGTCCCAGCAGCCGCCGCGATTGCACGTCCTCCGGGTTGCGCTTCAGGATTTCTTGCGCCTCCATCACTGCTTCCTTGATGCGCTGCGCTTTCCAGTACATCTCCGCCAGCCGCTCGCCAATGACCGGGGATTTGGGATCCAGCGCATAGGCTTTTTTGTACGCCTCAATCGCCGAGGTCGCGTATTCCGCGCGGCTTGTCGCTTCGTACTGCTGCTCGTAGATGTGGCCCATCGTATAGTTGTAATAGGCCTCGGCGCGCGCCGAATCTTTAGGGGGAAGAGTGGAACTGGGAAGGACGAACTGTTCCTGCGCCGTGATGGAAGCTTCGGTCTTCCTCGCCTGCGCAGAGTCCTGGGTTGTTTGCGCGAGGTTCGCGGCGCCGGCCGCGCCGGTCAGTATTGCGGCAAAGCTAATCCTGTAAAGGTTCATGTCAGCCCCGGAAACAAAAAGTATCCCATGCGGCCGAAACGCGGTCAAAACGGAAAGAGGGACCGTTTCCAGGGCCCGGGAGGCACACCATTGAGATGCCGCATGCTGGGGAAAAGTTTACGCGGGGAAAAAAGGCTTGACATCATTCTATATTTCCGCAATTATCGAAATATGAGGAAGCCCGACCCACTTCTCGTCACTCGCTCCGCCGACCGCTTCTCTGCCCTCGGCGCGGAGCCTCGCCTCCAGATTCTCCGCCTCCTCCTTGCCGCGCATCCCGACGGCATGGTCGCCGGCGAAGTCCAGGAAGAGCTCGGCATACCCGCTTCCACCCTTTCTCATCATTTGGAAAAACTGAAACAGGTGGGCCTCGTCCATGTGCGCCGCGAGAGCACCTATCTCTGGTATTCCGCGGACACCGACGCCCTTCGAGAAGTCATGAACTTTCTCTATGAAGAATGCTGCACGCGCAGCCGCGCCGTTCCCGCAGAATCCATCGTCCAGATTTCTGAGGGAACTTGATGGTCACTCGTCACTGTTTCACACGCGTCGAATACATCCTCTGTAGGGGCGCAGCAATGCTGCGCCTGAGCTGGCAAAATCTCTCCGTCGAAGGGGCCTACCCATGAGCGAACCAACCATCCAAGAAGCCGTGAAACAAAAATACGGCGAAGCCGCCAAGCGCGCTGCCAGCGGCGGCACGGCGAGCTGTGGAGGTGGCGCAGAGCTCAGCTGCTGCGACCCCATCACCAACGATCTCTACAACGATGCCGAGAAGGCCGCACTCCCGGAAAAAGCCGTCGCTGCCTCGCTCGGCTGCGGCAATCCGACTGCCCTCGCGCAGCTTCAGCCCGGCGAAATCGTACTCGATCTCGGCTCTGGCGGCGGCATCGACGTTATCCTCTCCGCAAAGCGCGTCGGCCCCACAGGCAAAGCGTACGGTCTGGACATGACCGACGAAATGCTCGCGCTCGCACGCGAAAATCAAAAAAAAGCCGGCATCGAAAACCTCGAATTCCTCAAGGGCGCCATTGAGAACGTTCCTCTGCCGGACAACTCCGTCGACGTCATCATCTCCAACTGCGTCATCAATCTTTCCGGCGACAAAGACCGCGTCCTCCGCGAAGCCTTCCGCGTCCTCAAGCCCGGCGGCCGCTTTGCCATCTCCGACGTCGTTGTTCGCGGTGAAGTACCTGCTGACATTCGCAAAAGCATGGAGCTCTGGGTCGGCTGCATCGCCGGCGCACTCGAGGAGTACGAATACCGCGACAAACTTTATGCCGCCGGTTTCGAATCCGTGGACATCGAGCCCACTCGCGTTTACAAAATCGAGGAAGCTCGCGATTTTCTCGCTTCCGCCGGCCTCGACGTCGAAAAAGTCGCCCCACTCATCGACGGCAAATTTATCAGCGCCTTCGTTCGCGCCGCCAAACCCGCACGCCGCGGCAACGTCGTCGGCCCCTCCTGCTGTGCGCCAACGTGCTGCCCGTAGCATGACCAAGAGACACGTGCACTGTCATGCTGAGCGAACCGAAGAATCTCAACTGCCCAGCTCGGAGCCCTTCTCGTGGACTACAACGTTCTATTTCTGTGCACCGGCAATTCCGCCCGTTCCATCATGGCCGAAGCGATTCTCAACCAGAAAGGCCAGCCCAATTTCAGCGCCTACAGCGCAGGCAGCTTTCCCACCGGCCGCGTCAATCCCTTCGCCCTAAAGCAGCTCGAAACCGCCAAACTCCCCACTTCCAGCTTACGCAGCAAGAGCTGGGACGAATTCGCGAAGCCCGGCGCACCTCCGATGAATTTTGTCTTCACGGTTTGCGACAACGCCGCTCGCGAAGTCTGTCCTGTCTGGCCGGGACAACCCATCACCGCTCATTGGGGCGTTCCCGATCCTGCCACCGTCGTCGACAGCCCTGCGCAAATCGAACGCGCTTTTCTCGACGCCTTCGTCGTCCTGGATCGCCGTATCGGCTTATTCCTCTCCTTGCCGCTTTCAAGCCTCGACAAACTGTCCCTCAAAGGAGAAATCGATCGCATCGGACATCAATGAAGATCGGTGTCGCCCCTCATTTCCTCGATTTCAAGCATGGCATGGCGGCAATCTGCGTCTCTGGCGTGCCGTAGGTCGCACCGTTTCCATCGCTCATCGACAAGAACAGCCAATCGCTATTTTCCTCCGCCGTTCTGCTGAATTCGAGCACGAGTGTTCCCTTCCCACTGGATTCGTAGCTCATCGTCCGCTTGATCATGGGATACAGGTCCTTGGTCACGTCCTCTGTCGGCTGCCCACACTTGGCAATCAAGCCCTCCGGCGTCAAGGATTCTATGGACCGTTCTACCTGCCTTTCCTTTGCTGCCTTATTCCTCCCTGTCGCGCGGCCGAAAAGCAGCAGCATCACCAGTCCCATCAGCAATGTTGCTGCAATCAGCCAGCTTCGCTGCGTGATCTTTAACTTGAACTGAAGCGTTTCAGTTTTCTTGGCCCCCGCAGGCGTCCCTGGTCCTGCCTGCTCCTTATCGTCCGCCGGTTCGATAAAATCCGCTGGACGTGAGGTCCCTGCTGCTCCGGCGTTTTCTCCCAACTTCGTCTTCTCCATGGCGTCGGCAGGCTCCAACGGCTCCGCTGCCTTCGCCCCTACGGTTGTTTTCGTATCCTCCATGATGGCCCGCCTTTCATCCCACCCTCTCTCTTTGCATCATCCCCCTGCTCGCTGCTTCAGGCGGCCTTTTCTTCGCTTCCACGGCGTTTCAGTTACTTTCCCTTAAGGACAGGAGCGAAATCTCGGATTCCAACGCTCCTCGTTCCCTCTTGCGAGCTTCCCTCTTCGCCCATTTATCTTTTTCCTCTCTGTCACAAATTCTTGTTTTTCTTCTAAACGGACGAAACAAAGTGTTGTATAGAACTCTCGGAGGATTCCATGACCCGACCACAGCGTCTGGGCGCCTTCGTTCTTGCCGCCCTGTGCTTTGTTCTTCTGAGCCTGCCGCATCTCGGCGCCACGCAAAAAGAAAGCGCGCACGCCGCAATCATCATCGTTACGCCCGAAGCGAACAAATCCACGCTCGAAGATTTTTCCTGGCTCGCCGGCCGCTGGGAAGGCCATCTCGGCCCAATGACTGCCGAGCAGCAGTGGATGGCTCCGAAAAACGGCACGATGCAGGTTTCTTCCGCCTCACTGACGCCGAAAAAACCATGGTCATCGAGCTTTTCACGATTCGCGAAACGCCCGGCGGCATCGAGTTTTACTTCCGCCATTTTTCTCCGGAGTTGAAACCGTGGGAGGAAAAGGAAGCCTACCATCTGAATCTCACGAAATCGGAAAGCGGCGTCTTCCGCTTTGACAATCCCGTCGTGAACCAGTTGAAAGACGCGATCCTCACGAGTGTGGACGGCGACACCTACATTTCGCACGGCGACATCACCGACGCGGATGGCAAACCCAAAGCCATCGAGGTCACCTACCACCGCGTAAAGTAATGCGTTGCTGCCCGCCTGACGAAGTTCAATCGTCCCGGCGATGCACTTTTGCATGTTTATGATCGGCGACCGGATCCAGCAGCCGCAAAACATGCTCGCCGGTGCTCGCTTCGAAGCGGTAGAGAAGCACAGCATCGGCCGCACGCTCCTCGCGTTCCAGTTCCAGCTCCGGATTGTCCATGATCAAATCACCGTTTTCCCGGATACGAAATTCCGCGCCAACCTGTAGGACAATCTTGGTGCCTGCGCTCGGCGCCGCCATGAATTCACCTCGCCGCGCTAGTTTTGCTTCTAGCGCTGTCCAAATGGATGCGCAGCCGCGGCAAAAGGACGCATCACTTTTTTTCGATTTTAGTCTTGCGTCTTTCAGGATGGTGGGGCCTGCCGTCACTTCCCTTTCGGCAGCCTTGCGTCTTGACGTACCAGAATTCCGGCCGCAGCGCGAGCGCGCGATTCGCCATCTCGCGCTTCTATCTTGTTTCTTGCCGCGGGAAATTCATACGGCGCAGAAGGTCCTGAAAGCGCGGATCGGATCGAACGCTGTCGAAGCACGGGATGAATCTAACAGAGGGGAATCTCACGTCGCGCACGCGGTAAGCTCTCTCCAGCCAATAAAGGGTTTCGCTCCTGTCGCCCAACACCGCATAGTCATTAGCGATGTCAAAAGCATTCAAGTACTGCTGACCTGCCACCTCCTTGTTCAACTCAACCCGCTTCCGCCAGAGACCTTTGGTGCCCGATGCTTCATACGCACGCCGTAGCGCTGCCATCCTCTCCTGACTCGCTCCCCAACTCTCCTCGGCTTTAAGGGCTTCCTCGGCTGCCAAACGGGGTTGCTCCGTTTGTGCGTGAATACCTGACAGGATGTCGTGTAGCAATGGAGCATCGGGATAGAGTTCCAGCCCCCTCCGCGCCTCAAGCAAAGCCTCATTATATTCTCTGGTGACATACAAATGAAAAACACCCGTAGAATACGTTGAGAGAGAAAGGGGATCTAGTTCTTTCGCTTTTCGGACTTCTTCTGCAGATTCTTTCGGCTTTCCCAAAGTTAACAGCAAGCCGGAATAACCCAAATGGGCCCTCGCATAGTTCGGATCGAGATCAATGGCCCGCCTATATTCTCGCTGTGCCTTGTTCCAGTCCCAATCATATAGTTGCGCAATGGCTCCAAGAGCGTGGTGTGCCTCGACGAGATTTTCATCCAGCGCCACGGCTTTCTCGGCGGCCTGTCTGGCTCGCGCATTGGCCTCGGAGCCAGACATCTCGCCGAGTGCGGAAAGTGCTATATAGGTGCTCGCAAGCCCGGCATAAGCCGCTGCGTAATTCGGGTCTTTTCCGATCGCTGCTTGGTAATAATGAAGGCCGGTCCGAAGGTCGTTGGGAGTTAGCCGGTTAGAAAAATAGAGGCCCTTGAGATAAGCCTCATAAGTTTCCGGGTCCACCACCGATGGTTTCGACGATCCTGTGCGTTCAACCGGGGTGAGTCGATTGCTGATTTGCCGGGTTATCTCCTCGGCGACTTCGGCTTGCAAGCGCAAGACATCCTGGTGAACCCGTGTGTAGCTTGCCGCCCAAACATGGGTGTCTGTTGCGGCCCGGATCAGTTGCGCTGTAATTTTGACCTCGTTGCCGTTACGCTCCACGGTTCCTTCCACAACCGTGTCAACTTGCAACTCTCGGGCAATTTCGGGCAGCGTCTTTCGCGCGCCTTTGTAATGCATTACGGAGGTCCGCGAAATGACCTTCAGGCCTCGAACCTTAGCCAATTCAGCAATTAGAGCATTAGTTATTCCGTCCACGAAGTACTCTTGTGCGGGGTCCCCTGTGAGGTTTTCCAGTGGTAGCACGGCCAGAGACTTGATACGCGGCTCAACCGACGCCGGCAGCAGGCGCCCCCGCAAACGGCCAAAATTGGCCGCCACCAGGATGCCCAGCACAGCCACGATCCCGAGCGATCCGAAAACCCAACGCGCCCTCCACCAAGCGGCGGGCCGGGGCACCTCGGCGGCAATCGGCCCACCATCTACCGGGTAAATGAAACGGTAACCGCGGCGGGGCAACGTCTCGATGAAATGAGGACTGTCTGCCGAATCGCCGAGGATCTCACGGAGGCGCTTTACTGCCGCGTTGATGCTATGTTCGAAGTCAACGAAGGTGCCGGGAGCCCAAAGTTTGTGCTCCAATTCCTCCCGCGTCACCAGGTTGCCGGGTCGCTCGAGCAGCAGCGCCAGGATCTGAAAGGGCTGACCTTCGAGTTTTATCTTGGAGCCATTCTTCCGCAGTTCGCCCGTGTGCAAGTTCACTTGGAAAACGCCGAAGCGAATGGGGCCCGAAGCGGAAGTTGTGGGCTCGGTCAATGGACAACCCCTCTTTTTCCAGGAGGGTCATTTTAAGTTGGGCAGATTATACAGATAGTTATGGAATTGTAACATCGTGAAACGGCTTCACCTTCAAGCTCAACTCTCTCAAAAACTGCCGCTTAGCGTTTCACCTGCGTTTCACCCCCTCTGCATTGCACCGGCGAGCCAGACGCGCAAGGCTTGTGCGTCCACTTCAAAAGGACCGAAGCGAAGATGCGACGTGACCGCAGAAGCTAAGTCATGGCCGCAGCTGGAGTTTGCGTCGGGCTTCAGGCCAATGGGAGTCTCCTGCGCAACCGGCCATAATCCTCGGAGAACGCACAGGATACAGCCACTTAGAAATACTTTAGCCTTGAAGTCAGCCACCGTCCATTGATTCGCTCTGCGTACCCAGCAAGAATCCTCGCGTTCGACTGAAAGGAGGAGGCCATGAAGTTGCTTAAGTGCTCGCTTGCAACGTTGCTGTGGTTCTCCACGACTGTGCCGAAGAGTGCGGCGCAGGAGGTGCGGTTCGCCAGGACGGACTATCCCGTTGGTGGCACGCCGGCTTCAGTGATCGCGGCTGATTTCAACGGTGATGGCAAGCTCGATCTGGCCGTCGCGAACAGCAGTTCCAACACGGTTTCAATTCTACTCGGCAAAGGTGATGGCTCGTTTGGCCCCAAGACCGACTTCGTGACCAGCGCCGGTCCCAGGGCAGTGACCGCCGGGGATTTCAACGGCGACGGGAAGTTCGACCTGGCCGTGGCCAACCACGATTCCGACACGGCGTCCGTCTTGCTGGGCAAGGGCGACGGGACGTTCGGCACCAAGACCGACTTCGTCACGGGCGCCCTTCCCGTCTTCATTGCCGCGGGCGATTTCAACGGCGATGGCAAGCTCGATCTGGCCGTGGCCAACCACGATTCCAACACGGCGTCCGTCTTGCTGGGCAAGGGCGACGGCACGTTCGGCACCAAGACCGACTTCGCCACTGGGTTGGGTCCCATGTCGCTCACCACTGCTGTGTTCAACCTGAATCATAATCTGGACGTAGCGACGGCGAACACCTCGGCCGATACAGCTTCTGTGTTGCTGGGTAAAGGCGATGGGACTTTTGACCCCAAGACCGATCTGGGCACCGACACCGGGCCGATCTCTGTGACCGCCGCCGACTTCAACGGCGACGGCATAACGGACCTTTTGACAGGCAACATGGGCTACTATTATGGCTAC
>Ga0137409_10008603_pt1 | contig 10420 bp, 9 predicted proteins | sample CZODoug1_16funga_FD_122059 | JGI IMG/M metagenome (GOLD analysis project Ga0137409, IMG submission 122059) | Vadose zone soil fungal communities from Angelo Coast Range Reserve, California, USA - CZODoug1_16fungal (Hybrid Assembly) | ecosystem: Environmental > Terrestrial > Soil > Vadose zone... | reverse complement strand
GCGCCGCCATGCTTCCAGCGTTCCTTGCCGTCCTTCCAGGTTTCGTTGCCAGGCTCACCGGCGACGGGGATCGTGTAGGTGCGCCAGATGCCCTTGCCGGTGTTGAGGTCGGTGCCATCGATGAAGCCGCGGATGCCGTATTCACCGCCGGCGGTGCCGACAATCGCCACGTCGCGTACGATCAGCGGAGCTGCGGTCAGCGTCTCGGCGATCGCGGGATCGGCGATTTTGCGCTCCCAGGCGATCTCACCGGTGGCCTTGTTTATGGCGATCAGCCGGCCGTCGAGGGTGATCGAGATCACCTTGTCCTTCCACAGCGCGACGCCGCGGTTGTTGACGCCACAACAGGCCACATCGCCAGCCCAAGCCTTGTCGGTCTTCGGGTCCATGCGCCACTTGAAAGTGCCCTTCTTGCCGCTCGAGACGTCGATGGCATAGACCGTGCCCCAGCCGTCGGGCACGTACATAACGCCGTCCTCGACGAGTGGGGTGGCTTCCAGGTTGCCGTGCTTGTAGCGGGTGCCGGCGCCCTCGATGCCACCGAGCGCAACGCTGAACGCGATCTTCAAGTCCTTGACGTTGCCGGTATTGATGGTCTTGAGCTGCGAGAACCGATGGCCTTCGTAATTGCCATGGTGCAGCAGCCAGTTCTGCGGCTCCTTGCCGACGTTGAGCGAACGCTCATGCGTCAGGTCGGCTGCGCTCACCGGGGTGAGTGCGCTTCCCATCAGCAGCAATGCGGCGATTGACAGTGACTTCATCAGTTCCCTCCCTGGGGCTCTACAGGCTTACGGCCCTGCCCACGTTTGATGGTCTGTTTCACGGAGTAACGTTGCTGCCGACGCGGCGAAACTGCCGCGCCGGCACGAAGGCCGTTAGAGCCCAAACACGAACAGCATCGACGCCGTCGAGGTGTTCTTAAGCTCGGGCATGTTCCCGAGTATGGTGGCTGGCTGCCGTGCGCCCACCAGCACGGCGACGTATTGCTTGCCGTTGACCGAGTAGGTGACGGGCGGCGCGTTGATGCCGGTGCCGAGGTTCACGCTCCAGACCTCCTGCATAGTCTTGGCGTCATAAGCCGAGAACGTGCCGTCGAGGTGACCAGCAAAGATCAGATTGCCGGCGGTCGCCATGATGCCCCCGAAGTTCGGATAGTCGAGCCTGATCTGGCCCTTGAGCTCGCCAGTCACCGGATCGACCGCCTTGATGGCGCCGGTCAGGCGCTCAGGGTTTCGGTTGCCGCCGCCGGCGAAGCGGTCACGCGGCTGCACCGTGCCACCCTGGTCCACGAAGTCCTTCTGCACCTCGGTGTAGACGATGTTGCAGCCTTCCTTCGACGGAATGAAGAGCAGGTTGAGCTCGGGATTGTAGGCGCCGGGCTCCCAGTTCTTGCCGCCGAAGTGCGACGGGCACAGCGGATTGCTGTCCGGGACGGCGCGGGTGCCGTGGCTACGCGCCGTATACTCTTGGACATCCTTGGTGGGGTCGTAGTTGAGCGGCCGCCCCGTCTTGGGATCGAGCCCGGTGGTCCAGTTCAGCTTGTCGACATACTGCTTGCCGGCCACGAACGAGCCGTTCACGCGGTCGAGCACGTAGTAGAACCCGTTGCGGCTCGCGTGCACCACGAGCTTGCGATCCTGGCCATTGACCTTGGCGTTGATGATCGGATGCTCGGAGATCTCGTCGTAGTCATACGGATCGTTGGGCGTGTACTGGAAGCCCCACTTGATCTTGCCATCGGAGGGTGACAGCGCGAGCACGCTCGCGGCCCACTTGTTGTCGCCGGGCCGGTATTCCGGGTCCCAGTCGGGACCGGCATTGCCGATGCCCTGATAGAACGTGTCGGTGTCGGGGTCATAGGTGGCGGTTTCCCAGATCGACGCGCCGCCATGCTTCCAGCGTTCCTTGCCGTCCTTCCAGGTTTCGTTGCCGGGCTCGCCGGCGCCCGGAATGGTGTGGGTGCGCCAGATGCCCTTGCCGGTGTTGAGGTCGGTGCCGTCGATGAAGCCACGAATGCCGAACTCGCCGCCCGCGGAGCCAGTGATGGCGACGTCGCGCACGATCAGCGGCGCCGCGGTTATGGTCTCGGCGATCGCCGGATCGGCGATCTTGCGCTCCCAGACAACCTCGCCGGTGGCCTTGTTGATGGCGATCAGCCGGCCGTCGAGCGTGATCGAGATCACCTTGTCCTTCCAGAGCGCGACGCCGCGATTGTTGACGCCGCAGCAGGCGACATCACCGGCCCAGGCCTTGTCGGTCTTGGGGTCCATACGCCACTTGAAGGTGCCTTTCTTTCCGCTCGTCACGTCGATGGCGTAGACCGTGCCCCAGCCGTCGGTCACGTAAATGACGCCGTCCTCGACGATCGGCGTGCCTTCGAGGTTGCCGTGCTTGTAGCGAGTGCCGGCGCCTTCGATGCCGCCGAGCGCAACGCTGAACGCGATCTTGAGATCCTTGACGTTGCTGGTGTTGATGGTCTTGAGCTGCGAGAACCGATAGCCCTCGTAGTTGCCGTGATGGAGCAACCAATTGTGCGGCTCCTTGGCGGCGTTGAGCGCGCGCTCATGCGTCATGTCGGCTGCGTTCACCGGAGTGAGTGCGCTAGCCATCAGCAGCAACGTAGCGATTGATAGTGATTTCATTGCGATGCCTCCCTGTGGCTTTACCAGTCAAGCCGGCCGATCTGACGGGTTTGCCGGCTATGCCGCGACTTTGTCGCGGTCGCTGTTGACTAGCGGGAAAGCGTAGTCGCTTGCGTCAGGCTCGGCAATATAGTTGCGTTCGATAGTCGCGTCGGCCGAAGCGCGACTTCACCAACTTGTCGGTATCTCTTTCGTCAAGGGTGGGTTCCTGCCCAACCGCTCACGTTTCGCGGCTGCTATTGGGTGCAGGACGTCAGCTCTTTCTCCTCGATCGAGAAGATCTCGCCGGCCTTGAGCTCGAGATTGCGCACGATGCAGGTTCGCTTGGAGACGTCGACCAGCTTGGCATCGTAGCGGCCGGGGGGCGTATCCGTGATCCGCAGCCGCTCGTCCGAATCAACCGTGCCGTCCCGGTCGTTCTTGCACTGATTGGCGCCCCAGTTGGTGGTGCCGGCAGGCGCCAGGTAGAACTCGGAGATGGTGTGGCGCGTCAGATTCCAGAAGCGCGTCGGGCGCTCCGCGGCGAAAGCCGATGTGACGGTTGCCGCAAGCACGAAAATGATAAGAGCGGTTTTACGCATGGCACTTCCTTGTGGCGACGTTTCCCGTGGCGACGTTTCCTGTGGCGCTCCGGCCCTCGCAGGTGCCCTTTTGGGGCGGCCAGACGCGAATTGAGCCTATCCTCGACGCCGGATCGGGTGAAGATGCCAAATTGTGGCGAATTTGTACGGGCCTCCTTCGTCCATCTTGAACCCGCCGCGCGGCTGCGTCACTATCCCGCAGACAAGAGCCCCGTCAGCGAGCCCGAGAAGAACACATATGGCAGTCCAGGCCCTGGAGAGTGACTTCCCCAACGATCGTCTACCCCTCCTGCGCTGGCTGATGTTCACCGGCGTCTGTGTCTTCGGCTTCGTGCTGGTCTGGTATTTCGGGCTTTTCCGCCTGATGCTCGCCAGCGACAAGACCTACATTTCGGCGATCATCGTGGCGCTCTATCTCGCCACCTGCGTCCACTGCTTCCTGCGCACGATGGTGATCTCGCGCGAGCTTGATGCGGCGCACCGGGTGGCTGCGCTGGTCAGCGGTGGCGTGAGCGGCTTCAATGTTGCGGGGCAGAATGTGGTGACCTCGGAGGGCGCGCGTCTGCCGCCCGGCCAGGTCACCGACCACATCCGCAATCTCATTCTCAAGTCGCGCCTGCAGGGTGGTCACCACATTGACCAGACCCTGCTGCTGCGGGGCCTCGCCGATGCGCTGCGCGGCCCCAACCAGCTTGGATCGTTCGCCAGCGATGCCCTGATGAAGCTCGGGCTCCTGGGCACGATTGTGGGTTTCATTCTGATGCTCGCTCCGATTGCCGGCCTCGACGGCGCCGACCGTGTCTCGGTGAAGAACTCCATGGGCCTGATGAGCGATGGCATGGCGGTCGCCATGTACACCACGCTGACCGGCCTGATCGGGTCCGTTCTGCTGCAGATGCAATACTATCTCCTGGATGACGCGACCGCGAAAGTCTTCGGGCTTGCCACTGATCTGACCGAGGTCTTCGTCGTTTCCGTTCTCGAACGAGAGCATGATGGACAGCTTCGGTAACTATCCGCGCGAAAAGTTCGATCCCTTCAGCCTCATGCTCTTCAAGGGCCTGCAGGTCGTCGCTTTCCTTTTCTTCCTCGCGCTGTTGGCGATGAATCCCGAGGCCAAGGAAGGCAAGATCGAGTCGAAGGCCGAGTTCATCATCACGATGACCTGGCCGGACGAACACCCCGACGACATCGATCTCTACGCCGAGGACCCGCTCGGCAACATCGTCTGGTATCACGCGCGCGAGGGCGGCTTCATGGTGCTCGACCGCGACGACCGCGGCAGCGCCAACAACACCATCACGGTCGATGGCCGTAAGGTCACGAGCCCGTTCCGGCAGGAGACCATCAGCATTCGCGGCATCGTGGCGGGCGAATATACGATCAATGTGCACTACTTCCTGGCCACCAAGGGCGGGCCGGTGCCGGCGGTGGTGAAGGTCGAGAAGATCAATCCGCAGGTTGAGGTCGTGTCGCACGACACGGTGATGCTCAGCCGGATGGGTGAGGAGAAGACCGCGGTGCGCTTCCGGCTCGCCGCCAATGGCAGTGTGGTGGAAACCAACCACCGCGACAAATCACTGATCCAGCTCACGCGCAACGTCCGCCGCTCGGGCGGCAAATAGGCAACCGCGCGACTCGCAGAGGCGTCACGGATGACCACAACATTGCTAGCGATTTCTGCCGCCTACGTGGTGCTGGCATTGGTCGTGCTGTCGATGGGGCTCACCTCGCGGTTTGCCTGGTGGGTGAAGGCGACCACGATCGTGGTCAGCTCGGCGTTCTTTGTTGAAGTATTCTTCGCCAGCAAGAGCCTGCTCGGATGGCCGGCCTCGAGCGTGCCGCTGCCGTCCAAATTCCAGCTGTTGTGGACGCGGGTGGTCGAGCCCGACCTCAAGGCCGGCAACCGCGGCTCGATCTATCTCTGGGTCGAGGAGGTCGATGGCAACAACGTGCCGAGCGGGCTGCCGCGCTCCTACCGGCTGCCATACTCCGTGAAGCTTGCCGACCGCACGCTGAAAGCGCGCGACGAGATCATGGCCGGCAATCCGCAGGAGGGTTTGGCCGAGGATGTCGCCGAAGGCGATCCGACCTCCTCCGACGCCAGCGCCAAGCCCAACCAGCAGGCCGATGGCGGCGTCACCTCGACCGGCGGCAAGGTTGAGCTCGAGGGCCCGATCGACCAGGTCCCGCGCGTGGAGTTCCGCCCGATGTCCAATCCGCTGCTGCCGCCGAAGCCTTGAGCCGGTATCGACTCAGGCGCGGTGATGAGCACGGACTCTCGACCCGGCACGGCGGGACTCCCTCTCCCCATCGGGGAGAGGGTGGGGGTGAGGGGGGACTAACCTCTCGATCGTAACCCCCTCACCCCACCCCTCTCCCCAACGGGGAGAGGGAGCAGGCCGTGCTTGTGGCCTAACAGTGCGCTACCGCGAACGCACATCAGCCTATTGGCTAAGTCCGGTTGTCATCGCCGCCCGTCATCGCCAGGAATGCTTCCTCGATCGTGCTCGTGCCTGCCGAGGCCACAAGTGCTTTCGGCGTGGTGTCGGCCAGCACTTTGCCGCGGTGAAGCACGATCACGCGGTCGGCGTCGGTGACTTCATCACACAAATGTGTTGCCCACAGGATCGCCACCGCGCGCTCGCTTCGCATGGTCAGTAACAACTTGAGCAGGTCGCTGCGGCTCGCCGGATCGAGTCCGACCGTCGGCTCGTCCATGAGCAGCACGCGCGGCTTGTGCAGCAGCGCGCGCGCGAGCTCCACCCGGCGCCGATTACCGCCACTGAGCGTCGCGGTCTTGTCGCTGGCGCGGTCGTTGAGGCCGAGCCGTATGAGCTCGCCGGTGATGCGTTCTTTCGCATCGGCGCGTGGCATCCCGTGCAGCCCGGCATGAAACAAGAGATTGGCGGTGACCGTCAGCTCGAGATCAAGCGTCGGCTGCTGGAACACGATGCCAAGCCCCGCGAGCGCCGGAACCGGGTCACGCGACATGTCGTGCCCCATGACCTCGATGCGTCCGGAATCCGGCAGGAACAGACCCGAGAGGAGCTGGAACAAAGTCGACTTGCCGGCGCCGTTCGGGCCGAGCAGCGCGATGAACTCGCCCGCCTTTGCGGTCAGGCTGACGCCGGCGAGCGCCTTTACGGGCCCGTAACTCTTGACCACCTGATCGAGGAGGAGGGCGGGGGGGTCCTTGACGTCATTCACCGGTATTGGCCCTTGTTTCTTCCCCTGGTCGAGACTGTGCCCGTCCTGCGGTCGGCTTGCCCCACCGCTTTGATAGGGCGTACGCTGGCAGCAACCGACGCAATTCGCAAGCGGAGAGGAAACCCGTGTTGATCGATCGCCGCGCGCTCAGCCTTGCCGTCCCCGCCGCCGCCCTCGTCGCCTGTCTCACGGTCGGGCCGGCCGCCGCCAAGGACACCGGACTGATCTTTGTCAGCAACGAGAAGTCGAACAATCTGATCGTGATCGATCCCAAGACCTATAAGGTCATCAAGGATATCAAGACCTCGCGCCGCCCGCGCGACATGCATTTCAGCGTTGACCGCAGCAAGCTCTATGTCGCCTGCGGGGATGACGACGTGATCGACATCCTCGACGTCGCCAAGCTCGAGGTCATCGGCCGCATCCCGACCGGGCCGAGCCCGGAGACGTTCGCGATCGACGAGGTCAAGCGACGCATCTATGTGGCCAACGAAGAGGGCTCCTCGCTCTCCATCATCGACATGGACCAGGCCATCACCATCCACGAGGTGCCGACCGGCGCCGAGCCGGAAGGTGTGTATGTCGCCGAGGACGGCAAGACGCTCTATGTCACCTCGGAGGTGGGCGACCTGATCCACCTGGTCGACGCCGAGGGCGGGCACGTGCTGCAGGACGTGGTGGTGGGCACGCGGCCGCGCCGGTTCGCGGCGACGCCCGACCGCAAGGAGCTGTGGGTCACGGCCGAGCTCTCGGGCGAGGTCTACATCATCGATCGGGCGAAGTTCGAGGTCTCCGGCAAGATCGAGTTCCTGCCGCCCGGCATGCGCAAGAGCGACGTCACGCCGGTCGGGCTCGCCATGACCAAGGACGGCAAGACCGCGTTCGTGACGCTCGGCCACGCCGCGCATGTGGCGGTCGTCGACGTGCCGACGCGCAGGATCACGAGCTACATTCTGGTCGGCAAGCGCTCCTGGGGTGTCACGCTCTCGCGCGACGAGCGCACCATGTTTGTGGCGAACGGCTTCGGCGATGACATCACGGTGATCGACGTCAACAGCCGCAAGGCTACCATCTCGATTCCGGTCGGCCGCATCCCGTGGGGCGTGATCATCGATGACTAGTGCGTTTTGCAGCGTCAAGCGACGCGGAGTGCTTTCCAGCATGATGCCACGCGGGATGCTTTCCAGCATGATGCCACGCGGGATGATGTCTTCCTTGCTGAGCTTGCTTTGGGTGCGGCCCTGCCGCGGGCTCGGCCTGCTCCCTCCCCCGGAGCGCATCTTCGCGCGACGTGGGGGTTGGGGTGGGGGCCGCTTGCTTGCTCAAAGAGCCCCCCACCCCCTCCCCACCGCTCGCAAAAGCTCGCGGGAGGAGGGGAGCCACCCGCGGCTCGGCCTGTTTGCTGCATTGAGCGCGGCAGTTCTTGCCAGCTCTACACAAATCGCCGTTGCCCAGACGCCGCCGCCGCCACCCGCGCCGCAGCCGCGCGTGACCATCGGCTATGTCGACATTGCGGGCGACCCGCGCCACGAGCCGATCAAGGCCTACGAGCGCATCGTGCTCAAGCCGCGCGAGTCGCCGTTTGCCGGCGCGCAGGTCGGGATGGACGAGGCGCAGGCGCTCTCGCGCGTGCTCAAGATCGATTTCGCGCTCGAGCGGATCACCGTGAAATCCGCGCAGGAGGTGACGCCAGCGGTCACCCAGGCGTTGGAACGCGGCATCCATTTCTTCATCGTGGATGCGCCAGCCGAAGCATTCCGGCCGCTGGCAACCGCCGTGCGCGGGCGCGAGGTGCTTCTCTTCAATGCGACGGCGCCTGACGATTGGCTGCGGCGCGATCTCTGCGCGCGCGAGATCGTGCATACGCTGCCGAGCCTCGCGATGACGTCGGACGCCCTTATGCAACATCTGGTCTCGCGCAAGTGGCGCGACATCCTGGTGCTGCAAGGGCCGCTGCCGGCCGATGCCGCGACCACCAAGGCGTTCGAGAATTCGGTCAAGAAGTTCGGCGCCCGCATCATTGCCAATCGGCCGTTCAAGGCTGGCACTGATCCGCGCGAGCGCGAGCAGAACAATCCGCTGCTGCTCACCGCCGGCACCCGCGACTATGACGTGATCTTCATCGCTGACGATGCCTTCGAGTTTGCCCGCCAGGTGCCGTATCAGACGGTGCGGCCGCGGCCGCTGGTCGGCGCGATCGATCTCGAGCCGGTCGGCTGGCACTGGACCTGGGAGCACAACGGCGCGCCGCAGATCAATACGCGCTTCAATCGGGCCAGCGGCGGACGGCGCATGGAGAGCGCCGACTGGGCGGCCTGGATCGCAGTCAAGATGGTGGTGCAGGCAACGCTGCGCACGCGCTCGGCCGAGTTCGACAAGCAGCGGGCGTTCATCCTGAGCGATACCGGCTTCGATGGCTACAAGGGTCTCGCCGTGAGCGTGCGGCGCTGGGACCAGCAGGTGCGGCAGGCGGTGTTCCTGGCCACGCCTTCTGCTGTCATCGCCAGTGCGCCAATCGAGGGCTTCCTGCATCGCACCAACACGCTCGACTCGCTCGGCGACGACGAGCCGGAGACGCCGTGCAAGTTGAATAAGTGAGTGAGTAGTGAGTAGTGAGTAGTGAGTAGTGAGTAGTGAAGAGGAGTGGGGCTGCTTTCTTTCTACTCACTACTCACTACTCACTACTCACCATTCGCTATTCGCTATTCGCTATGAAGAAAGTGCCGTGCACCATGCAGCTCATCCACGCCGCCCGCGCCATGCAAGCCGTCACCATGCGCGAGATCATCAAGTTCGTGCAGCAGCGCGGGCGCCTGCTCTCGGCGCTGGTGCGCCCTTTGATGTGGCTCGCGGTGTTTGCCGCCGGTTTCTACAACGTGTTCGGGGTCTCGATCATTCCGCCCTACAAGACCTACATCACCTATCAGGTCTATATCGTGCCCGGGCTCCTTGGCATCATTCTCCTCTTTCACGGCATGCAGTCCTCGCTCTCGATGGTGTACGACCGCGAGATGGGTGTGATGCGGCTCCTGCTCACGGCGCCATTGCCGCGCTGGGTTCTGCTCGCCTGCAAGCTCGTTGCCGGCACCGCGCTCTCCGTCATCACCTGCTACGCCTTCCTCCTGGTCTGCATCCCGTTTGATGTCACCTTCGAGCCGATCGCCTGGATTACCGTACTGCCGGCGCTGACCGTGTCGGGACTGATGCTGGGTGCTCTCTGGCTGTTTATCTCGGTCTATATCAAGCAGGTCGAGAACTTCGCAGGCGCGATGAATTTCGTGATGTTCCCGATGTTCTTCTTTTCCTCTGCGCTCTATCCGCTGTGGCGGCTGCGCGAAGGCGGCTCCGAAGTCATCTACTGGGTGTCGATGCTCAACCCGTTCACGCATGCGGTCGAGATGATCCGCTTTGCGCTCTACGGCATGATCGAGCCGGTCGCCATCCTGGTGGTCTGCGGCTCGACAGTGGTGTTCTTTCTGCTCGCCACCATTGGCTACGATCCGCAGCGCGGCATGATCCGCCGGACCGCGCAGCCAGTGTGAGCGGAAGCGGCCCTTGTAGGGTGGGCAAAGGCGCTGGCACAGCTTTGCAACACGCGAGGGGCTCTCGTGCGCCGTGCCCACCATCGAAATCGACACGAGTCGCGCAGCTCATGGTGGGCACGGCGCACGAGGGTCCTTGCCGTGGACAATCGCCGTGCCGGCGCCCATAGCCCGTCGAAGACGGGCGTAAACGCCCTTATGGCCCACCCTACGGCGCCCGTCGACTGATCTCCGCCATGAATGTGAGCGCATGCCGCGCGCAAGTCTCCGGTTCGACCGCCGCGATGTGATAGCTGTCGCCATCGAGCACGATCACCCGCGCGTGAGGAATGCGCGCCGCGAATTGCCGCACCGCCTCGACCGTTTGCAGGCCGCTCTCCTGCGTGGTCACGATCAGGGTCGGGGCTTTGATCAGCGGCAGGCGATCGTCGAGGTTCATGCTCAC
>Ga0137409_10008602_pt1 | contig 10420 bp, 10 predicted proteins | sample CZODoug1_16funga_FD_122059 | JGI IMG/M metagenome (GOLD analysis project Ga0137409, IMG submission 122059) | Vadose zone soil fungal communities from Angelo Coast Range Reserve, California, USA - CZODoug1_16fungal (Hybrid Assembly) | ecosystem: Environmental > Terrestrial > Soil > Vadose zone... | reverse complement strand
GGCATCAGCCTCCCCGGCACCGGCGAAGAGCCAAGCTGCCCCGTCTACATCGACGGCCAGAAATTCGTCACCCTCCACGGCAACTACGACGAACTTTCCGTGGCATTTCGCAAGTTGGTCGATGATTACATCAGTACGAAATACGCGCAGAAAACTGCCGCGCCTACCGCCGCATCGAGCCAACCTTGAGTTTTCTCGCCGCGCCCACTTCAAAACCATGACGAGACAAGCACGGCCAGATTAAGCTCCAGGGCAATCACCGATAAGACCATTTATCAGGAGTTCGCACCTCTGCCCTCATTCTTTATGCTAGGAATCCCCTCCATCCATGAGAAAAGGTCCTTGTCCACATGGAGAAAGCGGGGCAGCCTGAGTTCTCTTGCGGTCTTATCCGCCGGCACTACTATGTAAAAAGAGCCGTAAACGCTTCGCGGCCCCATTTTGCGGCCAAGAATCTCGCTGCTTTGAGCTTGCGGGCCGAAAACCACCCTATAACTTCGATGCTATCTTCGTGGAGAATTACCCGGCGATGCGCGACGCTAGAAAGGAGGAGTGCGTAAAGCCCAGCGAGAAAACCCATCGCGAGGAGGGCAGACGGAGTAAGGGCTTTGTTCACGAGGCCAGCTAGGTCCAAAAGGCTTACAGCAATGATGAGGGCAAGCGGAGCCATGGCGATTGCGTTAACTGCGCGGCGGGTGCGCGCATCTACCGAGTAGACACGCGGATATTGTTTCGGGTCCACGAGGCTAACATACGCTACTTCCGTTCATGCCACATCTTGTTGATAAGTCAGCTTATCTGAATATGGCCCACAAGACCGATTCATGCAACTTTTGCTAAATCCACTCTGGGTGTACACTCTCACTGTCCCCCTCTGGAGGAATTATGCGCATCCACTCATTGCCGCTAGCGGCGATTCTAGCGCTGGCTTTTGCGTTTCCATCACACGGGGCGGAGAAGCCACGCCCCGCGCAAGCCAGCCGAGCCAAGAAAGTCTGGACCAACGACGATATGGATCAGCTTCGCGCGCGCGGGCTGATCACTACATTCAACGTGACAACAGAAACGACCGCGCAAGCGCCGGCTGCGCCATCCGAGCCAGCAATGTTCGCGGCAAGAACGGAAGATCCAACTTGGTACGCCGAGCAGGCAGCCATCTTGCAGGCAGAACTGGACAAGCGCGAGGCGGCTCTTCGCGAAGCCCAGTCAAACCTCGCCCGAGCTGCGGAAGGAATTACGCAACCCGGCATCGCCATGGACAAGAAAAATGCTGGAATCACGCCGGAATCAGGCATCGCCGTGCTGCAAGCGCAAGTACTCGAAGTCCAAAACCAGCTCGGCGAACTCAGCGACCTCGCGCGGCAAAATAACATTCCACCGGGCGTGCTGCGCAGCTGAGGTTTCACCTGACTGTTGGAGATCACCGCAGTGTCTCCGCGCGATACAGCTTCACGGTATTGCAGATCATCGAAACGACGAGCATGACCGCCATTCCTGCAATGGCCACCAGCCCTCCCACATCAAAGATGCGATATTGCGATCCGAAAATCCGTGCGCCTGGAAAGAACCACGACGCTGCATTTCCCAATGCCAACAAAATCCGAATTTCAGTGGGTCCGAACTTTGCGAACGAGAGCCGAAATTTTCCAAGCGTGTACGCAGCCAGATAAACTTCCACGGAAAGCATCAGGAATCCGATGAACATTCCGAGAGCAATGCGCCAGTCGACAAACCCCGAAATCGCCAGACCGCCCATCAGAAAAAACCCGCCCACGGTATCAATCATGTGATCGACATAAAATCCGTATCGCGGCCGCTGCCGGTTGCGAAAGCGGGCGAGAGTTCCATCTAAACTTTCTCCAAACCAGTTGACCGCCAGAAAAATCGTCTCAATCCCTGAAAATTCCGCTGCGCTTTTTTATCGAGGCGGAAACGTTGATCGTCGCAGCTGCGGCGTCATGAATCCGTACCTCCAACAATTGCAACTTCCCAATCTCTTCGTCCTCGGCGCATCCACGTTCCCCAATATAGGCTCCGCAAATCCCACGCCGACGATCCTCGCCCTAACCTACCGCAACGCCGACGCTTTCGTTGACCGGTATTTGAAGAAACCGGCACCGCTGGCATAGAGACTCTTGTAGCAGAGTAGCCGCTCACCAATCGGGTTTGCAGTGGTTCAATTCAGTTGCCATACGCTGTGGTCCATGGAAATCCAACCATCGGTTAGAAGTGCTCATCGCTAGACGCTATTCGTCAGAGAACCTTAGCTTGTAAAGCTTCTTGAGAACGTTTTCTACCACTTCCCTAAAGTCCTCGATCTGACTTTCATCGACGCCAACGGTAACTCTTTCATGGATGAGCTTGCATCTAATGCGGTAATAGTGCTCAATTTTCTTCCAGGTGTCCTTTGTGAGCCTCACGTATTGTTTGATCTCATTGTGAACGGACTGGCGGTTGCCAAATATTGATAGGAGCTTTGCGTCACTGTAGTTCGTGCCAGATTCATTGACCAAATATTCTTTAAATGCAATTTCAATCGTGCTATCAAGAACGATCAGTGCGATGCGGTTCCTCTGTTCAAGTCGCTGTTTCGAGATGAGATCAGCTGCGATGACACCTTCATAGAGACCCTTCGTCCAAGGTTTTCGCTTTGCAACTTGCCTATTCTTCTGGGCGATGATTTCGCCGTATCTTGGTCGAGACCTGGGAAGCGGTGGAAGGAATGATTTCTTCACCTCGGGAAAATCTTCGACGTGGACCTCTTTGATAGTTCCGGTCCTATACTTAAAGACCTTCTGAGGCCAATCTCCCATCCAAATGCGAGAGAGAGACGCGTAATCCTTTACGACCTGTAACAACCAATTGCGAAGAGCAAGGAAGACCACATGCTTTGTGCTTATGTCAGACTTGCTGCTGTTCCAAGGCATTGACCTAGCATCACCATTGAGGAAAACTATAACCCTGGTTAGTGACACCTTGGGATGTGGCAACCCAGCGAGACCCTTGGTGAATCCGACATCGAATGTCTTTAGCCCACGGGCAACTAGTCTGTCGTTGCAATAAAAATACACACCGTATTCGCCCGCGGCTGGACTCGATTCCCTGCTAAGTCCCGCTATAGCCTCCACTCTAATCAACCGGTTCTCTTCAGTCTTGAGATTACCCGTGTATCTTCGCGGTGAGTAACGGGGAGGATAGGCCCAATTTTCGAAGAACCGTGGTGAGAGCCTCTCATCATTGACCTTAAGAACGACACTACTGTTCTTGAGGAATCGCGCATATGTTGTCCTCAAATGATCCTTCAGTTGACCAATCACCTCATCCGTGACCTGGGCACGAAGTTTTTGGAGTTCTACGACCGTAGTCCCTTCTAAGATTTCGTCAACTTCGTAGACCGGTAACCCCCAATCCTCATCCTGAAGCCAATTGTCGTCGAACTCGACTTGATGCGTTTTCTGCTTTGCTTGTCGAGTTCTGATACTTATGTCCTGAGCCAACGCCACTACTGCGCGCTTGGTCCCGACACCGAAAATCCCAATTGTCTCGTCTGTCGGACTCGTCCCCGTTTGGCCCGGCCCCACAATGTAACGCAGGTCGGATTTGGCTAAGCCGCCAGCGTTGTCCTCAACTGTAATCGTTTGCTGTCCCTTGTCGAGGGTAATCTTTACTATGATCTCCTTTGCCTTCCCGCCTCTGACCCACACGTCAAGCCCGTTATCCACAAGCTCACAAATCGACCTATTCAAATCATAGTCAGCGATAATGGAAAGGAAGAGCCTCTTTGACGGAGTGGCATCGAGATTGTCAATTTCCTTTTTCATGCCTCGCCCCAACAAATGTTAACTACTGGCGGACTGAGCTTTCATATCGTGGCAAATGAGTCTGCTTCACAGGCAGTTGACGCAGGCTTCGCTTTCATTTTCTTTGCGACCGCGAAAAACTCATTTGCCAAATCTACTTCTGAGTTTACCTAAGAGTTAAACACCACAAACCTTTAAATGCCCCGGCTCTTGCGCAATTGAGCAAGGGTAGAGTGTTGTTGGATTGTGCGGCTCAGGCCATTGCGAAGTCTGAGGTTACGTCAAACCCTTCCGGTTCTTGAGGAAAATAAGGCCAACCGTCCCACGCTTTCACATACTGGAAACGCATGCTGGCCGACCCGTCACCAGCGAAGCCAGACCGCGGACAACCACAAAGCTGCACTGATCAACGCAAGGCCAACATAAAAAACCGATAGCTCGCGGAAGCGCATCGTACGCCAAACGGAAGTAAACAATTCATATTCCACGGTGTTGGCGTGTTGCTTGGCTCGAGGGTCTAACACTCGGAAATCAATCATCAGTCGCTGGTGGTGAAATGATTTCTGCAGGCATTCACCGTTAAGAAATTCAGATATCTTGTTGACGCGAAATATGAAACTTCGCTGAATGCGCCGCCACCAAGCATCAACATAATAGAAGGGAATGGGTATGATCGCTGTTAGGAGTATATACCTCTTCAGCTCACTATGGCCGAGCGAGAGTGCTACTCCACCTGCCCACGCTACCATGGTCCAATTCTTTACCTTTGCAGTAGTGTCGTCGATGCGAGCAATAGCTTTGTTTATCGCATCAAATTCGAGTTTCAGAAATTCTAACTGGTACCTAAATGCCGCATTCTTGGGGTCATCTCTCTCAGACTGGCCAGTTGAGTGTTCAATAGACATAGCCGTCGATCCCAATATAATCGCAGTAGCTAATATTAACTTTAAAATGTCCCCGACAGCAAAACAAAGTTGATTCAACTCCCGGGTCGTATATCTCTTGAGCGTAGAAATGCTGCACGCCCGTACTAGATCTTTACGCCCAAACCCTGTGAAGGCCGAGACATGGGAATTGGCAGGGAAAGCGTTTTGGAAATAGCGCCGACAAACCTAGACCCAGCTGCGGACAAGCGACCTCAGCTCAATCCTGCTCGAACCTGACCCGCACAGCCTTGCCCGGCTCAAGACTCTTGGCCTGCTCTTCGCTCACATAAAAACTGCGGCAGTAGTAGTGCTCCGCGACGGGAAGTCCGGGGAAGGAGTCTCTCTCCAGTGAAACCTGAATCCTAAATTCGTTTTTATTCCTCCAAGTCTGGCTGGTAATCTTCTCGGTCAATTTGCCGGTCAGGGAAAGGCTGGCCTTGGATTCGTCCTTGGTGTCGCTAGCTAGCATTGCGTCTGGCAGAGTCTTGCCAGCCAGAGCTGTGCACAATAGCTGTACGAGTTGCGACAATTCGCCGGGTTCAGCGGAATCGTCAGGCGACGTGCTGACGGGTTCCTGCTGGGGATGCCGGACAAGCCGCTCCAAGTCCAGCTTCACCGCGACGCGGTTCACGATGCCCGAGTCGATGACCGGTTGTCTGTGTAAGTAGCCCGCCAGCATAGCGTTAAAGCAAATGTTATTGATGCTTCGGGGTATGCCCTCGCTTTGCTTGGCGATCAGCTCCATGGCCTCGCGCGTGAAGATCTGCAGATCGCCCGATCCTGCAGCGCGAAGGCGATGCTCGATGTATTCCGCGGTCTCCACGGCGTCCAGCGGCTCCAGATTGGCAACGACGGCGATGCGTTGCCGGAGTTGCACGAGCCCGGGCCTCATCAGTGTTTCTATCAATTGTGGCTGCCCGGCGAGAACGATTTGGATCAATTTTGAATGTGTCGTTTCGTAATTGGAAAGCAGGCGAATTGTTTCCAGCACTGAGTCCTGCAAATTCTGCGCCTCGTCCACAATCAGCACAACTCGCCTGCCCTCCAGCATCTCTTGAATCAAGACCTGGCTCAGCGCCTTGTGCATGGCGACGATGTCCATCCCGCCATGCTCGATTCCCAATTCCGTCAGAAGATACCGGAGCAGCTCGCTGGAATTGCACTGCGTCTGGAACAAGAACACGACGCGAGACGAATCGCGCAGGTCCTCCATCAATTTGTTCAGCAGCGTCGTCTTGCCCATACCGGGTTCGGCGACAAGAGCCGCGAATCCGCGCAGATTTTCGATGCCTTGCGAAAGCACTGTCAACGCCTCGCGGTGCACTCGGCTGCGGTAGAGGTACGCGGGGTCCGGCGTAAGGTCAAACGGCTGCTGAGTCAGGCCGTAGAAAGCCAGGAGATTGGGCGCGCCGGGTTCTTCGACAGCTTCCGCGACAAGCAATCCTTGCGAGACTTCGCATTCTGCTGTTTCCTGCGCGGTGCAAGACGTGAAGTCCGAGGCCGCGACTTCAGTACCCTCAGTAGATAAAGGAAACGAAGCGAATTCAACGACCTTCGATAGCTCGCAATCCGGAAGCACGCTGGCCTCGGTAATACTCACTTCCTGGACGAGCGCGGGCGCGGCCTCATTAACTTCGACCGCTTCCGATGCCGACGCCGCGCAAACCTGCGTGGCGTTGTCATCCGTCAAGGGAGAAGAGGCGGTCTCCTCAATCATGGGAGGAAGAGGAGGCGCCGCAGCTAACTCGAACGGGACTGCCGGATCAGAGGTTTCGACTGCGCCGGCAACAGGTCCCGTCGGCGCTTTGGCTGACACAAGCGTGGGTACGTACACCGTAGGTTCGACCTTCCTATACGTAAGAGATCTCGAAATCACAGGCTGCGCTGCCTCAGAACGAGTGCCCGTGGACGCAGCCTTTGGCACAGCCTTGGTATCCAGCCCTTGGCGAATGACTGGCCGCATTTTCTCGGCAGAGCTGCTCTTCGACATGCGTCGGCTAGCACCCCGGGAATGAAGGTTGTGTGGAGATCCGAGCGCAGATCTCTTGTCCCTCGACGTAGCGATGAGGATCACGATCAGCAGGACGCATGTTGCACAACCCACAATCACGAACATCACTGGAGTAACCAAGATATGTGCTCCTTGACTTCCCTGGGGGCTCCGCCCGGATTCAACTCAACTATTATTCGGGCGTGCTCTGTACTCCACTCCGGCGGGCGTAAAGAAAAACCCGCACCCGGTAGAGCCCACACCCGCGCCACAGGAATAGCAGTAGCCAATTAGATAGTGGCATCGCAGGCGAAGTGCAGGCGATAGACAGGTTGCTCCAAAATTCTGGTCCCAGGGTACTGGAACTGGGTTTGGAACTCCTTTGGTATGAACGCCCGAATGCCCTTTTCGGCGAAATGCCGGAGCCCCGGCAACCTTGTGCTAGAATCTTCCCCTCGAAAACCAATTCTGGACACGACAATGAAAATCAGCCGGGAAGACGTGTTAAAGGTGGCGGCGCTGGCGAATCTGGAGCTGACGGACGCCGAAGTCGAGACCTATCGGGGCCAGCTGGACGACATTCTCAATTACATCGACAAACTGAATGAAATCGACACGTCGAACATCGAGCCGATGACGCAGGTGGTGACTACCTCGACGGACGATTCGACGCTCCGCGAAGACGTGGTCGTGCGTTCGGACGTAATCACCGAGGTGCTCCGTGGGGCCCCTGACCCTGCCCCGCTCTATTTCCGCGTCCCCCGGGTGATCGAAAAGTGAGCGCTGCAAAGGCATGGACGATCCCCGAGGTCCGCGCGGCCCTGGATGCCAGGAAAATCTCCGCGCGCGAGCTGGTGAAGGAATTCTACGCGCGCATCGATCAGCGAAATCCCGAGCTGAATGTTTATCTGGCGCTTTCACCTGAACGCGCGTACGCCCAGGCTGACCGAATCGATGCGGCGATCGCCAGTGGCGACGCCTTGCCACCGCTCGCTGGCGTGCCGCTGGCGGTGAAGGACGTCATCAGCACCCGCGGCATACCCACCACTTGCGGTTCGCGCATTCTCGAGGGCTACAAACCCCCTTACGACGCTACAGTCGTTACCCGGCTGGAGCACTCCGGTGCGATAATCCTGGGAAAGACCAACTGCGACGAGTTCGCCATGGGCAGTTCGAATGAGAACTCCGCGTACGGCCCGGTACGGAACCCTGTCGCCACCGACCGCGTTCCTGGCGGGTCGAGTGGCGGCTCGGGCGCGGCGGTTGCCGCAGGCCTGGCAGTCGTCGCTCTTGGCACCGATACAGGCGGCTCGATTCGTCAGCCGGGCTCGTTCTGCGGCATCCCAGCGATGATGCCAAGTTACGGGCGCGTTTCGCGCTACGGCCTGATCGCGTTTGCATCCTCGCTGGACCGCATCGGCCCTTTCGCGCGAACAGTTCGCGATGCCGCGACTATAATGTCCAACCTCGCCGGTCGCGATCCTTTGGACTCCACATCCTCCGCCACACCTGTGCCTGATTACACAGCCGCGCTTGGCCGTTCGCTCACTGGTCTGCGCATCGGCATTCCCGACGACTACTTCGCCGAAGGACTTGACCCCGAAGTTCGGCGAAAGGTTGAGGCGGGAATCGCGTTGCTGGAAAAACTCGGTTGCCGGCGCGTGTCGATTCGCATGCCGAATACAGACTACGCCGTCGCGGCGTATTACATCATCGCCACAGCGGAGGCCAGTTCCAATCTCGCCCGCTATGACGGCGTTCGCTACGGCGCACGGGTTCCAGGCGGCACGCTTATCGAAATGTACCAAAAGACGCGCGGACGCAAATTCGGTGCCGAAGTAAAGCGTCGCATCGTGCTGGGCACTTACGTCCTCTCGGCCGGATACTACGACGCGTACTATTTGAAAGGACAGAAAGTTCGGTCGCTCATCGCGCGCGATTTCCGCGAAGCCTTCGAAAAAGTGGACGCCGTCATCACGCCCACTTCTCCTGTCCCCCCGTTCAAATTGGGCGAACGCACCTCAAACCCACTCGAGATGTATCTTGCTGACATCTATACAGTTACAGGATCGCTCGCGGGCGTTCCCGGCATTTCAGTTCCCTGCGGCAAGACCTCCGAAGGTTTGCCTGTCGGCCTGCAGATTTATGGTCCCGCCTTCGGGGAGGAACGAGTTTTACAGCTTGCCTACTCCTTCGAACAGGCTGGCGGCGCGGAGCTTTAGACGGCCATCGAGTGCGGGCTTCAGTAGGAGCCCGCCCGGATCAAGATGAACCCAAGGCCCCTGACTCACCGCGCATGACGCAAGACACACGAAGCATCTACGCGAAATCGTAAAAGTGCTCAAAATTTCATAGGATTGTGCAAGATTTGGCATTTTTCTTCAGATTGGAACAGTAGATTTGTGCGGAGGGTCTTCTTAAGTCACTTTCATTTTCCTCTATCCCCTTTGATCTGGACCATTTGCAACTTTTCCCGGGCGTCAATCCACGCCGCGGTGAAATGGAAGAATTATTGCACAATGATTCGGTTGGTTCGAATTGTGAACGCAGAGACCCTAGGCGAAGGTGGAAAATGGTCACCGTCAAGTCGAGTCAAAAAATCTTCACCGAACAAGAAATCTCCGGCCTGACCGGCATCTGCAGCGACCATTTACGCGACCTGGCGCGCAGCAAACACCTGGGTTCGATCGCGCGCGCCGCTGCGGGCACCGGCGAGCAGGCCGAGTGCAGGCTGTTTACGAACTCTGATTTGATGATCCTCGCAGTCCTCATTCCTCGCTGTCACCACTAAAGTCTTGTTTCGTACGCCGCTAAAGTTGGGCAATCCCAAGATTTTGGCGGTGGGCCGATTTGCCCGCAACTAACTCGTGATTCATGTAAATACCCGGCAAAAACTGTTTCTGCTCCCGGGCGAGTTGACCTGCCCGCAGAATCGCCCTGTACTTCGCCTGGCTGGAACCCCTCAAGTCGAACTCTTGTCCGAATATATCCTGGGTTCGATTCTGAAACTGCAAACCCTCCCGTAAATGCGTGGGACAATCCTTTTTCAAGCCGGATACAGGTATTACTAATCCTCACCTTCGTCGCGCCGCGCGCAGAATTTCCGGACCTACTCGGAGGGTTGGGCTTCAGCCTGGCCGAAGTGAAGTTTCTTTCCGTCCGCTTCAGGCACTGGAGTTGAGTTTGGTTGCAGGTCCGCCGCGCTGAGACCTCGGTGTTGAAGCTTTGGTTTTGCGCCGGAGGAAATCTCAACACAAAGAAGACAAAAGGCACGAAGAGCACAGAGAACAACCGGCTATGTTCAATGATCACGCGGAGTGCGTTGTTGCGCGGTCGAGCGCCATGAGGGCTTGTTCGGTGGTAACGAGCCGTGCGCCCAGCGCAGTCAGCTCCTCGAGAGTCTTCCTGCCGTCTTCTGCCCTCAGTGTCTCGATGGCATCGCTCACCAGCGCCACGCGCCGCCCGCGTTCGAGCAATCCCTTCGCCGCAAATCGAACGCAATACTCCGTGACCACGCCGAACACGAAAATTTCTGCGTCCGCGCTGGTGAATCCTGCGACGCGTTCAATCACTTTCTCCGTATTGGGATTGTCGAACACATCAAGTGTCTGTTTTTCAAGGATGACCTGCTGAAATTCGGAGAGGTCCCCGGGAATGGCCGCGTCCGCGCGGTTCGGAATGACAAGGACTTTATCCGCGCGAGT
>Ga0137409_10008601_pt1 | contig 10420 bp, 6 predicted proteins | sample CZODoug1_16funga_FD_122059 | JGI IMG/M metagenome (GOLD analysis project Ga0137409, IMG submission 122059) | Vadose zone soil fungal communities from Angelo Coast Range Reserve, California, USA - CZODoug1_16fungal (Hybrid Assembly) | ecosystem: Environmental > Terrestrial > Soil > Vadose zone... | reverse complement strand
AGGGTGTCATCCGCAACATGGTCGGCAAGTTGCGCGGCGACCTCCGGCGAAATACGCTTTTTCCCGGCATGAACAGCCCGAATCGTCTCCAGAAGCTCCTTTCGCAGCAGGCCCTTCAGTAAATAAGCGCGAGCACCGGCTTTGAGAGCGCGCAGAACCTGGACGTCCCCTTTGTAGGTCGTCAGGACGATGATTCGTGCTTCCGGGAATTCCGCGCAAATAGCGATCATGGCCTCAATACCGTTCATGTCGGGCATCTCCAAGTCCATCAAGGTTAGGTCCGGCCGGTGCTTTCGGAATTGCTCGAGAGCCTCGCGCCCAGTGGACGCCTCAGCGACCAACTTCATGTCAGATTGACTGGCGACCAATGCTGCGATGCCTTCGCGCAGCAACGGATGGTCGTCGACTGAGAGAATTCGGATCGTGCTAGGATCGACCCTCATGATTTCGTTCCGCCTTCCTACGAAATAGCCAGAAACCCGCGCGAGCAGGAATCCCGCCATATGCAATGGATCCGGGAATCCTCAACTCTACCTCCGTGCCCGCTCCGAGTTTACTCCAGACATCCAATTGCGCACCGACCTGCTTGGCACGTTCACGAATCCCAGGCAAGCCCCAATGTCCGGCCCGTCCACCGTGTTCAAGAACGTGTGGGTCAATGCCCTTTCCATCGTCCCGGAAGCGCAATCGAAGTAGAGGTTCGCCGTATGAAATTTCCGTTTCTATCCGGCGAGCCTGTGCGTGGTGAAAAGCATTTCGCAACGACTCACGCGCAATACGGTAGATTTCGTCGCGTACGATGGGACGCACGGTCTGTGGTGTCCCTTCTACGAGCACACGAAACGTCACTGAATCCTGGCTGCCTGTAGCAAGCTCTTCGTTCAGATCAGTCATCAGTGCATTCATCGATTGCGCCAAGTCGAGACTTACCAACGTGGAGGCGCGCATGTCCTTTATGGCATCGCGGCCCTCGATGAGCGCCTGATCGGCCCTATCCAGGGCACCTTCAAGGGCTTCCTTTGCGTCGACAGGTCGTGTCGGAAGCAGCTCGCCTACGGTCTGAAAGCGAAGCATCAATCCCTGAAAGCTCTGTAGCAGTGTGTCGTGCAAGTCCCGAGCGATGCGCGTGCGCTCACCGACGCGCTCTTCTAGGCGCATGTCGAACTGGCGTGCAATCTGACGCAGACGATAGAAGTACAGAGCTAACAGCAAGAACAGGAACAAGGCAACATATATGGTCCTGAACCACCACGTGCTCCACCAAGGCGGGAGTATCTCGATCCGGAGGGTGGCGCCGGGCTCGCTCCAGGGACCCCGGCCGGTCGCGCCCTGTACCCGGAACTCATATACACCCGCAGGAAGAGTGGTGTAGTTTACAAGGCGGTGTTCGCTGCCGACTTCATGCCATTCTGAATCCAATCCCTCAAGTCTGTAGCGGTAGCGGTTTGTCGCTGGACTATAGAAACTGAGTGCCGAGAACTCAACCGAAAATATATTTTGCTTATGAGACAGAATGATATCTTCGGCGGAGGTAATGGATCTTTTAAGAGACGATCCCGGTCCAACATCCACCGCAGCGCCGGACAGCTGGAAATCAGTGAGAACAACCGGAGGAATGTATGTGCTGACCAAAACTTCGCTTGGATGGAACGCGGTCGCTCCCGCAAACCCTCCGAAAAACATTTCACCGCTGGGGCTTTGGAAGCAGGCGCCCCATCCAGTCAAGTCGTCTCCCGGAAGACCGTCTGCAGCGGAGTAGTTCTTGAAGGTCTTTCGCTGGGGATCGAATCTTGATAGCCCCTTGTTGGTGCTCATCCAGAGATCGCCTCGCTCATCTTCGAGGATGCAACTCACCGCATTGCCAGAAAGGCCATCCCGTTCGTAGTAGGCGCCAAAGGTGCCCGTTTTGGTATCAAGTCCGTCCAGTCCGTTTTGCGTGCCAAGCCATACAGTCCCGGATCGATCAACGTAGATCGAGTTTAAGTAGGTCGAGTTTGACGTGTCGTCGATTATTGTTCCGGGGTCCTGCGGGCTGTGCTTAAAGAGTGCGAACTGTGCCGTCCGTGGATCGAAGCGGATCAGACCTGAGGCGCTGCCAAGCCAAAGTGCTCCCTGCTGGCCTTCGGCGATCTCGTTGTAAGACTCGGTATTGGTTTGTGCGTCGCGCTTGTACACCATGAAGCGTCCAGACGCTGGATCGAAACGATTGAGGCCATCCCAGGTTGCCGCCCACAGCGTACCGGTGTGATCGATGAATAGCCGAGTAACAATATCACTGCTAATGCTGGAGGGATTGGTCGAATCGTGACGGTAAATTTTGAAACGGCCAGTCCTGCGGTCGAAGCGAGCCAGACCATTACCGAGAGTCCCCACCCACATCATGCCCGAATGATCCTCAAGAATCGTAAGGACTTCGGTACTGATCCCCGATCCAGCCGGGTGATAAACTGTGAGCTGTCCGGTCTTGCGATCGAGGCGATTGAGCGCTCCGCCGGCGCCCATCCAGAGAGTGCCCCGGCGATCCTGATAAATTGTGTTAACCAGTGTCTCGCCCAAGTTAGTGGGGTTACCCGAACTGAGCTGGAGCTTTTCAAACGGGGACAAGCTTCTGGCGAAAAAATTGGGGACCGCCGCATGAAGCCCGGCCCATATGGTTCCCTCGCGATCCTCAAACAGCCCGATGACACGATTCTCCGCCAAGCTCTCGGGATCTCCTGCGGAACTCCGGTAACGGATGAATCTACGATGGGCCCGATCAAATTTGAGCAGGCCAGCACCCATTGTGCCCAACCAGACGGTCCCGTCGTGGTCTTCGAGGATGGCGTAAACTCCTGTCAAGGATGTGCTGGGAGCTTCCCGCTCGTAGAATGAATAGCGAGTTAATCGATTAGTCTTCCGATCATAGACGGCCAGACCACCGCCCGAGCCGTAAATTATCCAGAAGACTCCCCAGCGGTCTTCATGAAATGAAAACTCGCGCACCGCTTCACGCAGTGGGATGTGCAGCGTGACTTTGCCGGTCTCACGATCAAACGCATCCAGGCCCTCACTGTTCGCGACCCAAAACTTGCCCGATCTGTCTTCGCCGGTAGATTTGACATCGTTACTGCCCAGACTGAGAGGATCGTTCGGATCATGAGTGAACTGCATAAACTTCCCGGTAGCGGACTCTAATCGATAAAGGCCTTTCCCAGTCGCCAGCCACAACATTCCGGTGCTGTCTTGGCTGATGTGAATAACGATAGGATCTTGCGTATCAACATGATAATGAGCGAACGTTTCGGTGGTTCGGTCAAATCGATCCAGAGACTGATCGGTTCCGACCCAAATCGTGCCGGAACGGTCCTTTAACAGCGAGTAGATGTAAACTCCGCTCAAGCTGTCAGCGTTTCCGGGCTCGTGCCTGAATACCTTAAATTCATAACCATCGTACCGGTTTAACCCGTGCTGCGTGCCGAACCAAAGAAAGCCTTGGTCGTCCTGTATAATCTGGCCCACCCTGGTCTGTGACAATCCCTGTGTAGCGGAGATGCGTTTGAAGTGGATGTCATTTCCATCGATAACCGGCAATCTGATTGCCCCAGGGGCCACGCTCGCTTGAGGCACAACGCTGCGCGTCATTGGCGGATGGTCCGCTTCAGAACTCGCCACTGATCCGGGAATGACGCAAAGAGAGATTGAGAACGAAAGCGCGAGGAGCCAACATTCCCGAACCGAGGGGAACACGCGTCGGCCACTAGGTGGGAAAAACAAGGCAACGTGATGGTTCGTATGCGGCAGAACTGCCCCCCGGCAAGTTATGTCAAACTGATATCTTAAACCTGAATTTGGCCGACCGGGGTCTCGATGCGTAAGATCTGCCCGCAGGGAGCCATAAGAAACTAAGGCGAACCGGACTTGCGCTCAACCTAGATATTTCCACTCAGCGAACAATTAACGAGATCCTTTCCCGGTGAAACCATTTCAGCCGGTCTTCTTCCCGCATTCCGTTTTGTGCAGGTTGGCTCCGCCTTCAGAAAGCCAGTTTGAGCGCAACTTGCAACTGCCGCGGCGTGTTTGCCGTGGAAGTAACGACACCGAAGTTTGGACCGTTAATGACTTTGCCCGGCGCCGCGAAAACGACGCTGTTCAAAGCGTTGAATGCTTCAGCCCGAAGCTCAAGCTGCACTTGATCGCTGATTGGAAATCGCCTGAAGAGAGAACAGTCGACATTTCTGAACCAGTCCGACCGCAATGAATTGCGTCCTAAATCACCAAAGGTATATGGTGAGGGAATAGCGAATACGCTCGTGTTGATCCATTCCGCGGCGGTGCGATGTTCCGGAGTAGGATTGCCGACGAGATTCGCCCTCACAAACGTATTCCCCGTATTTGCCAAATCACCTTGGTAGATGACGCCATATGGCGTTCCGGAATGAAGAGTCACGATTCCGTTCAACTGCCAATCTTCAGCGAGATGACTGAGCGCTCTATTATGCGGATTGAACGACTTCCCCTTCCCGAAAGGAAGCTCGTAGTTGAAGCTCCCCGAGAACATGTGGGTGAGATCGAATCCGGAGACACTTCTATCTGCGCGTGGGTTATAGGCATCCTGCAACTCACATCCCTCTACGCCGTAGTCGCCTGAGCAGGCCAAGTCGATCGATTTGGACCAGGCGTAGGAGATCAAGTACGATAGGCCCCTTCCGGCTCTCCCATTCAAGAGAATCTGCAGGGCGTTGTAATTGCTGTAGCCCGTACTGTCGTCGTAACTCGTTGGCGTGATATAGGGAAACGGACGGCGGGCTGCAACCGTGGCTTCGTCGCCCGGACCCGGATATTTTGCCGTGTTTTCTATGCCTCCTAAGTCCAAGTGCCCGCCATGCGAACCAACGTATGAAATCGCAAGTGTTGTATTTTTTCCAAGCCCTTGATCAACTTCAAAATTCCACTCATCCGCATACGGCGTCTTCAGGTTAGGGTTGTAATAAAAGCTTGGGCTTCCGAACGGAGTGGCGGGCGGATAAATGAGTGTACTTGCTTTCTGATTGAGAGGATCGCTTATTGTTGCGGTGGGGATGTTCTCATTCTCCGAATTAATATTGAGCGCCCCCACAGACGGCCAAGTGCCGCCGATGTTTTGGGCGCTCTGCGCAACCCCATTCCACTCGTCATAAAACCTGCCGTAGCCGGCACGAACAGAGGTCGTATCCCGCACGCGGTAAGCGACGCCCAGGCGCCCTTGCCAGTTTCCGTAGTCTGTATGGTGCAAGTTGCCGTTTCGATTCGTCGTGACGGACACATTTGCGGGAAGGACACCATTCGGAATGCAAGGCTCCCCAATCGAGGCAGAACAAGGGGGAGGGACTGCACTTAGGATGTAAGTGCCATTCGAAAGATTCAAGTCGCCGACATATCCGGTGCCGTTCGAAAGAGACCCGTAGACGGGCCACAGCGAGAGGTCATAGCGAAATCCCACATTCACGGAAAGTCGCGGAGTCACTTTGTATTGGTCTTGAACATATACGCCCTGAATCGATCCCGCATGTTCCGTTACAAGAGCATCTCGCCGCAGAGAACTGGCGGGTACGCCAAGGAGAAATGATGCCAAGGCATCGCCGGTTCCTTTTCCGCTCGTTCCTGCAGGATTCTCCAGGTCCGAGGTCTGAAATGCGCTAAAGATTTCTGCGGCAGCGTAGACCGGACCAACAAAGTTCTCCGTTGAATAGGTATAGCCAACCTTGAGCGTATGCTTGTTCAGGGTTTTCGTAAGGTCTGCCCCGAATTCGTACGTATTCGCGAGTTGCTCGCTTTGGCCGTTGTATCCATTCGTAGACGCGTAGCCACTGATTCCGATAATCGGAATGACCGAGCCAGAAACAGACGTAAAGTCAGAAATAAACCTTTGCGAAAAGCCGGCATCGATCAGAGCCGATGGGAAATTGGCAGGCGCATTCGGAAAGACGGCGGCGATTGTGTCGTTCCCGAGATTGCGGCCAAGGTGCATGTCCAGAATAGTGCTTGACCCAAAGTCGTGGGATTCGTGCACACCCGCATTCCAGCCGTAAATTGAAATTTCGTTCAGCGCACCCGGGTAACCTGCTGAAGTGCTGGAAGCCTCGTTAAAATAAGAGACCCGGCCGAACAACGTATCGTGCGATCCGAAGCTTTGATCGATGCGCACTGTGTAACTGTCCTGGGCAACCCGACTCGGGGTAGTATCGTAAAAGTTGCCTCCCGCGATAGGAGACCCAGCTGCTGGCAACAATGTCTTTGCATAAAGCTCGGCGGCCGGGGAAAGAAGCTTGGGTGGAATCATGTCGCCCGGGAACGGATCTCTAATGAAGGCACCCGATTGCGCAGGATCGGGTCTAGTCGAGAACGGATTGTAGATCTGGATTCCCTGGCTGAGCAGGGAGCTAAAATCTCCGTTCAGCTCTGCCGCGGTCGGCGCACGGACAATGGTTTGAGCGGCTTGGCTTTGCCGGAATCCTTCATAGGCAAGGAAGAAAAATGTCTTGTTTCTCCCGTTATATGCACGCGGAATGAGGAAGGGACCCCCGACGCTTCCGCCAAACTGGTTCTGGCGAAGTGGATTACGTGTGGGCAGAAAGAAGTTTCGAGCATCCATTACTTCATTTCGCAAAAACTCCCACACAGAGCCGTGGAACCCATTTGTTCCAGCTTTCGTGACAACATTGATGATTCCTCCGGCGACGCCTCCAAATTCCGCGAGGTCATTGTGAGACTGAACCTTGAATTCCTGGATGTCGTCGATGATCGGAGAGTAGTTGTAGTTTCCAAGAAACGCGAGGTCATTGACGCCATCCAGCAGGAACATGTTGCTTCTGTTTCTCTGTCCATTCACGGACGGGAAAGTGAACGTTCCCAGAGCCAACCCTCCCCAACCACTGCCTCCTCCCGCGTTCTGGCCTACACTGATTGGGCTGACCCCTGGTGTCAATGTCAGCAACTGGGTGAAGTTGCGTCCATTCAGAGGCAGATCATTCACCGGCTTTGTCGCGATGACCGTTCCAAGCTCCGAGGTGGTGGATTCCACGGCGGACAGATTCGCGGTGACCGTCAGGGTTTGCTGTGAGGATCCGATTATGAGATTAAAATCGAGCGTTGCTGTTTGATTGACTTGTAACACGATTCCGGTTTTCTCTACCGTCGCAAAGCCATCCTTCATCGCTCGTAACGAATAGTTTCCAGGAACTATTTCCGTGATGGAAAAGGTGCCTTCTGAGCTGGTACTTGTGCTTCGCTGAATACCCGTGTCAACGTTATGAAGAAAAACCTGTACGCCCGGAACCAGAGCGGCACTCTGATCCGTCACGGTGCCACTTACTGCCGCGAACGCAGACTGGCCATAGCTGAGTCGCGGCTTCGCGACTCCCCAGATCAAGATCAAGAGTAGCCATAGCAAATATGGTCGCCAAGCGTATCCCGAACCCCCCGCGTGCAACACCTGGGCCAAATCCCCTGCGGATACGTCGCCGGTTGGTGACACGATCTGCATAGGCCTTCTCCCCGCTGACCAGTTTTTCCATTTATACATTGGCGCGCCTGGGGTTTGCACGCCATTCACCACGGAATTAAAGCTGGCAACGCGTTCGCCCCCGGAACATTATTCAATGCCGTTACGATATCAATAGCGTTCTGCTGTTTGATCAATTCTCTGGTGACCGTTTGGACGGTTACTGGCAAAGTGCCGAGAGGAATTTCCGTCATCGATGCTACTTGCCGGTCGTTTTCAGCGCGCACCGTGATGCTCTCAAGCACTTGCCGCGGCCGCAGAATTGCGTCGAGGAAGACGGCCTGATGCTCTGCCACGGTGACAGGACCTTCTTTGCTAGGCTCAAATCCAACGGCACTGAAGCTGACAGTGTAGGAGCCAGGGGGAACTGACTCGATCTTGTAGAATCCAGTTTCGTCAGCAACAACTTTTTGGACGATATGACCCTCGCTGTCCTCAAGCTCAATCACTGCTCGCGACAACGCGAGCTGTTGACTATCTGACACCCTTCCTCCGATCGAACCGGGCCCTCCCTGAGCCAGAGCGACTGCTGGTATAGCGACAAAAATAACGAGAATAAGAGAGCGAATCATGAGCAGAATGTCCCCGATTTAGTTGAAAGTGGCGGCTCTCTACTCGCTGCACGTTAAGTGATCAGTACTTACTGATTCAATAACGAATTCATTCGGCGATGCAAGAGTATCAGTTCCCGATAGCCATTCACGCGCCGGAATTTCTTCGAGGCGTCCAACAACCCCCTGGCCATCCAGTGCAAGGCTTGCTCTCCTTCTCGCCACCGTTCTACGTAGTGCGCTACCCTCTCGACGGTCGAGAGACACGATTCGATTGGATTCGTCGAGGCCCGCGTTCTGAGCAGCATGGTGCCCACGCCCAGCCGATGCACCGTAAGCATTTCCTCGAGCCCTTTTTTCAAGTTCCGTGGCGAGCAAATACGTGTCAAAGCGGAGATACTACGCCGTTTTGGCTTCTGCCGAAGCCTCTGTCTGCTTGTCGATGTCGAACTTGGCCCGCTTGGTCCCGCGATTGTTGGCTCGCGTCCATTCGATCGCTCGATCCAAGGTGAGTACGTCCTCGGAGGTTCGCTCTTGCCCTGGCGTTGCTATCGCCAATGTCAATGAAGTGATGGCCGCGAAGAAACAAGTGCTTATTGAGTGCCCGCCGATCATTGGTCCCCTCTCCTCCTTCGCCGGTTCGTTTTCCAGTCATGGCAGATGGCTTGCGATGCCCCGACTAATATAGACTATATGTCATTCATAGTCTATTTCGTCTATCACATTGGGCCGCAGGCGGGTCGCAGCCCTTGAGGGCTTGTGGCATTTCGGATTTCGCTTACACGGCCGAAAATGGCATCATTAGCGCGTGGAAGAGCCTGGAAGGACGAAATCCGACGACACGAGAGAGAGAATTCTCGTAGCGGCGATACAGAGGTTTAGCAAGTTCGGTTATCGCCGAACCTCGATCAACGATGTCGCAGAAGAAGCGGGATTAGCCCGCGCCACGGTCTACCTTTATTGGAGGAAGAAGGAAGACCTGTTTGTGGCTGGGCTGGAGCGATTCAACGTACATTCTCGGAACCTTGCTGAAACCGCCGCTGCGAAGAAAGGGTCTGCCGCGGAACGAATGCACGCAATGGTCATGGCGCAGTACGGCGCAACCTCGGACATTGTCCACGGCACAGCGAGCGGCCATGAGCTTTTTGAAGCAAATCTCCAGCTTGGCGGTACCGTCGTGGAGGAATGCCTAGCGCATGGCGAGGAAATCCTCACTCGCCTACTGCACCAGGGCATTCGGGACGGCGAATTCGATTTGCACCGATCCTCAGCCCGCCCCGCAGACGTAGCGCGCATCATCGTTACCTTTGCGCAGAACTCGCTGCTTGATCCGCATCACACCCCCCGCTCGTATAGGAAGAGTTTGCGCAAGACACTGAATTTCATTCTAGACTCTATTCGGGCGTAAGAACTACCGCAGCAAGAACGCGTGTGATTGCTTTCGTCTCTGCCCCAGGTGATCTACTGAATAGCACCAAGGCAAAGGACGCAAGATCCACAACTTGGAGCTGATGGCGACGTGAAGACAGCTCATAACGAACTTCGATAGTTCACTCGCTACTTCAAGCACATTAGTACCGATGCGTTAGTATTGAAAAAGTTAATCTTGGCACCGAAATCACGATTGTTCTGGATAGTCTCCGGTTGACAGGGGAACCGGAAGTTACCTGAGAGTTTAGGACGTATGTACTTACATCTGGGCTCTGAGGTGATGACTACGAAGAGATTGGGAACAGCTGTTGCAAGCTGAAAGAACGTGAAAATTCGCCAAGATTAGACCTGCCGGATCGCTTTGGGCTGTGAGATTCCGTCCGAACGAGCCCTATCTGGACCGCATGGACCGAGAGTTGAAAGTGGAGCAGTTGAAGAGGTCGCTGTACCTGCTTGATGAGACAATGGTTGCGCCGTGCGCGCGTAGTTCAGTTGAATAGAGCGTCTGCCCCTTCGGTAGAAGGTCAAGGCCTCCAAAATGGTATCGTTGCCCGCCATAAATGATTTAGAATCATTGCAGCCAGCGCGCCCGTAGCTCAGTCGGATAGAGCGTCTGCCTTCTAAGCAGAGGGTCGGGGGTTCGATTCCCTCCGGGCGCGCCACTTTCTCCTTCTCTATCATCTAGATACAGGCCTCGATTTGCTGGGTCTTTTCTGCTGCGACAGCACCGTCACGAAAACGTAACGGTTTGCGACCGCTTTTCGCTTTCTTCGGTTCTAAAACTGGCGCTGTTTGTTGTGTAGCCTCTTCACGAGAAGCGTCGCCCGGGTCGGAAACCATATGAGAACCCCAGAAAGTCCTCTTCGTAAATCTGATTGAGGACCGTCACCACTGCGTGCTGGACGATCTTGTCTTCCAG
>Ga0137409_10008600_pt1 | contig 10420 bp, 13 predicted proteins | sample CZODoug1_16funga_FD_122059 | JGI IMG/M metagenome (GOLD analysis project Ga0137409, IMG submission 122059) | Vadose zone soil fungal communities from Angelo Coast Range Reserve, California, USA - CZODoug1_16fungal (Hybrid Assembly) | ecosystem: Environmental > Terrestrial > Soil > Vadose zone... | reverse complement strand
TTCTCGTCCTTGGTCATCGACGCGCCCGGGCTCTGCTCGCCGTCGCGCATGGTGGTGTCGAAGATGATGAGTCGGTTGTTGCTCATGGAATGATCCCTGTCCGCCTCGCTAGGCGGCAATTAGGCACTCGGATTGTGGGTAGGAGTATTTAGCGCGCGGGGCGCAGCAGCAGGCCCGCCAGCGCGAGAAGCGCGGCGGTGAGGAGGACGCTAAGAAGCATGGCCTGATGCATGGCGGGGACTATAGCCTGAAGAACCTCACGAAAGCAACTTTTCCGAGCGGTGCGTCGGACAGCAGCTTCCGTGACTATTGTCCTCATCGCTTTTCCTTCCGGGACAGAAAATCGAGTCTGACTCCTAGCGGCGCTGTCGGAGAAATCCTTATGAGCGTGTCTGGCCTCACCATCGAACCCGCGGTGCCCGAACAGCGCCTGCTGGGGGAGAGCGCGGCCATGCGCAGCGTGCGGGCGCAGGTCGCCAAGATCAGCTCGACGCCCAGCAACGTCCTCATCACGGGGGAGAGCGGGACCGGCAAGGAGATCGTCGCACGCGCCATCCACGCGGCCAGCCCGCGACATGCGCAGGCGTTCGTTCCCATCAACTGCGGGGCGATTCCGGAGGCGCTGCTCGAGAGCCAGCTGTTCGGGCACGTCCGGGGGGCCTTCACGAGCGCGGTGCAGGCCAGTCCGGGACTGTTCGCCGCGGCCGATCGCGGCACCATCTACTTGGACGAAATCGGCGACCTGCCGCTCCACATGCAGGTGAAGCTCCTGCGGGTGATCGAAGAGAAAATCGTCTGGGCCGTGGGCAGCATCAAGCCGGTCCTCGTCGACGCGCGGATCATCGCCAGCACCAATCGGGATCTGGTGAGGGACATCGAGGGTGGGCGGTTCCGGGAAGACCTCTTCTACCGCCTGAACGTGGTCCATATCGTCCTGCCTCCGCTGCGGGAACGGCGGGAGGACGTCGCGCTCCTGGTGGAGCACTTCGTCCGCGCGCTGAACCTGAAGCTGTCGACGCAATTCCTGGGCGTCGACCCGGAGGCGCTCAGCGTCCTGATGAACCATCCCTGGAAGGGCAACGTCCGCGAGCTGGAGCACGTGCTCGAAAGCGCGATGATCCTGGGCGAGGGGGATGCGATCTCCCTGCCCGATCTCCCGGACTACCTGCTGACGGCGACCGCAGAATTGGCCGCCAGCGATGCGCTCCGGGACGTGACCCGCCGCTTCGAGCGCCAGCACATCATGGCCGTTCTGACGCAGACCCAGTTCGACAAGAAGGAGGCGGCCCGCCGGCTGGGAATCAGCCTGGCCTCCCTCTATCGCAAGATCGGCGAGTACGCGATACAGGCGAACGACACCTAGGCCCCTACAGAGCGGACGCTTCTCACTTTAGCGAAACCGCGTCTATAAAGTTCTCGGAAACGAGAGCGATAAGAAAATCAATGCTCCTCGTCATTCAACTACAGGTTGTCGACTTTCAACGACCACCAGCAATCAGTTGGTTAGGAGCGGGTTGGGAATGTCCGCCCCCAAAGACCGCCCGGCTCAATAACACAAATGCACATTCACACGCGCCTGCCTTGCATCCAATCGCCGGATTTCATTGATTAGTCCTGTTGGCACGGGCCTTGCGAAGTCTCCTGCGCAACTTTACAAAAGGAGACGGTCAATGAATCAGCGAATGCGGGAATATGTAGTGAGCCTCGCAGCGATGGGGTTGCTGGTCGGCGTAACGACGGAGAACGCCCGGGCGTGGAACACTCCGGCAAACGGCGTCGGCGGTGAGGCGTACGGTGTCTCGGTCAAGGTCTCGGCCAGCACCGCCGCGGTCACGGTGGGGCCAACCCCCCACGTGGTGCTCTGCCCGGACGGAGGCATGGCCGCTGACCGGTTGTTGAAGATCAGCGTGCCCAACCTCGTGGGCTCCGAGACATTGCCGGTCGTCACCACGGGATCGATCGGGTCGGACTCCGCCAGCGTCCAGAGCAGCGCGACGGTGGAGCGGGTGAACCTCCTCAACGGCGCCGTCGCGGCCCAGCTCGTGGTCGCGATGTCGAGCAGCACCGCTGGCGGGTCCACGGCAAGGAGCACGGCCGAGGGTTCGACCCTCATCGGTCTGAGCATCAACGGAAGCACGCCGGTTGACGTGACGCCCTCGCCGAACACGACGATCCCGATCCCGGGCGGCGCCGTGATCCTGAACGAGCAGATCCCCGAGGGGGATGGAGTGCATACGAGCGGTCTCACCGTGAACATGATCCACGTCGTGCTTAAGGAGCCATTGACGGGGACGATCACGGCGGACATCGTCGTTTCCTCGGCCCACAGCGACGTGAACTTCGTCCCGGCCCCCAAGGCGGGCAACGCGTTCATGACCGGTGGCGGGAAGCTGGGGACGGGCCGCGATATCGCCACCTTCGGGTTCAACGCCGGCTCGCGGGGTGGCGCGCCCCATGGCCAGCTCGAATACAATGACCACGCCAAAGGCTTGAAAGTGCACAGCCTGTCCATCGACCCCAGCTCGTTCGGTCTGAACGGGACCTGCGTCACGTTTTCCGGCAGCGCACGCGTGAACGACGTCGACGGGTACAGCTTCAAGGTGAATTCGGCGTGCGATTACGGCGAGCCGGGGGTCGGGCACGACACCTTCGACATCTCCGTATTAGATTCCAGTGGTGCCGTCGTCAATTCGCGCAGCGGAACGTTGACGGGCGGGAACCTGCAGCTTCATCCCGAATAGCCGGCGGAACCCTGCCGGAGACCGGACGGGGGCGGCGCTAGCCGCCCCCGTCGCACGCTCAATTGAAGCGCCTGATCATTCTTCAGGCAGCACCGGCCGCACGCGCTTCTCCCTGGCCCACATGACGTAGCCGGAGAGCGCGTACGACATGAACAGGGCGAACAGCACCAGCGAGGGCCGCGAGGCGACCACCGCGATGCCGAGCACCGAGGCGAGGATCACCCAGAGCGGCACGCGCCGCCTCCAGTTGACTTCCTTGAAGCTGTAGAACGGGATGTTCGAGACCATGGTGATGCCGGCGAACACCGAGATGACCCAGGTGACGATCGCCAGCCAGTCGCTCGGCTTGAAGCCGAAATCGGTCATTACCCAGACCAGGCCCGCCAGCACCGCGGCGCCCGAAGGACTGGGCAATCCCTGGAAGTAGCGCTTGTCGACGACGCCGATGTTCACGTTGAAGCGCGCAAGGCGGATGGCGGTGCCTGCGCAATAGAGGAACGCGGCGATCCAGCCCGCCGTGCCGAGGTCCTTCAGCGTCCATTCGTAGGCGACCAGCGCCGGCGCGGCGCCGAACGCCACCATGTCGGCGATGCTGTCGTACTGCGCGCCGAACTCGCTCTGCGTGTTGGTCCAGCGCGCGACGCGCCCGTCCATGCCGTCGAGCACCATCGCGACGTAGATGGCGACCGCGCCGATCTCGAAGCGGCCGTTCATCGCCTGCACGATGGCGAAAAAGCCGCAGAACAGCACGCCGGTCGTGAACAGGTTCGGCAGCAGGTAGATGCCGCGCCGCCGCAGGCCGCCCAGGCGGCCGGGCCCGGTCGCTATGGTTACTTCGCTTTCGAATTCGGGGTCTTCACCCATGCGAGCACGCTCTGCGCTGCGTACACCTTGTCCCCGAGCGACGCCCTGATTTCCGCATCGAGCGGCAGATAGACGTCCACCCGTGAGCCGAAGCGGATGAAGCCGAAGCGCTCGCCCCGCTTCAGCTCGGCTCCGGCGTCAACATAGCACAGGATGCGCCGGGCGATGAGCCCGGCAACCTGCACGCAGGTGACGTCCGTCCCGTCCGGCGTGCGCAGCCGCAGCGCGTTGCGCTCGTTCTCGAGCGATGCCTTGTCCAGGGCGGCATTGACGAAGGCCCCCGGGAAATACCAGCGCTCCTTCACCACGCAGTCCACCGGCGAGCGGTTCGAATGCACGTTGAACACGTTCATGAACACGCTCACCTTGAGGGCCTCGCGGTTCGCGTAGGGGTCGTGCGCGCGGCTCACCTCGACGATGCGGCCATCGGCCGGGGACAGCACCGCTCGCGGATCGTCGGGGACCTCGCGCGGCGGATCGCGGAAGAACTGCAGGATGAACAGCGCGAGCAGCCAGAAAGGCACTGACCACCACCATCCGGCGAAAAGACCTACTAGGACTGAAACTGCAACTGCTACGCCCAGGAAAGGCCAACCCTCGCGGGCGATGATCGGATGCGGGTACGGCGGCCGCACGCGCTACTTCTGCTCTTCTTCCTTCAGGCGCTCGGACCCCTGCCCTTGCTGCATCGCCTTGCCGACGTCGGTGGTGACGCGGTCCACGAGCTTTTTCGGCTGTTGGCCGAGGCGCTTGGCGGCCTCGGACTCGGGCACCTTGTCCCCGCAGGCGGCGAGCAGCAATGCAACGACGAGCAGCGCCTCAATTCTTCGACGTGTCGACAAGGCGGTTCCTCTTGATCCAGGGCATCATTTCGCGCAGCCGCGCGCCGACCTTCTCGATCGGCAGCTCGGCGGTCATGCGCCGGCGGCTGAGGAGCATCGGCGCTCCCGCGCGGTTTTCCAGCACGAACTCCTTGGCGTACTCGCCCGACTGGATGCGCGCTAGTACTCCGCGCATGCGCTTGCGCGTGTCCTCGTCGATGATCTTCGGACCCGAGGTGTACTCGCCGTACTCGGCGTTGTTCGAGATCGAGTAGTTCATGGTGCCGATGCCGCCCTCGTACATCAGGTCGACGATCAGCTTGAGCTCGTGCAGGCATTCGAAGTACGCCATCTCGGGCGCGTAGCCCGCCTCCACCAGGGTATCGAACCCGGCCTTCACCAGCTCGACGCAGCCGCCGCACAGCACGGTCTGCTCGCCGAAGAGATCGGTCTCGGTTTCCTCCTTGAAGCTGGTCTCGATGATGCCCGCCTTGCCGCCGCCGATCGCCGCGGCGTAGGACAGCGCCAGGTCGCGCGCCTTCTTCGACGGGTCGCGGTGCACGGCGATCAGCATCGGCACTCCTCCGCCGGCGGCGTAGGTCGAGCGCACCGTGTGGCCGGGGGCCTTCGGCGCCACCATCCAGACGTCGAGATCCTCGCGCGGCTGGATCAGGCCGTAATGGATGTTGAAGCCGTGCGCGAAGGCGAGCGACGCCCCCTTCTTGATGTTCGGCTCGACGTGTTCCTTGTACACCTCGGCGTGGTGCTCGTCGGGCAGCAGGATCATGACGATGTCGGCGCCCTTGATCGCCTCGCCGAGGTCGGCGACCTTGAGCCCGCCCTTCTTCGCCTTGTCCCAGGAAGCGCCGCCCTTGCGCAGGCCGACGCTGACCTTGACCCCCGATTCCTGCAGGTTGAGCGAATGGGCGTGGCCCTGCGAGCCGTAGCCGAGGATGGTGACCTTCTTGCCCTTGACCAGCGACAGGTCGGCGTCCTTGTCGTAATAGACCTTCATGATTTCACCTGGACGGAATAGACCTGCACTCGGTGGCGTGCCTGCCCCTTTCGGCCAAAATCGCGCCGGTCGCGGGGTCGCGTTGCCGCGCAATCCTTATCGTAATGACATCGAGGCCGAGCGCACGCCTGGGTGCCGACCATTCGATCTCGAGCTGGATCGGGCGATCGGTCTGCGCGAGGAACGGCAGGATATCGTTGGTGTTGAACTGCGCGGTCTGATTCGGATTGAGCGTGCTGTTCGCCGGGCCCAGGACGCCGTTTTCGGCCGGCGGCAGAGCGCCCCCCGCGGTGTCGAAGAGGACGTTTCCGTTCGCATCGAAGAATCGCATTCTATCGACCACGATAGGCTGCGTCGCATCGAAGTTGCGCAGGGTGTAGGAAGCGAATTGAATCTCGGTGCCGCCCAGGCGGAGAAAATTGTTTCCGCCGCATCTGACCACTCCGTGGCGCGCCATCGTCTCTCCTTCCCCTCTATCGACCCGCGCCGCTCCCGCAGATCCCACCCAGACAGCAATAAGCAAGACGTTAAAGCCGATTCTCAGCATGTCGGTTCCTCCCCAAAATTCCTAAACTCTTAAAACGCGGTTGCCGCGTCCTATTCCGCTCGTTCCCGTGCGCACCGTTTCCATGATGCTGGCCGGGTCGAGCGCCTGGATGAAAGCGTCGAGCTTGCGGCCGTCGCCGGTCAGCTCGATGGTGTAGGTGTTGTCCGAGACGTCGATGATGCGCCCCCTGAAGATGTCGGCCATGCGCTTCATGTCCTCGCGCTCCTTCTGGCCGGCGCGTACTTTGATCAGCATCAGCTCGCGCTCGATGTGCTCGGCCTCGGACAGGTCGACCACCTTCACCACCTCGATCAGCTTGTTGAGCTGCTTGGTGATCTGCTCGACCACGTCCTCGGAGCCGCTGGTGACGATGGTCATGCGCGACATCGAGGCGTCCTCGGTCGGCGCGACCGTCAGCGACTCGATGTTGTAGCCCCGGGCTGAAAACAGGCCCGCGATCCTGGAAAGCGCCCCGGCCTCGTTCTCCACAAGGACCGAGATGATGTGCCGCGTCACAGGTCCTCGTAGAGGATCATCTCGGTGATCCCCTTGCCGCCGGGGATCATGGGGTAGACGTTTTCCTTCTGGTCGGTGATGAAGTCGAGGAACACCAGCTCGTTCTTGCGCGCGAACGCCTCGCGCAGCGCGGGCTCCACGTCGGCGGGCTTGTCGACCAGCACGCCGCTGTGGCCGTAGCCCTCGGCGAGCTTCACGAAGTCGGGCAGCGCGTCCATGTAGGACTCGGAGTAGCGGTTGCCGTGGAAGAACTGCTGCCACTGGCGCACCATGCCCATGTACTTGTTGTTCAGGTTGATGATCTTGATCGGCAGCCGGTACTGCTTGCAGGTGGAGAGCTCCTGCAGGCACATCTGGATCGAGGATTCGCCGGTGACGCAGGCCACCGTGGATCCGGGATTCGCGAGCTGCACGCCCATCGCCGCCGGCAGGCCGAAGCCCATCGTGCCCAGGCCGCCGGAGTTGATCCAGCGCCGCGGCTGGTCGAACTTGTAGAACTGCGCCGCCCACATCTGGTGCTGGCCGACATCGGAGGTCACAAAGGCTTCGCCTCTGGTCACCTCGTACAGTTTTTCGAGCACGAACTGCGGCTTGATGATCTTCGAGCTGCGGTCGTACCTGAGGCAGTCCTTCGCCCGCCACTCGTCGATCTGCTTCCACCACTGCCTCAGGTCCTGGGGTTTTGCATCCCTCAACAGCTTCAGCAGCTCATCGAGAACGTCGGGGATGTTGCCGACGATCGGCACGTCGACCTTGACCCGCTTGGAGATCGACGACGGATCGATGTCGATGTGGATGATCTTGCGCGGGTTCTGCGCGAAGTGCGCCGGGTTGCCGATGACGCGGTCGTCGAAGCGCGCGCCGATCGCGAGCAGCACGTCGCAGTGCTGCATCGACATGTTGGCTTCGTAGGTGCCGTGCATGCCGGGCATGCCGAGAAACTGCTTGTCGGTTGCCGGATAGGCGCCCAGCCCCATCAGCGTGTTGGTGCACGGGAAGCCGAGCAGCTTCACCAGCTCGCGCAGCTGCGACGCGGCGTTGGAAAGCACCACCCCGCCGCCGGTATAGACCATGGGCCGCTGCGCCTCGAGCAGCAATTGCGCCGCCTTCTTGATCTGCCCGGCGTGGCCCTTGCGCACCGGGTTGTACGAGCGCATCGACACGGATTCCGGGTACTCGAACTCGCAGGAGTGCGTCGTCACGTCCTTCGGGATGTCGACCAGCACCGGTCCCGGCCGCCCGGTGGCCGCGATGTGGAACGCCTTCTTGATCGTCGAGGCCAGATCGGCAACGTTCTTCACCAGGAAGTTGTGCTTGACGCAGGGCCGCGTCACGCCGACGGCGTCGACTTCCTGGAAAGCGTCGAGGCCGATCGCGTGCGTCGGCACCTGTCCCGAGAGGATCACCATCGGGATCGAATCCATGTACGCGGTGGCGATGCCGGTCACCGCGTTGGTCACGCCGGGGCCCGAGGTCACCAGGCACACGCCGACCTTGTGCGAGGCGCGCGAATAGCCGTCGGCGGCGTGCGCCGCGCCCTGCTCGTGGCGCACCAGGACGTGCTTGACCTTGTCCTGCTTGAACAGCTCGTCGTAAATGAAAAGGACCGCGCCGCCGGGATAGCCGAAGACGTACTCCACCCCCTCTGCCTGGAGGCAGCGCACCACGATCTCCGCGCCCGTGAGGGTGCTGGTCTTGACTCGGTCCATTTCCCCTGAATGATGCGGAAAAGCTTTGAACAATAAAGGCTTGGTGCGGTGCGGTCAAGCAGCGTGCGCGCTGGGGCGCGGGAGTTTTTGGTACCATCTGCGGCCAAACAACCGCCCCGACAGAGGGCCCACCTTGGCATCGCGCAGCGAGCTATCGGCGTTCCTGGAGAGCGTGGAGCGCCGCGCGTTCAAACAGGCAGTGTTCGCGGTGCGGGACGACGAAGCGGCGCTCGACATCGTCCAGGACGCCATGCTGCGCCTCGCGGAAAAGTACGGGCACCGCCCCGCCGAGGAGCTGCCGCTCCTGTTTCACCGCATCGTGCAGAACGCGATCCGCGATTGGTTCCGCCGCCAGAAGGTGCGCTCGCTGTGGACCACGCTGCTGTCCTCGCTTTCGCCCAGCCGCGGAGAAGACGATGAACAGGATCCGCTTGAAACCCTGCAGGCCGCCGACGGGTCCAATACGCAGGAAGCGCCGGCGGAGCAGCTGGAGCGAGCTCAAGTGCTTGAAATTATTGAGCAAGAGCTCGCGAGGCTGCCTGCTCGTCAACGCGAGGCTTTTGTCATGCGTTACTGGGAGGAGTTGGACGTGGCCGAAACCGCCCGAGTTATGGGCTGCTCGGAGGGCAGCGTGAAAACGCATTGCTCGCGGGCGGCGCATGCCTTGGCGGCTGCACTCAGGGCGCGCGGTATTACGCTATGAGCCCGGCGAGCGTCCCGAACAAGCCATGAATGAATTTCAATTCGGCGACAAGATCCGCCATATTTTGAATCAGGGGCTGAGTCTCGACTCCCGCAAGGCCGCAAGGCTGCAGGCCGCCCGCGAGCTTGCGCTCGCGCGCAGGCGCCCCGAGCCCGTGGGCGTCGTCGCGTCGGCCGGCGTATGGGCGGGCAACATGGTCGGCGACTTCGGCGGCTGGACCGGCCTGTCGCTGCGTCTGCTCGCGCCGATCGCCATGCTGTTGATCGGCTTCGGCGCCATCTACACCTGGCAGCAGAACCAGCGCGCAGCCGAGGTCGAGGAGATCGACGCCCAGCTGCTGACCGGCGACCTGCCGATCGACGCCTACCTCGATCGCGGCTTCCAGAATTATCTGAAAACACGCGCGGCGGAGGAGTAATGCGCCGCGCGCTGCTTTTGCTCGCGCTGTGCGTGGCTGCAGGCGCGGCGGGGGCTCAGACACCCAAGATCAAGGGCGGCAGGCCGGCGTGGGCCGAGCTGACCGTCGAGCAGCAGCACACCCTCGCGCCGCTCAAGGCGGACTGGGAAAGGCTTGAGCCCGACCGCCGGCGCAAGTGGATCGGCATCGCCAAGCGCTACCCGGGGATGAAGCCGCAGGAGCAGGAGCGCGTGCAGCGGCGCATGCAGGTCTGGGCCCAGTTGACCCCCGAGCAGCGCCGCCAGGCGCGCGAGAACTACAAGCGCATCGCCAAGGTGCCGCCGGAGGAGCGCGGCAAGCTGGGCGAGCAGTGGGCCGAATACCAGGCGCTGCCGCCGAACGAGCGCCAGAACCTCGCGCCGCCGCCGGCCCCCGCCAAGAAAAAGAAATAGCGGGCGTGAAGACGCCGGGCTTGCCGCGGCGGCTGGCCAGCATCCTGTACGAAGCGCTGCTGCTGTTTGCCGTCGCCTTTTTCGCCGCCTGGGTGTTCCTGTTCGCGAGCGGCGGCCGCGATGCGACCGCCGGCTGGCTGCGCCTTGCGCTGCAGCTGCTCATTGCCGCGGTGTTCGCGGCCTACTTCATGGGCTGCTGGCTGCGCGGCGGGCAGACGCTGGCGATGAAAGCCTGGCGCATCCGCCTGGTCGAGGTGACGCCGCGAAAGGCCCTCGCCAGGCTGCTGTGGGCGGGAATCCTCGTCCCAACCGGCATTTCCATCGTGTGGGCCGGGTTCGACCGCGACGGCCAATTCCTGCACGACCGCCTCGCCGGCACGCGCCTGGTGCTCGCCTAGCGCCGCTCCACCCACCACATCATCGCCATCGCGGAGAGCAGGAACGCCGCGCTCGGCACCGAGGCGGCGGCGAAGGGCGGCCAGTTCTGCAGCAGGCCGATGTGGGAAAACAGGCTGTTCAGCATGTGGAAAAAAATGCCGAGCATGATGCCGAAGAACACCTTGACGCCGACCATGCCGGCGCGCGCCTGCATGTAGGCGAAGGGCAGCGCGAGCGCCATCATCACCAGCGTGGCGAGCGGGTAAAGCAGCTTCTT
>Ga0137409_10008598_pt1 | contig 10422 bp, 7 predicted proteins | sample CZODoug1_16funga_FD_122059 | JGI IMG/M metagenome (GOLD analysis project Ga0137409, IMG submission 122059) | Vadose zone soil fungal communities from Angelo Coast Range Reserve, California, USA - CZODoug1_16fungal (Hybrid Assembly) | ecosystem: Environmental > Terrestrial > Soil > Vadose zone... | reverse complement strand
CAGACCGACATCAACAGCCAGAACTATCGCGTCGACGTGACGCAGAAGTTCACCACCGGCACCGAGGTCCGCTTCGGCGTCGGCACGTCGACCTCGCAGATTCCCGGTCTGCCAGGCGTGTCGGGACCCGACGACATCCATTTCTACAACGCCGACACGACGCTGACGCTCAGCCAGCCACTGCTTCGCGGCTTCGGTCCGAACGTCGCGCGCCGCCCGCTGACGAGCGCCGAGCTGCGCCGCACCGACGCCGATCGTCAGCAGGCCCTCACCGAGCAGCAGGTCGCACTCGAAGTCGCGTCGGCGTACTACCGCGTCGTCGCGCAACAGGCGATTGTCGAGGTCGCGAAAAAAAGCCTGGATCGCTCGCGCAGGCTGCGCGATGCCTCCGAAGCGAAGCTCGATGCGGGCCTCGTGTCGCAGCTCGACGTGCTCCGCGCGCAGCAGCTCGTCTCGCAGGCCGAGATTCAGCTCTTCGATGCGCAGTCGGGGGCCGACGACGCGCGCGATCGGCTGATGTTCGCGATGGGCCATCCCGCCGGAGAGCCGTTCCTCGTTCAATCGGACATTCCGCGAACGAGCGATGCGGTTGATGCAGAGGATGCGGTGGGGATGGCGGTAGCGAATCGTCTGGATCTCAAGAGCCTCGCGGCGAGCGGCGCCGACGCGGATCATCAGGTGCGGTACGCGCGAAACCAGCTGCTGCCGCAAGTCGACGTCAACTTCGCGTTCACCCGCCGCGAGACCGCCGAGACCTTCCGGCGCAGCTTCGGCGCCGACCGATTCCGGTTCGCGACCTTCTTCAACATCTCGACGCCGGTCGATCGCACGCCGCAAATCGTCGACTATCAGAACGCGCTCATCGATCGCGATCGGCGCAAGCGCGACGCCGCCACGCTGCAGCGGCGGATTGCCGACGATGTGAAGCGGGCGATTCGTGAGCGGGATCGCCTGGAGCGAACACTCGTCGCGGCAGACACCAGCGTCGACATCGGGCGGAAGGAAGTCGAGGTCGCGCAGCTGCGCTACGAGCGCGGCCTCTCGAACAATCTCGACGTCGTGACTGCGGAGAGCAATCTGCTGACCGCCGAAAGCCGCCGCATCGCGACCCTCGCCGATTCGGCCGTCGCGCGACTGAGCCTTCGCGCTATGCTTGGCATCCTGGATCCGCGCGCCGACGTGAAATGAGCGTCGACACCTCGCCACCACGGGGGACACGGAGGACACGGAGCTGTTCCTCCGCGTCCCCTGTATCCTCCGTAGTGGAGCGTTTGTCTTCGCCGTGCTCTGGGGATTTGCCGTGAATGGGCTTCCATCGCGTCGCGGCTCGCTGCTGATCGCGGTCGCGGTGTGCCTGCTCGCCGGCACCGCGTTCTGGCGGCGCGCGAGCGTCGATCCGTCGCTCGTCGCCACGGTCCGCAAAGGACCGCTCACCGCGCAGCTCACGACGAGCGGCATCCTCAAACCGATTCAATCGATCACCTACCGGTCGCCGCTGGCAGGCCGCGAAGCCGAAATCACCGAGCTCGTGGCCGAGGGCACTCGCGTCAACGAGGGCGATCTCCTCGTCCGACTCGACACGACCGATCTGCAGCGCGAGGTCGAGCGTGTTCGTCAGGAAGTGCGCCAGTCGCAAGTGGATTTGCAGGTGGCGGAGATCGAGCGTCAGGAAGCAGACGCGACGATCAAGTCGGTGGCGGAAGGCGAAGGCGCGCTCGGCATCGAAGAAGCACGGACACGCCTGCAGCTCGTGCAGAAGAAAGTCGAACGGCTTCGGCAGGAGCACGAGCAGCTGAAGCCGCTGATGGAGAAAGGGTTCATCACGCGCGAAGAATTGAAGCGGACCGCCGACGAGCTCGAGCAAAGCGAGGAGGAGCTCGCGCTCGCGCGCAAGCGGGCCGACGTCGTCATCGGCCTCACCCACCCGCGCGACACGCAGCGCGCGCACCTGCAGCTCGCGCAGAAGGAAGCGTCGCTCGAAAACGCGCGCGCGAAAGCGCAGGAAGCGCAGGCGCGCCTGAAGCAGCTCGTCGATCAGGTCGAGAACTGCCGCATCTACGCGCGACGCCCCGGCATGGCCGTCTACGAAGAGTTCCTGAACGCGAGCCCGCGCCGAAAAATTCGCGCCGGCGATCGCGTGACCGGCAGCCAGGGTCTCGTCACGATTCCTGAAGTCAACCGGATGCTGATGGAAGCGTCGGTGAGCGAAGCGGAAGTGCATCGCGTGCGGCCGTCACAACCCGCGACGATTCGCGTCGAGGCGTTTCCCGATCTGCGGCTCACCGGCAAGGTGACGCGCGTCGGCACGCTCGCGCGCGCGTCGGCCGATCGCCCGTTCGAGGACAAGCGCTTCGATCTCATCGTCGAGCTCGATCCCACCGGCGCGGATCTCCGTCCCGAGATGACCGCGCGCGCCGACATCGTCGTCGGGACACGGACCGATGTTCTGCTGGTGCCGGTGAACGCCGTCTTCGATCAACAGGGCGCGATGGTCTGTCACGTCGTCCGGCCGCTCGGCATCGAGACGCGGCAGGTCGAGCTCGGCGAGTCGAACGACGTGATGGTCGAAGTCGTTTCCGGGCTCAACGATGGCGATCAAGTCACGCTGACCGATCCTGGAAAAGCCGCGTCGCCCGCGCCGTCATCGGCCGGCGCAGGCGCGCATCAGGATCGCGCGCGCGGGCGCGGCAATGCCAATGTCCTCCAGCCTCGCTGAACCTCAAGCGTCCAACGCACAGCTCGCTGAGCATGCATGGTTCGACAAGCTCACCATGAGCGTTCATCCTGAGCGCAGTCGAAGGATGCGCGCTCTGCGTTCCTCGTCGTTTTTTCTGGAAATCGCCGCCGAAGCGCTCGGCCGCTACAAGCTGCGCACGTCGCTGAGCGTCCTCGGTGTGGTGCTGGGCGTGGCCGCGGTCATCGCCATGATGTCGGTCAGCGAAGGCGCGCGCCGCGAAGCGTTGCATCAAGTCGAGGCGCTCGGCCTCGACAATCTCGTCGCGCGCAATCGAGGGATCACCTCCACGCTCACCGCCGGCGACGCGCAGCGGCTTGCCGATCTCGTGCCGCTGACGCGCACGACTTCGCCGCTCGTCGAGCGGTACTTGCGACTTTCGCGCGCCGAGAAGAGCGAGATGGCGCGCGTGCTCGGCGTCCGCGCGAGCTACGAGACGATTCTTCGTCTGCGGCTCGAGCGCGGGCGATTCCTGTCGGCGACCGACGAGCGGGCGAATGCTCAGGTCTGCGTGCTCGGGGGCGCCGTTGCGCGGCGGCTCTTTGGCTATCGCGATCCCATCGGCGAGCGCGTGCGCATCGGGACTGACTACTATCAGGTCGTCGGCGTGCTGCGCGAACAGGGGATCGATTCGCACGCGCCGAACACGCTCGCGTGGCGCGACATCGACGGCGTGGCGATGGTGCCGCTGCCGGCGCTGTCGGGACGGACGATTGAAGTCGTCCCGATGCAGCCGGCTGATGAGATCTGGCTGCAGGTCGAGGACGGCGAGCGCGTCGACGATCTGGCGAAGGCGTTCGAGCACGCGCTCGTGCGGCTGCACGGCGGCCGGCGGGACTTCGACCTGGTCGTGCCGCGCGAGCTGCTCGCGCAGCGCTACCGCACGCAGCGCACGTTCAGCGTCGTCGTCGGCAGCGTGGCGGCGCTCGCGCTCCTGGTCGGCGGCATCGGCATCATGAACATCATGCTGACCTCGGTCGTCGAGCGGACGCGCGAGATCGGCATCCGGCGCACGGTCGGCGCCACACGACGAGACGTGACGCTGCAGTTTTTGATCGAGGCGCTGCTGATGACGCTCAGCGGCGGCGCGCTCGGCATCGTCATCGGCGCCGCGGTGTCGTGGGGCATCACCGCGTACGCGGGGTGGAGCACGACCGTCTCGCCGCTCGCCGTCGCGCTCGCGTTCGTCGTCTCGTTTCTCGTCGGGTTGATCTTCGGTCTGTATCCGGCGATCAAGGCCGCCAACCTCGAACCCGTCGACGCCGTCCGCTACGAATGACGCTCGCTTGTCTCCATTTATCTCGAGTCCGACTTCACTCCGACTTCAGTCCGACTTCAGTCCGACTTCAGTCCGACTTCAGTCAGGCTTCGATAGATCGCCTGGACTGTGGCGATGGTGTCGGCCTCTGACGCCTGCTTGTCGTCGCGATACCGTTTCACGCGCGCGAAGCGGAGCGTCACGCCGCCGGGATACTGCGAGCTCGCCTGGATTTCGTTGAACGCGATCTCGGCGACGATCTCGGGCCGCACGAACACGGTGTGCTCGTCGCGGCCAATCTCGAGCTCCAGGAATCTCTTCGTCTGCCACGCGAGCATCTCGTCGGTCAGCCCCTTGAACGTCTTGCCGAGCATGACGAAGCCGCCGCGCTCGGCGTCGCGCGCGCCGAGGTGCAGGTTGCTCAACGTGCCGCGGCGCCGGCCGCTGCCCCATTCGGCGGCAAGGATCACGAGATCCAGCGTCCGCGCCTGCTTCACCTTCAACCACGTCTGACCGCGGCGGCCGGCCGCATACGCGCCGGCGAGCGATTTGGCCATCACCCCTTCGTGGCCGGTGGCGATCGCCCGCGCCGCGAACGCCGCCGCTTCGTCCGGCGAGGCGGTGACGATTCTCGGAACCAGATTGGCTGGCGCCGCCTGCTCGCCGGCGACGGCGAGACGGCGCGCGAGCGGCTCATCGACCAGCGGATCGCCGTCGAGATACAGCGCGTCGAAGAAGAACGGTGTGATCGGCAGGTCGCTCGTGAGGCGGTCGACGTCGAGCTTGCGGCCGAATCGCCGCATCGTGATTTGAAACGGCTGCGGCGTCCCATCCGGACGCAGCACGATCGCTTCGCCGTCGAGCACGATCTCGCGCGCCGGCATCGCGCGCACGACGCTCGCGACTTCCGGCACGGCGATGGTGACGTCGCGCAGATTGCGCGAGTACACCTTCACCTCGTCGCCGACCTTGTGGACCTGAATGCGCGCGCCATCGAGCTTGTACTCGAACGACGCCTCGCCGAGTGCCTCGAGCGCGTCGCCGACGTCGCTCGCCGAATCGGCGAGCATCGGCTGGACCGGCTGAAACGGCTGCAGGATGAAACGCGACAGCGCGTGTTCCCCGCCCGCGAGTGCCGCGCTCGCCACGACCGCGAGGTCGCCGGCGAGCATCGCCGCGCGGCGAATGCGCGCGGCGGCGACGCCGGACGCGCGCGCGACCGCTTCCATCAACACGCCTTCGAGCGCGCCTTGTCGCAGCTCGCCGAACATCAGGCGCACCAGGAAATCCCGCTCTTCACGCGTGGCTCGGCCGAGCAGCGCTCGCAGCACCTGCACGCGCGCCGCCGACGAGCCGGATCCCGACGCCGCCGCGACACGATCGAACGTTGCGTCGACCTCGCGCAACTCCAACGACGCCGCGACGTCGTCGCCACCGTCGCCGACGCGTCGGCGGCCGAGCGCCTCTGAGATCAGCGCGCCGCCGATCCCGATACGGCCTTGGCGCGTCGAGCCCGTGAGGAATGGAATCGCGATTTCCATTTCATCGGCGGGCACGCGCTTCAACAGGTCCGACAAGTGGCCGATTTTCTCGAGCCGTCCGCTCGTCTCCGCCACCGCGCGCGACGCGGCGACGACCTCCGCAAGACGCATGGAGGAATCGTACTCGGAAGTACGAAGTACGAAGTCTGAAGTTGGAAGTCTGTTGCCTTACGTGCGCGAGCCGCGCAGCAGCCGTAGGAATCGGGGCTGCGTCGCGCGGTGCGTTGCGGGATGGCGGTTCGCGAGATACGTATCGAGCAGCCACACTGACGGCGTGCAGCCGAGCACGATCAGTGACACGGCGTGATAGCCGAGCGCAGCGAACGCGAGCGATCCCGCCCAGCCAACGGGCATCAGACTCGCGATGCCGGCGGCCATGCCGATCACCGCGGAGGTATCGACAATCGCGGCGATGATGCGGCCGGTGCGCGTGAAGCCGAGGACCGGCGGGGGCTCGTCGGTTTCCACCATCGCGCGGCGGTCGCGCTCCACCGTGCCGGTGAGCTCGTCCTTCCACTGCGAGTTGTGGCCGACGAGCGCGGCCTGTTCGCGGACCACGCGCGCGACGCGGCGATCGCCCTGCGGAAAGAAACGGCAGAAGTCGTCGACGGTGGTTTCAACGTCGACGCCGAGCTGAAGCGCATACGCGCGAACGTAGGCGCGTGCGTAAATCCCCGTCGGCCAGCGCGACAGATCGTTGCGCTCCAGGCCCGACCAGAGGTCGCTGCTGACTTTCGTGGCTGCGGCAATCTGATCGAGCGAGATGCTCCGCTGAACTCGAATCCGCCGAAGATTGGGGCCAAAGGCCTCGCGTTCACCCATGGAAGTAATCGGCGTACTCGCAAAAACCCTTCCACGTCTGGCGGCGGCGATGGGCTCACAACCTGTTCCAAAACGACTCGCTTTCGACCATACGGACGAGCAGACGCTCGTCCCCGTGCGTCTCATTTTTCAACAGTGCACTTACGGTTTCGGCGGTTGGCTGACTTTCAGCTGCCGCTAGTCGAACTCACGCTTTGGTGGCGTCTGGTCGGCGCCCACGCGGCCTGCGACGATGTCGGCGCGCGAGTAGTTCTCGCTCTTCATCTTCGCGCCCGCGAGCCGCCGCAACATGGCCAGCTGCCCGACGTGCGCGAGCGAATCGGCGACGGCGCCCTGAAAGAGCCGCTCAGGCGTCACCGCCAGCGGCGCGTCCGACGCGAGGTAATCGTCGAATCGCTCGAGCGCCGCGAAGAAGCGCTCGACTTCGCGGTCCCAGTCGAGCGGCGTCGAATCGGACCACGCTTCGGCGCCCCTGGCCTGCGACAGCGCCCAGTCGTACAGGTCGCCGATGTGCGCAAGGATCTTGACGGGCGTGCGCGGCGAACCGTCGCCGCCGTACGTGGCGAAGCTCGCCGGCGCGTCGCGCACCGCCTTGCCGCCGCGATACGCGACGGTCGCAACGGTGTGTCGCAGCAACTCTCGTTTCTCATCCATCGCGTTACCTCGAACGCAAAGTGCGCAAAGACCGGCAAGCCGAATTTGGCTTTGCGGCCTTGGCGGTTTGCGTGTGCCGTCTCACGTCAGTTCCGGCAGCGCAGGCCTTCAGGCCTGCTTGAAGATGACACTGCAACACGTCACCGCGCCTTCCGCCTTCGCGACCTCGCTCGCGTCGACCAGTCGCATCGTCAAACCATGACGCGCCAGACGCTCCGCCGTCCGCGGAAATGCGTCAGGATAGATCACCAGGTCGCCGACGCGCAGCGCGTTGGCCGCCATCGGCTCGGCCGGATCGACCTCGACGAAGCGGAATCCACTGAGCACGTCTTTGCCGATCCACTGCGGGTTCACGAGCAGCGTGTCGTCGGCCACCGCCGTGACCGCCGACTTCAGATGCAGGCAGCCACGGACCGTCACGGCGCACACCGTGTACCCGTGCGGTGCGAGAACCTGACGCATCTGCGCGACCGCGTCGGCGTTCGTGCGCGTCGACAGCCCGACGAACACACACCGGCCGGCGACGAGTACGTCGCCGCCATCGAGCGTACCCGGCGAAACGATGAAGCGCAGCGGCCGGTGGCGCTCGAGCGCCTGGGCGAGCGCCGGTACTTCGACGCGGCGCGACTCGGCGCCGGGCCGCGTGACGATCGCCACCTCGTCGAACGCGATCGCAATGTCCTCGACGAACACGGAGTCGGGCATGTCGGGAGCCGACGCCAGCCGCTCGATGCGGCATCCGGCCTCCGTGAGCGCCTGCTCGTAGTCGCGATGCTGCGCCTGCGCGCGCGCGACGTCGATCGGCACGCGTGCCAGATGCGTCAGCTCGCACGACGTCATCGACGCACTGATTTCGCGCGTGAGTGCGACAAACACGCGCACATCATAATCAAAGCAACCGCCGAGAACGCTGAGCTCGCAGACAAAGCCTTTTCCGCGGTCTCAGGGCGCTCCGCGGTTGCTTTCCGCCAAGGCCATCGCATCGCCGTGTCGAGCCGTCCAAGGAGACGCCGTTGACGCTACGAACCGCTTCGTAGATACTTCCGGCGCATCCGGGACGCCCTGAAGAGCGTCCCCTACAACTGCAGGACCGTCTTAGATCGTTCCTGTAGGGGACGGTCTTTAGTTAGACCGTCCCGCGGAGGCGAGATGCACGATCTGCGACTAGCGATTCGCGCGCTTCGGGCGACACCGGTCGTCTCGGTCGTCGCCGTGTTGTCGCTCGCGCTCGGCATCGGCGCAAACACTGCGATCTTCTCGCTGATCGACAGCCTGATGCTCCGCGCGTTGCCGGTCTCGCAACCGGACCGCCTCGCGCTGCTCACCGACGCGACCTCGCCGACCTCCGCGCAATCGTGGACCAATCCGATCTGGGAGCAGATTCGCCAGCGTTCGCACCTCGTGGACGGCGCGTTGGCGTGGTCGGGCAGCCGCTTCAACCTCGCGGCCGGCGGCGAAACGCGTTTCGTCGACGGCATCTGGGTGAGCGGCGCGTTCTTCGACACGCTCGGCGTGCCGGCGATGCTCGGCCGCACGCTGACGGATGCGGACGATCGCCGTGGCGGCGGCGCCGACGGCCCCGTCATTGTCATCAGCTACAGCTTCTGGCAGCAGTACTTCAACGGCGCGGCCGACGCCATCGGCCGCACGCTGACGCTGGATCGCGTGCCGTTCACCGTGGTCGGCGTGACGCCGCCCGGCTTTTTCGGCACCGACATCGGCCGCAGCTACGACGTCGCGGTGCCGCTCGGCAACGAGCCGCTCATCCGCGGCCGCGACAGCGGGCTCGATCGCCGGTCGATGTGGTGGCTGTCGGTGATGGTGCGCCTGAAGCCCGGGCAATCGATCGACACGGCGGCCGCGGCGCTGCGCGCCGTGCAGCCGCAGATTCGCGAAGCGACGATCCCCGAAGACTGGCGGCCGCAGGATGCGGCGTCGTACCTGCAGGATCCCTTCACGTTGTTCCCGGCGTCCACCGGCAGCTCGTTTCTGCGCGAGCGTTTCCACAAACCGCTGATGACGATCATGATCGTCGTCGCGCTGGTCCTCCTCATCGCGTGCGCGAACATCGCGAACCTGCTGCTCGCGCGCGCCACGGCCAGACGGCACGAGCTGAGCGTGCGCGTGGCGCTCGGCGCGTCGCGCTGGCAGCTGATACGCCAGTTGATGACCGAAAGCCTGCTGCTGTCCGTTGTCGGCGCCGCCGTCGGGATGCTGATCGCGTCGTGGGCGAGCCGGCACCTGGTCGATCAGCTTTCGACATCGACCAACACCGTCTTTCTCGATCTCTCACTCGATTGGCGCGTGCTCGCCTTCACGATCGCCGTCACCGCCGCTACCGCGCTGCTCTTCGGCACGGCGCCGGCGCTGCGCGCGGCGGGCGTGGCGCCCATCGAAGCGTTGAAGGAGCATAGTCGTAGCGGCGTGGGCGATGCGCGCGCCGGGCTGGCCAGCAGTCTCGTCGTGGCGCAGGTGGCGCTGTCGGTGGTACTCGTCGTCGCGGCCGGATTGTTCGTGCAGACGTTCTCATCGCTCGCGGCGGTCCCGCTCGGATTCGAGAGCGATCGCATCCTGATCGTCAACGTCAGCGCGCCCACGCTGGGAGTAGGGGCCGTGAATGTCGAGACGGCGTTGGAGCCGGTGGTGGCCTGGGGCTTCTCGTATGCCGTGCTGGGCGAGAGGCTGCCACCCCGGTCGGTGTTGGGCGCCGTTCTGATCCTGGGAGGGATACTGGTGGCCGAACTGAAACCGTTTGGCCTTGAGCAACATCCATCGAGTTAGCGCATAGAGCTATAATCTTGAAAGAGCCAGCGCGGAGGTACGGATAAAGGTTTATGAACTTCTTGAACACGATTCGCACACGGAAGCTACTTTCTTCCTCTTTGATCTTGTTTACGCTGTCGGTTGGGATTTTGATAGGCACGCTGATCAATACCGGCGTCAAGGCAGCTAAGGACCAGGCCGCCCCCGGGGCGACGCCCTTGGTGATTCCGAACCCGGTTCAATTGTCGACTGCTTTTTCGCAGCTAGCCAAGCAACTGGAGCCGTCGGTAGTCAACATTTCTGTCAGCTACGAGCCTAAGGCAGCGGCCGCCACTCGTCCCCGAGCCAATTCGCGCCGTCGCGCGGTCCCGGATGACGACGAAGAAGGCGGCGATCAGTCCATGCAGGATTTCTTCAACCGGTTCTTCGGAGGCGGCGCCCCGACGCCGGACGGTCCGCGCGGCCGGCGCGGCTCGGGCCTCGGTTCCGGCGTGATTGTCGATCCGAACGGCTACATTCTCACCAACAATCATGTGGTGGAGAAGGCGGACCGGATTCAGGTCACCTTAGCTGGGACGACCACCAAGTATGACGCCAAGCTGATCGGCGGGGACGCCGACACCGACCTCGCGGTGATCAAGATCGACGCC
>Ga0137409_10008597_pt1 | contig 10422 bp, 10 predicted proteins | sample CZODoug1_16funga_FD_122059 | JGI IMG/M metagenome (GOLD analysis project Ga0137409, IMG submission 122059) | Vadose zone soil fungal communities from Angelo Coast Range Reserve, California, USA - CZODoug1_16fungal (Hybrid Assembly) | ecosystem: Environmental > Terrestrial > Soil > Vadose zone... | reverse complement strand
GAACGTCGCTGGCATGGCCGGCTCGTCGGCGCCGGCGTGGCCATGGCCGAGGATCGCCAGGATCACCAGAAGTGCTGCGGTACGGAGCAGCAGCAGCAGTGAGGGCGCGCGCGCGCGAGTGGATACGAGCGTCATGACGCATGCTCCGAGGTTGCGGCGCCGCTCTCGGCCCGGACATAGTGGCCGTCGCCGATGGCGACCAGGCTCGGCCGATGCGCCTCATCGATCGTGAAGGGCGCCGGCCACCGGCATGGGATCGAGGCCTTGTCTTCCATCAGCCGCGTAAAATCGAGCGGGAATTTCGGATTCGGCTGCGGCACCGCCGCCAACAATGCGCGCGTGTAGGGATGAGCGGGCTTGTTGAAGAGTTGTTCCTTCGGCGCCAGCTCGACGAGGCGGCCGGCGCACATCACGGCGATCCGATCGGCGATATAGTCCACCACGGCCAGGTTGTGCGAAATGAAGAGATAGGTGAGGCCGAGCTGGGCCTGCAGGTCGAGCATCAGGTTGAGGATCTGGGCCTGCACCGAGACGTCGAGGGCCGACACCGGCTCGTCCGCCACCACCAGCCGCGGGCTGAGCGCGAGGGCCCGCGCGATGCCGACGCGCTGGCGCTGACCCCCGCTGAAGGCGTGCGGATAGCGGCGCATGTACTCGGGCCGCAGGCCCACCAGCCGCAGCAGCTCGGCCACCCGCTCCACCCGCTCGGCGCGGGTGCCCACCCGGTTGGCCACGAGCGGCTCGGCCACGATGTCGAGCAGGGTGCGCCGCGGGTTGAGCGAGGAGAACGGGTCCTGGAAGATCATCTGCATCTGCCGGCGCAGCGGCCGGAGCTGTCGCCGCGGCAGGGTGGCGACGTCGAGGACCGGCCCCTCGGCGGTGCGGAACAGGATCTGACCGGCGGTGGGCGTGACCGCCCGCAGCACGCAGCGCGACGTCGTGGTCTTGCCGCAGCCGCTCTCGCCCACGAGGGCCAGCGTCTCCCCGCGCTCGACGTGAAAGGTCACCCCGTCCACCGCCCGCACCTGGCCGACGACCCGCCGCAGGAATCCCCGGCGGATGGGGAAGAGCTTCTGGAGGTCCCGCACCTCGAGCAGCCGGTTGTCGTCCCCCGCGGCGGGCGTCACGGCCGCGCGTCCCCGTAGAGGAAGCAGGCCGCCTGCTGCCCCGGGGCCACCGTCAGGAGCGCCGGCTCCGCCCGATCGCAGCGGCCGGGCATGAAGTCCGGGCAGCGCGGATGGAACGGGCATCCCGGCGGCCGGTTGTAGGGGTGCGGGATCGAGCCCGCGATGGTGGGGAGCCGGGTGCGCACCGGCGCGTGGATGCTCGGGATCGAGCGGAGGAGCGCGCGGGTGTAGGGATGCCGGGGCGCGTGGAAGATGGCGTCGACCGGCCCCTGCTCCACCACCCGGCCGAGGTACATCACCGCCACCTGGTCGCACATCTCGGCGACCACGCCGAGATTGTGGGTGATCAGGATGATGGCCATGCCCTCGCCTTGCTGCAGCCGGGCGAGCAGCGAGAGGATCTGGGCCTGGGTGGTGACGTCGAGCGCGGTGGTCGGCTCGTCCGCGATCAGGATGCGCGGCGCGCACGAGAGCGCGAGCGCGATCATGGCGCGCTGGCGGAGGCCTCCGCTCAGCTGGAACGCGTACTCGTCCACCCGGCGCTCCGGGCGCGGGATGCCGACCAGGCGGAACATCTCGATGGCCTTCTCGCGGGCCGCCCTCTTGTCGAGCGCCTGGTGGAGGCGGATGGTCTCGATCATCTGGCTGCCCACCGTGTGCACCGGGCTGAACGAGGTCATCGGCTCCTGGAAGATGAGCGCGATGTCGCCGCCGCGGACCTGACGCATCTCCCGGCTCTCCGCGTCGAGGCGGGCGAGGTCGGTCTCGCGGCCGTCCTCCCGCAGGAGGATCTCTCCGCTGACCACCCGGCCCGGCCGCTCGACGATGCGGAGGATCGAGCGCGCGGTCACGCTCTTGCCGCAGCCGCTCTCCCCCACGATGCCGAGGGTCTTGCCCGCGTAGACCGACAGCCCCGCCCCGTCCACCGCCTTCACGGTGCCCTCGTCCTGGAAGAAGTAGGTTCGCAGGTCGCGCACCTCCAGGATCGGAGGCGCCTTCGCGTCCGGACCGGCCACGCTACTGCCCATACGGATCGGCGGCGTCCCGCAGCCCGTCGCCCATGAAATTGAGCGCGAGGATCACGATGATCACCGGCACCGCGGAGACGAGCAGCCACGGCGAGATCGCGAGGGCCTGGATGTTCTGGGCCTGCTGCAGCAGGACGCCCCACGAGATGGCGGGCGGCCGCAGCCCCAGGCCCAGGAACGACAGCGAGGTCTCGCTGATGATCATGGCCGGGATGGCCAGCGTCGTCGCCGCGATGATGTGGCTCAGGAACGAGGGCACCAGGTGGTGCACGATGATGCGCATCTGGCTCGAGCCCGCGAGCACCGCCGCGGTGACGAAGTCCTCCTCCCGCAGGGCGAGGAAGCGGCCGCGCACCACCCGGGCCAGCTCGGTCCAGCCCACCAGCGAGATGATGATGGTGATCGCGAAGTAGACCTGCATCACCGTCCAGTCGTTGGGCAGGGCGGCCGCGAGCCCCATCCAGAGCGGGATGGTCGGGATCGAGCGCACGATCTCGATCACCCGCTGGATGATGGTGTCGGCGAGGCCGCCGTAGAGCCCGGAGACCCCGCCCAGCATGACGCCCAGCACCAGGCTGAACGCGACGCCCACCAGGCCGATGGTGAGGGACGTGCGCGTGCCGTACATGAGGCGAGACCAGAGATCGCGCCCCTGCTCGTCGGTGCCCAGGAGGAACAGGGTGTCCTCCGGGCGTGCACCCTCCACCCCGATCAGGTGCCGCGTGGTCGGCAGCACCCCGAGCAGCCGGTATTCGAAGCCGGGGGCGAAGAAGCGCACCGGGACCTTCTGGCTCGGATCCGGGGTGTAGACCCGCTTGAACGTCGTCGGGTCGCGCTTGCCCGCGAGGCCGTAGACGTGGGGCGCCCAGCGCCCGTCGAGGAGCCAGTGGATGCGCTGCGGCGGCAGCAGCCCGCGCTGCGCCTCGGAAGCGCCGGGGTCGGCGTAGGCCAGGAAGTCCGCGAACAGCACCGCCGCGTAGAAGGCCAGCACCACCGCGGTACCCAGCATCGCCAGCCGGTGGCGGCGGAAGCGCCACCACATGAGCTGCCACTGGGTGGCGACCGAGACCCGCTCCTCCTCGAGCTCGGCTATTTGCCGCTCTCCAGCCGGATGCGGGGATCGATCCACATGAGGAGCAGATCCGAGATGAACGTGCCGACCACCGTCATGACCCCGAGCAGCAGCACGATGGTGCCGGCCAGGAACATGTCCTGGGCCACGAGCGCGCGCAGCAGCAGCGGCCCCACCGTGGGCAGCCCGAGCACGAGTGAGACGATGATGCTGCCGGAGACCACGTAGGGCAGCAGGTAGCCCACCGTGCTCGCGAAGGGATTGAGCGCCACCCGCACCGGGTATTTCAAGATGACGCGCCACTCGGAGAGGCCGCGCGCCCGCGCGGTGACCACGTAGGGCTTGCGCAGCTCGTCGAGCAGGTTGGCGCGCATGATCCGGATGAGCTGCGCGGTGCCGGCCAGGCCCAGGATCACCGCGGGCAGCGGCAGGTGCTTGATCAGGTCCCACGTCTTGGCCCAGCCCCACGCGGCCTGGGCCATCTCGTCGGAGAAGAGCCCGCCCACGTTGGCGTTGAAGAGCTTGAAGCCCGCGTACATGAGCACCAGGGCCAGCATGAACGAGGGCACGGCCAGGCCGATGAAGCCCACCAGGGTGGCCGCGTAGTCCCCCACCGAGTACTGGCGCACCGCGGAGTAGATCCCGATGGGCAGGGCGAGCACCCAGGTCAGGATGATGGCCGCGATCGAGACCGCCATCGTGAGCCAGAGCCGGTCGCCGATGACCTCGGACACCGGCCGGCCCCACTCGAGCGCCATGCCGAAGTTGCCCCGCACCACCAGGTTCATCCAGCGCAGGTACTGGACCCACACCGGCTTGTCGAGCCCGTACTGCTGGCGCAGGGCCTCGGCCTCCTGGGCCGAGACGAACGAGCCGGAGGCCGACATCTGGGCGATGTAGGAGCTGATGTAGTCGCCCGGCGGGAGCTGGATGACGACGAACGACAGCACCGAGACGGCCCACACCGTGAGCACGGCCAGGAGCAGCCGCCGCCCCAGATACGCGAGCACCGGGCGCGGCTACGCCTTGTAGAAGAAGGTCGCCGGGTGCGACGAGCACGGCGTCCGCGCGTGCTGCGCGTTCGTCTGGCGCGCCGGGATGTTCCCCAGCTTGTTCGACACGATGCGCACGCCCATGGTGGCGGGCGAGAGCCCCACGGTGCCGATGCTCCATTGCTCGTCGACCAGGATCTTCCAGATCTCCTGCGCGACCTTGTAGCGCTCCTGCGTCTTCTTGCCCGCCGCGGAGCGGAACAGATCGAGGGCCTTCACCATCTGCGCGTCCTTGGGGGCCTTGCCCTGCGCGCCGTTGCTCGCGTACCAGCGCGCGATCGGGGTGCCGAGCAGCGCCTCCACCGGATCGAGCGGCAGCGCGTGGCGCGGGAACAGGTAGAGCACCTCCGAGCCGTCGTTGGCCCACAGTGCGATCTGGTGCTCGTTGGACGCGATGCGGGTGAAGAAGAGGCTGCGCTCCATCTCCTTCACGTCGGCCTGGACGCCGATCTTCTTCCACTGCTCCTTGATCATCTCCGCGATCTGGGTGTGGGGCACGAAGGCCCCCGCGGAGGTCTGCAGCTCGAGGCGGAGGCGCCCCTTGCCGTCCGTCCGGAGGCGGTAGCCCTCGCCGTCCTTCTTGTCGAGCCCGATCTTGTCGAGGAGCGCGTTGGCCTGCTTGACGTCGAGGGTGGACCACTTCTTGCGCCACTCCGGGCCGGGGCTGTAGGGCAGCGTCTCGGAAGGGGCGATGGAGCCGGCGGTGCCGACCCCGACCCAGAAGGTCTCGTTGAGCTGGTCGCGGTCGATCCCCATCGCGAGCGCGCGACGGAAGTCCCGGGTGTGCAGCCACTTCGCGACCTCGGGATCGGCGTCGTAGGCCTGGTTGGTCTGCAGCGTGGCGTCCGAGCCGTTCAGCGCCGGGTCGAGCCGCACGTCGTAGCCGCCCTTGGCCCGGTTCTCGAGGAAGACCGGCAGCTTGGCGAGCCCAGTGTGGCGCTCCTGGAGATCGTACTGGCCCGCGATCGCCCGCAGGTTGAGCACCTCGAGATTCTCGGCCAGCGTCATGCTGATGCGGTCGATGTAGGGGAGCTGGTTGCCCTGCGTGTCCACCCCCATGTAGTAGGGGTTGCGCTCGAGCACCCAGGTCGGCGTGTTGATCGGGTTCACCGTCTTCCACGGGGTCAGCACCGGCAGGTCCGGGTTCAGGCGCCAGTCCCAGCGGTTCTTGATGTAGGACACCCAGCCGTCGAAGCCGGCCGCCTTGGCCTTGCGATCCACCTCGTCCTTCGAGGAGAACTTGGGCAGGAACTGCTTGACGTAGTGCGCGGGCATGTAGGCGCCCATGCTGCGCTTGTCCATGGACTGCGTCGCCTGCCCGCCCCCGATCGCGGTGGAGCCGGCCAGGATGTCCACGAAGAGGAAGTTCGGGTCCTGGAACTCGAAGATCACGGTGGTGTCGTCGATCTTCCGCAGCGACCCCGACCGGGAGCCGGCCATGAAGTCCGGATGCGGGGTCGGCATGAGGTCCTTGTTCAGGTAGACCTCGTCGTGCCAGAACACGAAGTCGTTGGCGGTGAACGGGGTGCCGTCCGACCACTTCTGGCCCTTGCGGAGCGAGATCGTCACCGACTTGCCGTCGTCGCTCTGCTTCCACTCCCGCGCGACGCAGGGCATGATCTTGGTCCCGGTGTAGTCCCAGAAGAGGATCTTGTCCGTCGACACGATGCGGTTGCCGTTCTCCCCGTCACCCGGCCCGGTGAATCCGCGGCGCCAGGTGCCGCCGTAGCGGCCGATGGACTGGAGCGGCTTCACCACCATCGGCTCGTCGGGCACGCGCTTGTCGACCGGCGGCAGCTTGCCCTGCTTCACGAGGTCCGCCAGCATGGGCGCCTCGGCGAACTTCTTCGGCCACTTGGCCGGGTCCAGCACCAACTCCGGACCTTCGAGCTTGCCGATGAGCTGAGCCCCGAGCTTGGCCTCCTCGGCCTGCGCGCGCCCGGCCGCGCCGGGCAGAGCGGGCGGCAGCAGGGAGGCGGCGCCGACGGCTCCCGCGGTGAGAGCGGCGTCACGCAGGAACTCGCGGCGGGTCCACCTCTTGGGCCTCTTTGCCATGGCGCTGCCTCCTCGGGCCGGATTGGATCTGCGCGAGTCTACGGGATTCCCTCCACATTGACAAGCTGCGGCAGCCCGAGTACACCATGGACCGCCATGCGCGTGATCGACCTGAGCTTCCCGATCGGCCCCCACTTCCGCTGGACGGTGGCCAGCGAGCGTCGCTCGACCCACGAGGCGGGCCAGAACTTCCAGTCCACCGTCCTCACCGTGAGCTGCCACGCCTACACCCACGTGGACGCGCCGGTGCACTTCCTGCCCGGGGACCGCGACATCGCCTCCATGCCGGTGGACCAGTGGATGGGCGAGGCCGCGGTGGTGGACCTGACCCACCTGGGCGAGAACGCGGAGGTGAGCGCGTCGGATCTCGACCGGTGCGCGGGGCACGTGCGGGCGGGCGACATCGTGCTGCTGCGGACGGACTGGCCGGCCCGCTGCCCGGTCGAGAGCGAGCGCTTCTGGAAGGATGCCCCCTACACCGGGCGCGACGCGTGCGAGTGGCTGGTGGCGCGCGGGGTGAAGGCGGTGGGCTACGACTACCCACCCGACTACTGCATCCGCACCGGGATCTTCTCGCCGGAGACCAAGGTCGCCCGCGAGGAGTGCACCACGCACCACGTGTTCTTTCCCCGGGGCATCACCGTGATCGAGTACCTGACGAACCTGGACCGCATCGGCGCCGCGCGCTGCCGCTTCATCGCCCTGCCCCTCCGCGTGACCGGAGCGGACGGCTCGCCCGTCCGCGCGGTCGCCCTCGTGGACTGACGGCCCCTCGACCCGACGAAAGGCTCGCCATGGATCTCCGAAAAGCTCTCGTCAAGCGTGTCGCGGTGTGGACCGTGCTCGGCCTCGTCGGCGGCGGCTTCGCCGCGGACCGGGTCTGGCGGCAGAAGAGCGCCCAGGAGCAGGCGGGCCTGCGCGCGCAGCAGACCGACGAGCTCGCCCGGCTGGAGGCGCAGGTCAAGGCGCTCACCGACCAGCTCGCGGCCGAGCGGCTCCGTCGTGAGGCGCTGGAGCGCGCGCTGAGCGAGGGCAGGAAGTAGTGGGGTGGAGGGCCCGACTCGTGGTGCTCGCGATGCTGGTCCTGGGCGCCACCTCCGCCCCGGCTCAGGAGCCCGGCCGCGGCCGTAGCCTGCCCGCCGCGGTCGTGAAGGTGGTGAGCGGCGACACCATCCACGTCTTCGTCAACGGCGATGTCGAGCGCGTGCACTACATCGGGGTGGTCGCGCCCGAGCCGGGCGAGGGCGACCAGTCGGGCGAGCCTCAGGGGAACGAGGCGCTCCGGTTCAACCGCGGGCTGGTGAGCGCCAAGAACGTGCGGCTCGAGCTCGACGTCCAGGAGCGCGACGCCGAAGGGCGGCTGCTGGCCTACGTGTGGCTCGGCGACGTGATGGCCAACGCGGAGGTCGTCGCCCGCGGCTACGGGCAGGTCGTGAGCGGGAGCCCCAACGTGCGCCATCAGGAGACGCTGCTGAGCCGTCAGCAGGAAGCGCGCGTCGCCCGGCTCGGCATCTGGAGGACCGCGGGCCCGACGCCGCCGCCGGCCCGGAGCGGACCGCCCGCCCCGGAGGCGCGCGCCGCGCAGGGCCGGCCCGGCCAGCCGCCGACCAACGGGTGGACCTGCCCGCTCGACCACCCCATCAAGGGCGACTTCCGCACCTACTCGAGCGAGCGCTGCATCTACTACCGGCCCGGCACTCCGACCTACGTGGAGAGCCGCACCGATCGCTGCTACGCGACGGAGGACGAGGCGCGCCAGGACGGCTGCCGCCGCTCGCGCCGCTGATGACCCCCCGCCTGATCCTGGTGGTGGACGCCGATAGCACGGTGCGACAGGCGCTGATCGACGTGCTGAGCCTCGAGGGCCACGAGGTGGACGGCGCGGGCGAGGCCGAGTCGGCGCTGCTCATCCTGGACCAGCGCCGCTACGACCTCGTCATCGCGGACCTGCGCACGCCGGATCTCGACGGGCCGCGCCTGCTGACCGCGCTGTCCGAGCGCTTCGGCGAGACGCTGCCCCCGGTCGTGTTCCTGACCAGCCACACCTTCGATCCGCACTACGGCGGCTTCCTCGCCGACCTGCGCGCCCCCGTTCTCGTGAAGCCGCTCAAGCCGGGCCGCGTGCTCGAGCTGGTGGGCCGGGTGCTCCCGCCGTGACGCGTCCCCGCAACATCCTGGTGGTCGAGGACGAGAGCAGCCTCCGCGAGCTGATCGCCCACATCCTGCTGCTCGACGAGCACGAGGTGGACACCGCGCGCGACGGGGTCGAGGCGCTCTATCGCATCGAGCAGCGCGAGTACGACCTGATCATCAGCGACCTGCAGATGCCGAATCTCGACGGGCCCGGCCTGCACGAGGCCCTCCGCGAACGCTACGGGCAGGCGCTCCCCCGGGTGATCTTCGTGACCGGGCACTCGGAGGCGGACGCCTTCGTGCCGTTCCTGGCCCAGACCGGCGACCCGGTGCTGACCAAGCCCTTCTCGGTGGAGGACCTCCGCACCCTGGTGCAGTGGGTGCTCGAGACCTGACCTGACGGTCAGATCTCGGGCGGGCCGGCGCCGCCCGGCTCGAGGCCGAGCCGCTCCAGCCAGTAGGTCATGCGCATCGCCTCGAATCCCTCGCGCGCGACGGCGAGGTGCTTCTCCGCGCCCGCCGCGTCGCCCACGTCACGGGCGAGCCGGGCGAGCCCCAGGTGGCAGCGGGCGGCCAGCGGGCGCATGCCGAGTAGGCCGGCCAGGTCGAGCGCGCGCGTGAGATGGCCGCGGGCCGCCTCCGCGTCGGGCGGGCTCGCGGCGCGGGCGGCGAGGCCGAGCAGCCGCTCGGCGTAGACCACGTTGCCCCGCTCCCGGTGGGTGTGGGCCAGCTCGAGCGCGCGCCGCGCGTCGGCCGCCGCCGCGGCGGGCTGGCCCGCGAGCAGGCGCGCCTCGCCCAGATGGGTCATGATCAGCGAGAGGCGTCCGAGCCGCTGCATGCTCTGGGCCTGCCGCACCCCGCGCTCGGCCAGCTCGAGCGCCTCCGCGGTCCGGCCGGTGAGCGCATTGACCACCGCGAGGTCCCCCGCGAGGGGCGGGTAGAACGCGGGCATGTCCCCGCACTGCGCGATGCCGCGCTCGAGCAGGCCCCGGGCCTCGCGGATCCGGCCGCGGCGGACGAGGGTGCCGCCCAGGCCGAGCAGCGCGAAGGTGACGCTGTAGGGGTCGCGGCGCGCCTCGGCGAGGCGCAGCCCCTCCTCGGCGGTCTGCTCCGCCTCGTCGAACTGGCCGAGCTCGGCGAGGGTCCAGGCGAGCTGGGCGCGGGTGAGGACCGCCGCGATGCCGGGCAGGCCGAAGCGCTCGCCGCTCGCCGCGGGCGGCAGCACCGCGAGCACGCGGCGCAGGACCACCAGGGCCTGCCGGTAGTCGCCGACCGCCCGCCGGCCCGCTCCCACGTTGTAGTGGCCGACCACCCACAGCCCGGTGTCCCGGGCCTCGTCGGTGATGGCGAGCGCGCGCTCCCCCACCCGCGCGGCCTCGTCGGAGGCCCCCATGTCCCAGTGCACGCTGCTCTCGAGCGACAGCGCGCGCGCGAGTCGCGACTGGTCGCCGAGGCTCGTCGCGAGCGCGGCCGCCTCGCGCAGCACCGCCACGCTGCGGGCGTGCTGGCCGAGCGGGACCAGCGCGTTGTGCAGGTCGCAGCGGAGGTCCACCCCCAGGGCCGCGTCCGCGGGCCGGTGGGCGAGCGCGGCGAGGGCCCGCTCGAAGAACGACACGCTCTCCCAGCTCGCCATGCGCGAGAGCGTGCGGGCGCCCGCCTCGCGGCAATAGCCCACCGCGCGGTCCCACACCTCGCCCAGGAACGCGTGGTGGGCGAGGCGCTCGGTCTGCTCGGCCAGGCGGCCCGCGTAGGACTGCTCGGTGGCGTCGAGGATGCGGGCGTGCAGGCCCCGGCGCCGGTCGTGCAGCAGGCTCTCGTAGGCCACGTCGTGGACGAGGGCGTGGCGGAAGCCGTATACCAGATCGGGGAAGAGCGCTCGCTGGTCGAGGAGGCCACCCGCGTGGAGCTGCTCGAGCCCGCGCTGCAGCTCCTCGACCGGCACGTCGGCCACCGCC
>Ga0137409_10008596_pt1 | contig 10422 bp, 15 predicted proteins | sample CZODoug1_16funga_FD_122059 | JGI IMG/M metagenome (GOLD analysis project Ga0137409, IMG submission 122059) | Vadose zone soil fungal communities from Angelo Coast Range Reserve, California, USA - CZODoug1_16fungal (Hybrid Assembly) | ecosystem: Environmental > Terrestrial > Soil > Vadose zone... | reverse complement strand
GTGCTGCGCATGCGCTTCGGCATCGGCATGAACACCGACCACACGCTGGAGGAAGTCGGCCAGCAGTTCTCGGTGACGCGCGAGCGCATCCGGCAGATCGAGGCGAAGGCGCTACGGAAGCTGAAGCATCCGAGCCGGAGTAGGAAGCTGCGGAGCTTCCTCGACAATTAGGCTTTAGCCCCGGGAGTGAAGCGCCCGTCGCGCAGGCCTCCGCCCAAGTACCAAGAACGCCCCCATCCCGTTAAGGGTTGAGGGCGTTCTTGTCTTTGGTAAGTCACTGAAAGTTTCTATCTATTGACAAATATTGATTAGCTAGTAAATATTTGCAAATAAGGATGTTTGGCCTATAGTTAGGTCCGTAATGGAGGGCGAGATGGCCCGAGTACCTATTACGGTTATGGGCTTTCGCTGTGACCGGTGCCATCACGAATGGATTCCGCGCGGCGGCATAGAGGAAGAGCCTCGGGTCTGTCCGTCCTGCCATAGCGGCCTCTGGAATCAGCCACACAAGAAGGCGCGGATGACCTACGAGGATTTTAGTTCGAAGATCGCTCAGGTCTTGAGGGGAGCTGGCAAGCCATTGACGTGGACTGAAATTCGAACGACAGCGGCGCTGCCGCAGGCGTTTCCGAACAATCAGTGGGTGCACCGTATGGAAGCAGACATTGGGTTAACTAGACGTCGAGAGAAGGACGGAATAATCCATTGGGAATTGAAGGAGTCGTTGTTTGATCGCGCGAACTCAGCGTCCGCTGAAACTACCGACGAAGTCAGCTCGCGCCCGCGCCGAGAGTAAAGCCCTGTGGAATGAAGCGCGCTCGCCTGAGAGCGCGGACTTTTTCACGATGGGCTACGAGGGGCGCACGACGAAGGACTTGTTTAGTGCGCTCGCGTCAGCACATGTGCAATGTGTTCTGGACATCCGGTATAATCCCGTCAGCATGTATCGGCCCGAACTTAGCAAGGGCAATTTGCAGAGGGGGTTGGAGGAGGCCGGATTTTCGTATTTTCATTTGAGGGAATGGGGAGTGCCGCGCGAAGTGAGAGCGCAAGCTGTCCAGAGCGGAACGCGGGAAACTATTTGGAAGTGGTACGACGAAAGCGTGATTGTTCCCCACTTTCAGCGTAACTTGCATCGTTTTTTGAATTTGGGTTACCCGATAGCGATGCTGTGCATGGAATGCGATCCAACGGAGTGCCATCGCCATCGCATTTTCATGGCCTTGGAAGATCAGGGACTGCGGGGTTTTGATCTCTAGTTATATAGGTTCAGAATGGCTGCTAGCTGGGGCACCAAGCGCGTATTGATCGCAGTGCGAACCTATCCGGTCCCTGCGACGAAAAGCATTGAGGCGTCCTGTACGGCTGGCATTACGGAAGATGGGAAATGGATTCGATTGTTCCCGATACCGTTTCGATTGATGGCGGAAGAAAATCGGTTTTCGAAATGGCAGTGGATCAACACAGATGTAGTCAAGCCCACGAGCGATGCGCGACCCGAAAGTTACAAGCTGAATAGCGAAACGATTCAGGCTGGCGAGAAGCTTGGTACTGCGGATGGCTGGCGCGCACGGCGCGACCTTATCAAACCGCTTATTCGGAAATCCATGTGCGAGATTCGCCATGAGCAAGATACGCAAGGCTTTCCTACGCTGGGGGTTTTTCGACCGGCTCGAATTAAGCGGCTGATCCTCGAAGACGATGAATCAGAGTGGAGCGCGGCCCAGCGCGCGATTCTTAAGCAAGATGACCTTTTCCAAAAAACACCAGCAGCAACACTCGAAAAAATCCCATTTAAGTTCAAGTACGAGTTCGTATGCGCCGATCCCGAGTGCAAGAGCCATACGATGAGTTGCACAGATTGGGAAATGGCGGAGTCGTATCGACGCTGGCGAAAAGACTACGGAAACGGGTGGGAGGACGCTTTTCGCCAACGCTTCGAGCGCGACATGATCGAAAAGCACGACACCCATTTCTTTGTGGGGACCGTTCACAAACATCCGAAAAATTGGATTATCGTGGGGCTATTTTATCCGCCCAAGCAAGTGATGGGCGACCTTTTTGATAGATGAGAGATTGTTGCCAAGGCTAACATGTCGATCGAAACAGGTGAAGTGATCGACGGGGCGCTGCCAAAAGTAGCAGCACGCCTCGTCAAGGAATGGACACTGTCGCACCAGCAGCAGTTGCGTGAAAACTGGCGTCGCGCACGAGCTGGCGAGCAACCCGAACGGATCGCAGGTCTCGATGTTGACTAAGGTGACACGCCTCGAACGGCTCGGCGGCTTCCGGTTGCGCGTTCGCTTCAGCGACGGCAGCGAGGGCGTTCATGATTTCAGCAGCATGGTCAACGAGCCCGGCCCGATGCTCGAGCCGTTGCGGGATGAGGCCTATTTTGGTCGCGTGTTTCTTGAGTTTGGCGCTCCAACCTGGCCGAACGGCTTTGACATCGCGCCCGAATGGCTGCGCCGCGAGATGCAGGCGGCGGAGGAGCTCACGGGAGTGGCAGCGGAATGACAGGCGACGCTCATTATCTGGCTAATGCCTTGGTGACTCGGTCTGTCGTGATCGGCTGAGGTCATGACCGCAAAGACCCTTACGATAGAAGTGGATGAGGCAACCGCCTGCACGCTCGAATCGTTGGCCGCAGAGCGAGGCCTGTCCGTCGCCGAGCTTATTGCCGGGATGGTAGCGTTTGAGGGAGCTCCCGTCGCGCTCTCGCCCGAAGAACTCGAGGAGCTTGATCGGCGATGGGCGGCGATCAAGGCCGGCGCGCCAACCATTCCACATGAGGACGTGGCGCGGTGGCTCCGGACCTGGGGCACACCAGAATTCAAGCCGTGGCGGAGCCGGTAGGGCCCGAATGGCTCTCGCTGGCCGAGTGCTTCCTCACGCGACCTTGCCGACCATGAGCGTCCGCTTTCCCTCGGACGGTCGATCGGCATCGGCGACGCGCATTCGTTTGATCCGGTGCTTCTGATAGACCGCGATCGCGCGGGCCAGCGGATGCCGCCGATGAAACGCGAGATGCGTGATCGAGACGTAGAAGACCTTCTCCTCGCCAGGGCCGGTCAGAAGAAGCCTGCACATGATGCCACCCTCGTCTCCGGCATAGCTGACCTCCACGATATCGCACTGCCGAGGGACATCGTGCTCCGGCGCTTCTTTTCGCATGAGGGCGGCGAGCTCGGGAGTGGGGGCGGCCTGCAGCGGCAGGGATGCCAACAGCTTGAGGAGGAGGCGGTCGACTTGCTCGATGTTGTCAATCATGGATGGTCTCCATGGAGACGAAACTATTTGATTCGCCACCTGTTCAGGGCGGGTGTGTAGGCCCTATCCCCACTCTCGCGTTTCACGCTTCCGTCAAGCCCTCCTGCATCCTTTCCACCCATACTCCCGTATCTGTGCCAACGCTGCCTCCGCGGCGTTGATGAACGGGAGGATTCCATGGCAATGCGCAGGATGATGGTCGCCGCGGCGGCCGTGATGGTGCTGACGGTCTCGGGTGCCCAGGCGCAAGAGAAACAAGAGAACTACGCGAGCTGGCCGCCGCTGCAGAGCACGTTCGAATCGACCGGCGGCAACGGGATCATGATCAAGGGCTACGACCCGGTCATCCTGCGCGACAAATGCGTGACCACGTTCATGGCAGTGACGCCGGCGCCCGACGTCAACGTCTACTTCAACGTCATCGAGTTCGAGGCGACGTCCGTGCAAGGCGGCACGCTCTGTGCCAATGGCAAGTGGCGTGCGATGGATGGTAGCGCGACCGGCACGACGCCGTTCCGGATGTTCTTCAAGGATGGTTCGTTCCGGCGCGCACCGTGAGAGATGTCAGCGCGGGATGCCGTAGTGCCGCGGCGGCAGCGGCACCATCCGCCCGGCATTGATGCTCTGGTTGATCTGCCGGTTGAGGGTGCCGCGCCAGGCGTCCTGGCCGATTTTCGGATCGATCTTGGGATAAAGCGCGGCGCGGAATTGCGTTGGATCGACAGCCGGGATCGGCTTCATCTGCATCTGCGGGATCGTGACCCGCGGAATGGCAAGCTGTTGCTTGACCTGCGACAGCCACAGCTTCTGCAGCCCGTACATGGCGGCGCCGCCGATGCAGAAAGCCAGCACTGCTTTGAGGACAAGACCCATGGCACGCCCGTGGTCGATACGGGCAGCCTAAGGCGCGCGGCTTAAGGACAAAGCAAGCGGCACCGCCGATTTGCAGCGCCACGCTTTACGAATTGGTAGCCATAGCGGCGCCGAACTTCGCCTCTCAATGCCCCGCGGTCTTCGCGGTCGCGACCGTCATCGGCGTTGCGCTGTAGACATCCGGGAACAGCGCCTTGAGGTGCTCGACCTTGGGCCGGTCGTTGATGGCGATATAGGGGTGGTTGGGATTGTTGGTGGCGTAATCCTGGTGATAGTCCTCGGCCGGATAGAACGCTGCTTTGTCGGTGTCGGTCTTGGTCACGATCGGCTTCCCGAACACACGCGTGGTGTCGAGCTGCGCGATATAGGCCTTGGCGACGCGGCGCTGTGCTTCGCTCTGCGCAAAGATCTCGGAGCGATATTGCGTGCCGAAGTCCGGCCCCTGGCGGTTGAGCTGGGTCGGGTCGTGCGCGACCGAGAAGAAGATCTGCAGAATCTTGCCGTAGGAGGTCACGCGCGGATCGAAGGTGACGCGCACCGCCTCGGCATGGCGGGTGCGCCCATAGCTGACGGCCTGATAGTTGGCGTCCTTGGCGTCGCCGCCGGCATAGCCTGACACGGCGTTGCGCACGCCCTTGGCGTGCTGGTAGACGGCCTGCACGCCCCAGAAGCAGCCGCCGGCGAGCACCGCGGTCTCAAGCCCCTCACCCGCAGGCTCGTCGAGTGCGGGCGGGTCGATGCGGACCGCAACGGATTCGGAGCGCGCCGTGATCAGCGGCAGCAACGCCAGCACGGGCAGCAGCAGGATCGACAGGCCAAGGGCGTTCGACAGGCGCATGGTCATCCTCCGGGGCTGGGTAGACCAAGTTTGGGGCTGGGTAGACCAGGTTTGCACATTCTACGATGATCTACGGCTGAAATGGAGGGTCTGTTACGTGCCCAATCGACGCGCGGCAGGGCGCCAGTCTCCTCCACCATGCAGTCGCTCGTGTTAAAATAGCGATCGGCAAGCCGAGCAGCGGACAATCTTACCATCTGCGCATCACTAGGAACCGCCAGGTGGTGGCAATTGTTCCCCCTGTCATGCCTTTGCGCTACGTTTGCCTGTTTTCCGGGAGGAGGCTGTCACCATGGTGAAATTCTTGGCGTTCATCGGAGTTGTTGCGATCGGTGTCGCGGTCGCGGCAGGTGTGTTTTTCTTTGGTGGTTTCTACAGCGTGGCGGCGAACGACGCCGATCCTGCGCTGGTCGACCGCATGCTCATCCAGGTGCGCCAGGCGTCGATCGCACGCCATGCCAACGATCCGGCGCCGACCGAGGATGCCAGCGCAGTGGAAGCGGGCGCCCGCGCCTATGCGACGCGCGGCTGCGTCAATTGTCATGGCGCCCCTGGCGCCGACTGGGCGAAGTGGTCGGAAGGGCTGCGGCCCGATCCGGCCGACCTCAAGGAAGTGTCCGCTGAGCGCAAGCCGGGCGAGCTGTTCTGGGTGATCAAGAACGGCATCAAGATGACCGGCATGCCGGGCTTTGCGACGAGCGGCGTGGGCGACGAGGAGATCTGGAAGATCGTCGCCTTCGTGAAGAAGTGGGCCGCGGTCACGCCGGAGGACTACAAGGCGTGGACGGCGTCGGCTGCGACGACACAGCCGCCGGGCTGATGCTCTCCGTTCGTCCCCGCGAAAGCGGGGACTAACGGGAGTGGGCCGCGCCTCTACTCGACGCCCTCGACGATGCGGAAGTCGCGCTCGCCGGCGTTGTTGAACACCTTCAGCGCGGCCTGATAGGCCGGGCTGTCGTGCGCCGCGACGGCGGCTGCAACGCTCGCAAACTCGATCACCACGATGCGCTCCTTGAGGCCGGCCTCATAGGCTTGCGCCGCGACACCGCGCGCCAGGAATTTGCCGCCCGCCGCCGCCAGTGCCGGCCCGGCGAGCTTGGCATAGGCCGCCACCGCCTCCGGATTCGAGATCGATCGATACGACGACACCCAGTACGCCTTCGCCATTGTCTGCTCCGTCACCTGTTCGAGCCCGCTGCGGGCGCCGCATCCTTAAAGCAATGCCGCGCGCGCGTCACCCTGGCGGGTGCGCCCGGAAATAGGCGGCGTCCTCGGCCGACTGGCGCCACCCGCCGTTGCCGCGCCAGTCGATGTGGCGACTCGCCATGTCGGCGCCGTAGCGCACCCGAAACAGGAGCGTGCGGGAAGGGCCGTTCTCATATTCATGCAGCTCGCCCGGCGGATGCACCACGAACGAGCCCGGCGCGATCGCGATGGTCTCCTTCGGCGTGCGCATGGTGCCGCCGCCCTCGAAGCAGAAGTAAATCTCGGTTGCGTCCGGATGGCAGTGGTAGGGGCTGACCTGGCCCGGCTCCCAGCAGGCGACCGTGACGTCGCCTTCCCCGATCTCGCCGAGGATCTTCTCGACGTGCTTCCTGGGATCCCACGCCTGCTCCTTGCGCAGATCGAACACCTGCATGGCGTCACCTCCGTGGACCCAACCTAGAACATGACCTTGGCTGCGAACAGGCCGTCTTCCCTGCTGCCGCCCGATCGGGCATGGTGCCGCCGCCTAAGGACCTAGGGAGATGTGAGTTCATGCTGCAGAAGCCGAAATGCCCGATCATCGCGCTCGAGGAGCACTATGCCGACGACGAGCTGGTCGCCACCTATACCGGGCTCGACGTCAATCCGGTGCCGGCGATCGTGACTCGGCTGCGTGATGTCGGCGAGGAGCGCCTGAAGGCGATGGATGCCGATGGCATCGACATGCAGGTGCTCTCGCACACCGCGCCCTCGACCCAGAAACTTCCCGCAGACGTGGCGGTTGATTTCTCACGCCGGGTCAACGATCGGCTTGCGGCGCTGATCAAGGCGCATCCCACCCGCTTTGCGGGCTTCGCGGCGCTGCCGACGAGCCTGCCGGACGCCGCCGCCGACGAGCTCGATCGCTGCGTCACCGCGCTCGGCTTCAAGGGCGCCATGATCCATGGCCTCGCCAACGGGATCTGGCTCGACGACAAGCGCATCTGGCCGATCTTCGCGCGTGCCGAGAAGCTCGACGTGCCGATCTATCTGCATCCCTCGATGCCGCAGCAGCCGGTGATCGACGCCTACTACAAGGAATACGCCGCCCGCTTTCCGATCCTCCTGCGCGCCGCCTGGGGCTACACGCTCGAGACCGCAACGCAGGCGGTGCGGCTCGTGCTGTCAGGCGTGTTCGACGCCCATCCGAACCTCAAGATCATTCTCGGCCATCTCGGCGAGGGCGTGCCGTTCCTGCTTTGGCGCATCAACAATGCGTTCATGCGCTCGGAGAAGGATTCGGTTCCGTTCCGCGATATCTTCCGCAAGCACTTCTACGTCACGACCTCGGGCTTTTTCTCCGATACCGCGCTTCTGTGCAGCGTGATGGAGATCGGCGTCGACCGCATCATGTTCTCGGTCGACTATCCGTTCGAGGCGCAGCCGCCGGCGCCGCGCTGGCTCGCCAATATTCCGCTCTGCGACGAGGACAAGGCCAAGATCGCGAGCGGCAACGTCAAGCGGCTGTTGAAGCTGTAAGTCAATATTTGAAGAAACGCAGGTATCAATGAAAGTCGGAATCTTCGATCACGTCGAGCGTGCCGACCGCCCGATGGCAACCACGCTCGACGAGCGTCTCAAGTTCGCTGCCGCCGCCGACGAAGCCGGCATCTACGGGCTGCATGTCGCCGAGCATCATGCGACCCCGCTCAACCTCGTGCCGGTGCCGGGCATCTATCTCGGCGCGGTCGCGCGCGCGACCAAGCGCATCCGGCTCGGGCCGCTCGTCTATCTGCTGCCGCTCTATTCGCCGCTGCGGCTGGCGGAAGAGATCTGCATCCTCGATCATCTCAGCAACGGGCGGCTCGAGATCGGCGTCGGCCGCGGCGTCTCGCCGTTCGAGCTTGGCTATCACAAGGTGGCGCACGCGGATTCGCGCGACATCTTCATCGACGCCTTCAATTGCATGACGACGGCGCTGTCGAACGACACGTTCAGCTACACCGGCAAGCACTACACCTACACCGACGTGCCGATGGCGCTGCGCCCGCTGCAGCAGCCGATGCCGCCGTTCTGGTATGGCTCCTCCAATACGACCGGCGCCGCCTGGTCGGGCGAGCATGGCATGCACTTTGTCGCCAACGGCCCCACTGCCTACGCCAAGGTCAACATCGATGCCTATCGCGAGGCGCTCGCCAAGCGTGGCGGCGCGGTCGTGCCGAAGCCTGAATTCCGTGGCGGCGCCGTGGTCGGGGCGCTGCGCCACATCGTGATCGCGGAGACGGATGAGGAGGCGCGGCGGCTCGCCAAGCCCAATGTCGAATATCACGTCGAGCACCTCAACTGGCTGCGCAAGAAGCACGCCCAGAACGAGGCGCAGATGCGTGGCCTCGTGCCGCGCGGCGTTACCTTCGAGGAGTGGGAGAAGGACGGCATGGCCATCGCCGGCTCGCCCGCCACCGTCGTGGCGGAGATCGAGCGCCAGGCGGCGGAGCTTGGCATCAATTATCTGCTCTCATATCTCTTCTTCGGCACGCTCACGCTCGAGCAGGCGATGCGCTCGCTCAGGCTCATGGCGACCGAGGTGATGCCGAAGATCGAGAGGCTGTAGCTCTCGCGGTATGCGCGCGAGGATCAGCGCTCGAGCATGCGGCCAATGCCGTCGAGCAAGCCGGCGATGCGCGGATCGTCGGCGCGGCCGGACCAGCTAGTGAGATCGACAGTCTGCGCGAGTGCGAACGTGGCCGGCACTGTGCCGTCGAACGTCACGGCGACGAGCGCGTCGCGGCTGCGGCCATGATGCGCCTCGGTGCGCACATAGTGGGACGTTGCCGCGGCCGCGCTCCAGGCGACCAGGACGCACTTCGCCGCCATGAGCTTGCGCTCGAGCAGCATGTCCCAATTCGGCGAGCCGGGAACGATCTTCGGATCCCAGAACACGGTCCAGCCCTGCGCCGCAATGATGTCGATCAGCGGCTCGATCTGGCGGCGATCCTCGCGCTTGTAGCTGACAAAGATCGCTTCGTCGGCAGTATCGAGCGGCGCCATGCTCGGAACCCCATGCGCCGGCGGCGGCTCGCTGTCAGGGGAGCCAGCCACGACCAGCGGAGCCTCGGACCAGATTGGCGCATCCTTCGCGCGCTGCTCGAGCGTGTCGATGAGCTCGAGGACGGCGGCGGTCACGCGCTGGCGCTGCTGGTCGTCAACCGCTGCGCTGACGCCCTCGCGCCGGCGCTGATCGAGATGGGCAATGGTGCTCTTGTGCATCAGCACCTCGCGCCGCCAGCGTGCGAATGCTGAATGACCACTGCGGGCGCCGGCGTCGAGTCGCCGTAGCACATCGTTGAGTACGTCGGTGAATTGCGCCGCCGCCATGCTTGATCGCCAAGCGTCGCAGATTGTTCGCGCGTCATGCACTGGAGGCGTCTCGAATTGCGACCGTCATTTTGGCATCAGGGTCAGTCGTGCCCACCGCCTGGACAATACTTCGCCAAGAATGATGGTGACGGCGAGAGCGAGCGGAGCGCACACGAACGCGACCTGGGGATTGGCGTAGGTGGCAAGGTAGTTGGTGCCGAAGCCTTTTTCCTCACGGACGGCCATACCGAGCAATTGAAGGACATCGTCGTTGATGTTCCAGGCGAACGTGAACAACGCTGGAAATCCGATCGTTATCAATCGTTCTCGGGCGCGGACATTGGTCGTCCCACTCAGTATCCAGATCAGAAATGCGATGACGGCGAGCGACGTGAAAAACTCGACCGTTGCGCCTGTCGTCACGGTCGCCGTTTTGTCCGGAGACGATGGAAACCAACGCGTGACCACGGACGTTACCGCCGATTGAAAGATATTGACCAATATAATGACACCAATGAATGACAGCATCGCCACCCTCATCGATGATCGCAGGATGGTAATCAGTATGAATGCGAGCATGGTCGACAAGGCGACAGAACTGCCGACTATTCCCGTCACGAACCAAAGATTGAAGCCGATGTTCTGCACACTTGACGCGGCGAAGAAACTCAAGGACATGGTCGGAGTTACAATCATGACCGTGCCCAGCAGAATATCGATGAATCGCGGATACTGGGACATCTGTGGCGACATGCCGCGAATGTACACACGCCCGACTGATATCACCCAGAGAATGACTGCGCCCAAGGCCATGAGACAAGCAACAAGCGCCACCATGCTGCCAACGTCACTCGTTCCCCACTTTATCTGCATCGGACTTCGCCCCACCCAGAAGATTG
>Ga0137409_10008595_pt1 | contig 10424 bp, 9 predicted proteins | sample CZODoug1_16funga_FD_122059 | JGI IMG/M metagenome (GOLD analysis project Ga0137409, IMG submission 122059) | Vadose zone soil fungal communities from Angelo Coast Range Reserve, California, USA - CZODoug1_16fungal (Hybrid Assembly) | ecosystem: Environmental > Terrestrial > Soil > Vadose zone... | reverse complement strand
CGGATCGCGCATGGAGTACTACAGTTTTGGCGCGTGGCCGGCGATCGCGATGTTGCTCGGTATCGGCTTGGCTAAAGCGGAGGAACAAGGCAAGCGTTGGCTGGTGCGCATGCAAGCGGCGTTGGCGATGGTCGGCGCCGCCCTCGCGTCGGTGCTCATCGCCATGTTATGGATCTCCGCAAAAGTGCAAGTGAACGGTGATATTTCCTCACTTCTGAAAGAGCACGAAAACGCTTTTTACCGTGTTTCGATGGCCCACATGTTGGACCTGACGCCGCGAGCCTTCGCGTTGCTTCGACTGCCCTCGGCTATGGCTGCCGGCGCATTTCTTCTTGGTCTGGCCGCCGCCTGGTGGCTGCGACGCAAACGTGGGAACGAAGCTGCGGCAATTTGCCTGGCAATCTCCATGGCCGTTTTCTTCTTCGCGGCGAATATAGCCTTAGGCGTTTTTGGGCCGTACCTGTCTTCAGGTCCGCTGATGAGCAAAGTTCTTCCGCAGGTCACATCCGCGGATATGCTGGCGCTTTACGGCGAATTTGATGCGATGTCTGGGGTGGCGTTCTACAGCAATCGGCAATTGCTTTTGTGGAATGGACGCTATAACAACCTGGCCGCCGGTTCGTATTATCCAGATGCGCCGCACATTTTTTTGACCGATCCAGAATTCCTGACGCTCTGGCGGGGAACCAAGCGAGTATTGCTGTTCGTGCCGTCCGAGCACCGCGCCGCGGCGGCAGAACATCTTCCCGCGGCTGGAACGTATTTGTTGGCCGAAAGTGGCGGCAAAGCGGTGTACGCTAATCGTCCGGCCACTTCCGTGGCCGCTCTGCAATAAGCGAGATGAACGAAACAGTTTTGTTCGTATTCCGTTTGGCTGTGCTGGCGCTAGCGGTCGGCCCGTTGGTGTATTACCTTCTGGCGCTTTACTGCACGCTGGAATATTTTTGGAACCTTCGCGGATTGCCGCCGCGCGATGATTCCTTTGCGCCGCCGGTGAGTATCCTGAAGCCGGTGCGCGGCGTGGATCCCGGGGCCTACGAGAACTTTGCGAGCTATTGCCGGCTGAATTATCCGCAGTACGAACTGGTGTTTGCGATGGCCGATCCACACGATGCGGTGATCCCGGTAATCGAGAAATTGCAGAGAGATTTTCCCGCTCGAGCGATCCGATTTGTGACCGACGTGCCACGCGTTGGCGAAAACAATAAAGTGAACAGCCTGTGCCGCCTGGTTAAAGAGGCGCGTTACGATTTGTTAGTGATGACCGACAGCGATGTTCGTGTGGAGAGCGATTATTTGCGCGAGGTGGTTGCGCCGTTCGCCGATAAAACTGTGGGCGCCGTCACATCGTTCTATCGCTGCGCAGGTGGCGGCACGCTGGCTGCGGATTTGGACCTGCTGGGGATGTGCATGGACTCTGTGCCAAGCGCGTTGGTGGCTCGTCGACTCGAGGGCAAGGTGCAATTTGCTTTTGGGTGGACGATGGCAACCACGAAGGAGCGGCTGGCGGAAATCGGCGGCTGGGAAGCGATGGCTAATCACCATTCTGACGATTTTGAACTGGGAAATCGCATCGCCGGCAAGGGCTATCGCGTGGAATTGATGCGCCAGCCGGTTTCGATGAATTTTCCGAAAGAACAATTCGACGAATTCTTTCAACACGAGCTGCGCTGGTCCATTGGCCTTCGCAATGTGCGACCCGCCGGTTACGCGGGAATGATTTTCACGCATGGTCTGCCGTGGGTGATTTTGGCGGCGATGTTGGCTGCCGTTTCTGGCTGGACGATGTTGGCTGCATCCTATCTGCTGGCTTACTTGATTTTGCGCGTTGGACTGGCATATGCGGCTGGCGTGTGGGGCCTGCGAGATTACAAGATTGCGGCGAAGCTATGGCTTGCACCCGTGCGCGACGCCGTTAGCGCCGCGGTCTGGTTCGCCGGATTTTTCACGGACAGGATCCGATGGCGAGGACTCGAGTATCGCGTCAGGAATCGGCTGCTGGAGCCGCTTCGGGACACACGGACCGACAGACTAGCGGGGCCCGAGCATGACGCGAGGGGCGTCAAGTGACCTGCGAAATCTTCGCGGCTCTAGTTTTCGCATTGCCAGGGTGGCGGGTTTTCGTGCTGGTTTTGGCCGCGGCGCCACTTGCTTATTACATCGCAGCGACGTTTGCAGCCTGGCGATTTTTCAGCCGTGAACGAGCGCGAGAGTTCGCTTCTTACACGCCTGCCGCTAGCTTGCTGAAGCCAGTGCGTGGCGTGGATTTTGGCTCCTACGAAAACTTCGTTAGTTTCTGCACGCAAGACTATCCGGAATACGAAATTCTTTTCGGTGCAGGGGACGGCGGCGATCCCGCGGTGCCACTGATTCAGCGGTTGATGTTGGAATTTCCTGAGAAGCGCATCAGTCTTTTCGTTGGCGCAGAGCGCATTGGCACAAATCGCAAAGTGAATATGCTGGTGCGACTGGCGAACGAGGCGCAGAACGAAATTCTCGTATTGACCGATGGCGACATACGGGTGAGCCGCAACTATCTGCGCGAAGTGATCGCGCCTCTGGCACATAGAAAAGTTGGCGCGGTGACTTCGTTTTATCGAGGTATTGCGGAGAAGAATCTAGGCGCGCAGCTGGAGGCCATTGGCGCGGCCAGCGATTTCTTTGCCGGTGTGCTGATGGCAAATTGGATGGAGGGCATCACTTTTGGCCTCGGCTCCTCGATCGTCACAACCAAGGAATGGGTAGGGAGGGTCGGCGGCTTCGCGGCGATCGCCGACATGCTGGCGGACGATTACGAGCTGGGCAATCGCATCGCCAAGGCGGGCGGCAAGATTTTGTTGTCCCGGGAAGTGGTCGCAACGATGTACCCAGCGCAGAGCGCGCGCGGTTTCTGGCAACATCAAGTGCGCTGGACACGCACCGTACGGCTCAGCCGACCACTCTCCTTTGTGGGCTTGATTTTTACGCATGGGCTGCCGTGGGCATTGCTTGCAGCGCTGATTGCCCCGAGCCGTTGGATTGGCGCGGCTTATCTCGCAGCGTATCTCGTTCTACGCTTAACGATGGCATGGATGGTGGGCGTTTGGGGCGTGCGAGATGACGTTGTGCGCCGAAGACTCTGGCTGGTGCCTTTACGCGATGCGATCTATTGCGTCGTTTGGATAGCCAGCTTTGCGTCCAATCGTATTCACTGGGGCGGTGACGAATACCTGATGCGAAGAGGCCGCTTGGTTCCAATAGCAGCGTCGGACTCGGCAGATGCGCACGCTACATCGGAGGCTCGGCGTTAAGCGCCTTCACAAGCGCAGTGAGCATCCTTGGCATTAGGCTGGCAACTTGACTTGCGGTTTGACGAACTTCGCGGCTACGAAAGCCAGCAGACCAATGATAGCGCCCGAAATTACTCCAACAATCGGCCCCACGCAGGCCATCATTAAACGCGGCGAGTCCGGTCGCGGCATGGAACTCATCATAGCCGCCTCTTTCGGATGATTCGCTATGTACTGAGAAAAGAAAATGATGTGTGCCGAAGTCACCCAAACACTATTCACAATTCCGAGCAGCAAGCCGTGAAGAAAATGGCGGTTCGGACGTTTGCGAGCAATCAGGTAGGCGCACACCAGGAAGATCGCGAGCCAGAAAATCGGCTCTACATTGGAGGGAATTACAAAAACCGTGGTGATCGCCATGGCTAACCCGAATAGGGACAGGCCGAAGATCAATTTCCAGTCCATATCGTTTCCTCGTCAAATTCGGGTTCAGGATGCAGCGAGGATAATCTTACCTGGAGGGATCGTCCAGCGGAAAAGCGCGAGAGATAGAAAGTTTACACGTCGTGATTATTTGGAGCGAGCTTGCTTCGCTCGAACGTTTTGTTCCAGGTATTCGTGAAGGTTGCGCCTGGCATTGTCGAGCGGTTCGTTGTCTTTTTGGAGGCGGCTGATCAATAGCGCTCCCTCCAAGCTGCCGACGATCCATTGGGATAATTTTCGCGGCTCTACCTTGGACTCAATTTCGTGTTTATGGATTCCTTCGGCTGTGATTCTGCATAATCGCGACGTCCAGCCTTGCAGGGCCTTTCTGGCGCGGCTGCGAAGCAATGCATTTCCGTCATCGGCTTCGATGGCGGTATTCATCAATGGGCATCCGCCGGGAACTAGCCCGGTGCGCATGTCGACAAAGTTGTCGATCATTTTTTTTAGGCGATCCACGGAGTCGGGCACGTTCTCGACGCCTTCCAGCCTTCCGCTCACGGCCTTTTGCCACGAATAATCAAAGGCTTCGATTGCTAATTCCTCTTTACCCGAAAAATGCCGGTAGATTCCGCCTTTTTGAAGCCCGGTGGCATCCATCAGGTCGGAGAGAGAAGTGCCGGCATAACCCTTTTGGTTGAAAAGGGGGGCTGCCTTACGCACGATTTCTCGCTTGGTTTCTTGTCCCTTGGTCACAACGCCTTCCTAGTACTCTGAGACCGAGTGGTCTCTTACAGTAGTATAGCATGAATTAATGAGACCGAACGGTCTCTTGCGCATCTAAGTTGGCGTAGAGAAGCCATGAGCGAAACCACGCTGACGCCGTCCGCAGTCTTCGCGTTGCCCGCGCCCAAAGTGGGGATCAACCCTTGGTTCATAGCCATTACCGTCACCCTGGCAACGTTTATGGAACTGTTGGACACCGCGATCGCCAACGTGGCTCTGCCGCATATCGCGGGTGGGCTGGCGGTCAGCGCGGACGAGAGCACCTGGGTGCTGACGAGTTACCTGGTTTCCAATGCCGTGGTTTTGCCGCTGTCCGCATGGTTGAGCCGGCTTTTTGGACGCAAGCGGTACTACATGATTTGTGTGGCGGTTTTCACGGTCAGCTCGCTGCTATGCGGATTTGCGCCAAGTTTGGGTGCACTGATCTTCTTTCGCGTATTGCAGGGAGTCGGCGGCGGCGGCTTGGCGCCAGTGGAGCAGGCCATCCTTGTGGATACATTTTCGCCGGCCAAGAGGGCGGCGGCGTTCGCGCTTTACAGCATGGCAATTGTGACGGCACCAGCGATCGGCCCGCCATTGGGCGGTTGGATTACGGATCACTGGAGCTGGCGATGGGTATTCTTCATCAACATTCCAATCGGCATCGTGTCGCTGCTGTTGACCAGCCGCCTGCTGTCGGACCCGCCGGAGTTTACGCGCGAAGTGGAGGCCGCGCGCAAGGATGGCCGACTGAAGATTGATGGATGGGGAATTTTTTCCGTGGCGATGGCGTTTGCTTGCCTGGAGGTGGTCCTCGATCGGGGGCAAACTGAGGACTGGTTCGAGAGCAACTTCATCATTTTCTTTTTCGCGGTGGCAATGATCGCGCTGGCGTTTGCGATTGTGTGGGAGTGGCGCCATCCGGATCCGGTAGTGGAAATTCGACTGTTAGCCGATCGGAATTTCGCGCTGGCGAATGTTTTTTATTTTGTGTTCGGATTTACGTTGTATGGATCTACGGTGCTAATTCCGCAGATGTTGCAGCGGCTATTTGGATATACCGCGACGGATGCCGGGCTAGTGCTGGGGCCGGGGGCCTTCGTAATCGTGATGCTGGCGCCTGTGGTGGTGAGGATTCTTCCCAAAGTTGGCGTGAAACGGCTGATTGGTTTTGGGTATTTCGTGTTCGCGCTGGCCATGTGGTATTACGCGAGCTTCACTTTAGCGACCGACTATCGTCATGAAGCATTGGCGCGAGCACTGCAAGGGCTGGGAATCGCGACGCTATTTGTGCCGGTTAGCCAGCTGGCATATTCCAACTTGCCCAAACATAAGAACAACAAAGCATCCAGCCTGACCAATCTTTTCCGCAACCAGGGCGGAAGTTTCGGCATTGCGTTTGTCACCACGCTGCTGGCACGACGAACCCAATATCATCAAAGCGTGTTGGTCGCGCACAATACGCCATTCGATGCGGGATATCAGAAGTTATTGAGCAAGCTGACGGGATATTTCACGACGCATGGGTTCGCGCATGCGGATGCGATCGTTCACGCACAAGCGCAGGCGTTCCAAGTGCTGGAACGACAGGCTGCGTACTTGGCATTCCTTGATTGTTTCACCGCGCTGGGGTGGTTTGTGCTTATGGGAGCTCCACTAGTGTTCTTGATTCGGAGGTTTGCGGGCGCAGCGTCATCGGGTGGCCACTAGAGACTCCGAAGGCGTTCGACGTGCGAAGGTCGTCGGACGGACCTCCGCGAAATACTAGCGTCGGTCGAGCGTAACATAAACGTGCGGAGGAAATGATGACTGGCGACGCTCTTCGCGATCCAGTTTGGAATGCGCTGGCGACCGAACACGCGCGCTTTATGATTGGCGGGGGCCGGGCTCGACGCTACCCGGCAGCGGTGGTTCCCTTTGCGGCGATTGCAGATCACAGCCCGGCGAGTTGGGCGGAACTGGAGCAATTGTTGAGTCCACGTGAGCATGTCTATATTTCCGGCCCGCAGCCTGCGGGCGCGAATGGGCTGAATATCGGAGCGCCTCTGCATACGTATCAGATGGTATGGCCGTTGCAGGTGCCGATAGAGACGGAGAGAGATGGAACGCGGATTCTACGGATGACTGCGGCGGATGCCGATGCGATGGTGGCGCTGACCACGCTGGCCTTCCCGGGATTTTTTCGTGAGCGGACGCATGAGATGGGGAACTACTACGGGATTCGGGTGGAGGGCGAACTCGTGGCGATGGCGGGCGAGCGGTTGGCGCTGCCGGGGATGCGCGAGATTAGCGCCGTAGTAACGCGCCCGGGACACACCGGAAAAGGATATGCCAGAGCGCTGATGAATTGCCTGCTGCGAGAGCACGCTAACGATGGCTTTAGGTCGTTTCTGCATGTTGGCGTGCGCAATACACGGGCAGTTGCGCTCTATGAACGAATGGGATTTGCGGTCGCGGGATCAATTACTTTGTGGCCAGTATCGCTGGCGAATTAGGCGAGGTCGTGGGAGTTTTCGCTTGGAGCAGGTCGCTGACGACTAGCTAGCTTGGGATTCGTACATGTTCTTCGCCAGCACCACCCACTTCTGGAGCACGGCCAGGAAGTGTGGCCTTGTGTCACGAAATGCTAAACCAACGCCAACATTGGGCTGAGAATAAATCACCGTCCCGTTCGCCTCGAAGGTCTCTAATTCGGCAAAAATCTTCACGAGCACTGGTGTAGCCGGGGGAAGGGGAATTGGGAACTTTAGGAAGCATCCATGTAGGCTTAGTTCGGTAACGCGAGCGTCTATAGGTTCGGAATTAGCGAGCGTGACTTCCGCCCTAGCATTAAATGGGAATGTCCGACGTGGAGCCTCAGGACGCATCGCGCCTCTTGTTGATGTTGCTGCCGTTGTGAATACAGTCGCACCACGATTGTCTTCAAGACCTTAGGTCCTATCACAAGTGGTAAGAAGTACAGTTTTCGGGATCCGTCCTTACTCCCCACCAGTGGCGTACGTCCCCGCCAGAAAATGGCAATCAATTCGTTCACAAATGGACACGGACCGACCGTTGCAGGAACCGCGAAGTGTTAAGTACCGTCTTTGCATCGGATTGACTCTGGTGAATAGATTGCTCTATAGGCCACATGCTTCGGGGCCACGAAATTCGGACAACAAATGCCCGCTTGCCGGGTATTCTCGCCACTGACTTCCTAGACCGGTTGGCGAGCGAATTGAAAATCGGCAGGCATGCGGCGTACCGCCACGCGGTTCAGCGCACGCTAGAGATCGTCAGGAAGAAGTATCAATGCGGCGAATATCGCTCTACGACTGAAGCTGAGCTTATGCTCCGGAAATTGGTTGAAGCCGACGCCGATTGCAAATAGCGTTGTTCCCAATTGTTGTTCACCTTCGTCCATTCAAAGTTTCTTCCTCTCTATTCCGCAATCGCAGAGTTGTCTGAGGAGGCGGACATTCCCGCATTACTTTCACGAATTCCTCTCCAGTACCGAAAGTACAGTAGCCATTCCACCCTTTCACGGTCCAAGCTAGCTGGTGCTCATTTGCCGACAACGCAAGGTCAAACGATGCGTTTGGCTTTTTCTAAAATGGAGTGATGCTCAAACTGAAATCATAGCTTGGCGTAAAATTCGCTGAGATGGCCCTGTTTGCCCCACAAGAAGCGGTCACGGTATGATGTAAGTCCAGCGTTTTCATCTGCTGGGAGGTCGTCCAATTGGTAGGACTCCAGACTCTGGATCTGGCTATCCTGGTTCGAGTCCAGGCCTCCCAGCCAATCTCTTCTTCTTGATGAAGAAGAACTTAGCGGTTTTGCATCATTGCTCTCTTTAGCCTCAGAATCGCCCACTTTGCCCAAACTTTGCCCAAACTCGCTCTCCACATATCTGTCTAACTGGCGCGCCGCGTCTTTTAGATCGCGTTCGCTCACGATGTTGTAACGATCGAAGACCTCCCTGGTCTTGTGACCCGAGATGCGCATCGCGACTTTTTCCGGCACACCGGCGCGGATCAAGTTGCGCACGCCAGTACGCCGAAGGTCGTGAAACAGCAAGCCGGCATACCGACGCTTATCTTTTTTACGTAGCTTCAAACAACGAGCACATCTCTTGGTCCCGACCGTCGCGATCTCGCAATGCGCGCAGACGAACCCGCCTAGACCGAGACGGACACATGTGTTTCGCCAGGCCTTTCTGAACGAGCGAATTCTCTCGCCATCATGGAAGAACACGAATGGGTAATCAGGGCATTCCAATTTGTGCCGGTCAAATTGCATGCTCAGGATGGCTCGCAGCTCGCTGGCCATGGAGACGGTGCGGGGTTCGTCATTCTTCGTGGTTCCTGGATCGAGAAGAACATTATTGTCTTTGAAGCTTATCTGTGACCAGAGCAGGGGAAGAATTTCTCCCTCCCTCATCCCTGTAAAGTAGCCCATTGCAAGAACGGGCTTGAGATATTCGGGAAGCGCATCGCGCACGGTCGTGTATTGATCGTGGACGAGAAATCCCTTCCGCACGTTGTTCTCTTTCAACATCGGAAAATGCGGAATAAACCGCAGCCTTCCGTCCTGCTTCGCGAGGTTGAACATGCGGCGCAAAAGAGCCAACGAGCGGTTGATCGTGGCGTTCGGGGCCCCATCCTCCGTGCGCTTGGCAATGAACTCGCGAATGCGAGGGGTCTCGATATCGGCAACCCGGGAATTACGGAAGAAACTGTCGAGAGCTGGCAATCCGCAGATGTACTCAGTTCCATCGACCCGTTTCAGAAGAGATTTGCGCTTATTGCTTTTGTAGTCGAATAGAAGGGTCCCTCTCAGGTTTTCATATCGCAGCCGCTGGGCGCCGTTTTGCGGGGCGGATACGCCGGCTTCAATCTCGCCTAGACGCCTTCGTAACAATCGTTCTGCTACAAGATGTTTGTCGGATTGGGAACTCTCCCGTAATGGGCGGCCGTACTTGTGGTATTTGATCCACCAGATGCGGCTCTCGCGAATCTCACCGTTTTTCGCTCGATACTTCGGCCTGAATATCGAGCCTGCGCCGCGGACGGCTCTGCTTTCGTCCGCCTGCTTCGTCGGTGTTGGTGGAACCATTGGTGTGGCTTCTCCTTTGAGGAGTGGACGTTACCACGAATTCGTTCAACCTTGAACCGGACCGTCGCTGCGCCACGGGGCCCTCCTTTCTCTTCTCTCGGTCGATAAGATCGTCCAGATCCTGCAGGTCCACCTGAAACCGTTTCCCGAATCGGGTATAGCGCAATTCTCCTTTCCAGATCAGTTCGCGTACAGCCCAGACCGTGCAGCCAAGGTAACGGGCTGCCTCGGGCAGAGTCAGTAATCTCGGGTCGATGAAATCGGTTCGGGGCATGTTTGGCAAGCTCTCGTTGATTTCTCCGATCGCAGTCTTTATCGCTGTATTCGATACGTCCTATGCTCCTGACGTTGAGTAGTCGATCCTCTCGCCCAGTCGCGTTCTCAACTCCTGCAGCCACACCCTAGGGTTATGGCCGTGAATGAGACGGCCCAAAAAACCAAGCGTTTCGGCAGCGTTGTTACGATTGCGGCGAATATCGTCCTTGGTGAACCCGCTGTAGATCGACAGGAATTCCGCGAGACTAGCTGGCTTCGAAAAGAGGTAGCTCGCATGGCCTAGTTGAGGCGTCTCCACTACTACCGCAGCTTCGAGATCAAAGATGTACCCCGAACGAAAGAGGGAGAGAAAGCGGGAGCGTCGGCGAAGTTGCCGGTAATAGAAAGCGTCATAGTCGGGTCTCCAGGTAATCAGGCCGACATCGAAATCGGCCGGCACACCGAGCGCGGTGCAGAACTTTTCTAAATCGCCCTTCTCAACTGGAACAGCTTCAACACGCGCGCGGATCTCGTCGAAGGCGGTGGCAAACTGCCCGAAGCGATGATGGATCCTGCGAGCTTCGCTTACCTCCTCTGTAATTCTTGGAGGAAAGGTGA
>Ga0137409_10008594_pt1 | contig 10424 bp, 9 predicted proteins | sample CZODoug1_16funga_FD_122059 | JGI IMG/M metagenome (GOLD analysis project Ga0137409, IMG submission 122059) | Vadose zone soil fungal communities from Angelo Coast Range Reserve, California, USA - CZODoug1_16fungal (Hybrid Assembly) | ecosystem: Environmental > Terrestrial > Soil > Vadose zone... | reverse complement strand
CCGGCGCGGACGCGCGCGTCACCCTCGAACACAATAAAACGCCACGGCGTCAGCTTGCCGTGATCGGGCACCCGCGCGCCGATGGTCAGAATGGTTTCAAGCTCGGTGGGCGAGGGGCCGGGCGCGGTCATCTCGCGCGGTTTGACGGAGCGGCGGATTTTGAGCAGTTCGATGGCGTCGGGCACTGCGATTTCTTTCATTTGCTTTCAACAGTCGGCTAGCATGCAGCTATGTCGACCGCGGGCCCGTTCAACCGCGTTTAGACTGATTGTGACCACGTCACCGTTTCCCGCCGGTATGAGCTCAGGTTGTATGAATTCTTCGGTACATCTTAGAGGCGGGCCCGGATTGTGCTATAGAGAGCCGTCTTACGGCCGATCGACGTCCGCCATGCAGCCGCCTTTCGGTCATTGCTTGCACGGGGGAACGATGTCAGCCGAAGCTAAAAGCTTGATGGAGCTCATCGAGAAGTCGTACCAATTCTACGTCTACCTCTTCACCGTATTCGTAGTGTTCATGGGCGTTGCCCGCTGGTACGGCAAGCAAGTTTGGCGCAAGCGCGAAGAGTCGCGGCGCGATAGCAGCGGACTCCCAGTGGCCGCGTTGTATTCTGGTGGGAGTTTCGAGTCGAGTTTTACATATACAAGTCTGTTTCAAGGCGGTCTGACCGGGGTTTACATCGCGGTTATGCAGCTCATGTACGTGGTGTTCATGCTGGCATACTTTCGGGGCATTCAGGTCTTCACAAATTCCAACGCCGCGCACCCGGTGGATATTTGGGGCGTCGTTTCGATACTGATGTTTTTTCCGGTCTTCATGCTTGGATACTTCACTCTGATTCCGATTATTTCCTTCCGAAGCCGTATTTCAGTTCGCAACTGTATATTCCCGGTCGGCATTGTTCTTGTCGGTATGGCTGGCGCTGTCGCGGCAACGGTGCTGATAACCGACAAGAGCACTGTGGTCGCGGCTCAGTTTTTAACCGTTGCGATTCTGTCGCTTTGCGCGTCCTATTTCATCGGCATGTCGGATGGAATTCGCTCGGCGGATCCGGAAAGCAACTATCCGCTTGTAAGCGTCGAGCTCAATCAAGGTACAGGTTTTGACCGGGCTTGGCTCTATGAGCGCACCGACTCCGACTACCGCCTTGTTACCAAGGATGGGACCAATCACATCATTCCGACTTTTAATGTGAAGAGGATCAGAAAGATTTGACGCGTGACGATCACATCTCCTGCCGCGCGCGCTTCACGTCCGGCGGCGTGGCTTCATCGACCAGCGCAGCCAGCGCTTCGGCGGTCGGCATCACCGTCTGCCCGTCGCTGCCGAGACGGCGAACCGAAACCGAATGGGACTCGGCTTCCTTCTTGCCAACCACCAGCAGCGCCGGGATTTTCGCCAGCGAATGCTCGCGGACCTTGTAGTTGATCTTCTCGTTGCGCAGGTCGATCTCGACGCGCAGGCCGGCGCGACGCGCCGCGGCCGCGACAACCTTCGCGTATTCGTCGCCTTCCGAGGTGATGGTGGTGACGACGGCCTGGACCGGCGCCAGCCAAAGCGGAAAATTACCGGCGAAATGCTCGATCAGGATGCCGATGAAGCGTTCCATCGATCCGCAGATCGCACGATGCACCATGACCGGCGCCTTCTTCGAGCCGTCGGCATCGATATAGAACGCGCCGAATCGTTCAGGCAGGTTGAAGTCCACCTGCGTGGTGCCGCATTGCCAGTCGCGGCCGATGGCGTCGCGCAGCACATATTCGAACTTCGGGCCGTAGAATGCGCCCTCGCCGGGATTGATAGCGGTCTTGATGCGGTGGTTGTGGCCTTGCGCCTCGATCTGCGAGAGCACCGTCGCCATCACGCGCTCGGCGTGATCCCACATCTCGTCGGTGCCGACGCGTTTCTCCGGCCGCGTCGAAAGTTTTACGGTGAGATCGCCCGTAAAGCCGAAATCCGCGTAGGTCGACAGAATGAGGTCGTTGATTTTCAGGCATTCTTCGGCGAGCTGCTGCTCGGTGCAGAACACATGGGCGTCGTCCTGGGTAAAGCCGCGCACGCGCATCAGCCCGTGCATTGCGCCCGACGGCTCGTAGCGATGCACCACGCCGAATTCGGCCAGCCGCAGCGGCAGATCGCGATAGCTCTTCAGGCCATGCTTGAAGATTTGCACATGGCCGGGACAGTTCATCGGCTTTAACGCAAACCAGCGCTTGTCCTCGGCCTCGTCGCCGGCGGATTGGGCTGCGAACATGTTCTCGCGATACCAGTCCCAATGGCCGGAGGTTTCCCACAGCGCCTTGTCGAGAATCTGCGGCGCGTTGACCTCGTGGTAGTCGCTAGTCAGCCGGCGGCGCATATAGGCGATCAAGGCCTGGAAGATCGTCCAGCCCTTCGGGTGCCAGAACACCACGCCGGGGCCTTCTTCCTGGAAGTGAAACAGATCGAGTTCGCGGCCGAGCCTGCGATGGTCGCGCTTCTCGGCTTCCTCGATCTGCTTCAGATACGCATCGAGGTCTTCCTGTTTCGCGAACGCCGTGCCGTAGATCCGCGTCAGCATCGGATTGTTGCTGTCGCCGCGCCAATAGGCGCCCGCGACTTTCATCAGCTTGAACGCATTGCCGATCTTGCCGGTGGATGTCATATGCGGCCCGCGACAGAGATCGAACCAGTCGCCTTGCTTGTAGATCTTGATGGTCTGGTCGGCCGGGATCGCGTCGACCAGCTCGACCTTGAACATCTCGCCGTTGTCGCGGAACACCTGTTTGGTTTGCTCGCGCGTCCAGATTTCCTTGGTGAACGGTTTGTCGCGCGCGATAATCTCGCGCATCTTCTTCTCGATCGCGGCGAAATCCTCCGGCGTGAACGGCTCATTGCGGAAGAAATCGTAATAGAAGCCGTTCTCGATGACAGGGCCGATCGTGACCTGCGTGCCCGGCCACAGCGACTGTACCGCTTCCGCCAGCACATGCGCGGCGTCGTGTCGGATCAGCTCCAGCGCACGGACGTCGTCACGGGCGATGAATTCGATCCTCGCGTCATGCTCGATCGGGTCGGCGAGATCGGACACCACGCCATCGAGCGCCATCGCCACCGTGCGCTTGGCCAGCGACGGCGAAATACCCTTGGCGATATCGAGGCCGGTGATGTTTTTATTGAATTCGCGTTTGGCGCCGTCGGGGAAGGTGAGGGCGACCTTGGTGGATTCGACCGGCTTCAGATTGGTGAGGCTGAACTGGAATCCTGAAGCGGGCGCATTCTTGTCTGGCATAGGTCTCTCCTGATGCTCACTCCTGCGAACGAGCGCAGGTAAGCGGGAAGCAGCGGTATAGCAGGCGATTCGCGCGGTGCAATCCGGATATCTGAGAAAATTGGCGGCGCGATGGCCCCGGTCCGCCTCAGGCGACCAGGCCGGACACATGATCGGACGTCCCGTTCGATCGGCGTCCTTGGCGCTGATCCGTTTTGTCCCGATTCGATTTCACCGGAACCTATCTTGCGAAACAACCCAGCTGCATCCTTCCATTTGGCCGGGATGTGCTCTACATGCATTTGCATGAAAAATGTGCCCGTGCCCGTTCCCACCCACGCCGAACGCCGTTTCGCCCCCACCGCATTGATGCTCGGAAATATCGTCACCGGCTGCTCGGTGCTGGCGCCGGCGGGCATGCTGAGCGAATTGTCCGGGGGACTCGACGTCAGTATTCGCGAAGCGGGGTTGCTGATCACTTTCGGCGCCATCGTGCTGTGCATCGGCTCGCCGGTGACGGCGTGGCTGACCAGCCGAATCGAGCGCCGCATCTTGCTCACGACGACGCTCGCGGTGCTTGCGCTTGCCAATGCCGCATCGGCTTTTGCGCCCGATTATGTGAGCCTGCTGATCATTCGTCTGGTCATGCTGGCGGTTGGGGCACTCTACACGCCACAGGCGGCCGGCACAGCCGCCCTCATCGTGCCGGCCGAGAAACGCGGCAGCACCATTGCCTTCATCTTTCTCGGCTGGTCGCTCGCCGCGGCGATAGGTCTGCCGCTGATCGCGTTTATCGCGAGCCGCTATGGCTGGCGCACCGTCTATGGTGGCATCGGCGTGATCGGCTTTCTCGGTTTCTTGTTGCTGGCATGGCGTCTCCCCGGTGGATTGATCGGCGCCCCGGTGGATCTCAAAACCTGGACCGATGTCGGGCGTAACCGGATGATCGTTCTGCTGCTCTCGATCACGGTGTTGCAGATGTCCGGCCAGTTCGTGGTTTTCACGTTCATGGGACCGCTGCTGACGAAGCTGACCAATGCTGGTCCGGACGCAGTCGGGCTGGTGTTCGCGCTCTACGGCGTGTTCGGCTTTGTCGGGATCGCGTTTGCGACGCGCATCGTCGATTCCTGGGGCGCCTACAAAACCTCGCTGTTATTCACGGTCCTGATGCTCACAGGCGTGACCGGATGGGCGGTCAGCGCCGGCATTTACCCGCTGATGGCATGCTCGGTCGCGGTCTGGGGGCTTGGCTTCGCCTCGACCAATTCGATGCAGCAGGTGCGTCTGGTCGCCGCCGCGCCCGCGCTCGCGCCGGCATCGGTATCGCTCAACACGTCGGTGCTCTATATCGGTCAGGCGATCGGCTCGGCCACCGGCGGCGCGCTGTTCGCGCGCGATCTGCTGTTTGGCGCGGGATACGTCGCGGTGGCCTTCATCGCGCTGGCGCTTTTCGTCGTGACCCTGACCAAGCCTCGGGGAGCCTCGGCGGCGTCAACTTGAGTGACCCGACCGGTCCCGCGAGAGGCCATCGACAAGATTTTCGTCGCGTGCTTTTCTTTCCCTGCGGGAATCTGTAAAGGGCGACCGTGGACACCTAAGGTAAGTTGGCATGAGAAAAACACTCGCGCTCTTTTTGGTCTTGTATTCAGCCGCTGCGATGGCCCAGGGCAGCCCACCGATGGTCGGAGGAAAGCCGCTGGTGCAGGTGAAGCCGCGCGGCGCGGCCGCTGCTGCACCTGCGAAACCTCAATCGACCGCCATGAAGTTGCAGGCCTGTCTTGAAATCGACGATGCGACCAAGGAGCGGTTGAATTGCTACGACGCAATCTTCCCACCCAAACCGAACCCAAAGGCGCCTGCCGCGAAAGCGGTCGCCGATTGCCATTTCATCAAGGAAGAGGACGACCGGCTGACATGTTTTAATGGGTTCGCCGAGAAGATCCCCAAGCTCCCGCAATAGGCCGCATCGTTTCAATCACGAGACCGGCTAGCTCAATCGCTGATGCGCGTCAGGACCGCCTTGAAGGTGACGCCGGGCAGTTGCAGCGCGGTGCCTTCGAAGTCGAGCATGTCGCCGTTCGCCGTCCCCTTCAGGGTCAGCGTCACCATGTCGGTTCCGAACAGCGGCTTGAAACCCGGATCGTCATGGTGGCGTTGGGTCGAGACCTTGACGTGGATTTCGTCGCCCCTGCCGATGTAGTTCCCGATGAAGGCAAAGCCCGAATTGCCGCCGCGCAGCTTGCCGGACGTGGCATAGATCACGCCATTGCCGGTGCCGTGAACGGTATGAAACTCAACCTTGTATAGGCCTTCCTGCACTTTGCATCCCCGGCGGTTGTAGAATTCGCTGACTACACCCTATGGCCGGGGCGGGCGCCGAACAATCCCGCGCAAGCGGAAATCGGCGACATCAACATTACAATTTCGATCGGCAGGTTGATGCGAGGGCAGGAGGGAGCCGAAAGGCGTGCGGCCGCTCCGATCAGGGCTTGATCCGGAAAAATGGGCACCCGTTTTCACTCGACAAACGCGAAGCGTGCTAGGAGATCGTGCTCAAACAAAAAGATAGAGCGAAATGACGAATCGAAGAGAAGTCAGCGGCTCGCGGGCGTGCCTGCCGCCACCCTGGTCAGGGCCGGCGTCGCCGCCATCTTGACCAGCACTTCCTTGACCGGGTTTTCGGTCCAGGCGTGGGTGACATAGTCGCGATGCGTCACCCCTTCTTGTGTCTCGACGAATACCACGCTGCCGGGCCGCAGCGGGCCATCGATATCCTGAGCAATCGAGATGCCTTTTTCCTTCAGCATCTGCATCAGCTCGTTATCGCGCCGCTTGGTGTAATGCGTATAGGCACTGACGAAGAAGCCGGATCGATTATTGACGATCCAGGATGCGAACTTGTCGAGCTCGCCATACACCGCATCGAGCAGGAACACGCCGCGCACGCGGCTGCCGAGGCCGCCGACGTCCAGGCTCCATGCCGTCGGCATAAAGCCGCCGCTGTAGCCGACGATGACGACGGGCATGTTGAGGAAAGCCTTGGCCGTGCCCGGATCGCCGTAGAGGCGGGCGAGGTGCTCGGAAGACTCCGCGATGAAGCGCTTGAGCCCGCCCGGCTGCCAGAACTTGCCGGCGCTGGAATCGGCGGCGTCGACCGCCAGTTGGGGCGCCAGCAGCACCGCATTGACGCCGGAATCCGAAATCTGCTGCGGCACCAATTGCCGGTCGCGCACGTCGCGCTCCAGCGTCGCGCCGTTGCCGTGGAAGAACACGACGATCACGCCGGGTTTGCGGACGTCGAAATTCTCCGGGACATGCATTAGGACGCGATTGTCGTTGTAGGTCTCGTCCTGCCAGTAAACCCGGCCGTTAAAGCTGCGGTGGCCCCGGCGTTCGCCTTTGGAAATGTCCAGGAACGGCTGGTCGGTTCGCGGATTGTTGCCAAGATAGGGAAATGCCGAGGATTTCAGGCCGACCAGCGTGGTCTGTTCCTCCCTGGCCGCGGGCCGCTGGTACGGGACCGTCGGCGCCAACGACGCAACCCTGTAGGGAGCGGGGTCTGCCTGAGCCGTGCGTTTGCGGGACGCGTCACGCTGCGCGAAGCTCTCATTCTCCGTCGGGAATCGATCGCTGAAGTGAGGCGCCGGGAAACGGTCGTCGAACGAGTCGGCAACGGACGTTTGCGCTGAGGCTTGCTTCGAGGCCGGCGAATTGGCGGCCAGCATTCCGGCGTTCGGCGCCTCGCCGCATTGAACGAGAACGAACGATAGCGGGAGCAGCGCGGAGAAAAGGGCGATCCAGCGCCATCGATGTGACCCGGCGCAAGCCTGCGTGGCCAGCGCCCGCGCACGCGACATCGCGCCCGGCGGGATCACCTGGCTCACAAGATCAAACGTCTGGAATTTCGGTTTCGCCCCGACCATCCACCCCTTTGCCCCATACCCCACTGGCGATCCGCGTATCTCAGCTCGCTAGCGTTGAGGTGACGTTAAGCTTCCGGGAAAACTCCCCACTCCCGGAGCGCCAAAACAAACACAAAATCGTGTCCCGATTGTGGGCCGGTCACTTTCTTTTCGCAATGCCTGCGGATGTTCGGCCATTTTGAGGTAATTTGATACCAATTAAAGTTTTGATTTAAATCATTGTTAGCATTGCTTGAATTGGCAGGTGACAGCCTGCACGATGGAAAAATTACGGATGTAACGCGTAAGGCGTAGACCGGCATGGCGGCATCAGGAACGGGAAGCGCGGCGTGGCCCGGCCAGCTCTCGGGCGGCGGGTCCACTGTCTCGGTCACCGTGGCGACCGCCATCGTCGTCGCCGATATGGTTGGCGTCGGCGTCTTCACCAGCCTGGGCTTTCAGGTCAAGGACATCCCGTCGGGCTTTTCGATCCTGTTGTTATGGACCGTGGGCGGCCTTGTCGCGCTGTGCGGCGTGTTTTCCTACAGCGAACTAGGCGCCATGTTTCCGCGCTCGAGCGGCGAATACAATTTTCTGGCGCGCGCCTTTCATCCCGCGTTCGGATTTCTGGCGGGCTGGGTGTCGGCGACGGTCGGCTTCGCAGCCCCGGTGGCCCTGGCCGCGATGGCGTTCGGGGAATACGGCAAATCGGTACTTCCGGGTGCGCCGCCGCTGGCGCTTGCGATCGGGGTGGTCTGGCTGGTGTCGATCATTCAGCTTAGTGGCGTCAGGCACTCGAGCACTTTTCAGTTGATCTCGACCATTTTGAAAGTGGTCCTGATCGTAGCCTTCCTGGTCGCGGGATTTGTCGTCGGCACGCCGCAGCCGATCTCGTTCACGCCTGATGTCACCGACTTGGCCCATGTCACCAGCGCGCCGTTCGCGATCGGCCTCGTGTTCGTGATGTATTCGTTCTCCGGCTGGAACGCGGCGACCTACATCATTGGCGAGATGCGTACGCCGCAGCGGAGCCTGCCGCGCGCGCTGCTGGTGGGGACGCTGATCGTGATGGTGCTCTATGTCGCGCTCAATGCCGTGTTCCTGCACACCACGCCGATCGACAAGCTGGCCGGGCAACTCGATGTCGCGCGGATCGCCGGCAGCTATATTTTCGGTGACATCGGCGGGCGCATCGTCGGGGCCATGATCTGTATCGGCCTCGTGTCCTCGATCAGCGCGATGATGTGGATCGGCCCGCGCGTTATGATGACCATGGGGGAGGACATTCCAGCACTTCGGGTATTCGCCCGCAAATCCGGCAATGGCGCCCCGGCCTACGCCATCCTGTTCCAGCTCGCGGTAGCAAACGTGATGCTGTTTACCCGCAGTTTCGAGGCGGTGCTCGATTTCATCCAGTTCGCGCTGTTGTTCTGCTCGTTCTTCACCGTGCTCGGCGTCATCAAGCTTCGTATCACCCAGCCCGATCTGCCGCGACCGTATCGCACCTGGGGATACCCGGTAACGCCTGTGGTTTTCCTGCTCGTGACCGCCTTCATGATGTACTATCTCTTGAGGGAGCGGCCGCTGCAGTCGTTCCTGGGTGTGTTGATCATGATCTCGGGCCTCCTGATTTACGCCGTTTTCCGCAAGCGGACCGGTGCCGCAGCCGCGTTCCCAAGCCGCGAATAGCGATGCGCCGGTCCTTGAAAATTGCGGCGCTCGCTGTAGCCATGCTTTTCGCGGTCGCCCTTGCCGCACGTGCCGCCGACGCGACCGCCGACGATACCGCGCGTTTCCTCGCGGGGATGCCGCCATCGGTAGATTCACCCCTGACGCCGCTGACCAAAGATCCGTCGTGGCAGCAGCATGCGCGATTCTTCGACAACGCGTTCGGCCAACTCGAGCAGCGCCAGCTTTCGAAAATCCGCAGCTGGGCCGACGCCAATCTGGCGGCGCCGCGGCCGACCATGTTCTACATGTTCAGCGGCCCGGACTTCCTCTACGCGGATGCGTTTTACCAGAAGGCGACGACTTACGTTCTGAGCGCGCTCGAACCGGTCGGGTCGGTGCCGGACCTGACAAGATTGCCGCGCGGGGGGATCGGGGCCGCGCTCTACAATGTCGAGCAATCGCTCGGTTCGATCCTGAGTTTCAGCTTTTTCATTACCAAGAACATGAAGACCGATCTGCGCGCCGGGCAGGTGAGTGGCACCTTGCCGCTTCTGTATGTGTTCCTGGCCCGCTCGGGAAAGACCATTCGCGAGGTCAGTCCGGTTGCGCTCGACGACAAGGGGGCGGCGTATTTCGCCAATGAAAATCCCGGCAAGAACGCGACGCGGGGCGTGCGGATCATCTACGCGGGCAGCGACGGCGAGCCGAAGACGCTGTATTATTTCTCGACCGATCTCTCCAACAACGGAGTCAGGAGTTCCGGCTTCCTGAAGTTTTGCGAAACGTTGGCGCCCGGCAACAGCCTGATCAAGAGCGCATCCTATCTGCTGCACTCCAGAAATTTCACCACGGTGCGCGATTTTCTGCTCGCCAACAGCGCCACCATCATCCAGGACGATTCCGGAATCCCGCTGGCCGATTACAATCCGAAGCAATGGCGGTTCTTTCCGTTCGGCCGCTACGCCGGCCCGATCGCCAAATTCCCCGGAACGTATCAGCCGAAATACGCCGAGCTGTTTCGACGAAGCCAGCCGATGGATTTTGGCATCGGCTATCGCTGGCGAACGTCTGAATCGAACCTGCTGCTGTCGGTCAAACTGCCCGCGGATGGCTCAGGGAGCGCAGACACCGCGCCACCGGCCGAACCGCCAAAGCAAACCCCGCCCCGTTCTCGAACGCCTCGTGCGCCGACTTTTTTTGGGCGCACCCTGCCATGGTTTTCGCGCTAGGCTCGTCGAACTCCGCGTTCACCAGTGAACGCTTTGGCTGGGCACGATGAATGAAGCGGTGTTCGGCGTAGCAGAGCCGCCTTCAAAAAATCTCCAGGCCGCGACAATGACAATGAGAAGCGCGAGTGCGGTCACCAGATCGATGTATCGGGGGTCGTGACCATTGTGGCTGATTTTCCAGCGCATTGATTGTTTCCTCCCGAGGGAAGCAACCAATCAACGCGCTTGTGATGGAGCGGTTCCTGGCGCGGCAGCAATGCGCGGCGCGACGGGCGCGTTTTCCAGCGAAGTGGATACCGGTTCGCGTGAAGAAAACGCGTCAAAACAAGAAATAGAGCCCCGTTCCGATTCAATCGGAACGGAAAAGGCTCT
>Ga0137409_10008593_pt1 | contig 10425 bp, 8 predicted proteins | sample CZODoug1_16funga_FD_122059 | JGI IMG/M metagenome (GOLD analysis project Ga0137409, IMG submission 122059) | Vadose zone soil fungal communities from Angelo Coast Range Reserve, California, USA - CZODoug1_16fungal (Hybrid Assembly) | ecosystem: Environmental > Terrestrial > Soil > Vadose zone... | reverse complement strand
CGTGTGGGGCACGACGGCCGACGGCGACAACATCGTGTGCGGCACGATGGCCGACGGCGACAACATCGTGTGGGGCACGATGGCTGACGGCGACAACATCGTGTGGGGCACGATGGCTGACGGCGACAACATCGTGTGGGGCACCGACTGCGGTGGCGCCGACTGCGACGACGTAGTCTGGGGCACCGCCGACGGCGACAACATCGTGTGGGGCACCGCGGCCGACGGCGACAACATCGTCTGGGGCACCTCCGCCGACGGCGACAACATCGTGTGGGGCACGTCGGCCGACGCCGACGAGACCTGGGGCAGCGATGCCGGCGATGATGGCGCCATTTTCTCGGATGACGCGGTCGAACCGCTGCCGAGCCTCGACCTCGAGTTCGGCGACACGGTGCCGCTGCCGGTCATCAAAGGCCTGTCAACCCTTCTTCCCGTTTCGATCGGAGGCTTTTAGCCATGGAAAAAATGCCATACCGACAGGAACTGGATCGGACCGACGTTCGTTTCCAGCAGCCGGTCGCGGTCACCAACTCGGTTAGCACTGACTGGCGCGAGAGCCTGCCGATGCTGGCCGGCGCGACGGTCACCCTGCGGGAGCTGCGCGCGTCGGATGCGCCCTCGCTCTTCGCGCTGCTGACCACCGAAGAAGTGTCGCGCTTCATCTCGCCGCCGCCGAGCACGGTCGACGGCTTCGAGAAGTTCATCGCGTGGACGTTGCGTCAGCGAAGCGCCGGCGCCTACGCCTGCTTCGCGGTCACGATCGACGCGACGGATACCGCCATCGGGATCTTTCAACTGCGCCAGCTCGAACCCGGTTTCGGCACGGCTGAATGGGGATTCGCGGTTGGTTCGGCCTACTGGGGCAGCGGCGTGTTCGAGGAAGGCGCCGAGCTCCTCCTGAAATTCGCCTTCAAGACGGTCGGCGTGCATCGGCTGGAAGCCAGGGCCGCGGTACGAAACGGACGCGGCAACGGCGCGCTGCGCAAGATGGGCGCCGTGCAGGAAGGCCGGCTGCGGAAGTCGTTTCTGAAGAACGGCGAGTATCTCGATCAGATGCTGTGGACGATTCTCGACGAGGACCGGAAAGCCAAGAAAATCTGGGAATTGGAGGGAGGCACGATTCACTGAAGACACGACGACAAAGCATGGCAGGCAAGGGCAGGATCGGCCGCAGGGCTGCTCCTGCCCTTCGCCTTTTTCGGGCGTCCTCGGAGCGCGAGCCCCTCAGCTGAGCGTGCTACCATCCGCGGCATGACTTTCCTCTCGCTGGCGGCGCCCGCGATGCTCGCGGCGGGCCTCACGTTCACCACTCCGGAGGGCTGGCGCCAGTCGGCGCCGGCCTCGTCGATGCGCGTCGCGGAGTTCACGCTGCCGCGCGCGGCGGGCGACGCCGAGGATGCGATCCTCATCGTCTATTACTTCGGCGGGCAGGGCGGCGGCGTCGACGCCAACATGCAGCGCTGGATCGGCCAGATGCAGCAGGCGAACGGCCAGCCCTCGAGCGCGTCGGCGCGCAAGGAGTCGCGGAAGGTGAACGGCCTCGCGGTGACGCTGGTCGACGTCAGCGGCACGTACGTCGCCGAGATGTCTCCGGGCGCGGCGAACCGGAACAACAAGCCGCACTTCCGCCTCCGCGCGGGCGTCGTCGAGACGCCGAAGGGGCCCTATTTCATCAAGCTCACTGGTCCGGAGAAGACGGTCACGAAATGGGATCGCGCGTTCGATCAATTCGTCAGCAGCTTCAAAGTCCAATGAGGCACAACACAACGATCAACGCAGAGACCTCAGAGTCGGCAGAGAGAAGAGTTGCTCTGCGAGTACTCCGATCTCTGCGTTCGACGTACGTGATCGCTGCCCTGGCTGTTTCGACCGGGCTTGCGCGCGCCGAGGTCACGCGCGTCGACATTGCGAAGCGCGCCGACGTCGGCGCGTCCGGCTACGAGAAAATCGTCGGGACGATTCATTTCGCCGTCGACCCGAGAGATCCGCGCAACGGCGTCGTCGTGGATCTCGACAAGGCGCCGGTGAACGGCGCGGGGTTGGTCGAGTTCTCGTCCGACCTCTACATCCTGAAGCCGAAGGCGACGCCGGGCAACGGCGTGGCGCTGGTCGACATCCTCAACCGCGGGAACAAGGTCGTGCTGAACGGCTTCAACCGCGGCGGGTCGCCCGATCCCATGACCGAAAACGATCTGGGCGATCGCTTCCTGATGCGCTTCGGCTACACGATCGTCTGGGTCGGGTGGGAATTCGACGTCGCCGACCGGCCGATGGCGATGCGGATCCATGTGCCAGTCGCCACTGATCACGGCAAGCCCATTACCGGTATCGTGCGCGCCGCGTGGACCGCGAACGCGCGCGCCCAGGAATTCGCGGTCACCGATCTCGCCATGTACGACGCGATCGATCCGGCCGGCGCCGAGAGCTCGCTGTCGGCTTGTGCGACAAACCTCGCCCACATCTGCGAGGCGTTGCCTCGCAACACCTGGCGCGTCAGCGGTCACACGATCACGCTCGACACAGGCTTCGAGCCCGGCAAGACGTATCGAATCAGCTATCGCGCCGCGAATCCACCGGTTGCCGGTCTCGGTTTCGTGGCCATCCGCGATACGGCGGCGTGGCTGAAACATCAGCCCGACGCGCTCGCGCCGGTACGATACGCGTACGGTTACGGCTCGTCGCAGAGCGGACGGTTTCTGCGCAGCTTCATGTACGAGGGCTTCAACATCGACGAGCGAAACCGTCAGGTCTTCGACGGCGTGATGGCGCATATCGCGGGCGCCGCGCGCATCGATCTGAACGCGCGGTGGTCGACGCCGACCGGACTCGGCGTCCACAATGCGACATCATTTCCATTCGCCGATGCGTCCCTGCGCGACCCGCTGACCGGCGCACAGGACGGCGAGCTCGACAACGCGCGGATGGCCGGACACGCGCCGAGGGTGTTTTACACGAACACGCCGGTCGAGTACTGGGGCACGGGCCGTGTGGCCGCGCTCGTGCACACGACGCCGGACGGCACCGCCGACCTGACGCTGCCGGAGAACGTTCGGTTCTACTTCATCGCGGGCACGCAACATGGTCCCAGCCGGTTTCCGCCGGCCGTGACCAATGGTCAGCAGACCGACAACGCCGTCGACTATTGGTGGACGATGCGCGCGCTGCTGCTGGCGATGAACCGGTGGGTGAAGGAAGGCGTCGCGCCGCCGGCGAGCCAGTATCCGCGGCTGAAGGACGGCACGCTCGTGCCGGCCGCATCGGTGAACTTTCCGGCAATCCCGTCAGTTGCCTCGCCGCGGCGTCTGTCGGCCGGCTCGCGAGCGCCAAACCCGCTCCGTCCGAACGCACGCGAATTTCGTCCGGACACTGGCGCGCCGATGCCGCTGCTTGTGCCGCAGGTCGACGAGGATGGCAACGAGCGGGCAGGCATCCACCTGCCCGACGTCGCTGTGCCGCTGGCCACTTACACCGGGTGGAATTTCCGCAAGCCGGAAATCGGCGCGCCTGACGAGCTCGTGTCACTGCTCGGCGCGTCGATCCTGTTTCCGGCGACCCGCGCCGCACGGGAGGCCACCCGCGATCCGCGCCGATCGATCGAGGAGCGATACCGCTCGCGCGACGAGTACCTCGAGCACGCCGAGCAGGCCGCCGACGCCCTGGTGAAGGCCGGCTACCTGCTCGTCGACGATGAACCGCGCATCCTGCAACGCGCGGGGGATCAGTGGGATCTCGCGGTCGACGTTACTGCGCGATCGCCTGCACCGAAACGCTGATTTTCACCTCGTCGCCGACGAGGAAGCCGCCGGTTTCGAGCGCCGTGTTCCACGTCAGCCCGTAGTCTTTCCGGTTGATGGTGAGCTCGGTCTCGAACCCCACCCTCGCGTTGCCCCACGGATCCTTCGCCTCGCCGAGGTAGCTGACCGGCAGCGTCACTTCCTTGGCGGTGCCGCGAATGGTCAGCGTGCCAGCGACGTCGAACTGATCGTCGCTCTTCCTGGTCACGCGCGAGCTGACGAACGTGAGGGTCGGGAATTTTTCGACGGCAAAGAAATCGTCGGAGCGCAGGTGCTGATCGCGATCGGTGGTGTCGGTATCGACGCTGGCGGCGTTGATCGTGAATTGCAGCGACGACCGATCGGGCCGGGCCGGGTCGAACTGGATCGTGCCGGCAAAGTCGGTGAACCGGCCCTGGATCTTCGTCAGCAGGTGCCGCACCCGGAAGGCGACTTCGGAATGTGCTTTGTCGATTGCGAAAGTGCGGACGGCGGTGGCGGATGTGGTGGCGACAGTCATTTGATACCTCGATAGTGAATAGGTGAACGATTGGGTCAAAAAACTACTGATGCGCGGCGCGAATCGCGTCCAGCAGCCGGACGAACGTCACACGATCTCTTGCACGCAATCCTTTCATCGTTTCCTCGTGCGCGCGCACGGTGGCGGCGTCCAGCTTCTGCAGCACCGCGAGCCCTTTCGGCGCGATCCAGCAGAGATGCTGCCGCCGATCCTTGGGGCAGCGCTGGCGACGGACGAGCTCTTTGGCTTCGAGGCGATCGAGCAGCCGCGTGACGCCGGGCGTCTGCTCGATCATCCGGGCGGCGACCTCGAGCGTCGGCATGCCGTCGGCGCCGGCGCCGCGAAGGATGCGGAGCACGTTGAACTGCTGCGGCGTGATGCCGTAGGGCTCGACGAGGTCGGCGATCTGCCGGCGCACCAGGTCGGCCGTGCGCATCAGCGCAACGACCGCTTCGTGGGCGAGCGACTGAAAGGGCCGTCGCTGCCGGAGTTCCTGCTGGAGTGCGCCGGTCGCCATTGCCGAGAGGTATATTACACGTCAATAGTTGACATGTCAACCATTGATAGGATCGGCCCCATGAACCGCCAAATCCACCTCACCTCGCGGCCGGTCGGCATGCCGGGCGCCGCCAACTTCGACGCCGCGGACGCGCCCATGCCGGCGCTCCAGGACGGATACGTCCTCCGGCGCACCCTTTACCTGTCGCTCGATCCCTACATGCGGGGTCGCATGAGCGACGGCCCGTCCTACGCCGCGCCCGTGAACATCGGCGACGTCATGTGCGGGCACACCGTGAGCGAAGTGGTCGAGTCACGGCATCCCGGCTTTCGCGCCGGCGACATCGTGGCGGGGTACGACGGATGGCAGCAGTACGCCGCGTCGAACCCCAAGGATCTGCGCAAGCTGGACGCGGGGCTCGTCCCGATTTCGACGGCGATCGGCGTCCTGGGCATGCCCGGTTTCACGGCGTTTGTCGGCCTGCTCGACATCGGCCAGCCGAAGCCAGGCGAGACGGTCGTCGTTTCCGCCGCGTCCGGCGCGGTCGGATCGATCGTGGGCCAGCTGGCGAGGATCAAAGGGTGCCGCGCGGTCGGCGTTGCCGGCTCGCCCGACAAGTGCCGGTACGTCGTCGACGAGCTCGGCTTCGACGCGTGCATCAACTACAAGACCGGCGACCTGGCGTCGGCGCTGCCCGCCGCGTGTCCCGGCGGCGTGGACGTGTACTTCGACAACGTCGGCGGCGACGTCCTCGCGGGCGTGCTGCGCGTCATCAATCGCGGCGCGCGCATTCCGCTGTGCGGGATGATCTCTGAATACAATGCGACGGCGATTCCGGGCGGCCCGAACCTGCGGCCGCTCCTCGTCCATCGGGCGATGATCAAGGGTTTCATCGTCAGCGATCACTACGATCGGTTCGCGGCGTTTCTGTCCGAGTGCGTGCCGCTCGTGCGCGACGGGCGGATCAAGTATCGCGAGGACATTGTCGAGGGCCTCGATGCGGCGCCGTCGGCGCTCATCGGCCTGTTCGAAGGGCGCAATTTCGGCAAGATGCTGGTGCGCGTGTCGGCGGATCCGACACGGCGTTAACCGCGGAGAACGCAGAGATCGCAGAGGGTCTTCGTTCCTGGCGGTGCTCTTCGTTCTCTGCGGGTTCAACGTGGGTATGTCCGCATTCGAAGACGCCCCACGACCGCGCTGGCGCGGGCTTTCAACCAAGCCGGCGCGTCAGGAGTCAAATGCTTACGGCCGAATCGCGGGCCCGGAACGTGTAGCGCCTGGTGATCTCGCCCTCGGCCGACGGGAGGTCCGATGGACACCTTGTTGCGGGATCTGATTTACGCGGCGCGCGGCCTGCGGAAGAACCCGGGCTTCGCCGCCGTGACGACCATCACGATCGCGCTCGGCATCGGCGCCTGCACGTCGATCTTCAGCGTCGTGAACGCGGTGCTGCTGCGCCCGCTGCCGTACGCGGATTCGCCGCGCCTGGTCCTGCTGTGGGGCGAGCTGCGGGCGCGCAGCGTCAGAGACTGGCCGTTCTCGCCGCCGGACTTCCGCGATCTGAAGCAGCAGTCGACCGACGTCTTCGCAGACATCGCCGGGATGATCCCGGCCGGTCGCGTGCCCTTGGCAGAGGCGGGCGGCGAGCCGGAGCAGATTCGGGCGGGTGGCGCCACGCCGAATCTGTTCCGGGTGCTGGGCGCGCGCATCCAGGTCGGGCGGGATTTCACGGAAGAGGACGCCACGCCGCAGCCCCGGGCGCGGCAGGGACAGCCGGCGCCGGCGCCGTTGCCGCTGGTCGGCATCATCAGCCACGGTTTCTGGATGCGCCGCTACGGCGGCGACGCTTCGGTCGTCGGCAAGGACATCGATTTGGGCGGCGGCCGCGCGCGCATCGTCGGCGTGCTGTCGCCGGACTTCGAGATGCTGTTTCCGCCGCGCGCGAACGTCGAGCGCGTCCCCGACATGTGGACGGCGACGCGGATCGACTACGAGACCGCGAACCGCAACAACGTCGCGTTCCGCGGGATCGGCCGTCTGAAGCCTGGCGTGACCGTGCAGCAGGCGCAGGTGCAGGTCGATTCTGTGGCCGCCGATCTGCGGCAGCATTTCCCGATCAAGGAGACGGCCGGCTTGCATTTCCACGCCGTCCCCATGTTCGACGATCTGGTCGCCGACGTGCGGCCTGCCATTCTGTCGCTGATGGGCGCGGTCGCGTTCGTGCTCCTGATTGCGTGCGCGAACGTCGCGAACCTGCTGGTGGTGCGCGCGTCGGCGCGAAGCCGTGAGCTCGCGGTCCGTGCGGCGATCGGCGCGAGCCGCATGCAGCTGATTCGGCAGATGCTCGCCGAAAGCCTGGTGATCGCCGGGCTGGGCACCGCGCTCGGCGTGCTGCTCGCGCGTGGCGGCATTCAGACGCTGCTCGCGATCGGGCCAAAGGATCTGCCGCGGCTCGACGCGGTCGCGATAGATCCCATCGTCATGACCTTTGCCATCGTCGCCGGCGTGACGACGGCCGTGCTGTGCGGGATTGTGCCGGCCCTGCGCGCGTCGCGGACCGACGTGATCGAGGTGCTGCGCACGGTCGGCAGCCGCGCCGGCGGGCTCCGCGGCGGGCGCCGGCTGCGCAGCGGCGTCGTCGTCACGGAGGTCGCCCTGTCGTTCGTGCTGCTGGTCGGCGCCGGCCTGATGCTGCGCAGCTTCGTCGCGCTCGGGCGCGTCGATCCCGGGTTCGACCCGAACCACGTCCTGACTTTCTTTCTGCAGCCTCGCGCGCAGGAGGCGGAGGAGCGCGCGGCGTTCATGCAACAGGTGCGCGCGCGGCTGCTCGCGATCCCGGGCGTGATCGGCGTCACGGCCGCGGCGCCGCTGCCGCTCGACGGGCAGCCGATCAGCGCGCGATGGGGAACAGAGGCGGCCGTGTCGGACCCCAGCACGTTCCGGCAGGCGAACTTTCACGTGGTGCTGCCCGGATATTTCGAGACGATGCGCACGCGCCTCGTCGCCGGGCGGACGTTCACCGAGGCCGACAACAACATCGATCAGAAAACCGATACGCCGAAGCAGATGATCATCGACGACAGCATGGCGGCGCTGGCGTTCAGGGGCGAACCGGCCGTCGGCAAGCGCCTGCTGATCCGTGTCAATTCGCCTGAGCCGGAATGGTACGAGGTGATCGGAGTGGTCGCGCATCAGCGGCATCGTTCGCTGGCGGTGCCGGGTCCGGAGGCGATGTTCATTCCCAACGGCCATTTCGGTCATGGCTTCGCCGGGCGCTGGGCGGTGCGGACGGGCGGCGATCCGAATCAGGTGGTGTCGGCCGTGCGCGCGGCGGTGGCGCAAATCGACCCGCGCGCGCCGCTCGCCGAGGTGCAGCCGATGGCGGCGTTCGTCGACAAGGCGATGGCGCCGTTGCGCTTCACGGCAGCGCTCATCGGCATTTTCGCGGCGGTGGCCGTGCTGCTGGCGGCCGTCGGCCTGTATGGCGTGCTGTCGACGATCGTGCGCCAGCGGACCGCGGAGATCGGGATGCGGATGGTGTTCGGCGCGCCGCGCGCGAGCATCCTCAATCTGGTGGTCGGCGAAGGGCTGCGGCTGAGCGCCGCAGGCATGGTGGCCGGCATCGCCGGCGCGCTGGCCGCCACGCGCGTGATGGCCAGCCTCCTGGTCGGCGTGAACCCGACCGATCCGATCACCTTTGCCGCCATCGCGCTGCTGTTCGCGGCGATCGCAGTCACCGCGTCATGGCTGCCTGCGCACCGCGCATCCCGGCTGGATCCGATGGTCGCGATTCGAGAGGAGTGAAACGCACCATGAACGCCGATCAGGTGTTCCGTGTGGCGCTGCTCGTGGCCGTGCTGGTGATGTTTCCGGTCGCGCTCTACCACCGGCTTCAGGCGCGGACAGGCGAAAAACTCGATCGGCGGAAGGAGGGGCTGTTCATCCTGCTGACGCTGCGGCCGATCGGCATTCCGCTGATGCTGGGGGTCTTGGCGTTCCTCATCAATCCCGCTTCGATGGCGTGGTCCTCCATGCCGCTGCCCGCGTGGCTGCGGTGGATTGGCGTCAGCCTCTGTGCCCTCGCCGATGTTCTCCTGATCTGGACCTTCCGTCGCCTCGGGAAGAACCTGACGGACACGGTCGTCACGCGGCGCGAGCACACGCTCGTTACGCAAGGGCCGTATCGCTGGGTCCGGCATCCGTTTTACGACTCTGTCGGGTTGTTCGCGGTGGGCGCGTCGCTTGCGGCGGCGAACTGGCTCATGCTAGCGAGCGGAGTCCTCGTGATGGCGCTGCTCGTCGTCCGGACGCGGACGGAAGAGGCGCAGCTGCTCGCCCGATTCGGCGAGCCGTACCAGGCGTACCTCGATCGGACCGGTCGTTTCCTGCCGAGAGTGCTGTAGCGTGCTCTCATGCGACGGCGAGTTGTTGCAGCCAGGCGTGGCGTTACTTTGGAAAGTCTTTGCCGACCGCCGTCGCCTCGATCCAGACCGGCCCCTTGTGGATCTCCGGGCAGCGAACCGGCGGCGCCCAGTGCCATAGCGCGTCGAGCACCGTGACCTGAATCAGCCCGCCCTCGGTCCGCAGCGGCTCGCTGACCGGCGTGCCGATCGGGATCGCGCCGCGGCTCGCGCACACGGGCGCGCGGCTCGTGTTCGCGTACGGCTTGGTATCCGCGGCGACGACCACGGGCCGGTAGAAGGCATCGTCGCTTTCGATCGCCTTGAAGAAGCTGTCGAGATATTCTCGGGCCTTCTGCTTTCCCGCCGTATCGAGCACGGCGCTGTCGAGCGCCTGATAGGCTTCTGGTCTGCGCTTCACGAACTCGCGTCGAGCGGCGTCGAGCTCACTGCGGGTGAACAGCGACCGGGTGCGCTGGACCTGCGCGAGCACCTCGGCGTCCACCTGCGAGTGCGACGGGACGAATTCGGCGCTGAACACATCCGTGAACCACGGATGACGTCCCGCGACCATGCCGGACACGTCGAAGTCATAGAGCAGCGGCCGCGCCCGGCCGCCCGCGCCCGCCCCCGCTCCCGCGACGATGTTCCAGAGCGGATGCCAGGCGTCGCAGCGGTACGCGTCGTCTGGCGTCATCTTCAGGCACCAGTCGAAGTTGCCGATCATCGCCTCGCCGAGCGCGAGCCTCGCGGTGTCGGCCGGGGTGAACTGCGCGCGCGCGTTCGTGAACGCCTTTTCCACGATCTCGCGGTTGCCCCCGAACCGCTTGATCGCCTCTTCCGTGTTCTCGAGCAGCAACGCGTTGCGCATGATCTGCTGCTCCTGCGCCGGCGATTGCCCCGGCCGCGCATCAGCGTAGACGTAGGTGGCGCGGGCCGGTCGGGCCCTGAGCGCCGGGACGCCGACCGCATCGAGGAGCCGATACACGAACGCCTCGCGGACGGGAGATCGCTCGTTCGGCAGACGGCCGAACCTCGCCGTCAGGCCGTCCTCCGCCCCCTCGCCGCAATGCGTCCCGATCTTGATCGATGACATGCCGGCAAACAGCGGCGTCGCCTGCCGCGTCTCGCGCGGAAACTGCACCTTCAGCTTCGGAAAGGCGCACTCCGTTTCACGCCTGCTGGTGTTGCCGCGTACCGTGACTCGAACGCTGTCGACCGTGACGCTCT
>Ga0137409_10008592_pt1 | contig 10426 bp, 10 predicted proteins | sample CZODoug1_16funga_FD_122059 | JGI IMG/M metagenome (GOLD analysis project Ga0137409, IMG submission 122059) | Vadose zone soil fungal communities from Angelo Coast Range Reserve, California, USA - CZODoug1_16fungal (Hybrid Assembly) | ecosystem: Environmental > Terrestrial > Soil > Vadose zone... | reverse complement strand
CCCAACTGCGGTCGCTGATCGACAAAGGCGTACTCGGCGGCGGTGTCTTTGACGCCGACGACATCTATAAAACTTACGATGAGTTAAAAGCGCGCGGTGTCGAATTCAAGGGACCGCCAAGCGTGCAGTCATGGGGGACTGCTACGGTAATGAAGGACGACTCGGGAAATTGGTTTAGTCTGGGTCAGGAGAAAGAAGCGCAATGAGAAGACACGTAAGAATTGGCTGCCGTCAAATCTCACGATCCGTAGAGCCACTGCAAATAAATCGCTGCGCATCACCTGGAGTGACACTACGACCAGTGTGGCCGTGGCCTTCGCTGCAAAAGCCAAGGCCAAAACTCAGGTGGTCGCCCAGCACAGCAAGCTTCCCGACGCGAAGGCCGCGGCTAAGATGAAGAAGTTTTGGGCCGCAGCTCTGGATCGTCTCAAGGGTTTATTGGAATAAGTGCGGGCAGTCGTTACCGTGATACTCAGTCTGGGTCAGTCCTTTCGCCAAATCATTGTCTCGCCGGCATCCTTGTAGTAATTTATCCGCGCTTTTCGAAGTCTTTTTGCCCGGACTTTTTATTTTCTAAGAAGGAGTTCACACGATGAGAGCCAGAAGTATTTTCGCAATGTTAGTAGTATTGGGAGTGGTAGCCATCGCCGCCGCCGTACCCGACCAACCTTTCATGAAGGCCGCCCGCGGAGACCTGAACACAGCGCTGTTTTTATAACAACTGGCGACCCCCGAGAAAGGCGGACATCGCGTCAAGGCCATTGGCCTGGTCAACAGCGCCATCACCGAAGTCAACGCCGGCATCGCCTTTGATCGCCGTCACAGTCACGCCAGCACTCTGAACGCCGAAGAGATGTTTGCTGGTGCTCCTGATCAACCTCACATGCAGACTGCGTTGATTGCTTTGGAGAGCGCGAAGAACAATCTCGACAAGGCCATGGCCGACAAAGGTGGTCATCGCGCCAAGGCGATCGACTATGTCAAAGACGCGATTAGTGAAGTGAAGGAAGGCATTGAGGCGGGACGGAACTGAACGGAAGAGTCCGTCAACAATGGCTGACACGGTGAGTCCGCGCAGCGGACGGCTGAATCTTCTGAGTACCTGAGAACCAACGTTTCTGTCGCCCGCTTTGCGGGCTTTCTGTTCATTAATCGCCCGCTCTCCCAGCAATAAATTGCTGGGCTATTTCCAATCGTCCGCTACGCGGACTCTTTTTTCGGGTTAACGGCGAGCGTTGACTTGAAACCGAACCACGAAAATGAAGGCTGTCATTTTCTCTCAACACGGCGGGCCTGAGGTGCTGCAGTATGCCGAGGTCGCCGATCCGCAGATCAAAGCTGATGAAGTTTTGATCGAGGTGCGCGCCTGTGCGCTGAATCATCTCGACGTCTGGGTGCGCGGCGGCTTGCCGGGAATCAAGATTCCTCTGCCGCACATTCTGGGCAATGACGTGGCCGGTGTGGTGCGTGAAGTTGGCGAACTGGTTACCTGGGTCAAGCCGGGCGATGAAGTGATGATCCAGCCCGGCGTCTCTTGCGGACATTGCGTCGAGTGTCTTTCTGGTCGCGATAATATGTGCCTCGAGTACGACATCATTGGCAGTGTCCGGGATGGCGGCTATGCGGAACTTCTCTCAGTCCCCGGCGTGAATGTGATTCCCAAGCCAAGAAATTTGAGTTGGCCGGAGGCAGCGGCCTTGCCGCTGGTGACTCTAACTGCCTGGCACATGCTGGTAACTCAGGCTCGGGTGCAACCCGGCGAAGATGTCCTGGTGCACGCGGCCGGTAGCGGCGTCGGCTCGCTGGGAATTCAGATCGCGAAACTGTTCGGCGCGCGCGTGATTGCAACGGCAAGTTCAGACGACAAACTCGCTAAAGCGCGCGAGCTCGGCGCTGATGAGACAGTAAATTACACACGTGACGATTGGCCGAAAGAAGTTAAGAAGCTAACGGGCGGGCGTGGCGTCGATGTGGTTTTCGAACACACGGGCGCGGACACATGGCCCGGGTCGCTGGTGTCTCTAAAGAAAGGCGGACGTCTGGTCACCTGTGGTGCGACCAGCGGCTTTGATGCGCGCACCGACCTGCGCCAGGTCTTCTATCGTCATCTGACAATTTTGGGTTCAATGATGGGATCGAAAGCCGAGTTACTGGCGGCGATGAGGTTTATCGAGGGCGGCCAGATTCGCGCCGTGGTGGATCGCACGTTGCCGCTCGCCGAAGCGCGAACAGCGCATGAGCTAATGGAAGATCGGGCGCAGTTTGGGAAACTTGTGTTGTTACCAAGTTGAATCATTGAATCAATTTCAGTTCACTTCCTAGAATAATCCTCAATCTTAAAACGCTTTTGCAGCACGGCCAGATTTGGCGGATCGATCGGGAAATTCGATCCGGCAATGAATTTCTTCTTATCATCCATGCCCACCCAATCGACGACCTTCGGCGCATTACTGTGCAGCAACTTACTATCATCCGGCGTAAACGCCTTACCATCGATTCGAGAAAATACCCAGACATACTGAAAATGACCGTCGCGAACTATTTTCAGTTTTTGTTCGAACTCGGTAGCCGGCGTTGCCTCAGGGCGATAGGTTGAGGTGTCGGGGGTCTCGTCTTCTGCAGAAGAGGAGCGTTTGCAGGCACTGAAGCTGGAAAGAACAAAGGCGGCGGCAATGGTTGCGACAAAGCAGCGAAGGAAACGATCTCTCATTTTATGAATCTTCCCATGAAAAACGAGGCCGACTCGACGACGAGGCATAGCCTCGTCCATCTAACTATCTGGAGGCGTCAGGCAAAGCCTTACCGCACCGTGCTGCGACGGAGCCGCACAATATCTACGGCGAGTTGTCGTCTTCCCCGCCGGGGCTGTCGTTGTGCTTTTCTTCCGGCGGCGGCTCGCTCTTTTGATCCCGGATGTGCAGCACGCTGCAATCGCTATCTTCATAGACGCGGTCAAACCAGCCGCTGCGTAGCGCATTGTCATAGAAACTATCGTGATCCTTAGTGTTGTCACTGAAAATCCAGCGGGCGCCGAAGCGATCGCGAATCAACGGTCCCGGGTCTTCTTCATCGCCGGTGGTAATCTTGACGTAGAGATCTGACAGGTTGTGATCCCTGTCGAACAAATAAGTCGGATCAAGTCCTGATACATAGCGATGCGTTGGATCGTAAAAGAACAAGCGCGGAAAATCGTCCCAGTCGGTATTAAAGACTATCTCGCCCGGCGGAATGTTCGCGCGCATCCAGGCCGCGCCCTTCGCGTAATGGTCGCGCGGGTCGCTTTCGCGAATATCCTTTGCCGTACGATAGACGTTGGCAAACAGGGCCAGGCCCAACGCGACGCCAACAAAACCGAGCTTCAGCATTTTCCAGCTTTCCTGATGCTTGCTTTCCTTCGCGGTCGCGGCCGACTCCTGGCGATCGAGAAAAGGCTGCAAGTCCTCCAGAACATCCTGCGGCAAATGTGTGAACACTGCGCGACCGCGCCAGAATTCTTCCAAAGTAAAGGCCGCGAACAGCACCGCGAACGGCGGAAAGTATTCGGCAAAGCGTTTCCAGCGCGCGGTCATCAACATCAGCGTGGTAGAGAGGATCAGAAAAAATAGCGGCCGCTCCGAACGCTTGCGATCGATTCCACCAAACGCCAGGTAACCGGTTAGCATCGCGGCCAGCGCGACCAGGCAATTCGCCACGAACTCCTGCGTATTGTACGGATCCCATTCCTGGCCGACTTTGGTTGCGAACTCCGTTGCGGTGATCTTCATGCGCGCGTGTTCGTAGAGAAGATAAAGGTTGTGCGGAAAGTAAGGATTGATCACCAAACCCAGGACCGATCCCAGCGCGACCCAGGCCAGCGGGCGCCATTCGAAACGCTCTTCAGTCCAGGCGATCACGACTGTCCAGATAATGACTGCCAGCAACAAAAGCACGAACATGTCGTAGGTCAGCGCAAAGACGAAAGCCAGCGGCAGCAGCGGCCAGAACTTCCTCTCAAACAGCAGATAGACCCCGATCGCCAGAAAGATGATGGCGAAGGGGGGCGCCTTGCCCATGTTCAGGCGATACAAAAAAGGCGCCGAACTCCCCAGCAGCGCCAGCAACCAAATCAGGCGGTAACGTATTTCGTACCGCACGATTAGCCAATAGCAGGAAAAAACGGCCAGGCTGCCGAAGAGGATCGCGGCAATCTTGGCCCCCGTCTGCAAATCGCGAAACCAGGTAAAGGGAATCAGGATGATGTGATACAGGAGATGATGATCGACATAATCTCGAGGATTGAGTGTCGTCAGCGGCAACCAAATGAACGAGGGCGGAAAAAGATGCTTCGCGCGCATGTTGTCCCACAGCATGCGCGCCCACTTAATGTGATAATAGCCGTCAAAATCGCCGCAGCAAATTGCGCTGGTGGAATATTGTAACCACCAAAATACCAGGCCAATCGCAGCCGCCCCAGCCAGCAGATCAGTTGCGCGCAACGCCGAATCAGATTTGATCCAGTTGGCGATGTTTGATTTCGATTTGGAACCAGCGTCGTCGGTTGATGATTGGATTTCCTCCATGACTTACTTAAAAGAATGCCGGAAGGAACGGAACAAATCAATGGCAGGACAAAGAGGTCAGAGGTCAGAAGTCAAGCGAAGTCAGGTCAGCGATCGGATCAAGCTGACCTCTGATCTCTGATTTCTGATCTTTGGTGGTCAACCCAGCAGTTCGTTCATTAAATCCAACAACCGCGATGGATCGATTGGCTTGGTCAGGTGGGCACTAAACCCGGCTTGCAGGGCCCGGCCGCGATCATCGTACTCGCTATAGCCGGTGACTGCGATGATGGGAATGCTTTGATACTCCGACCAACGCCGCAACTCTCCGGCTAATTCATACCCGTTCATTTGCGGCATGCCAATGTCTGAGATAATCAGATCAAAATTTCGTTCTTCGGCAAGTTGCAGCGCCCTCGAAGCTGAATCGGCGGTGGCGACTTGATACCCGGCATGCTTTAGAAACAGCGCGATCATTTCGGTTACGTCATTAACATCATCGACCACGAGCACGTTCTTTTGCACACTCCGCGGCTTTTTTCGGCGGGCCACAGATCGCATGGAACCAGAGGATTTGGTCGAGCGTTTCGCAAAAGCCTGATGCCGAGAAAGCGGTACGGCGTGTTTCGTCAGACTGGGAACCGGCGGCGAATCGTCAAACTGCGCGCGATCGGCAGGCGTCGAGATAGTTGCCCCCGTTAGTGCATAGTCTTTGTCTAACATCTCTTTGAGAAGTGTCGCGGAAGAATGCGAAGGGGAATAAGAAAAACTCCGGGGCAGCGCTTCCATCGTCGGGGCCATTGTCGTACACCTAAAACCGGCATTCGACATTTCATTTAGGGGGCTCTTAATCTAACCCAAAAGGGCAGGGCTGTCCACAGGTTAAGGTGTCGGACAATGTTACATTTTGGATTCAAAATATGACCCTTTGGGCGCGATCCATCAGCCGCCCCATCAGCCGCCTTGGCCGCGCAGTCAATCGCGTGACCTGCCCATACTCTCCGGCCAGCCCGCAGCGCATTGAGAAGTCATCCGGCCGGCACATCGATGCGCATGATATTCTTACGACATGGGACAGCGATTGAGCATCCGGTTCCGGCTGATAGGGCTGCTGCCGCTGACCTTTTTTCTAGCCCAGGCTCTTCACTATTGGCGATACGGCGGCGGCGGCAATCTGCTTTGGATGTGCAACATAGGAAATCTGCTCCTGGCGATCGGTCTCTTTCTAAGTCATCAGGAACTGATTCGCGCCGCAGCCATCTGGACGATTCCCGGCTTCGGGATTTGGTTCCAGTACGTGCTGCTGGCGAATGGCAACTTCTTTTCATCGACGCTGGCGCATGTAGGCGGAATCATAGTCGGGCTAATCGTGCTCAGTCGCGTGCGCATGGATCGGATCGCCTGGTTGTATGCCTTCATCTGGTACCTATTCATGCAAGTCGCCGCGCGCATGACCACTCCGGCCACGATGAACGTTAATGTCGCACACCGGATTCAACGCGGTTGGGAGAACACGTTCAGCAGCTATTGGAAATTCTGGATTGTTCTGACGGCGAGTGTGGCCGTCGGTCTGTGGGCGATCGGAATGGTGCTTTCGTGGGTCTGGCCGGCGACCGAGAGGGTAGAGAGCCGCGATCAGAAGCATTTTCCATTTTCCATTTGATTATTCTCATTTGCCATTTAGCGCCTTCTGGTTCGTCTGAATTCGTGTGAGTTCGTGGATCGCCTTTCTCCATTCCAACTAAACAGACGATCCACGAACTCACACTAACAACGTTCCTAAATGGAAAATGACAAACGGAAAATGATCCAGTCTCTGCCACCCGCCGGTCTTGTACTCACCTTCAGCGCCCCAGGACCGCCGCCTGCGGACTAAGCATCAACAAGTGCCAGCGCGAGAAGGTCTTGATCAGTTCGCTCCGCAAACTTATGTAGGCAGTTTCGACGTAGAGCTTGTCGGGCGCTGGCCACTCCAGACGAACTATTGGATTGAAAGAAAAGGGAAGCGCGACTTCGGTTGTCGCCGGTGGTTGAGTGCCACCCTGCTTGTTTGATGACGAGTTCGGCGTTGCCTTTCCCGTCTGTGATTTTTCGTCAAACGCGGCCGAGGCCGCCAACAATCGCTCACGCAGCGCGATGCGCGCCTGGGTCGGCGACTTACCCGCAGCGTCATAGATTCCGATGTTGACGCCGAAAGCGGTGGCAACTTTCGACGAATCAGGGGACCAAACCGGGGGCGCTTCGGCCAGTTCGTCGTCCAGCAAACGCTCCTGGCCATCGGTCGAAATCAGGCGCGGCCGGCCAGCCGGCGTCTTGAATTCCTTCTCGCGCCTTTCCCACTCGCTTTCCCTGCATGCCAACGCGACCAGCGCGTGACTATCCGGCGCCCAGGAAAGCGCGAAGTAGATTAAACCATCGCGGGTGGTCAGCGGTTTCAGGTCGTAGCCGTCGCGATTGCAAAGGTAAACCTGTTCAGTATTGAAAACAGCCAGCGGCGCAAAGGCGGGCTGGATTGATGCGGTCGGAACCGGGGAAGCGGACGGCAGGACCGGCTCTTCTTCGGACAAAGGTGTGGGGCTGGGTTCAGGCTTTGAACTCTTGCGCCCAATAAACGCGATCATTCCGCTGTCAAGCGACCAGACTACTGAATCCTGAAATACCACGGCGAGATCAGGCGGCGTTAGATTGCGGAGAAAGCTCCCGTCGGCGGAATAGAGATCGATGCGAAATGTTTGCGATGGTTCATCCGTAGTTCCGTAAAGGGCCAGAGCTCGTTGACCGTCGGGCGAGACTACGGTCCGCAGCAGTGCATCATCTTTTCGGCGCGTGTCAAAATCCTGCTGAATCGCGGCCACAGTTTTGGCTTCTTCGCCGGTCAACCCAGCCGGCGGTTCGACATCGGCCTGAAAATTGAAAGCCAGCGCCCGCGCGGGCACGTCGCGCAATTGTCGCGGCCGCACGCGCTGCGGATCGGTATCATCGCGGCAGGCGGCCGTTAATAAGAGGAGAGCCAGACAGATCAGTGATACGAACATTGCCAGCGGAAAAAAAGGGCGAGCTAACTGCGCGGGGCGTTGAATCAATCCAGTTTGGATTCGCGACGAAGAGCTTCTAATCCTGTTAGGGCCATCAAGCATCTGAAGGTGATCTTAGGAAGGGCCTGACGAGGCTGTCAACACATGGCAGTTACGGTTGAATGTGATTGCGTGTCGGGAGCCCGACCGTTAGAAGTGCTGGCGCAAGCATCTGGCACGACATTGGTATGAGGGAGAGCAAAATAGTCTCTCTGCGGGATTGACATCACACTCACGGGACCCTCGACGAGCACTTCGCTCGCCAATCCCGTTTCCAGCGCAAAGAGCGCACGAATCGTGTTGCGCGGAGACAGATGATCTTCGTCAGATGCGTCGTCATCGACACAGTTGTGTTCGAGCGCGCGGGCCAGCCGGCGCGGCAGCGACTCCCAACTTGCGGTCTGTCTGATGAATTCACGAACGGCGATTAGACCTACCAGATCGCAGGCCAGCTCTTCCGCCCGCTGTCCCTGTATGCGTAGGCCGGTGCGAGCAGCGGCGCGTCGCGCGATAGCGCGAAACAATGGCCGGAGAGAGTCCGCCTGCCCGCTGGCGATATGGGTAAGCTCGTGAGCCAGGACGCTAATCATTGCTTCGTCCGAAGGCAGTCCGGCGAGGAAAATAGTGCCAAACTCGATTGTGCGCGGCTCGCGTAGAAGTACTGAAGCATTGTCGCGCGCATCCACGTCGGGCTTAACTCGCCGGACGGCTTCGACGCGCGCGTTGGCCGCGTTGATACGAGCGCGCGTGACGACACTGCTGTACAAATCGTATTCCCTGGCAAGTTTGACGATCGCGTCAGTTACCAACTTTCGTGTCGTCGGCAGCAGGCGTTCAGCACGCCGCCAGCCGGCCACTGCGTCGGGGTGGCTCACAGGCAAGGACGGTCGCGACTGCATTGCGTCAATCGGCGTGCTGCCCGAAGGATCGCGCAAGCGCTCAGTGCAGGTGGCGCCGATGGCGCGCTCAACCAGACGCCGATCGGCAGCGGTGAAGCCGTCTCGCGCCCGGCCGGAATGCGCGCCATTGCGCGATTGAGGAGTTTGGGCGCCGGCTGAATTTGTGGCGACGTAAACAAATAACGAAAGGGCCGCGATGAAAAGAATAAAGGATGAGCTATCGAAAGAAATGACGCGGCGACGCAGAGACGGGACGCGGCGAAAAAAACGCGGGACGAACATAACTCGCCGTGTTTCCCAGTCCCCGTGTCTCTGTGTCTGTCTTTTCATTTCTTATTCCGCCATTCAGGTTTCCGCTTTTCCATAAACGCGCGCACGCCTTCGTTTGCGTCTTCGGTCTTCATCAGTTCATGCAGGTAGAGATTTTCCACCGCAGCCAGCGCCGATTCAAAGTTCTGGTGCTGGCCGAGCTCGAGGGCCGCCCGCGTCAACCCGAGTGACGAGGCAGAAAGCTCGCGCAGTTTGCCGAGCACGCTTTGCGTCTTTTGCTCCAGCTCCGCACTGGTGGTCACATGGCTGACCAGACCCAATCGCAAGGCCTCCTCCGCGTCGATCATATCACCCGTCAGAATTAACTCGCGGGCGCGCTTTTCGCCGATAATCCGCGGCAGAAGGATCGCTGCCACCGGCGGAAATACGCCGAGCTTGATTTCCGGCTGGCCAAACCGTGCCTGCTCGCTGGCGATCACGATGTCGCACGCCGCCACCAGTTCACAACCGCCGCCCAACGCCGGACCATCAACTACCGCAATCACCGGCTTTGATATTTGTGCCAGCAGGCGAAAGATTGAATGGAACGAGTCGAGCATTTGGAAGACCGTTTCCGGCACGTGCTCTTCCACGGCCACGCCGGCACTGAATGCGCGCGTGTCCGGCGCTGCGTCAAAAACGATCGCGCTCAGACCCGACGCTCGCGCGCAATCGTTCAAAGCATCGCCAATCTCGCCCATCATCGCAATGTTAAAGATATTGAGCGGTGGCCGCATGAAAGTAATGCGCGCGACTCGGTCGTCGATCTGGAACCTGAGGTGCTGAAATTCTCGAGTCATCTTTGTGGCGCAAGTTGTTAACTTGCTCGTTTCGATTCGTCTATACTTCGCAAGCTAGCAACTTGCGATACTTCATTCCTTCCAGTGCACAGTCGTCCAGTACTGCGGATCAAATAGCCTGCTGTCGAGCGCAACGTTGGCGCGCAGGTCGGAATACTCTTCAGTCGTCACGGTCTTACCGTCAACCGTGAAGATTACTTCCGGCGCCATCCAGCCACCGCCGAGCTTCACGTACTTGTTGAATTGCGTCTCCTGCGTTTGGGCACCGTCCTTGCCGCCGGGCCGAATCATCCGCACAAAGTAAAGGCTTTTCTTATCGATCCAGAATTGCGCCGAATGCAGGTCGCCTTGCCTGGCGCCTACAACGTACACAGGTCTATCCTGCCACGTGTCCTCACGAAAAATCGAAAGATCGAATTTCAGCCCCTTCAACTTTTCCAAAGCATCAGCCTGCGTCAAGCGATAGATATCAAAGCCCAGGATCATCAAAGGATGAACATAGGGCCGATTCGCATCAACCTTGCCGTTCTTGAAGATATAGATCTTATTGTCAGTGAACAGAATTCCATTGCCGTCTTTAACCGGCGTGAAATCTATTCGCAGAGAGCCCGGCACCGACAGCGCCTCGTACCAAGTCTCGACCTTTTTCGTCCCATCTTTTTCGTAGTTGGTGGTCTTCTGCACGAAGGTCGCGGTCTTGTACCAGGACTTGGCGTACTTTTTCTGCATGGCCTGAACGAGATCTTCGGTGGTTTTGATTTTGGCGGCTCGCGCGGCCGGCGCAATTAGGAAAATTAAGCAGAGTA
>Ga0137409_10008591_pt1 | contig 10426 bp, 10 predicted proteins | sample CZODoug1_16funga_FD_122059 | JGI IMG/M metagenome (GOLD analysis project Ga0137409, IMG submission 122059) | Vadose zone soil fungal communities from Angelo Coast Range Reserve, California, USA - CZODoug1_16fungal (Hybrid Assembly) | ecosystem: Environmental > Terrestrial > Soil > Vadose zone... | reverse complement strand
GCTGGGTATGTCGCGCGCGTTCTCGCGAACCGGTGAAGCGATGACGTATCGGTTTGCCGTGGGACACCGGCAACAACAGGGGCAGCCCGGGGTGATTCGACCCTTCGATCTGTCTACAAATGTTACAGCCGGCGGCGTGGCGACGACCGTCGATGATCTGTTGCGATATGCGGCCTTTCATCTCGGCGATGGGATCGGCGCTCAAGGCAAGCTGATCCTGTCGCGCGCTTTACTCGAACAAATGCGAACGGCGCAGCTTCGGAAGAACAGCACCGATGATGAGATGGGAATCGGGTGGCAACTACGCCGGATCAACGGCGTTCTGACGGCCGCGCATGGCGGTACGCTTGGAGGTCATTGTTTGCACCTTCAGCTCGTGCCCGATCGGAATCTCGCGTTTGCCATCCTCACGAATCATACCGACGGGTGGCGGCTGATCCAAGACGTCGAACGCGCCACTCTGCGATCGTACGAGGGGCTCGCGCTAAAACCAAACCAGCCCATCGGGCATCGAGGCGTCAATGAGGCGATGACCGCGCACGCAACTCCCCTGACGAAACAACCCAGTCTGGAAGCGTACGTCGGACCTTACCGCCGGCCGCCGGTCGGAACGGTAGAAGTGCGCGAGCAGGATGGCAAGCTCGTCGTCACCAACCAAACTGGCGGGGAGACAAGCAATACCACGATCGTTTTCTATGGCCCCGACGTCGCGTACGCGATCGCCGGCTCCTACACAGGAATGCCGATGGAATTCGTCCGCAACCAGACCGGGGCTGTCGGCTGGATTCGCATTAACGGCCGGATTGCGAAAAAGGCGGATATTTAGCCGGCAATTGCGCTAATTACGCGATCTTATAGGATGTGCGCATGTTTACCAAATCGTTTACTTTTGGTCTCTCGATGCTTCTATTTCTCGGCGGCCCCGCAGTTGCGGCGACAAAAGCCATCAGACTTGGAAAGCTCGTCGACGGAACGGGACGGGTCCTCACCAACGCAATCGTCATCGTGGAGAACGATCGGATCGCCGCTGTAACGAGTGCCGCCAACACGATTCCAGCCGGCGCGGAAGTGGTCGATCTGAGCCGCTACACCGGAATTCCGGGAATGATCGACGCGCACACACACATGACATACGGACCGGGTGCGGCCACGCCCGGCACTCGCAGCACGATCGTAAATATGGTCCTCGGGCAGGATGCGCTCAAAAAGACCCTCGAGGCAGGCGTCACTACAGTTCGCGACATGAATGCCGCGGACTATGTCGATGTCGCCATGCGCGATCTCGTCAACATGGGTGAGTGGGTTGGACCGCGCATGCTCGTTGTCGGTTGTGGTCTGCGCGCGCCGCGCACGCGGTACAACCCCGCAGGCAATGCTCTCGGCTGCGGTGAAGGCAATGGTCCGGACGAGTTCGCGCGCGCGGCCCGTCAGCAGATCGCGGCAGGCGTCGATTGGATCAAGATCTTTGGGTCGACGGGATCCGGCCAGGACGTCAGCGGATTTCAAACCGTCACATATGAGGAGATGAAAGCGGCAGTCGATGTTGTGCACGGTATGGGCAAAAAGGTCGCCATCCACAGCTACGGCCCGAGCGGCGCCCGCGACGCGATTCGCGCAGGCGCCGATTCGCTGGAACATGCAACGGATATGGATGATGAAACGATTGCCGAGATGGTTCGCAAGAACGTCTATTACGTGCCGACCATCGATCACAATCGCTATTATTACGACAACGCCGAACGCTTCAATTACGCTCCTGGCGCGAAAGAACGTCTCACGGATTTCATCGCCCGAAATCTCGAGACCGCGCGGAAGGCCGTCAAGGCAGGAGCCAGGCTTGTCATGGGTTCCGACGCAATCTACACCATGTTCGGCCAGAACACGCGCGAACTCGGCTGGTTCGTCAAAGCCGGCATGACGCCGGAACAGGCGCTGGCTTCGGCTACGAGTACAGCCGCAAAGATGCTCGCGATGGAGAAGTCGATCGGCGCGGTCGCTCCGGGGTTCTATGCGGACATCGTCGCGGTCGAAGGCGATCCACTCGGGGATATCAATGTCGTAATCAATAACGTCCGCTGGGTGATGAAAGGCGGTGCGGTGGTAGTGGATAAGACGAAAAAATGAGTCGCGAGACTCACGATTCGGCCGCAACCGCCGCGATCAGCGCCTTGATGTATCCAAACGCGAAAGCGAAGCCCTGGTAACTATTCGTGTCGCCCTGGATCTTCGGAACGTGATCCGGCATCATCATCCCGTCAAATCCGACCTCCTTATAAACGCGCATCGCCTTCAACATATCGACATCGCCGTCGTCGATGAACGTTTCCTGGAAGTTGAGAAAACCTCCACGGATGTTTCGGAAATGAACGTTGAAGATCTTCTTCCGGCTGCCGAAGTAGCGGATCACATCGAAGATTTCCTGCCCGGGCTTCTGTAACATCTCCGCAACGGTGCCCTGGCAGAAATTCAGGCCGTGGTAGGCACTCTCCTTGATGGAAACAAATCGCTTGAGACCTTCAACCGAGCCGAGCACGGTTTCGACGCCCCTGAAACCCCGGCCTCGAGGCATTCCAGGATCTTGCGGGTGGCAAGCCAGCTTCACCTTGTATTCTTCAGCGACCGGAACCACGCGCTCCAGGAAATACGTAATGCGCTCCCAGTATTTGTCAGCATCAATGGGTCCCGCTTCGGTCAGCGGTGGATCCTGTTTCGCTTTGTCGTAGACGAACGTGCTGTATTCGGCACCACCGCGGCCCTTCGTCGATTCGGTGCGAGGCACACCGAGAAAAGTCATGTTGTATTTGAGACAAGGGATACCTGCCTTGGCCGTGTTCCGGATCATCTGGCAAACGTCATCGATCTCTCGATCCCGCTCCGGACTTCTGCCCAGCATGATATTTGGAAGCTCCGCCTTCGTGATGTAGTTGGAACTCATTGGCAGCGGCACCACGTCAAGTGTGAGGCCGAACGACTCGATACGCTCGCGGAGCCGCGAAAGACCATCAACCGACCAGCGCTCGTCAAGACGCTCAGAAGGAAGCCGGCTGCAGATGTAATTGACTCCGAACCCGGCCATGACTCGGAGGATTTCGTCCGAGTCGCCGTGCTGCGTCCCAACCTTCATCAGCGCTTTCCGCTGCTTCCCCTTGCTGTTCGCAGACTGACGCGCTGGGCTGGCGGCTACTTGCGCGGCCGCAACAGCCTCGGCCAATTGGCCGGCTGCGATTCCGCCTCCAGCCATACGCACGAACTTCCGGCGGTCCATGTGGCCTCCTTACTTTGCGCAGTCTATTACAATCAGGCCCTTCCTTAAAGCTTGACTGCCACTGACCCACGCATTCCCCTCCTCTTGGAGGCTGAACTGTCCAAATTAAAAGGTGAGAAGTGGACGAAAACCGCGTCGTCAGCCGCGAGTAGCCCATTTGAATTTTTGAGATGTCTCCAGCGGGCCACGTAGCCGCGGGCTTTACGCCCGCGTTCAAGCACAATTAAAGAATTCTACTGGCGGAATTTGAACACGGGCATAAAGCCCGCGGCTACGTGCATTCCCCGTCGTTCTGCTTAATTGGGACACTTCAGCCTTACGAAGGAGGAGTGGCTGTGTCAGGGCAAAAAGCCGGGTTTTCAACGTGCTGAAGGGGTACAATCTGTTTCACGTCGACAAACGCACGAACTGAACAGGAGGGTTTCCAATGAACCACCGATTTCTCGTTTCCTGTGCTCTGGTGGTGATGGTTCTGATGGCCCTGCCGGCCGTCGGTCAGAAGACCTGGACTCCGCCTCGGACCGCCGATGGTAAGCCGGATATTCAGGGAATCTGGACAAATGCCACCGTAACACCTTTGGAACGGCCTGGTGAGTTCGCCGGGAAACAGTTCCTGACGGAAAAGGAAGCGGCTGAATTCGAAAAGAAAGCGGTTTACGACGCTAACGGAGATCGCCGGGATGGAGCTGCCGATGCCGACGTCGGCCGTGCCTATAACGAGTTCTGGCGGGATCGGGGAAAGGTCGTATCCACAATGCGGACCGCGCTGATTGTGGATCCACCGGACGGAAAAGTTCCTCCTGTAACACCGGAAGGTCAGAAAAGAAACGCCGAACGCGCAGAAGCCAGAAGACGATTGGGCGGTGCCTTTGATGGTCCGGAGAACCGATCCTTACAGGAGCGCTGTCTCGTCACACCGCAGTCCGGACCTCCCATGCTGCCTGCGAATTACAACAGCAACTACCAGATCGTTCAAAATCCCGATTATGTGGTGATCGTGACGGAGATGATCCATGACGCTCGAGTCATTCCCTTGAACGGTAGCCCGCATCTTCCCAAAAACGTCCGCCAGTGGTTCGGAGACGCACGCGGCCATTGGGAGGGCAATACGCTCGTCGTGGAGACAACCAATTTCACCGATAAAACGAACTTCAGGGGATCGAGCGAAAACCTCCGTATCATCGAACGATTCACGCGGACCGACGCGGACACGCTCCGCTACCAGTTCACGATCGAAGATGAGACGACCTGGGCCAAACCCTGGTCCGGAGAAATTCCCATGAAGAAGGCTATCGGGCAGCTATTTGAGTACGCTTGTCACGAAGGAAATTACGGCCTGGCGGGTGTCCTTGCCGGGGCGCGTGCCGAAGAGAAAGCCGCTGCGAAAAAATGAGCGGCTGCGAATGCAAGCCCGACGCGAAGCGCAAGCGCGATAGCGCGCAGCCTCAAGAAAGGGCGCAGCCATCAGGAAAAGGGAGCGAAATAACATGAGATTCGTTTGGAGTTCGATTGCAATGATTGCGGTGATGGTGACGGCAGCTCAGGCGCAGGTCACATTCACGAAGGATGTTGCGCCCATCTTGCAGAACCACTGTCAGGTATGTCATCGGCCGGACACGTTTGCGCCGATGTCATTGCTCACCTACGAGGACGCGCGGCCCTGGGCCAGGTCGATCAAGGAGAAGGTCGCCCTTCGGGAAATGCCACCCTGGTACGTCGACAAGAACGTGGGCGTCCGCCATTTCACAAACGATGTGTCGCTTTCCGACGAGGAGATCGCGACTATCGTCAAGTGGGCGGACAGCGGCGCGGTGAAGGGAGACCCCGCAGACATGCCGAAGCCGCGCCAGTTCGAAGATCTGGACAAATGGCACATCGCTACGCCGGATCTCGTCGTGACGCTGCCGAAAGATCTCATCGTGCCGGCCAAGGCGCCCGATCGGTGGGTGGACATCGTCGTGGATCCCGGCCTGAAGGAGGATCGATATCTCCAGGCGATCGAGACGAAACCGACGAAGGGCTTTAGAGTGGTCCACCACGCCGTAACGTCGATGAAGAACGACGAGGACGGCGATGTCGCCCCCGATGGTGGCAGCAACGACCAGGGAAACTTCCTCAATGAATACGCCCTCGGCAAGAACGGAGACGTGTTCGCGGACGGCGCGGCCCGCTTGATCAAGGCTGGGACCAAGTTCAGCTTCAACTTGCATCTTCATGCGATTGGCCAGGAGATGGCGGCGAATGTTGCTCTGGGCCTCAAGTTCTATCCAAAAGGGTACGTGCCAAAATATGTCCAGCTCACCGATCGGATCGGCCGCACCGCCGATCTCGACATTCCTCCAAACACGGACAACGTGCGGACCGATGGCTACACTACTCTCACCAAACCAACGCGGATTCTGTCATTCCAGCCTCATATGCATAACCGCGGGAAGGCCCAATGCATGGAGGCCATCTACCCGGGCGGCCAGAAAGTCGAGATGCTGAGCTGCGTCAGTCGATATCAGTTCGCGTGGCATCTCGTGTATCTCTACAATGAGGACGAGCAGCCGCTGCTGCCTGCAGGCACCGTTCTGCATGTCACTTCGTGGCATAACAACTCGGCCTCGAACAAGTTCAACCCGGATCCGGACGCGCAGGTGACCTATGGACAGCGGACCATCGACGAAATGGGTTTCTCCTGGGTCAGCTATTACTATTTGTCCGACGAAGAGTTCAAACAGCAGACTGAAGCTCGAAAGGCAAAACTGAAGAGGCTAGTTGAATGACAAGGCGGGGAAATTGGGCAGCCGGTATCGCCTGTTGTTTCCTTCTGGTTCTGGCCGCCGTTACTCTCGGCGGCCAGATCCGGTTTGCGACAGGTCAGGATGTCGCTCCCGTGTTCGAAGGATGGGAACAAAACCCCGACGGAACCTACAGCATGGTTTTCGGGTACCTCAACCGGAATTACGAGGAGGAGGTCGACATCCCGATCGGGCCGAACAACACAATCGAGCCATCCGGTGATCGAGGCCAGCCGACTCATTTCTATCCCAGGCGCCAGCGCTTCGTGTTCAAAGTTGTCGTGCCAAAAGACTGGGACAAGCAGCAGAGACTGGTGTGGACACTGACCTCGCGGGGAAAGACCAACCAGGCGAAGGCCTGGCTCCAGCCGGAATGGGAATTGAACGATGAGGTCATCGCTGAAAACAACGGAGGCGGTGTTATCGCTGCAGGCAATGAAGCCCCGTCGATCAGGGGAAGTTCAGTTCAAACGGTCACCCTGCCGAATGCGGTGACCTTGACCGTCACGGCCACCGACGACGGACTTCCCAAACGGACCTTGCGCCCGGGCGCTTCCACCTCCGTTTCAGACCCCAACCTGCTTTCCAACCAGGATGCCGCCCGCCGCGAATCGGGCGTGCAGATCAAGTGGATCGTGTATCGGGGTCCGGGCAAAGTTCAATTCAGCCCGGCTACCAGCGGCGCAGCAGTGTACGGCCAGCCGGTCACACTCACGTCGAAAGCGAGTTTCAGCGCGCCCGGTACGTATGTGCTTCGGGCGGTCGCCAACGACGGGCAGCTGTCCTCGACATACGATGTGACCGTGACTGTGAAGTAAGAGGAATTAAAGACAAAGAGAAGAATAGCCGCAGATTACGCGAATTACGCGGATGGGCGCTTAAAAAACCTTTGGATGCGCCCATCCGCGTAATTCGCGTAATCTGCGGCTATTCTTCTCTTTGTCTTTAATTCCTCTACTTGGCGGCCCATTTCAACACACGCGCCCCGAACGACTCTCCAAGGTAAATGTTCCCCTTCGAATCACTCGCAATGCTATGAACGTGGAAGAACTGCCCGGCGCCGTGTCCGCCGTACCCGCCGAAGAAGCCCACGACCTCTAGCGAATCTCGATTCAGGATCTGTACCTTCTTGTTGCTCCCGTCCGGAACGTAGATGAACTGTTGCTGTTTGTCCGGTGAAAACGCGATATCAAACGCGGTTCCTTCGTTCGAAGACGTCTTCCGCTCAATGTATCCTTCCTTGACGAAAGTTCCCTCCGGTTTGAAGACCTGAATCCGGCTATTCACACGGTCCGCAACGTAGACCAGGCCGTCGTTTGAAATTCGAATACCATGCAGGAGATTGAACTGTGGCGAGCCCGGTCCCTCGTATACACGGGTGCGGGGAGCGTTGTCGTCGGGCTTGTTTCCATAGGCTCCCCACATCCGTTTGAAGGCACCCGTATCCGCGTCGAAAACAATCACGCGCCGGTTGTTGTACCCATCCGCGATTAGAACCTCATTCGTCTTCGGGTATACAACAATACCCGCAGGCCGGTTCAGGTTCTCGGTGTCATTATTGCCGCCGGATTTCCCGTGGTGGCCGATCTGCAAAAGGAACTTCCCATTCCTGGTGAACTTCAGAATGTTCGTGTCCTTCCCTCCGTTCCCGGTGATCCAGACGTTTTCTTTGTAATCGACAAAAATCCCGTGCTCGAGGTCGGGCCATTCGTAGCCGGGACCCGGGCCGCCCCATCCTTGAACGACATTCCCGGCCTGATCGAATTCGAGGATCGGTGGCGGTGCGATGCAGCAATCGGCTTTGCTGGACGCCGCGTATTTATCATGATCGTCCAGGCTGCGCGGGCGCGTCGTTACCCAGAGGTGGTCGTGTGAATCGACATAGGTTCCGCCAACCTGCCCCATCATCCATTTGTTCGGCAGAGGTTTCGGCCAAAACGGATCGGGCTCGAACTTTGGGACTGCCCGCGGCCCAGGGCCGCGCTGCGCGGTGGCGGCGACTGTAAGCATCAGGAAGGCCATCGCAGCCAGGACCTTGAGCTTCATAGTCACCTCGTTAGAACATCGCGATTGGATTTACCGCTATCAGCATCGCCCATTCGACCGGACATGGGACATCGATACCCTTTTCCGTGGCCGCATTTGAAGCGAGAGAGACCGAGATCCCGTCCTTCACCAGCGCTGCCGCCTGCTTGCGCTTGGCGGGCGTGACGAGGTTGAGCGTTCCCATTTCATCGTCTTTTCCCCACCGTCCCCAGTTGGAGAGCTCCTTTTGCCATCGATCGTATTCCGCTTTCGTGACGAGAGGATGAGCTACGGTTGCCTGTGGGCCGGCCGCTCGCGAAAGTGCTGCCGCCACGCTGATCGTGACAACCAGAATCAAAGCCGAAATGCCAATTGCCAGCGTTCTCATTGGTCCTCCTCGGTGGGTCGTGGGCATTGGGAATCCGGATCCCCAATGTAGTCGCGGGCTTTAGCCCGCGCCCGATGCCTTTGTGTCTTTGTGATTACCGTTGAGCATGGCTCTGCCTCGATCCGTAAGAATTACGTCGAGTTGATGCAGTGGGCCCTCGATTTGGATGAGACCGTCTGCGAGCGCGTCTTCCCACACGGTGTGCCTCGGGCAAGTACTGCGCCAGGCTTCCATGGTCTCGGCATGCGTTCGGCGACGAGTCGAGATCCAGGTCAGAAACTCGAGCATTAACAAGTTCACCGATTCGGGCATTTACTTCCCCTGCAAGGCGCCATTCCGTTTGAGAATTTCCACTGTGCGCTGGATCGGGAGAGCTTCGCTGCGATGTCCATCAATGCCTGTGACGGTAGTGGCGCGGAAAAGCGAATTATAGATCGCCTCCTCCGTCGCCTCGACGACAGCCAGAAAAAGAGGTGACATCATTTCGTTGCCAAGTGTTGCGGCCTGCTGAATCGTGCCGCTCGAACGAATCCGATTTCCCGCTGCCGTGCTGAAGGCAATCACATAGTCCCCGCTGCCGTTTGTCGATGGCGATCCTGTGCGCGCAAGTCCTAACATCGCGCGTGCCGCAAGCCGATCGAGATTGCGCGAGTCGAGCGGAGCGTCGGTCGCCACAATGATGATGATCGAACCATCGGCGCGGTCGGTTGCTCTGGTGTCGCGCTGTCCGCGTTGTGGCGGATCCAGTTGCTCTTTCAAATAGTACTGCCCCAATTCGCGTCCAACGGGAGCGCCGTTGATGGTAAGCACACCGCCGAAATTGGTCTGAACCAGCACGCCAACGGTATATCCGCCCTGTTTGGTATTGAGCACACGGGAGGCTGTGCCGATGCCACCTTTGAATTCATTGCACACCATTCCCGTACCGCCGCCTACATTTCCTTCTTCGACGGGGCCGGAATGGGCGGAATCGAGCGCATGAAAAACGTGCTCGGGCTTCACATGAAAACCGTTGACGTCGTTCAAATATCCGTCCCAGGTTTCCGCGACTACCGGCAACGACCACCAATAACTATCTTCGTCAGGCGGACCATGCTTCACGCGCCAGGCGATAACCGCGTCGCGAACCACCCCTACGCTGTGCGTGTTGGTAATCATGACAGGACCTTCGAGGAAGCCTGATTCTTCCACCCAGGTTGTGCCAGTCATCTCGCCATTGCCATTCAAGGTGAACCATCCGGCGAAGACCTGATCCTGAATATTCTTGCCGCGGGGGAGGACGGCGGTCACGCCGGTGCGGACCGGGCCTGTACCAACCTTGAGAGCGCCTTCGCCGGAAATCAATGTGGTGTGACCTACTTCGACGCCCTTCACATCGGTGATGGCATTCAATGGCCCGGGCTTGCCGTCGAAAGGGACTCCGAGGTCGCGAGCTCTCGGCTTGGGTTCGGCCGCCAGCAAAGTTGCACATGAAGAAAAAAGCAGAACGGAAATTAGTGCTGCAGTGCGGCGTTTTGGCATCCAAGTTCTCCTGACAGGTCTGCGCAGTATAAAGCAGTGGGCTTGAACACTCATTTACAATTGCTCATATTTGGAGGCGGGAAATGGAGAACTGGAAGAAAGCGCTACTGGCAGGTTCGGCCGGAGCCAGTGCCATTTTGTTTTTGAAGGGAAAGCCGTCGGCTGGACTGATTCTCGCGGGTGTGAGCCTGGCTACGTTGGCATCGGAATATCCCGAGAAGTTTGCCGAGTTCCGTGAAAATCTGCCGGACTACGTCGATCGAGGGACGAGTTTTCTAACTGTAGTATCACGTGCCGGGGAGCGTCTGGCGGAAGCAGCGGAACGACGCGGTTCAGGCTGGTACGAGGCGCTTCTACGCGGTTAAGCGGGATCGGTTATTCGATTCCCAATTGTTTCCTGGCCTCGGGACTCAATCGCTCCGGGCTCCACGGTGGAGTCCAGAC